>Ga0164290_1000291_pt1 | contig 181781 bp, 168 predicted proteins | sample Micstemetagenome_FD_108782 | JGI IMG/M metagenome (GOLD analysis project Ga0164290, IMG submission 108782) | Contaminated culture microbial community from soil near Moab, Utah, USA - Microcoleus steenstrupii SON62 (Illumina Assembly) | ecosystem: Environmental > Terrestrial > Soil > Soil crust...
AGACGAGGCCGGCAATGAGGGCGCCGCGATCGGCAGGTTCGGCGCGTTCATCGAAAGACTTGCAATCGCCGCCGCCGTGCCGGTCGAACCCCACGACACGTCCTGAGGTGCGCCTGTTATGCCCTTATCGCAGTGTCATCGCAGATGAGATCGGCCTTCCCTCAAAGGGGAGGACAACCGCGCGCGCCCGTCATTCCGGGTCAGAACTCGAAAGCGTCGACGGCGATCCGCCGGCCGAGCGTCAGCGCGTCGGCGACATGCACCATCGGCGCGAGGTCGACGTCGGAGCGGCCCTGCCGCACAAGTTCGGCCATCCGCGCATAGAGCGCCGGATACTCGCCCATGATGGTGTTCTCGCCCGCCGTCGCCTTGCCGTCGATCTCCAGCACGTTGCCGCCCATGCGCAGCGCGAGGCGTCCGCCGTCCGTCTCGACCTCGATGTCCCAGGTCTGCGGACCTTGCTGGCGCCAGTCGAAATCGGCGGTGACGTTGCCGGAGAAGCTGAGCCTTGCCGCGATCGGCGTGTCGCGGTTGGCGGGGAACTCCAACTCGGCCCCCGTCAGGTGAACCGGCTTCGGCAGGATCTCGGTCAGGATCGACAGCGCATTGATGCCGGGATCGAACACGCCCATGCCGCCCGGCTCGAACACCCAGTCCTGGCCGGGATGCCACTTGCGCACGTCCTCGCGCCAGGTGACATGCGCGCGGGAAACCGCCCTGCCCGCCAGCCACGCCTTCGCCGGCGCCACCGCATGCGCCATGCGCGAATGCCAGGTGGCGAAGAGCGTCAGTCCCCTCGCTTCGGCCATCGCCTGCAGCGCATGCACTTCGGCCAGCGTCGCGCCCGGCGGCTTCTCCAGCATCACGTGGCGACCGGCCTCCAGCGCCATCGCCGCATAGTCGAAACGCGGCACCGGCGGCAGGCACAGGGAGACGATCTTGATGTCGGGTCTCGCATCGAGCAGCGCGGCGAAATCGGTGAAGGCCTGGACATGCTCGACCGAGCCGTTGCGCGAGCAGGTCGCGGCGAGCCTCCAGTCCGCGGATGCGGCGATCGCCGGCACATGCTGGTCGAGCGCGATCTTGCCGATGCCGACGAGGGCGACCTTCATGCGCTGGTCCATCAGTGCGAATCCTTCCCGACTTCGCGACCGCGGCACCCCTTCAGGAAGTCGAGATCCGCGCCGGTGTCGGCACCTTCCACATGCGCCTGATGCAGCCATGCATAGCCGGACGCCGGCCTCTCGTGCGAGGGCGTCCAGGCTGCCAGCCGCGCGGCGAGTTCTTGGTCGGAAATCTCCAACGTCAGCGAGCGGTTCGGCACGTCGAGCGAAATCATGTCGTCGTCGCGCACCACCGCCAGCGGCCCGCCGGCCGCCGCCTCCGGCGAAGTGTGCAGCACCACCGTCCCGTAAGCGGTGCCTGACATGCGGGCGTCGGAGATGCGCACCATGTCGGTGATGCCCTTGCGGAGCACTTTCGGCGGCAGGCCCATATTGCCCACCTCCGCCATGCCCGGATAGCCCTTCGGCCCGCAGTTCTTCAGCACCATCACGCAGGTCTCGTCGATGTCGAGCGCCTCGTCCTCGATCTTCGCCTTGTAGTCGTCGATGTCCTCGAACACGACCGCGCGGCCGCGGTGGACCATCAGCTCCGGCGTCGCCGCCGACGGCTTCAGCACCGCCCCCTTCGGCGCGAGGTTGCCCTTCACCACCACGATACCGCCCGACTGCGTCAGGGCCTGCTCCGCCGGCAGGATGACGTCGTCATTCCAGTTGACGACGTCCTTCACCTCGTCCCACATCGTCTCGCCGGAGACGGTCAGCGCGTCCCTATGCAACAGCCCCGCCTCGCCGAGGCGCTTCAGCACCACGGGCAGGCCGCCGGCATAGAAGAACTCCTCCATCAGATATTTGCCCGAAGGCATCAGGTTGACGATGGTCGGCACGTCGCGGCCGCAGCGGTCCCAGTCCTCCAGCGTCAGGTCCACGCCGACGCGGCCGGCGATCGCCAGGAGATGGATCACCGCATTGGTCGAGCCGCCGATCGCCGCATTGGTGCGGATGGCGTTCTCGAAGGCCTCCTTGGTCAGGATGTCGGAGGGCTTCAGATCGTCCTTCACCATCTGGACGATGCGGCGACCGGTCATCTGCGCCATCACACGGCGGCGCGAGTCGACGGCGGGAATGGCCGCGTTGCCCGACAACGCCATGCCGAGCGCCTCTGCCATCGAGGCCATGGTCGACGCAGTGCCCATCGTGTTGCAGGTGCCCGTCGAGCGGCTCATCGAGGCTTCCGCCTCGAGGAACTCGGCCTGCGTCATCTCGCCGGCCTTCACGGCTTCCGAGAACTTCCACAGATGCGTGCCGGAGCCGACGCGCTCGCCGCGGAAATAGCCGTTCAGCATCGGCCCGCCGGTGACGACGATGGAGGGGATGTCGGTCGAGGCTGCCCCCATCAGCAGCGACGGCGTGGTCTTGTCGCAACCCACCATCAGCACCGCGCCGTCGATCGGCTGGCCGCGCATGGTCTCCTCGACCGCGAGCGCGGCGAGGTTGCGGTACATCATCGCGGTCGGCCGGAACGTGTTCTCCGATGCCGAGAAGACCGGCACCTCGACCGGGAAGCCGCCCGCCTCCCACACGCCGGCCTTCACCTTCTCGGCGAGTTCGCGCAGATGGCCGTTGCAAGGGGTCAGATCCGACCAGGTGTTGAGGATGCCGATCACCGGCCTTCCGTCGAACAGGTCATGCGGGTAGCCCTGGTTCTTCAGCCAGCCGCGGTGGTAGATCGTATCGCGCGAGGTGCCGCCGTACCAGTGCTGCGACCTCAGCTTGCGCGGCCATTCGGCCTTGCGGAACGTCATCTTCGTCAGCCTTTCAGAGAGCGCGCACATCCACCCTCGCCGCCGGCGGGGTGGGTTCGAGAACGAGCCGGTTGCGCAACGGCAGTCCGAACTCCGGCGCCTCGATCTCGAACTCGTCGCCTGCTTCCGTCCTCACCCCGTCGGCGAAGGACAGCGTCGCTGTGCCGAACATGTGGACGTGGATATCCCCGGGCACCCGGAACAGCGCATACTTGAAGTGATGGTGCTCGAGATTGGCAAACGAATGCGACATGTTCTTCTCGCCCGACAGGAACGGCTTCTCGAAGATCACCTTGCCAGCGCGTCGGATGCGCGAGACGCCGCGAATGTCGGCCGGCGGCGCGCCGATGCGGATCTCGGGGCCGAAGGAGGCCGGCCGCAGCTTCGAATGCGCCAGATAGAGATAGTTGCGCCGCTCCATCACATGGTCGGAGAACTCGTTCGACAGCGCGAAGCCGACGCGGAAGGGCGTGCCGTCGTCGCCGATGACGTAGATGCCGGCGATCTCGGGCTCCTCGCCGCCATCCTCGGCGAAGAAGGGCGAGGTGAGCGCACCGCCGGGCGCTGCGAGGTTGGCGCCGTTGCCCTTGTAGAACCATTCCGGCTGCACGCCGGCCGCGCCGTTCGCCGGCTTGCCGCCCTCCAGGCCCATGCGGAACATCTTCATGGAATCGGTAAGCGTCTCCTCCGCCACGCCAGCCTTCTGGTGCATGGCGTCGCGGGTCGAGGCCGAGCCGAGATGGGTGAGCCCGGTGCCGGTCAGGTGCAGGTGCGACGGGTCGGGATGCGTCAGCGGCGGCAGGAGCAGGCCTTCCGCCAGCGCCGCCTCGAGGTCGACCGCCTCGCCGAAACCGAGCTGGGCGACATGCGCGGCAAGATCGGCGCGGCCGGAGCCGATGCAACCCCGCACCAGCTCGTAGGCGCTGCGCACGCCCCTCACCGCACGGGCGTCCCCGCCCTCTCGGGCGACGACCGTGATCGACCCGTCGGGGTTCCCGACCTGCGAGATCAGCATTCGGCACTTCCTCCTGAATCGGGCTCGTCGGCCTTCCCGGAGAGGCATAGGCGAATTCCACGGTTTACAAAAGTATTATTGTATGATTTTTCTCTGCCCGGGCTGAACGCCCTCGTTTGGGAGGAAATCCATGTTTGCCAAGACACTGCTTGGCGCGAGCCTGCTCGCGTCCATGACCATTCTGTCGTCCGCCGCGCTGGCGCAGACGATCGGCTTCTCGCAGATCGGCTCCGAGTCCGGCTGGCGCGCTGCCGAAACCACGCTGACCAAGCAGGAAGCCGAGAAACGCGGCATCGACCTGAAGTTCTCCGATGCGCAGCAGAAGCAGGAGAACCAGATCAAGGCGCTGCGCAGCTTCATCGCGCAGGGCGTCGATGCCATCCTCGTGGCGCCCGTGGTCGCCACCGGCTGGGACGCCGTGCTGAAGGAAGCTAAGGAAGCCGACATCCCCGTCGTCCTGCTCGACCGCATGGTCGATTCCGACAAGGACCTTTACCTAACCGCTGTAGGCTCGGACCTGGTCCACGAGGGCGAAGTCGCGGGCAAGTGGCTGGTCGACACCGTCGCCGGCAAGGATTGCAACGTCGTCGAGCTGCAGGGCACGACCGGCTCGTCGCCGGCAATCGACCGCAAGAAGGGCTTCGAACAGGGCATCGCGGGCGCTGCCAACATCAAGATCATCCGCAGCCAGACCGGCGACTTTACCCGCGCCAAGGGCAAGGAAGTGATGGAAAGCTTCCTCAAGGCGGAGAACGGCGGCAAGAACATCTGCGCGCTCTACGCCCACAACGACGACATGGCCGTTGGTGCGATTCAGGCGATCAAGGAAGCCGGCCTCAAGCCGGGCACCGACATCCTCGTCGTGTCGATCGACGCCGTGCCGGACATCTTCCAGGCGATGGCCGCCGGCGAGGCGAACGCCACCGTCGAGCTGACCCCGAACATGGCCGGCCCCGCCTTCGACGCGCTCAAGGCCTACAAGGACAGCGGCACAATGCCGCCGAAATTCATCCAGACCGAGTCCAAGCTCTACACCCAGAAGGACGACCCGGCGAAGGAATACGAGGCCAGGAAGGGCCTGGGCTACTGATCTCCACGATGGCCGGCGGCTTGCCCGCCGGCCACCACGCTGGCACGATCCAGTCGGCCGCCCGCCAGGGCCGCCCGAAGGAAGCCTTTCGCTCGGAAGAATGACCGTGGTCCCAAGCCAGAGCCGGCCGCTGCTCGCCGCAGTCGGCCTCAGCAAGACATTTCCCGGCACGCGGGCGCTGGACGGGGTCGACTTCGACCTCAGGGCGGGCGAGGTGCATGCGCTGCTCGGCGAGAACGGCGCCGGCAAGTCCACACTCATCAAGTGCCTGACGGGCGCCTATCGCCGCGACGGCGGCGACATCCTGCTCGACGGAGCGTCGATCGATCCGCGCGATACGCAGGAAGCGCAGCGGCTCGGCATCGGCACGGTCTACCAGGAGGTCAACCTCCTGCCAAACCTCACCGTCGCGGACAATCTTTTGCTCGGCCGCCAGCCGCGCCGCTTCGGCCTTGTCTCGCGCCGCGACACCAATCGGACAGCGCGCGAGATGCTGGCCCGCTACGGGCTCACGATCGACGTCTCGCGCGCTCTCGACAGCTATTCGGTGGCCGTGCAGCAGATCATCGCCATTGCGCGCGCCGTGTCGCTCTCGGGCAAGGTGCTGATCCTCGACGAGCCGACGGCCAGCCTCGACCGCGACGAGGTGCGGATGCTCTTCGACGTCGTGCGCTCCCTGCGTGCCGAGGGACTCGGCATCGTGTTCATCTCGCATTTCCTCGACCAGGTGTTCGACATCTCCGACCGCATCACCGTGCTGCGCAACGGCAAGCTTGTCGGCGTTCGTGACGCGGCGACGCTGGACCGGACGCAGCTGATCAACATGATGCTCGGCCGCGAGCTTTCGGAGGAAACCCGCGACCGCGGCCGAAGCGGCCTCGACTATGCCGCGCCGCCCCGTATCTCCTTCAAGGGCACCGGCCGCGCCGGCGTGATCGCGTCCTTCGACCTCTCCGTCCATCGCGGCGAGGTGGTTGGCGTCGCCGGTCTGCTCGGATCCGGCCGCACCGAAACGGCCGAGCTCATGTTCGCCGCCGCCCCTCGCGACGGCGGAACCGTAACCAAGGATGGCAAGCCGCTGAAGCTCGCCTCCCCGCGCGATGCGATCGCGGCTGGCTTCGGCTTCTCGCCGGAAGACCGCAAGACCAGCGGCATCATCGGCGACATGAGCGTGCGCGAGAACATCGTGCTGGCATTGCAGGCTCGCCAGGGCTGGATGCGGCCCGTCCCGCTGCGCCGCCAGCGCGAGATGGCCGACGACTACATCCGCAAGCTCGACATCCGCACGCCCGACGCCGAAAAGCCGATCGGGCAATTGTCCGGCGGCAACCAGCAGAAGGCGCTGCTCGCCCGCTGGCTCGCCACCAATCCCGACTTCCTGATCCTCGACGAGCCGACGCGCGGCATCGACGTCGGCGCGCATGCCGAGATCATCCGCATGATCGAGGACCTGTGCGCCGGCGGCATGTCGCTGCTGGTCATCTCGTCCGAGCTCGACGAGCTCGTCACCTACAGCCACCGCGTGATCGTGGTGCGCGACCGGGTGCACGTCGCCGAACTCGTCGGCGAGGAGATCACCACTGACAGCATCGTGGCGGCCATCGCCAAGCCGTCGCCCAGCCCGGAGGCAGGCGCGTGAACGGCACGCTCGCGCGTTTCGGACGGCGGGTCGCGCCGCAGCTCGTGACGTTGGCCGTCGTGGTGGCGATGATCGGCATCGTCTTCCCCGGCTTCTTCGACATCTCCTTCGCCAACGGCCGTCTCTACGGCAGCCCGATCGACATCCTCAACCGCGGCGCGCCGGTGGCGCTGCTTGCCATCGGCATGACACTGGTCATCGCCACCGGCGGCATCGACCTCTCCGTCGGCGCGGTGATGGCGATCTGCGGCGCGATTGCGGCGAGCTGCATCACACAGGGCTATGGCCTGCCCGCGACACTGGTGATCGCGCTGGGTGCGGGCCTGCTGTGCGGCCTGTGGAACGGGCTGCTGGTGGCGGTGCTCGGCATCCAGCCGATCGTGGCGACGCTGATCCTGATGGTGGCCGGGCGCGGCATCGCGCAGCTGATCACCGAGGGCATGATCCTCACCTTCAACCATGCCGGCCTCGCCTCGCTCGGTTCGGGCAACCTGCTCTGGCTGCCGACGCCGGTGGTGATCTGGATCTGCGCCGGCCTGCTGGCGACGCTGATCGTGCGGCGCACCGCGCTCGGCATGCTGATCGAGGCCGTTGGCATCAACCGGCGCGCCTCGATGCTCGCCGGCGTGAACGCGAGACTGCTGATTGTGACCGCCTACATGGTCTCCGGCCTGTGCGCGGCGATGGCCGGCATCATCGTCGCCGCCGACATCCGCGGCGCCGACGCCAACAATGCAGGCCTCTTCCTCGAGCTCGATGCGATCCTCGCGGTCGTGGTCGGCGGCACGTCGCTGCTCGGCGGCCACTTCTCGCTGATCGCCTCGCTGATCGGGGCGATGATCATCCAGGCGGTCAACACAGGCATCCTGGTCGCGGGCTTCCCGCCCGAGTTCAACCTCGTCATCAAGGCCTGCATCGTGCTCGCGATCCTCGTGCTCCAGTCGCCGGCCCTGCAGGGCGCCGCACTCCTGTTCGCCCACAGGGGAGACAGGAGATGAACCCGCGCTTCCTGCCGCTCGCCGCGACGGTGCTGATCTTCGCGCTCGCCTATGCCATCTGCTACATCCAGTTCCCGGCGATGCTCTCGACGCGGGTCGCCGGCAATCTCCTGACCGACAACGCCTTTCTCGGCATCGCCGCCGTCGGCATGACCTTCGTCATCCTGTCGGGCGGCATCGACCTCTCGGTCGGCTCGGTGATCGCCTTTGCCGGCGTGTTCATCGCGGTGATGTTGCGCGACACGAGCCTGCATCCGCTGGCCGTGTTCGCCGTGCTGCTTTCGCTCACCACTTTGTTCGGCGCGGCGATGGGCTTGATCATCCATGTGCTGCAGATGCCGCCGTTCATCGTCACGCTCGCCGGCATGTTCCTGGCCCGCGGCCTCGCCTACGTGCTCTCGGTCGATTCGGTGCCGATCTCGCACCCGTTCTACGACTGGCTGCAGACGCTCTACTGGCTCATGCCGGGCAAGGGCCGCCTGACGCTGATCGGCGGCCTGATGCTCGTGGTCTTCGCCGCCGGCATCCTTCTCGCCCATCGCACCCGCTTCGGCGCCAACGTTTTCGCGCTCGGCGGCGGGGTCCAGACGGCGCGGCTGATGGGCGTGCCGGTGGCGCGCACCACGGTCGCCATCTACGCCCTGTCGGGCTTCCTCGCGGGGCTGTCGGGAATCGTTTTTTCCCTCTACACCTCGGCCGGCTATTCGCTGGCGGCGGTGGGCGTCGAGCTTGACGCGATCGCGGCGGTGGTCATCGGAGGGACGCTGCTGACGGGCGGCAGCGGCTTCGTCGCTGGCACTCTCATAGGCGTGCTGATCATGGGGCTGATCCAGACCTACATCATCTTCGACGGCACACTGTCGAGCTGGTGGACCAAGATCGTCATCGGGGCGCTGCTGCTCGTCTTTATCGTGCTGCAGAAGGCCCTGCTCGGTCTCGCCGACCGGCGCCGCGCCGTCAGTCCCGGCGGAAAGGCCTGAGCGATGCTCAAGGCGGCGATCTCGGGCGAGCGCATCCGCAACAGCCACGCGCTGGTGGTGGACGCGCTCGGGCGGGCGATCGTCGGCGGCGACTATCCGCGCGGCTCCACCCTGCCGGGGGACTTCGAACTCGCCGCCCGTTTCGGCGTGTCGCGCACCGTGCTGCGCGAGGCGATGAAGACGCTGGCCGCCAAGGGCATGATCGTCGCCAAGGCGCGTATCGGCACCCGCGTGACGGACAAGTCGACCTGGAACTATTTCGACGCCGACATCCTGCGCTGGCATCTCGACAACGGCGCCGACAGCCGGTTCATGACGCATCTCGCCGAGATGCGGCTGGCCTTCGAGCCCTACGCCGCGCGCCTCGCCTGCCGCCACGCGACGCCGAAGGACGTCGAGCAGATGCTCGCACATGCCGACGCGATGGAGAACGCGACTTCGCTGGAGGGCTTCGCGCTCGCCGACCTCGCCTTCCATATGGCACTGGCCGAGGCGTCGAAGAACCCGTTCATGTATTCGGTCGGCGCGCTGGTGGAAGCCGCGCTTGTCACGAGCTTCCGCCTCAGCTCCCCGTTCGGCGAGGCCGCGCGCCAGTCCAGCTCGGCAGCCAAGCACCGCCGGATCGCGCAGGCCATCGCGCGCAGGGACGAGACGGAGGCCGCAGCCGCCGTCGAGTTAGTCATCACGGAAGGCCGCGACCGGGTCGGGCTGAAGCTCGGGGAAATCTAGACCGCGTGGGCCCGTCCGAGGGTCGCGTCCTACATGTTCGATGCGATGTCGCCGTTGCGCGGGGGCGGCGGCACGTAGCAGGCGGTCTGCGACCGCCGCGACGGCGTCTGCTGCCGCTCCTTTGCTCCGCTCTGCTGATCGTTGCCGATCGATCCTGCCTGGAACGGCTTGCGCTTGGTTGTTCTCAGCCAGCTGGCCGAAATTTCGGCCAGGAAGCTCCGCAACACCGGTTGCATGACATCCTCCCATGGTCCGGTCGAATAGGAAAAAACGCGGGGGCTGGGGAATGGTTCCGCCGGCTCAGCCGACATTCGCCAGCGGCAGCGCGATCGTCTGGATGAGGCCGCGCGGTTCGCGGTTGGCAATGGCGATCGTGCCGCCGAAACGCTCGATGATCTCCTTCGCGATCACCAAGCCGAGGCCCGCGCCGGGCAATGTCTTGCGCCTGGCCATGTCGACGCGGAAGAAGGGTTCGAACACCTGACCGATCAGGTCCTGCGGAATACCGGGACCTTCGTCGAGGATGGTGACCACCGCCAGCCCGTCCCGGGCCTGCAGCTCGATCCTGGCGCCGCCGCCATGGGTCGCCGCGTTGATGATCAGGTTGCGGATCGCCCGCTTGAGCGCGATCGGCCGCGCCGCGACCGGCAGTGATGCCAGGGGCGGATCGGAGACATTGTAGCCGAGGTCGCGCAGTTCCTCCGCCAGGCCGCGGACCAGGTAACCGAGCTTCAGCGGTTCCGACCCGTGCTCTCCAACCTCCTCGCGCACGAGGCTGATGGCGCTGTCCGCGATGGCGTCGAGCTCCTCCAGATCGGCGAGCCACTTTTCGCGCTCCTCCTCGTCGGCGATGAATTCGGCCCGCAGTCGCATGCGGGTCATCGGCGTGCGCAGGTCGTGGCCGGCGGCGGCGACCAGCCGCATGCGGCTCTCCATCGCCGATTTCAGCCTGCCGGAGAGCTGGTTGAGCGCCCTGGCGGTGGCGCGGATCTCGCCAGCGCCCTCCTCGGGGATATGCGCCAGCAAGCCGTCGGAATCGACGCGGCTGGCTGCGCCTTCGAGCAGTTCGAGCGGCCGGGTGATCTTCGAGGCGGCGAACAAAGAGACCGCAGTGCTTCCCGCCACGATCAGCGCGATCCAGCCGGCCATGATTTTCCAGCCGCCTGGCGGCGGACGCATGTCGGGCACGTCGGAAACTAGCCACTCGCCGTTGCCGAGATCGACGGAGGCGGTGAGGACCGGGGTGTCCGGCGAACGCGTGATGACGGCCTTACGCGCCGTCCCGGTCCTTTCGAGTGCCCGGTTGAGGAAACGCGTCATGCCCATCTCCTCCCGCCCCGTGGCCGGCGCGGCCTGGAGGACGAGGCCGGCCGCGAGCGCGGCCTGGCGGTCCGCCTGGGCGAGCTTTGCCAGCACGTGAAGCTGCCGCGCGAGCGGCTCCATCGTGGCCTGTGGCAAGGGCGGCTGAAGGGCCCGGCTCGCCCCGAAGGTCGCGAGCCCCACGACGCTGACGATCGCCAGGATGAGGAGAACGGCGATCCGGTTGCGCAGCGACGTCATTGCGCGCCCGTCATCGTCTTGACCGGCACCACGAGCTGGTAGCCGCCGTTGCGCACGGTCTTGAAGAGCGACCCTCGGTCACCGTCGCCGAGCTTGCGCCGCAGGCGGCTCATCAGCACGTCGATCGAGCGGTCCAGCGGGTCGCGATGGCGGCCCTGCGTCATATCGAGCAGTTGGTCACGCGAAAGGAGCCGGCCGGGCCGCTCGAGAAACACGCGCAAGAGGTCGAATTCCGCGCCGGTCAGGTCGACCTCGGCGCCCGTCTGATCGATGACGCTTCGCAGCTCCGGATTGGCCTCGAAATCGGCGAAGGCATAGATCCTCGTCTCCTGCACGGCCGGTTCGTCGCGGCCGGCCCTGCGCAGCACCGCCTTGATACGGGCGACGAGCTCGCGCGGGTTGAACGGCTTGCCGAGATAATCGTCGGCGCCGAGTTCGAGCCCGATGATGCGGTCCACGTCCTCCTTGAGCGCGGTCAGGAGGATGACGGGCACGCGCGGACGGCGCTGCTGCAGGTCGCGGCAGATGTCGAGGCCGGAGCCATCCGGCAACATCACGTCGAGAACGATGAGATCGGGATTGCCGTCGGCGATGCGGCTTTCGCATTCGCGCCGGTCGGCGGCAACCGAGATGCGAAACCCCTGCCCGCTGAGGTAGCGCGCCAGAAGGGTGCGGATTTCGGGGTCGTCGTCGACGATCAGGATGTGGGTGTTGTCGCTCATGCCGGCCGGTACCTGTTTCCTGTCTGGGAATATAAACCGTGCGGCGGGGCTTTCCGGAGATTTTTGCAACGGACTGTTGCCCGCTGCAGCCCAGCAACATTCGGTTACAAAAATGCGGTTGCGGGAAACGCACCGTAACCTTGCGGACCAAGGGCGGACATTTCCGCCTCCTAGATTTGCTTCATCCAACGCGAACGAAAGGATGCAGCGATGAAACGCTCTCTCACCACAATCGGCCTTCTGTCGGCCACCCTGCTGGCCGCTGCGCCCGGCATGGCGAATGCGTTCCAGACCGAGCGCATGCCGGTGCAGTTCGGTCAGGCCGAGCCTGGTGGCGAGCCCGAACGCGGCCCCGAGTCGATTGGCCGGCCTGGCCTCGACATCGCTGCGAAGTTGTCGGCGGCAGAGACCTATGTCGGCATCACGACCGCGCAGGAGGATGCGTGGCGCGTCTACACCTCCGCGCTGATCGCCTTCTTCGAGCATCCAGCTCCGATCGGCGGCGAACACGGCACCGGCCGCGATGGCCCGCCGCCGGCGCTGGGCTCGGAACAGGCGAAACCCGCCGCGCCGTCGCCGGCGCCCCTCTTCGCAGAACGCGTAGCCGACAGCGCCATCGAGCTGGGCGAGAAGGCGCGCACGCTCAAGGCGGCGGCCGGCTCGCTGCGCGCGACGCTGAGCGGCGACCAGCTCGTGCGGCTCATCGAGGCCGAGATCGCCTTCGCTCCCCCGCGTGGCGGCCCGAGAGGGCCCGAAGGCAGGGCCGGCGGCAGACGCGACCACGGCCGCCCGGGCGTGCCGTTCGACATGCCGTGGCCGCCCGAGGAAGACTGAGACTTTCCCGATCGTCCGGCCACCACCCCCATGGCGAGCGGACGCGCAGCCGCAAATGGCTGCCTTCCGGAGGCGCACCTTCGCTCCGTGCGCCTCCGGTTGACCTTTCGACTGGACGACAGGGAATACGACATGAACAGGCTCGTTGCCGCTTCGATCGCTACGCTCATGGCATTGACGCCGCTGGTCGGCGCCGCGCAGGCACAAAGCCAAGCGGCAAAGGATCAGACAAAGGTCCAGGAAACCTCGCCGAAGCCCAAGGCCGCAGAACGAGAGTGGAAGAAGGGCGGGAAATACAGCGGCAAGGGATCGCGGATTTCCAACTATCGCCAGCACAATCTCAAGGCGCCGCCCGAGGGGCACCGCTGGGTACGTGACGGCAACGACTTCCTGCTGGTCGCCATCGGCACTGGCGTCATCGCGTCGATCGTCAACGGCCGGTGAGTGGGCACAGATCTTTTCCCGGAGCGCAAAAGGGCGGGGATGTCTTTGAAAGGCTCAACATGTTTGACATCCACTTCATGCTGACGGCAGCAGCGACGGTGATTGGCTTCGCCAACGCCATGCCGCCCCGGCACATTCTCCGCCACTTGAAGGAAATGTCGCTGAGGATCGCCGCCCGCAACCGCCGGCCCGAAGGCAAGGGACGCTGGCAGTGAAGGCACCCGTCGTACGACTGACGCTGCCCGGAAATCCGGTCTCGCGCCGCCTCGCACCAGATCGCGAGACGGACCTGTTCCGTTTCAAGGCGCAATTGCTGCTTCGCATGGCAGCAATCGTCTTTGCGGTGGCCCTCGCCGCGCACGGCAACAGCGTCAGGCTGACGGATGGTGTAGGATCATCGGAAGCCATCCATCAGGGAACCGAAACGGGCGCCGAAAAATGAGAATACCTCTTGCAGCGTCGATTCTCGTCATGTTCGCCGTCGCGGGCTGCAGCAGCGAACAAGGCGGACCGCAGATGCCGCCGGGAGCGTCAGGGCCCGTCGAGGTCGGCGTCGTGGCGCTTTCGAGCCGCTCCGTTCCGCGCAGCATCGAGCTTCCCGGCCGGGTGGTCGCCTATGCCACGGCGGAGGTGCGCCCGCAGGTCGACGGCATCATCCGCAGTATCGTCTTCACCGAGGCCGGCAAGGTCGAGGCCGGGGCCGCGCTGTACGAGCTCGACGACCGCAAGTTTCAGGCGGCCGTCGCCGCAGCAGCTGCTGCCTTGAAGAAAACGGAGGCAGCGACTGCCGCCGCGCAGGTCACGTTCGACAGGAACGAGAAGCTCGCGGCCACCAACGCCGTCAGCGCGCAGACGCTGGACGACGCCCGCTCCACACTGCTGCAGGCGCAGGCGGAGGAAGAGGCGGCCAGAGCGGAGCTCGACGCCGCCCGCATCAACTTGGACGACGCGACAATCCGCGCCCCGATCGACGGCGTGATCGGCGTCTCCAGCGTCAGCGTCGGCTCGTTGGTGACGGCGAACCAGACCGACGCGCTGGCGACCATCCGCCAGGTCGACCCGATCTATGTCGACCTTGTCGATTCAAGCACCAACCTGCTGCGCATCCGCGACGAGGTCGCGACGGGCCGGCTCGGTCGCGAGCGGGGTGTCGCCCCCGCTGTCACGCTGACGCTCGAGAACGGCCGGGAATATGCGGCCAAGGGCGAGCTCAAGCTTGCAGAGATGGTCGTCAGCCAGACCAGCGGCACCTTCTCGCTGCGCGCCACATTCCCGAACACCGAGCAGATGCTTTTGCCCGGCATGTTCGTGCGTGCATCGGTCGACCTCGGCTCGATGCCGAATGCCTTCCTGGTGCCGCAGCGCGCCGTGCAGCGCAACACATCAGGCGAGGCGACCGTGTTCGTCGCTTCTCAGGACGGCAAGGCCGAACTGAAGACCGTCACGACCAGCGGCTCGATCGGCAACGACTGGGTGGTCGTCGACGGCGTCAGCAGCGGCGACAGGCTGATCGTCGACGGCTTCCAGAAGATCTCGGACGGAACGTCGATCACGCCGGTCGAGGCGACGATCGACGAGGACGGCGTCGTCAAGCAGACGATCTCGTCCGCGGCCGGCGTTGACGGGGAGCCGAAACCATGAGCCCCGCCGCGCCCGGCAACGCGATCGCGAACTTCTTTATCGCCCGTCCCGTCTTCGCCATCGTGCTGGCGATCGCGACGCTGCTCGCCGGCGTGATGGGCATCTATTCGCTGTCGATTTCGCAGTATCCGGATATCGCGCCCGTCACCGTGCGCGTCAACGCCACCTACAACGGCGCCACCGCAGAGGCGGTCGAGAACTCGGTCACCAAGAAGATCGAGAGCGTGATGACCGGCCTGGACGGCCTGCTCTACATGGAATCAACGTCCAGCACCGGCTCGTCCTCGATCTCGCTGACCTTCGAGAACGGCGCTGACCCAGAACTGGCGCAGGTCGAGGTGCAGAACAAGCTCGCGCGCGTCGAGTCCCAGCTTCCGGAGGCGGTGCAGGACCAGGGCGTGCGCGTCAGCCGCTCGCCCTCCGGCATCCTGATGATCGGCAACATCATCTCGCGCGACGGCCGCTACACCTCCGACGAGCTGTCCGACATCATGTCGAGCCAGATCGAGGAGCGCATCGAGCGGCTCGACGGCGTTGGCTCGGTACAGTCCTTCGGTTCCGGCTACGCGATGCGGATCTGGCTCGATCCGTCGCTGATGCAGAAATACCAGCTGGTGCCGAGCGACGTGACGTCGGCGATCGGCACGCAGAACGTGCAGGTCGCAGCCGGCTCCGTGGGCGCAACGCCGGTCGTGCAGGGCCAGCAGCTCAAGGCGAACATCATCGCACAGACGCAGATGTCGTCTGCCGAGGAGTTCAAGCGAATCATCCTCAAGACAGCGACCGACGGCGCGGTAGTGCGGCTCGCCGACGTCGCCCGCGTTGAGATCGGCCTCGAGACCTACGGCCAGAAGTCCAGCTACAACGGCATGCCAGCCGCCGGCTTCGGCGTGCAGCTCGCGTCCGGAGCGAACGCGATCACGACCGCCCAGCTCGTGCATACCGAGCTCGACAGCCTCGCGGCCTCGCTGCCCGCCGGCGTCGAGATCGCCTATTCCTACGAGACGACTCCTTTCGTCGAACTGTCGATCGAGAAGGTCGTCGAGACGCTGATCGAGGCGATCATCCTCGTCTTCGTCGTGCTGCTGCTCTTCCTGCAGAACTTCCGCGCCACGCTCATCCCGATGATCGCGGTGCCGGTGGTGCTGCTGGGCACGTTCGGCGTGCTGGCCGCGCTCGGCTATTCGATCAATATGCTGACCATGTTCGCCATGGTGCTCGCCATCGGCCTCCTGGTCGACGATGCGATCGTCGTGGTCGAGAACGTCGAGCGCATCATGCGCGACGAGAAGCTTTCAGCGCGTGAGGCGACTGAGAAGTCGATGGGCGAGATCACCGGTGCGCTTCTCGGTATCGCGCTCGTGCTGACGGCCGTCTTCATTCCGATGGCGTTCTTCTCAGGTTCGGTCGGCGTCATCTACCGGCAGTTCTCGGTGACCATCGCCAGCGCCATGCTGCTGTCGGTCCTGGTCGCGGTGGTCCTGACGCCGGCACTCTGCGCGCTGATGCTGAAGCCTTCACATGAGGGGTTCATCGCCCGCTGGCTCGGATGGTTCGAGCGCGGGCTCGACCGGACGACCGGAGGATATGCCCGCTCCGTCCGCGCGCTTGTCGGGCGGCCCCTGCGCATGTTCGTCGTCTTCGCCGCGCTAATCGCAGCCGCCTACGGTCTCTTCACGCGGCTGCCGACCTCCTTCCTGCCGGAAGAGGACCAGGGCGTGCTGATGACCCAGATCAGCCTGCCGGCCGGCGCCAATGCCGCGCGCACGCAGGCGGTGATCGACATCGTCGAGAACTACTTCCTCATGCAGGAGACCGACGCGGTGCAGAGCGTGTTCATGACGCTCGGCTTCGGCTTCAGCGGCAGCGGCGAAAACGCAGCGATGGCCTTCGTACGGCTGAAGGATTTCGACCTGCGCACCGAGGACCGGCTGTCGGCCTCGTCGGTGGCGCAGCGTGCATTGGCCTATTTCCGACAGATCCGCGACGCGGAGGTTTTCGTGCTGGCGCCGCCGGCGATCCAGGGGCTCGGCCAGTCGAGCGGCTTCTCGATGTATCTGGAGGACACCGGCAACCAGGGCCGCGATGCGCTGACGGCGGCCAGCAACGCGCTGGCAGACGCCGCGAAGGGCAACGCCGTGATCCAGAACCTTCGCGGCAATACGCGGACGCTGGAGGCACAGCTCAAGATCGACATCGATCAGGAGAAGGCCGGCGCGCTCGGCATCGACCTCTCCGCTATCAACAGCCTGATCACCACCGCCTTCTCCGGCACCAACGTCAACGACTTCATCTATCGCGGCGAGATCAAGCCGGTCTATGTGCAGGCCGACGCACCATTCCGGATGCAGCCCGACGACATCAACCGCTGGTATGCGAAGAACGACGATGGCGAGATGGTGCCCTTCTCGGCGTTCGCCACGACGCAATGGGTGCAAGGTTCGCCCTCGCTGGCACGCTTCAACGGCACGGCGGCCGTGTCGATCAACGGATCGGCCGCGCCAGGCGCCAGTTCCGGCGATGCGATGGACGAGGCGGAGCGTCTCGTCGCGGAGCTGCCCGGAGGCTACAGTGCCTCCTGGTCCGGGCTGTCCTACCAGGAGCGGCTGGCCGGCTCGCAGGCGGCGATGCTCTACGCTGTATCGCTGCTCGTCGTGTTCCTGTGCCTCGCAGCACTCTACGAGAGCTGGTCCATCCCCTTCTCTGTCATCTTTGCCGTGCCGGTCGGCGTGTTCGGCGCGCTGCTGGCGGCATGGCTCTTCGACCAGTCGAACGACGTCTACTTCAAGGTGGGGCTGCTGACGACAATCGGCCTGACGGCCAAAAACGCGATCCTCATCGTCGAGTTTGCCCGCGACCTGGTGGCACAAGGCCGTAACGCAGTAGACGCTGTGGTCGAGGCGGCGCGGCAGCGCCTGCGTCCGATCCTGATGACGTCGCTCGCCTTCATCCTCGGCGTCCTGCCGCTGGCGCGCGCGAGCGGCGCGGGCTCGGCCGCGCAGAACGCGATCGGCATCGGCGTGATGGGCGGCATGATCGCGGCTACCGTGCTCGGCGTGTTCTTCGTACCGCTGCTCTTTGTCACCGTGACCTGGCTGACCGAGAAATGGCGCGGGCACGGCGGCAAGCTGCAGGACGCCGAAGTCCACAAGGGTTAGAATCGGAGTAGTGGCTGCGATGGGTAGAGTGACGCAGCGCGGAATAGTGTCCGCGGTGCTGCTGCTGGCGCCGCTGATCAGCGGCTGCGTGGTCGGCCCCGACTACCAGAAGCCATTTGTCGAACTGCCCGCGGCGTGGGGCGGCGCTAAGAAGGCCGCGCCATCCCGCCCGCCCGAGCTGGCGCTGTGGTGGCAGCGGCTCGGCGACCCTCTGCTGAACGGGCTCGTCGAGGAGGCCGTGTCGGGCAATCTCGACGTCGCCGCGTCGAAGGCGAAGATCCGCGAGGCCCGCGCCAGCTACCGACAGAGCGTCGGCGGCCTTTTTCCATCAGCGAGCGGTTCCGGCAGCGCCACCCGCAACAAGAGCGCGTCCTCGTCCTCCGGCTCCGGAGAGACCTACAGTCAGTTCCAGGCCGGCTTCGACGCAAACTGGGAGATCGACCTCTTCGGCGCGAACCGGCGTGCGGTCGAGGCGGCCCGCTATGGTCTGAATGCGGCGGAAGAGGAGCTGCGCGCCACCTTGCTCACGCTGGTCGGTGACGTCGCGGCGAACTATGTCGAGCTGCGCGGCTACCAGGCTCGCCTCGCGCTGGCCCGGCGCACCGCCGCCTCGCAAAACGAAACCGCCGCCCTTACCCGCACAATGCTCGAGGCAGGGGCGGCATCGGCCGTCGACGTCGCCAATGCGGCGGGGCAGGCTGCCAGTACCGAGGCGACCATTCCCGAGCTCGAGGCCTCCTACGCGACGACGATCCACCGGCTCTCCGTGCTGACCGGGCGGCCTCCGGCGGCATTGACCAAGAGGCTCGGGAAGTATGCACCCATCCCGCGGCCAGAGCTGCCGATCCCGACCGGTGTCCCCGCCGACGTGCTGCTGACGCGGCCCGACGTAAGGCTTGCCGAGCGCCAGTTTGCGCAGATGACGGCCAAGATCGGCCAGGCGGAGGCCGCGCGCTATCCGAGTGTCAGTCTGACCGGCAACATCACGACCTCAGGCGTCAGGATCGGCGATCTCGGCAAGAGCTCGTCGGTCAGCTGGTCGTTCGGGCCGACGCTGACCGTCCCCGTCTTCAACGCCGGGCAGCTCGCGGCCGAGGTTGACGTCGCCCGGGCACAGCGCGATCAGTATTTCATCGCCTATCGCGCCTCGGTAATGACAGCGCTTGAGGACGTCGAGAACGCGATCGTCGCGCTGGCGCAGGAGCGCATCCGCAACGGCAAGCTCGCCTCGTCGGCCGAGCGCTACCGCGAGGCGGCTTCGCTGACGCGCAGCCTCTACAAGGCCGGCTCGTCGAGCTTCCTCGACTTGCTCACCGTCGAGCGCTCGCTTTATTCGGCGGAGGATTCGCTCATCCAGAGCAAGGTGTCGATCGCCACCGACTACATCGCGCTGAACAAGGCCCTGGGCGGCGGCTGGGACGGCGCCCTTGATACGTCGAAGCCGGAGGTGGTGGACAAGCTGACCGGGACACATCTCGCCGCTTCGGCCGACTGACGAAACGGCCGTGCGCGCGGGACCACGATCAGCTCGAACGGAACCGCAGCGAGAAAAAGCTTGTGGTCGAAGACGGTTCCGTCAGGCCACGCCCGTCACGGCGCCGCGCGGGCGAGTTCAGCCGGTGCGTTCCCTGGCCCATCGCCGGACGGGCGAAACCAGCAGGCTGACCGCCGCTATAGCGACCGCTCCGATCGCGATGCCAGCGAGGCCGGCGCCTGCCGCCTGGACCAGCCAGGACGCCAAAGCGCCGATGGCGGGAACGGTCTGTGCGGCCATCTCGCCTGCATCGTGCAGGAGATGGCTCAGCCAGCCGTAGCCATATTGTTCGAACCCGTGAAGGATAATGCCGCCGCCCACCCAGATCATCGCGGCAGTACCGACCATTCCGAGCAGCTTCAGGAAATAGGGCATGCCCTGCACCAGCCCGCGACCAACGGCGCGCACCAGCGCGGCCAGGGGCGACCGCGACGTGCCGCGCGCCAGCATGAGCCCCAGGTCGTCGGCTTTCACGATCAGTGCCACGACGCCGTAAACGCCGATGGTGATCAGGATGCCGACCACGGCCAGCACCGCCGCCTGCGTCGGCAGTCCGGCATCCGGCACCGAGCCCAGCGTGATGGTCATGATCTCGGCCGAGAGGATGAAGTCCGTCCTGATCGCGCCCGCCACCTTCTGGTCCTCGAAGGCCTTGGCATCGAGCGACGTTCCCTCGATCTCGGCCTCGTGCGCATGGGCGGCATGCGGGAAGAGAAGCTCGTAGATCTTCTCGGTGCCCTCGTAGCAGAGATAGAGGCCACCGAGCATGAGCAGGGGCGTGATGGCTTGCGGCACGAGCAGGCTCAGCGCCAGGGCGGCCGGCAGCAGGAAGAGCAGCTTGTTCCTGAGCGAGCCGAGCGCGATCTTCCAGATGATCGGCAGTTCGCGCGCGGGGGAAAAGCCCGTGACGTATCGCGGCGTCACGGCTGCGTCGTCGATGACGACGCCAGCGGCCTTCGTGCTTGCCTGTGCGGCCTGCCCGGCGACGTCGTCGAGCGAGGCGGCCGCCGCCTTGGCAAGCGCTGCGACATCATCGAGAAGGGCGATCAGACCGACACTCATGAAATCTCTCCGGGTTCGGCGCCATTGACGGTCAGGGAACCCGGCTCCGATCTGGCTGTCGCAATATGGTGTCGCCGCCAGGCGGCGGCAACACCATCCTTTCGGTCAATCACTCGGCCGGAACAGGAGACAGCGTGCCCTCGTCCATCGGCCGTTCGCGGTTCTCCTTGCGCGCGGCGGCACGGGCCACCACGGTCTGCCGGTTCACCGACTTGCGCTCGGCGTCGATGCGGCGGATCAAAAGCTCGGCACGCTCGATGGAGCCGAGCAGCGCCAGGATCGTGCCCCGCTCACCGGCGCCGGCGTTCGGACCCATGGCCAGCGTCCGGGCGCGCAATTCATCCACCTCGGGGAAGCTGACATGGCCGGCCGGCATCCGCGGATCGGGAATGCCGTGGTCGGGCATGATGTCGCGCAGCGACATGTCGAGCTTGTCGAGCGCCGTGTTGACGATCGCCTGTGCCGGCGAGGAGAACTTCTCGCGCTTCACACGGCGAGCGACCTGATGCATCGATTCGGTGAGCGCGGCGGTGAAATCGGCCTCCTCGATGAGGCTGGCGATGAGATCTAGCTGCTCATAAGGCAGGTCTTCCTTCATCAGGTTGGCCGTGTAGTTGCGGATATCTCGGCTGAGGATGTCGGTCGCCAGATAGTGCTCTCCCGGATCGGACGGAGCCTTCTTGTCGCCCCGGGCTATGTTGAGGAACATGGCGCCCGCCTGCAGGTGACGCGCGGTCTCCTGCTGGACGGCGGGCACGGCCTTGGCGAAGTCGTCCGACAGCTTGCTGTCGAGGTATTTCGGAGTCGAGTAATCCTCGACATCCTCTTCGTCGGTGCGTCCGACGCGGGACAGGACACGCTCGAAGACACCGACAAAGGGGAAGAGCAGCGCCGTGTTGAAGATGTTGAAGACGGTCGAGTAGAGGCCGACGGCCACCGGCACCAGCGGGAAAGTCTCCTTGCCGTCGACGACCACCGCGACGCCGGGATCGCCCATGCCGAAGGCGCCCATCGCCCAGTGCAGCACCTGGATCGAGACGAAGAAGAGCGGGACGGTGATGCACACGCCGATGATGTTGAACGATATGTGGGCGTAGGCCGCCCGCTTGGCGTTCTTCGACAGATTGAGCGAAGCCATCCATGACGTGATGGTGGTGCCGAGGTCGGCGCCGAGCGAGAAGGCGACGGCCGTCGTCCAGTCAAGCACGCCAGCTGCACCGAGGCCCATGACGATGCCGATCGTCGCCGAGGACGAGTGGATCATCGCCGTGATGGCGGCTGCGATCAGGACGCACTTGATCAGGTTGAAATACGAGTCCGCTTTGAGCGTCTGCAGAAGTTCCATCACCTCGGGCATGTTGCGCAACGGGCGCAGGCCGCCGGTCATCAGGTTGAGGCCATAGAAGATCAGCGCAAAGCCCATGCAGGCGAGCGCGATGTTGCGGACCTTCTCGGTCTTCGCGAAGCAGTAGATCAGCGCGAAGATGCCGCCGCAAATCAGCCCGAGCGGGCCGAGCGGCAGAGCGATCAGCCCGTTGCCGAGCGTGGTGCCGATATTGGCGCCCATGATAACGCTGATGGCGGGTCTGAGCGCAACCACGCCGGCGTTGACGAGGCCGACGACCATGACCGTCATTGCGGTTGAGGACTGGATGACGCCCGTGATCAGCGTTCCGGCCAGCACGCCCTTGATCGGCGTTCCCGCAGCCCTGGCGAGGAAATTGCGCATACTGTTGACGGACAGCGCCTGGATGCCGTTGGCCATGAATTCGAGACCGAGCATGAAGATGCCCAGCCCGCCGATGACCGGCACGAGAATATCCTTGAAGATATCGATTTCCATGAGAGTGCTCGATTCTGAGAGGGCGGCCCGTAAGAGCCTGTTGGTCTGTCGAACCTAGTTGTTCACCGCGCCGAAGCTTTCGGCCCAGTAGGCTTCGATCCGGCCGGCGAGTTCCGACGAGACGGGGATGTAGCCGAGCGCGGATGCTTCATCCGCGCCCTGGCTGAAAGCGACCCGGAATAGGTCCAGGACACGGTTGATGCGTGTCTGGCCGCGATCCTTCGGCACGATCGCATAGGTCACGACCGCCATCGGATACGCCGCGGCTCCCGCGAGATTGGTGGTGTCGGCGTGGAAGCCGCGCGCGGCATCCCACGTCACGGTTGCAAGGCCGGCCTGGAAGGCGGCCGGCTCGGGCCGCACGAAAGCCCCGCTGGCGTTCTGCAGCGACACGAAGGGAAGGCCGGCGCGGACCACCTGGCCGTATTCGAGATAGGCGATGCCGCTCTTCGTCGCCGCGGTCAGGGCGGCCAGTCCGCCGGTGCCCTTTTCTCCGCGACCGACGGGCCATGCGATCAGGGTGTCGGCACCATGCTTCTCGCGCCATTCCAGGCTCACCTTCGACAGGAAGCTGGTGAAGGTGAAGGTCGAACCGGAACCGTCGGCGCGGTGCAGGACGGCTATCGGAGCGTCGGGCAGGGCAAGATCGGGATTGAGGCTTTTGATGGCCGGATCGGACCAGCTGGTGATCTTGCCGAGATAGATATCGGCAAGCGCCGAGCCCGAAAGGCGCAGTTGGCCGGCACCGATGCCGTCGATATTGGCGACCACGACGATGCCGCCCATGACGATCGGGAACTGCGCCAGCTTGCGCTTCGCCAGATCCTCCGGCGGCAGCGGCGCGTCGGTGGCGGCGAAATCCGTCTCCGGCTGGGCCAGGCGCATGACGCCGGCCAGGGAGCCGACGGGCTCGTAGTCGACCCGCCAGTCGGGAGAGGTGTAGTCGCCGCCGTCGGTGCGGATCGCCTCATAGTCGCGCGACCACTGGTTGATGATCGGCGCGGCGAAGGTCGAGCCGGCGCCCTGGATCGGGTCCGCCTGGGCGGGCGACGACAAGGCAAGAACGGCGAGTGCCGCAACGGCGGCAAGAACGCCCTGAACTCCGGACAGCCCTCGGGCCTGGGAGAGGAATACACCGATCATGGCACGCCTTTCTTGGCTGCGCGCCAGCCTGAAAGCTTGAAACGCACAGTCACGTCAGATCCGAAAAAGTAAATCCGGCACGGTCCCCAACACCGGAGCGCGATCGCGCTTCAGGACTTAGCGAAGACGTGGATTCGGTAGCGCCAATAGTTGACGTTTGAATGACAGTATTTTCTCGCCGAGCGTCACGCGGCAGGTCAGGACGTAATTTGCTGTCTCGCGGCGAGTTCCCGCAACCGGCCGGCGAGCTGTCATCTTCATGAAATGTCGGTGTGCCCCAAAGTATCGCGACGGCAGCATCCGAGGCTGCCAGCCTGATGTGCGATGACAGGAGCATAGAGTGATCGAACGCGACGGAAAGTCCAAACTGCAAGGCAGGGTCGCGATCGTGACCGGCTCCACGAGCGGAATTGGCCTCGGCATCGTCCGCGCATTTGCGGCACAGGGCGCCGACATCGTCATCAATGGCCTCGGCGACGCCGCCGCGATCGAGGCGGAGCGCGCCGGCATCGAGTCCGAGTTCGGCGTGCGCTGCCTCTATTCCCCGGCCAACATGCTCTCCGGGCAGGAGATCGCTGGCATGGTCAGGCTCGCCGCGGACAGCCTCGGCGGCTGCGACATCCTCGTCAACAACGCCGGCATCCAGCATGTCGCGCCGATCGATGAATTTCCCGACGAGAAGTGGGAGGCGATCGTCCAGATCAACCTCGTCGCGGCCTTCCATTCGATCAAGGCCGCCTTGCCGATGATGAAGGTGCGCGGCTGGGGCCGCATCATCAACATCGCCTCGGCCCACGCGCTGGTCGCCTCGCCCTACAAGTCGGCCTATGTCGCCGCCAAGCATGGGATCGCCGGACTGACCAAGACGGTGGCGCTGGAGGCGGCGACCGCCGGCATCACCGTCAATGCGATCTGCCCCGGCTATGTGTGGACGCCGCTCGTCGAGAAGCAGATCCCGGACACGATGGCCGCGCGCGGGCTGACCAAAGAGCAGGTCATCAACGACGTGCTGCTTGAGGCCCAGCCGACGAAGGAATTCGTCACCGTCGAGCAGGTCGCCGGGCTCGCGCTCTTCCTGTGCAGCGACAGCGCCGCCTCGATGACCGGCGCAATCCTTCCGATCGACGGCGGCTGGACGGCGCACTAGCGCCGCCCCTCCCACTCCAGGATCACGACAGATGAAAGCCGAAGACGTTCGCCGCGCCTATGCGATGCCCCTGACTAACCCGGCGTATCCGCCGGGGCCGTACCGCTTCATTGACCGCGAATATGTCATCATCAGCTACCGCACCGATCCGGATGCGCTGAGGGCCGTCGTTCCCGAGCCGCTGGAGGTCGCCGAGCCGATCGTCAAATACGAGTTCATCAGGATGCCGGACTCGACCGGCTTCGGGGACTATACCGAGTCCGGCCAGGTCGTTCCCGTCCGCTTCGAGGGCAAAGACGGTGTCTATGTGCATTCCATGTATCTCGACGACGACGCGCCGATCGCCGGAGGGCGGGAGATCTGGGGCTTCCCGAAGAAGCTCGCCTATCCGAAGCTCGCCCATGAAGGCGAGGTGATCGTCGGCACGCTGCACTACGGCACCGTGCTCTGCGCGACGGCGACGATGGGCTACAAGCATCGCGCGCTCGATCTCGCACAGGTCGCGGGCTCGCTCGCCGCGCCTAACTACCTCGTCAAGATCATCCCGCATGTGGATGCCACGCCGCGCATCTGCGAACTGGTGCGGTACCATCTCGAGGAGATCACCGTGAAGGAGGCCTGGACGGCGCCGGCCGACCTGCAGCTCTTCCGCCACGTCATAGCAGACGTCGCCCGGTTGCCTGTGCTCGAAATCGTCTCCGCCGTCCACTTCGTTGCCGACTTGACGCTCGGCCTGGGCGAGGTCGTGCACGACTACATGCAGGAAAGCTGAGCGAGGACAGACATGCTGGACAAGACCCAAAAGCGCCGCAGCGAGACGCCCGACATCGAGGGCATGTTGTCCGAATATCAGTCGGTCGCGCTGGTGCTCCAGGGCGGCGGCGCGCTCGGCGCCTACCAGGCCGGCGTCTTCCAGGCGCTGGTCGAGGCCGGCATCGAGGCAAACTGGCTCTCCGGCGTGTCGATCGGCGCCATCAATGCCTCCATCATCGCCGGCAACAGGCCCGGCGACCAGCTCGACCGCCTGCGCGATTTCTGGGAGACGGTGTCGAGCCGCAAGGTCTGGCACTTCACGCCCGAGGGCGACTACTTCCGGAGGCTGCGCAACCAGACGAGCGCCATGATGACGATGATGTCGGGTCTGCCCGGCTTCTTCAAGCCGCGTGACCTCAATCCGTGGATGCAGTTGCCCGGCGCATCCGGCTCGACCAGCTTCTACGACACGGGCGAACTGGAGCGCACGCTCAACCGCCTGATCGACTGGGAGGTGCTGAACGAGCGCCGGCGCCGGCTGAGCGTCGGCGCGGTCAATGTCCGGACCGGCAACTTCCGCTACTTCGATAGCGAGATCGAGGTGATCGGCCCGCAACACATCATGGCGTCGGGCGCACTGCCGCCGGCGTTTCCGCCGATCCACATCGAGAACGAATATTACTGGGACGGCGGCATCGTCTCCAACACGCCTCTGCAATATCTGCTCGAGCAAGAGGACGTGCACGACACGCTCGTCTTCCAGGTAGACCTGTTCAGCGCCCGCGGCATCCTTCCGCGCGACATGGGCGATGTGCTCGCGCGCCACAAGGACATCATGTATTCGAGCCGCACCCGCAACAACACCGACACGTTCCGCCGCCTGCACAATCTGCGCCTCAAGCTGCACCAGGCCTTGCTGCGCGTGCCGGCGGACGCGCTGACGGACGACGATCGCGAATTCCTCGCTTCGATGGAGGACGTGCCGCAGGTCAACATCGTCCATCTCATCTACCAGCAGAAGATCTATGAGAGCGACGCCAAGGACTACGAGTTCTCCGGCACGTCGATGCGGGAACACTGGGATGCGGGCTACCAGGACACGCGCAAGACGCTGAAGCACCGCAAGTGGCTGGTGAAGCCGCCTGAATCGATCGGCATGACCGTCCACGACGTGCATCGCGACGATCCGAGCTGACCCGCTTTGGCGGGCGGGCAGCTTTTCCGAAAAGAATTTCGTACAGTCATCCCGGCGTCACAGCAGCTTTACAGCACTTCGTTTTTCTGTGCGGGCCAGATGGCCTCAATGGAGAAAAGACATGACGACCGATCGCGACATTGAAAAGAGTTACTCCCTTCAGGACTTCATCGTCGAGCTTCGCCGGCTTGCCGATACTCTGGAAGCCGGCGAAGATTATGAGATCGAAATAGAAGACGAGACCGTCCTCATCCCCGGCCACGCTGTTTTCTCGATCGAGCACGAGCGCGAGGAAGGGCAGCAGGAAATCGAGTTCCAGATCTCCTGGAAGGATGAGGCTGACGAAGACGAAGAAGACGAAGTGCAGGACGAGCAGGAAGACGACGAGGAAGAAGAGGATGAGGAGGAAGAGGTTCAGGCCTGAGCCGATCGGCTTAGCGGACGCGACCGGGTGGTTCTCAAGTGTTCTCCCGCCCGAGGTGCTCCGGTCTCAGAACTCGTAGATGCAATGGCGCCAGGGGATGTTGTCTCCTGGCGGTTTCACGTCGGGAACTCGTGCATGTGAACGACGAGGCCGTCGCCATCGGCCAGCACCAGCGCATAGGCCGGAGCCTCGAAGCTGACGGCATGCGGACCGTCCAGCTTCAGCGCGGATTGATGGTTCGTGCCCCGCAAAGTGGTGAAAGGAATGCCCCGCCAGACGCCGCCGGCGAAACGATGCACATGCCCGGCAAAGATATGGCGGACGTTGCCATGGCGCCGCAGGACGTCGAGCAGCGGAGCCGCCTCGCGCAGACGCGAGCTGTCCAGCGAAGGCACGCCGATGGGAAATGGCGGATGATGCAGGAAGAGGAGCGTGTCGCGCCCTCCTTCCAGCGCGTCGTCCAGCCATGCCAGCCGCGTCTCGCAGAGCCGGCCCTCGACCTGGCCGGGCTGCAGCGTGTCGAGCAGCACAGCCGTAAACTGCGGCAGGTCGACGACGCACTGGGCGAAGCCGCCTTGCATCGGAACCTGCGGAAAGGCGTTAGCAAGGGCGGCCCGGTCGTCGTGGTTGCCCAGCATGAGGCGGTAGGGAGCGGCGAGATCCGCCAGCCGTTCGGCGAGCGCGGCATAGGCTGACACCTCGCCATCGTTGGTCAGGTCGCCGGAAAAGACGACCAGATCGGCGTCCCCGTGATGCCGGTTGAGGTCAGCGATGCAATCTTCGAGGTGCTTGAGCGGATCGAGGCCGAACAGGCTTTCGCCGGGCGCGACGAGATGCAGGTCCGATACGAGGGCGATCTTCATGCGGCGCGCTCCGCGGATGTGGCGGCGATCAGGTCGAGAAGGTCTTGGCGCAGCTGCGGCGGACAGCCGAGCACCGGGCCGCCGCGCATCAGGTCGCCATCGGCGGCGAAATCGGCCGTCCAGCCACCCGCTTCGCGGATCAGGCAGAGCCCGGCGAGACAGTCCCAGGCGTGGATATGCGGCTCGTAATAGCCGCCGAGCCGGCCGCAGGCGACATGGGCTAGGCTGAGCGCGCCGGACCCGCTGCGCACGAACATCCCGCCCCGCTCGAGCAGCCGCTCGATGAAGCCCGAGACGGCGCGCGGGGGAACGCGAAAACTGGCCCCGACCCCGATCAGGCCGTGCTGCATGTCGGTCCTCGAGTCGACCGCGATCGGCCGACCGTTCAGGAACGCTCCGCCTCCGGACATGGCCGTGAAGAGTTCGTCGGCGCTCGGATCGAGGATCAGCCCGGCGACCGTTTCCCCGCCCTTCAGCAGCGCGATGGAAATGCACCAGCTGCGGCTGCCATGGACGAAGCAGCTCGTGCCGTCGATGGGGTCGAGGACCCAGGTGTAGCCGGAAGATCCGGCGGAAAGCCCATACTCCTCGCCGAGAAAGCCGTCCTCGGGAAATGTCCCGGCGATCCGGTCGCGCACCAGCGTCTCGACCTCGCGGTCCGCGGCGCTGACGATGTCCTGCCCGTTCTGCTTGATCTCGACCGGCAGGCTCGCCAGGGAGCCGAAGTGTGACAGCGCGAGCTTGGCGGCCTCGTGCAGGATAGCCTGTGCGCGCAGAAAGCGAGTATCGATACCGTAGGCTTGAGCGGTCAAGACGACTGTTCCGATTGCGGCGCCGGGCGAGATGCCCGGCCTGGAAAGGTGGTGCCCCGGACGATCAGCGGCGCGCCCAGGAACGCGGTCGACGGCGACGCATCCGGATAGGCGAGCCGCCGGTCGAGATGCACGACGGCGCTGGCCGCGATCTCGTCGGGGTCTTGTCGAAAGGTCGTGAGATCGTAGGCGCCCCACGACGCCTCGGGAATGTCGTCGAAGCCGATCACCGACACGTCGTCCGGCACTCGAAGGCCAAACCGGCCGCGCACCGTGTCGAGCAGGCCGAACGCGATCAGGTCGTTGACGCAGAAGACCGCCTGCGGCTTGTCCGGGCGATCGAAAAGGGCGCGCGCCGCTTCGCTGCCACCGGCATAGTCGGAATCCTTGCCGCGGGCGACGACAACCCTGGCGCCAAGCCTGCGCGCCTCGTCGACGAAGACCCGCTCGCGCTCCGCGATGGTGGGCGTACCCGACGCGGAGCCCGCCAGTCCAACCCGTCGCAGGCCCTGGCCAACGAAGAGCGCCGCCGCCTGGCGCGCCGGGCCCGCATTGTCGATCGCGACGTGATCGCAGTCCGGCTCGGAGCGGCCGATCACGACGAGCGGCTGTCCGTTCTGGCGCGCGAGCTCGACGAATGAAGACGGCGGCGAGCCGGAGAGGACGATGGTCGCCTCGGCGCGATAGCCGAACAGGGCGGTCTGGGCCGCCTGCACCTCCTGCTCGGAACTGCCGGTGTTGATCAGGAACGGTATGTTGCCGCGCCGGATCAGGATACGCGTGAGGGCTGCGACCAGATGCGCCCGGAAGCCGACTTCGGGCTTGGTCACGACCAGCCCCACCAGCCGGCTGCGGTTGGCAAGCAGTCCGCGGGCGAGGTCGTTGACCTGATAGCCGAGCTCGCCGGCCGCGCGCATCACCTTCTCGCGCGTCTCCTCGGCAATGCTGGCGCCCGGCGTGAAAGCACGGGACACGGCGGAACGCGACACGCCCGCCCTTTCAGCCACCTGCTGCGCGCTGACGAAACCGCGTGCCGGCGCGGAGGATATTTCTGCGGATGACGACATCAGTGGCCGACCTTCGAAAGCACGTCGGATTTCAGGAAGCGCTCGACGACGAGCATGAAGCCGATCGACGGGATCAGGAGCAAGAGCGCGGTGATCGACGCCACCTGGTAGTTGCCTCCTGCACCCGCCGTATAGAGCAGGAGAGGCAGCATGTTCACGTCGGGCGCGCCGACGAAGTAGCTGCCAGTGAACTCGTCGAGCGATTCCAGGAAGACGAAGATGGCGCTGGCAAGCAGGCCAGGTGCGGCGAGCGGCAGCGTGATGTCGCGAAAGGCGCGCATCGCACCGGCGCCGACGGACCGCGCGGCCTGTTCGAGCTCCGTGTCTACCGCCGAGAAGGCGGCAGTCGCGATCCAGACCGCGTAGACGAGCCCGTGCGTGACATGGACCAGTACCACGCCTGCGATCGTGCCGTTGAGGCCGATCTGGTAGAACAGCCGCGCGATGTTGACGTAGACGGGCAGGTTCGGGAATGCCTGCGGGATCAGAAAGGCCAGCAGGATCAGTCCCCTGAGCGGCAGTTTCAGCCGGGCCAGCGCATAGCCCGAGGGAACGGCGAGCGCCAGCGACACGATGACGGTCATGGACGCGACGAAGATGCTGTTGCCGAGCGATTCCATCGCATTGCCGCGCGACGAGAACACCCTGCCCCAATAGTCCAGACCGTATTCCAGCGGCAGTGCATGCGGGAAATACCACTTCTCGGCAACCGTCCACAGGACGAGGTTCGTCAGCGGACCGAAGATGATGAAGGCGAGCAGCCCCAGCGAGATCGCGCGCGGCACCCACCACAGGTCGATGGACGACTGCCGCATGCCGGCAGAGGTTTCAGCCGCCGCGCTCATGAACGCTCCCTCATGCTCTGGCGCAGGTAGAACCAGGCGACGCAGGCTGTCACGACCAGCGAGATCAGCCCCAGCGCATTGGCCACGCCATAATCGCCATAGGCGTTGATGCGGAAGGCGATGTCAGCCGTGATCATCGTCGGCGACTGCGCGTTGATCATCAGCGGGACGGACAGCACCGACATCATGGTGACGAAGGACAGGACCAGCCCGACCATCACGGTCGTCGCTACCTGCGGCACGAGGATCTCTATAAGAATGCGCAGCCGCGAGGCGCCGAGGTTGCGCGCCGCCTCGATTGTGCCGCGGTCGACGGAAGCCATCGCGCCTGCTACCAGCAGCGTGACGAAGGGTGTCTGCTTCCAGACGAAAGCGATGACGATGCCGCGCCAGTCGAGCAGGCTCACGGCCTGCAGCGGCGTAATGATGCCGACGCCGATCAGCACGTTGTTCATCAGGCCGTTCTTGGCGAGGAAGGTGCGCAGCACCTGGCCGACCACGATGAAGGGAATGAACATCGGCCAGCGGTAGAGCCAGCGCAGGATCGCCACCGCCCGCGGATTCTCGCCGAGCGTCAGGTAGCCGCCGATGGCGACGGAGAAGAGGCCGATCAGGACCGTCGACAGGCTGACGATCAGCACGGTGAAGACGACGTCGGAGGTGTAGAGTTCGAAGGCCTTGGTGAAATTGCCCAGCCCGTAGCCGCCCTCCAGCTCGAACGCGCCGATCACCGAGGCGGCCAGCGGCATCACGAAGAGAAGCAGGATCACGGCGAGGGCGGGCAGGACGAGCAGGAGTCCGAGCAGGCGCGGCGGCATGGGCGTTCCATGGGATGCGCCGCCCGGTCCAACCGGGCGGCGCCATTGGGGATGCAGGCTCAGTTGCTGGCCTGGCGTTCGTAGGCTTCGAGGATCGCGCTGTTGTAGGGCGCGATCGGGAACGGCTTGCCGTGAGTGGCGAGGTCTTCCGGCTTGACGTCGGTGAACAGCTTGTTCCAGGTCGCCTCGTCGAGCTCGGGCTGGACGTACTGCGCGTCGATGCCCGGATACCAGTTGAAGCGCTTGACGATGCCTTCGGCCTGCACCTTCGGGCTGGTCGCCAGCTCGACGAACTTCTCGGCCAGTTCCTTGTTCGGCGCCCTGGCCGGGATCACGTAGTGCATGGGCTGGCCGGGCATGCCAGGAGCCGGCAGAACCAGCTTGAACTCCGGCGGCAGCTGGCCGTTGGCCTGCCACGAGTAGAACATGTCGACCCAGACCGGACCCATCGCGATCTCGCCGCGCGACAGGAGGTCGAGCGTGCCGGCGTTGCCGGGCGTCAGCGTGGCATTGGTGGTGAAGTCCTTCAGGCTGGCGAAGGCCGCGTCCCACTTCTTCGTCTCGGCTTCCTCGAACGGGCCGTTCATCAGCTTCGAGGCATCGCCGTCGCCGAAGGCGTAGATCCAGCCCATGACGAAGCTGACGCCCGACGCGCCGCCCTTGATGCCGTTGTAGCCGAACTGCTTCGGATTGGCCTTCGCCCATTCGGCGATCTCGGCGTAGCTCTTCGGCGGGTTCGGCACGAGCGCCGGATTGTAGGCGATCGCGGTCTGGCTGTTGAACATGGGCATCACATAGCCCTTCACCGGGGCGCCGAGGGCCATGTCAGCATTCGCGCGGGTCACCAGCTTGCCGGTCGAGATGCGGTCGCGATAGGCCTCGAGATAGTCGCCCTTGATCATCGGGCCGATGAACTTCTCGTGGGCGACGGCGACATCGACGTCCCAGGTCTGGGCACCGGCCTGCTTCTGCGCCTCGAAGCGTTCGACGATCTTCTGCGAGCCGGCATCGCCGGGGCCGGTGCCGACGACGCGCACCGTGTTGCCCGGGTTCTGCTGCTCGAAGAGCGGGCCGAGATATTCGTTGATGTAGTCGACCATGTTCTGGTCGCCGGCGGTGATGACGGTGAGTTCGGCGGCCGAGGCCGGGGAGGCCGCGATGCCGAGAACCAGCGTTGCCTGAAGGAATGTCCTCATGGGGAGAAGTCTCCGTTTGATCATGTCTCTGCTGCTTCCAGCACCCGGTCGTTCCGGCCGTAGTGCAGGGAACTGGTGTGCGAGGCGCCCGCGGCGTCTCTCGCGTTGAAGAGGAAGAGCTTGTCGGCCGGGATGCGCACGCGCACCGGACTGCCGCGCTCGAACGGCGTCCGGGAGTCGACGAGCAGATCGTCCTGTCCGACCCGGACCGAGTGCCGCCAGGTGCCGCCCGGATAGCTCACCGCCTCGACATGGCCGAAGAGATGCAGGCAGCCGTCGCTGTTTCGGAACATGGGACTGTCGGGCAAAAGTTCGGCGGCCTCGGCGCGAAAGCGCGCCTCGAATGTGCCGCTGCTCAGCGCGGGGCCATGCACCTGCAGCACGGCGGGATCGTTGTCCGGGCCGGCCTCGATCGAGGCTGACCCGCCGGCAACGCGGCCGGAGAGATGAAGCATGTTCTCCGCGCCCATGAAGGCGGCGACGAAGGACGAGGCCGGCCTGTTGTAGATCTCCTCCGGCCGTCCCTGCTGGGCGATCCGGCCCGCATCCATGATGACGATGCGATCTGCCATCACCATCGCCTCCTCGCGGTCGTGGGTGACATGGACTGCGGTGATGCCCAGCCGCTTCTGCAGCGCGCTGATGTCGTGCCGCACCTTGAGCCGGATGCGCGCATCGAGATTGGACAGCGGCTCGTCGAGGAGCAGGATCTGCGGATCGATGGCGAGCGCCCTGCCCAGCGCCACGCGCTGGCGCTGGCCGCCGGACAGGGCCGCCGGCTTGCGCTGGCCGAGCCCCGACAGGCCGAGCAGGCCTTCGAGTTCGCCGACCCGGCGGGCGATCGCCTCGCGCGGCATTCCCCTCAGCTTAAGGCCGTAGCCGATATTCTGAGCGACCGTCATATGCGGCCAGAGCGCGTAGGACTGGAAGACGAGCGCCATGCCGCGCCTGTCGGGCGGCAGACGGGTGACGTCACGGCCTGCGACGGAGACGGCGCCTGAGGATGGCTGGACGAAGCCGGCGATGGCACGCAGCAATGTCGTCTTGCCACAACCGGACGAGCCGAGAAGGGCGACGAACTCGCCCTTGCGGATGGAGAGACTTACGTTCTCCAGCACCCGCGTCGCGCCGTATCCGGCCGACAGATCGGCAATCCGCAGATAAGATTCGTCCTTCATCCCAATCCCTTGCACAGCTGTGCAACAGCGGCGCCATTACCGTCCGCGGGATCAGGGATAGGAGGCTTTCATAACGGGCAGATGACGATCGCCGGCTTTGCGAAACATGTGAAGAAGACCGGCCGCGCGGCTGTCACGCAATCGTCAACCGCAGTGTCTAGGGATGCGTTTTCTGAAGTCGCGGCCGGTTCGCCCGGCATCACCAATGAGGTTCATCATGCGCATCCTGCTTTCCGCCCTGCTCTTTGCCGCAGGCGTCGCCCAGGGCTCTGCCGCCGAGGGCAAGCTGGTTCTCTATACGAGCCAGCCGAACACTGACGCCCAGCAGACGGCCGACGCCTTCATGGCGAAGAATCCGGGGGTGACCGTCGAGTGGGTGCGCGACGGAACCCCGAAGATCCTCTCCAAGCTGCAGGCCGAGATCGAGGCCGGACAGCCGCAGCCCGACGTGCTGCTGATCGCCGACATGGTGACGATGGAAGGGCTCAAGGCCCAGGGCCGGCTCTTGGCCTATCCCGAAGCAGATGTCGCCGCGTTCGACGCCGGGCTGGTGGACAAGGACAAGACCTACTTCTCCACCAAGCTGATCACCACCGGCATCGTCTACAACACCAAGGCCCCGTTCGTGCCGGCGAGCTGGGAAGACCTCGCCAAGCCCGAGGCGAAGAACCTGATCGCGATGCCGAGCCCCCTGACCTCGGGCGCGGCGATGATCCACACCGTCACGCTCACCGGCAACCTCACCGGGGGATGGGACTTCTACAAGCAGCTCGCCGAGAACGGCGCGGTGGCAGCCGGCGGCAATGGCGACGTGCTCAAGGCCGTGTCCGGCGGCGACAAGCTCTTCGGCATGATCGTCGACTACATGCCGATCCGCGAGAAGGCGAAGGGCGCGCCGGTCGAGTTCGTCTTCCCGAAGGAAGGCGTGTCGGCGGTGACCGAGCCCGTCGCGATCCTATCCACGGCGAAGAACGTCGAGGCGGCCAAGGCCTTCATCGACTTCATCCTCTCCGAGGAAGGCCAGAAGCTCGCCGTGTCGCAGGGCTATATCCCGGCGCTCGCCAGCGCCGGCCTGCCCGCCGGCTATCCCGAGCGCTCGGCGATCAAGGTGCTCGGCTACGACGCGGCCGCAGCCCTTGCCAACGACGCGGCCAACAAGGAAAAGTTCTCCGAAGTCATGGGCCAGTAAGGCCTGTCCGGAGATTTGCGAACGCGGTCCGGCGGGGTAATTCAGCACCCGCCGGGCTCAGCGCTCCCAGACGGTTTTACAGAGGACATCTCTCCGTTTGGCATCAATCCATGCAGTCGACATGGCCGAACCTGATAGGACCGGCGCGATACGGGCGACCTGGCTAAGGCCGGGCCGCCTCGCTGCCATCTTCTGGGTCGCCGCCGTCGTTTTCCTGCTCAGCCTGCTGCCGATCGGCCGACTCCTGCTCGCCGCGATCGCGCCGGGCTGGGAGCTCGACCTCGCTGCCTTTGCCGGCCGGATCACCACGACGACGGCGCTCAGGGCGACGTGGCACACGCTCGACACGGCCTTCTTCGGCGCCCTGCTGGCGATCGCGGTCGGCGCACCCTTCGCGCTCGCCGTCGCGCTGACGGACATGCCGGGACGGCGGCCGCTCGGCTTTCTCCTGCTCCTGCCGCTGATGATCGCGCCGCAGGTGACCGCGCTGTCATGGCTGCACCTGTTCGGCCCGTCGAGCGCACTGCTCAATGCGCTCGGCATCGCGCCGCCGCCCGGCACGCCCAATCCCGTCATCGGCCGCGAGGGCATCATCCTGCTCTACGGGGTCCAGCATGCGCCGATCGTCTTCGTGACACTGCGGGTCGGGCTGGCGCGCATTCCGCGCGACTTCGTCGAGGCCGCGCGCGCGGCAGGCGCGTCGACGCCGCGGCTGCTTCTGACGATCGTCTTGCCGCTGATGCGGCCTTATCTGCTTGCAGCGTCCGCACTGGCCTTCGTCTCCGGCGTCGGAAATTTCGGCATCCCTGCCCTGCTCGGCCTGCCGGTGAACTATCTCACACTGCCGACGCTGATCTACCGGCAGATGTCCAGCTTCGGGCCGGGCGTACTGCCGCAGATGGCGAGCCTCTCGGTGGTGATCGCCGCGCTGGCGCTGGCCGGCGTCGCCATGCAGGCACTGGCCGCGCGCGACGCGGGACGCTACTCCGGCGGGCTGCCGGCGCGCCTGCCGCTCGGCCACTGGCGCTGGCCACTCACCGCGCTGGCTTGGGCGGCGATCCTGCTGATGGTCGTTCTGCCAGCACTGGCCCTGGTCTCGACCGCGCTGGTCCCCTCCTTCGGCGTCCAACTGACCTTCGAGACGGCGACGCTGGCTAACTTCACGGAAGTCCTGACGCGGCAGGCCGCCACCATGCGGGCGTTCCGCAATTCGACGCTGCTCTCGGCCGCCGCCGCTATCATTCTCGCCATCGGAGCGATCCCGTTCGCGCTCGCGCTCGATCGCTTCGGCGCGCGATGGCGGCGCGGCGCGCAGGCCGCGCTCGAATTGCCCTATGCCGTGCCGGGCATCACGCTCGCCATCGCCTGCATCCTCCTGTTCCTGCGCCCGCTACCCTTGATCGGCAGCCTCTACGCCACCGCATGGATCATCCTCGTCGCCTATCTAATGCGCTTTGCCACCTTTGCCGTACGCCCCGTCGCCACGGCCATACGGCAGATCCCGCGCGACCTGGACGAGGCCGCGGCGGCCGCCGGCGCCGGCGCCATCCGGCGCATGTGGACGATCACCGCGCCGCTCGTCGCCCCGGCCGCGGTGGCCGGCGCGCTGCTCGTCTTCATGGGTGCATTCAACGAACTGACCGTGTCGGCGCTGCTCTGGTCCGGCGGCAACGAGACGCTGGGAGTCATCCTCTTCAGTCTCGAAGAGGCCGGGCTCGCCGCGCATGCCGCGGCGATCGCGGTGTCCACCATCGTGGCGGTCGTCCTGATCCTCGGCCTGCTCGATCGCCTTTCCGGTCGCCTCCCCGCCGGCGTGCTGCCGTGGCGGTGATCAGCCCTCCGGAATGATCCATGCATCCGAGACGGAGACGGCAATCCGCTCTCCGACCGCCGGAGGATGCTGCGCGTCGAGCGCGATCTCCTCGCCGGTCCCGAGCGCCAGCCGGACCTCGTGGACGGCCCCGCGATAGATCGTCGACGTGACGACGGCCGGCAAGCCCGCTTCAGCCGGCTTCAAGGCCTCCGGACGCAGCAGGACCCGGACCGGACCGTCCGCGGAACCATCGCCGCGCGCCGGAAACCGGACGCCGCCAACGTCCACTGTCACCGTGCCATCGCGCGACTCGACTGCCTCCGCGCGAACGATGGCGCCTCGCCCGACAAAGCCGGCGACGGTCGCATCCGCCGGCGACCGGTAGACCTGCGACGGGTGCGCGACCTGGAGCAGCCGGCCCCGATCAAGCACCGCGACACGGTCGGCCAGCGCTAGCGCCTCCGCCTGGTCGTGGGTGACATAGACGATCGTCGCGCGCGTACGCCGATGGATCTCGCGGAAGACGTCGACCATCGTGGCGCGCAGATGCATGTCGAGATTGGCCAGCGGCTCGTCGAACAGGATGATCCCGGTATCGGCGACCAGGCAGCGGGCGAGCGCGACGCGCTGCCTCTGTCCGCCCGACAGTTCGTCGACCTTGCGGGCGCCGTAGCCTTCGAGCCCGACGACGGCGAGCACCTCCGCCACCCGCGTCTCGACGGCCTGGCGCTCCACCCCTCTCGTCTTCAATGGATAGGCGACGTTGCCCGCAACGTCCATGTGCGGCCACAGCGCGTACGATTGGAAGACGATCCCCACCCCACGCCTCTCGGGCGGAACCTGCCGCCCGGGCTCGGCGACAACCTGATCGCCGAAGCGGATGGTGCCGGCGTCGGGCGCCTCGAAGCCTGCTATCAGCCTGAGGAGGGTGGACTTGCCGCAGCCGGAAGGGCCCAGCAACGCGGTGAACGAGCCGCCCGGAAAATCGAGCGACACGCCGTCCACCGCCTGGACTGCGCCAAAGCGGCGCGACACCTGTTGCAGGGCGATATGGGTCATCCGATCTCCACGAGCCGCCCCGCCATTATTCAAAGTCCGGTCCGGTGGCCACCGCCGAGAACTCAAAAACGTTTGATCGAGAGCACCTCGAAGGTCTTCGCGATCGTGTCCACCGCCCGTTCGTAGTCGGCAAGCGACAGGCAGGCGATGAGCGCGTCGACAATGGCGAGCTGGGCGATACGGCTGGTCATGGCTTCGGTCCGGAACTGCGTCTCGCGCGCCATGGTGTTGAGCACGATGTCGGCGTGGGCGACCAGCGGCGAGCGACCGAAATTGGTGATGCAGATGGTGGTCGCACCCGCCTCCTTGGCCAGACGGGTCGCGGTCACGGTCTCGTGCGTCGAGCCGGAATGCGAGATGGTGATCGTCACGACTCCCGGCCCGGCAAGGGAGGCGCTGATGGCCTGGACGTGCGAATCGACCACGACCTTTGCTTCCACACCAATCCGCAGCAGGCGGTAATGCGCGTCCTCGGCGATCGGTGCGGCGCTGCCGATGCCGTAGAGCTCGACCCGGCGGGCGGCACGAACAGCCGCCACAGCGCGCTCCATAGCTCCGGCGTCGAGCACCTTTAGCGTATCGCGCAGCACCTGCATGTCGCTGTGGAAGATCTTCTCGATCACCGTCGCGGCCCGATCCTCGCGCGCCAGATCCTCGTGGATGAACTGGATCGGCTGCACGAGGTCACGCGCGAGCGCGATCTTCAGCTGCTGGAAGCCGCGCGCGCCGATCTGCTGGCAGAGCGCCACGACGCTGCCCTCGCTCGCCTCCGCCTTCTCCGCGACCTCGGTGACCGACATGTGCACGACGTCGGAGGCGTTGCCGAGGATGAAGTCCGCGATACGCCCGGCCGTGGGGGCGAGACCAGGACGGATGACGTTGAGACGATCGAGAATTCCCTTGACCGTCTCTGCTCCAACGCGCGTCGTATCGGGCCGCTGGTTCATGCTCGTCTCCCGTTTCACCTTACCATCAAACAGCCATTGGAACGGCACTCGCCGCCGCCAACTCCGGACGGGATGTGGATGCCACGCCGATGGCCTGTATGGCTCGCTCGACGGGCACGTAGCGGATACCGAGCCGCTCCGCCCCGGCGCCGTCGGTGGCTGCATTGTCGCCGATCATGACTGCGTGTTCTGCCTCCACGCCGAGGATGGCAAGGCCGGCCTTGAACAGAGCCGGCTCCGGCTTGCCGATGAAGCGCGCCGCCACAGGCCCGGTGCAGGCAAGCAGGGCCTGAAGCAGCGCACCGGTTTCGGGAACCACCCTGCCCGACACGCCGGGATGGACACGGTCGGGATTGGCCACGACGAGCTGCGCTCCCGCCCGCACCGCGTTCGCCGCCGCTTCGAGCTTCGCATAGGTGAAGCTGCGGTCACGTGCCAGGAACACGACGTCGGGATCGGACGTCACGATCTTCAGCCCCACCCGCTGGGCGTAGGTGGAAAGCGCCTGGCTGGCGAGCAGCAGCAGTCGCGCCCCCGGCCGCTCGTGCGCGATCATGTCGAGGGCGGCGGTGCCGGCGAGGACGATGCGCTCGGCCGGCAGTCGCAGCTTCAGCCGCGCAAGACGCCGTGCAAGCTGCTGCGGCACATGCTCGGCATTGTTCGACACCAGCACCAGGCGGTCCCCGAACATCTCGACCAGCGCCTCCGCGCCGGGCAACACCGTCGACCCGCTCACCAGCGTGCCGTCGAGATCGACCAGATATCCGCGGGCACGCGCAAGACGCTCCATGACTCTCCTTCCCAGACAATGACGAGCGAGCCGACATGAACTGAATTTCTCTCATTGTCAAACTGATTGTGACTGAGACTTTTTCACACAAGTGTCATGGAGCGCGTCTATCACTTCGGCCCAGAGCGGCATCCGTTGCGGACCGCCATCCACCAGCCAGCCAGCGAGGGGAGCATGATCGGATTCGCCGTCAGCCGCGCCCTGCGCGTCGTCATCACCTTGTGGCTGATCGTAACGGCTGTCTTCTTCGCCACGCGCTTCTCCGGCGACGCGATCGACTATATCGGTGGCGACGGGCTGACCACAGAAGCCCGGCAGGCACTGGTCGCCTATTACGGTCTCGACCGTTCGATGATGACCCAGTACTGGCTGTTCCTGTCCAGCATGCTCGACGGCAATTTCGGCACGTCGCTCATCGAGCGGCGGCCGGTAACGACCATCTTCCTCGAACGCATCTGGCCTTCCCTGTCGCTGGCCGCCGGTGCCATCGCCGTAACGATGATCGTGAGCATTCCGGCCGGCGTGCTCGCAGCCATCTACCGCCGCTCAGCTATTGGCAGCGGCATCATGGCGCTCGCTTTCCTCGGGTATGCGATCCCCAATTTCGTCCTGGCGATCCTGCTCCTGCTTCTGTTCAGCTTCACGCTGCAATGGCTGCCGAGCTCGGGCACCGGCACGCCGACCCATTACGTCATGCCGGTGCTGGCGCTGTCGGCCTTCTTCATCGCCAGCCTGACGCGGTTCACCCGCAACGCGATGCTCGACGTGCTGCACCAGGACTATCTCCGCACCGCGCGGGCCAAGGGCATGCCGGAGCGGGTGGTGATCCTCAAGCATGGGCTGCGCAACGCGCTGATCACAATCCTCTCCGTGCTCGGCCTGCAGATCACCATGCTGATCGCGGCGGGCAGCGTGACCATCGAAACCGTCTTTGCCTGGCGCGGCGTCGGCGACCTGCTGGTGACAGCGGCGCTGCGCCGCGACTACCCGGTCCTGCAGTTCGGCGTGCTCGCGGTGTCCTTTGCCGTGATCCTGATCAACTGCCTCGTCGACGTCACCTATGCGTGGGCCGATCCGCGCGTGCGGCTGGCGAAGAGCTGAGGAGACGGCGATGGTCGACATGCCGGTACAGAACCCGAGCCTGACCGGAAGCTCCGGCCGCACGGCCGTCTTCGGCGGGCTCGCCCGGTTCTGGATCGATTCGAACTGGCTGCTGCGGCTGGCCTGCGTGATGGGCCTTGCGCTGATCCTGCTGGCGCTGTTTGCACCGGCGATCGCGCCGCAAGACCCGAACACACAGAGCCTCTTGTCGCGGTTGAGACCACCGCTGGGCTTCGAACGCGCCCTGCCGCAATACATGCTGGGAACGGACGAACTCGGCCGCGACATGCTCTCGCGCGGCCTCCATGCGCTGCGGTTGACGCTCGGCATCGCCTGCCTGGGCGCCATCATCGGGCTTGTGCTCGGCGGCACGCTCGGGCTGCTGGCAGGCCTTGCCGGCGGGCTGGTGGACGAATTCATCATGGGCGTCGTCGATGTCCAGATCTCGGTCCCGTTCACGCTGGTCGCACTGCTAGCCGTGGCGCTGTTCGGCGGCACGCTGACCGTGCTGATCGCCGTGCTGGGCATCGCCTACTGGGAACACTACGCTCGCATCGTGCGCGCCGAGGTCATGCGGCTGCGCGAGATGCCCTTCGTGGAAGCCGCGCGTGCCTCCGGTGCCTCGCTCTGGCGCATCGCGACACGGCACCTGCTGCCGAACATTGTCTCGCCGCTGGTGGTGATGTTCACGGTGAACCTGTCGAACATCGTGCTCCTTGAATCGACCCTTTCCTTTCTCGGGCTCGGCATGAGGCCGCCGACGGCCACGCTCGGCTCCATGGTCGGAACGGGTCGCGACTACATGCCGTCCGCGCCCTGGATCGTCGCCGTTCCAGCGGTGCTGATCCTGCTCGTCACCCTCGTCGTGCAACTGCTCGGCGACCAGCTCCGCGACCGCTTCGACGTAAGGCTGCGCGAGCGCTGACCTTAAACCGTCCACCCCAACCCGTGCGCAGGCACGGAAACCATGGAGGCTACCAATGAAATGGACATCGCTCATGGCCGGCGTCGCCGCCGCCCTCATCGCATCGGCCGCCGCGGCGCAGGAACTGCGCGTCGGCGCCCAGAACATGCCGCCCTATCTTGATCCGGGCCGCGACCACTCCAATGTCGGCTCGCAGTTCTACTACAACAGCTTCGACACGCTGATCGGCAAGGACCCGACCAAGGAGGAGAACGCGTTCGAGCCGGCGCTCGCCACCTCCTGGCGGCTGGTGTCGCCGCAGGTCATGGAACTCAAGCTGCGCACCGACGTGAAGTTCCACAATGGCGATCCGATGACGGCCGACGATGTCGTCTTCTCGCTGACGCGCATGTTCAGCCCGATCTATCCGCCCTACGTGGTTCGCCAGAAGGACCGTCTCGACAATTTCGCCCGCGCCGAGAAGGTGGATGAGGAAACCATCCGCATCTACACCAAGAAGCCCGAGCCACTCTGGGAAACGCTGCTCTCCATGCAGCAGACCATGATCGTGCCGAAGAAGTACCTGATGGCGCTCAGCGGCGATCCCGAGACCGACGAGGTCTCCGACTACGAGGCCTTCGGCCTCGCACCGGTCGGCACCGGTCCTTACCGCATCGGCCGCTACGTGCCCGGCGAAGTGGTGGAGTATGAGCGCTTCGCCGAGTTCTGGGGCGAGAAGGCGCCGTATGAGAAGGTGACGGTGCGCGGCATCCCGGAAATGGCGAGCCGCATCACCGCGCTGAAGAACGGCGAGGTCGACATCATCACCAACATCCCGCCGGACCAGATCGCGACGATCGAGGCCGACCAGAACCTCAAGGTCGAAGGCGCGGTGACGCCGCTCTTCCACATCGTCATCTTCAACACGCAGCACGAGAAGCTGAAGGACAAGCGCATCCGCCAGGCGCTGTCGATGGCGATCGACCGCAGGACGCTCAACGAGGCGCTGTGGCTCGGCAAGGCCGTCACGCCGTCGACGCACACCTACCCGCAGTATGGCGAACTCTACATGCCGGAGTTGGATACCTTCCCCTACGATCCGGAGAAGGCGAAGCAGCTGCTCAAGGAAGCCGGCTACGACGGCTCGGAGATCGTCTACGACACCCAGGCCGCCTACTACACCAATGCCATGCTCGCCGCCCAGGCGATCAAGGAGATGTGGGCCGCCGTCGGCGTCAACATGACGATCAACGTCAACGAGGCCTGGACCGGCGGCAGTCCGAAGATGATGGTCCGCAACTGGTCGAACCCGATGTATTTCGCCGACCCGTTCGGCTCCTTCGGCGTCATGTGGGCGCCGGGGGGCCCGAGCGAATCCGAAGGCCGCTTCAAGACCGACAAGGCCTATGCGGAAATCTGGGACCGCTTTCGCTTCTCACCGGACGTCGCCTCGCGCAAGAAGGCCTATGCCGAGCTGATGGAGCGCATCAAGGACGATCCGCCCTTCGTGGTGCTCTACCAGCCCTACGAGTCCTACGGCATGGGCAAGGCGCTGAACTGGAAGCCGCTGCCGGGCCACATCCCCTACGTGCTCGACTTCCGCGCCGGCCGCATCACCGCAGCCTCGAACTGAGCCATCCCGCAAGGGGAGGCTTCACCTCCCCTTGCCACCATCTCGAGAAACGACCATGACCAGTTCCATCCGCATCGCCGTCGTCGCCGACATCCACCATGGCGAGGACAGTTTCACCAAGAAGGGCAGCGCCGCGCTGCCGCTGATGGCGGAGTTCGCCCGCTTCGTCGCGGACGCGAGGCCCGATTTGGTTGTCGATCTCGGCGACCGCATCTCGGACCGCAACCGCGAGACCGACCTTGTGCTGCAGCGGGACGTCGCCGAGGCCTTCGCGCCGATCGCCGTGCCGCGGCAGCACCTGTGCGGCAACCACGACCGCGACCATCTCAGCGTCTCTGACAACGAGGCAATCCTCGGTCAGTCGCTCGGCCACCGCACCGTCGACCTCGGCGGCTGGCGGCTGGTGTTCTGGGCCGCCGACACGCTGATCCGCCGGCCCGGCGGCTTCGTGCTCAAGGAAGCCGACCTGCTCTGGCTCGCAGCGACGGTACAGGCGGCCGACCGGCCGCTCGCCATCATGAGCCACGTTCCGGTGTCCGGCCACGCACAGACCGGCAACTACTATTTCGAGCGCAATCCCGACTCCTCGACCTATCCCGGTGCCGATCGTGCTCGCGCCGTGCTGGCCGCCGCTCGGGTGCCGGTCATGTGGGTGTCCGGCCATGTCCACTGGAACACGCTGACCACCGTCAACGGCATCCCGCACATTACCCTGCAGTCTCTCACCGAGACCTTCACCACCTTCCCGGAGCCTGCCGGCACGTGGGGGCTGCTCGAACTCGGCGAGAAAATCGACTGGACGGTCTTCGGCCGCGATCCTTTCACCCTCAGCCTCGACCCGCAGGCGACGACGCGACGCTGGGTTACGCCATTGCAGCCCTTCCACGAGCATCCGGAAATCCGGCTGCGACTGGCGCCGATCGCGGCGGAGTAGGAGCGTATGCAGCCGCTGCTTTCCGTCGAGGGTCTCTCGGTCGAGTTCCGTTCGCGCGAGCGTACGGTGCACGCGGTGAAGGACCTCAGCCTGACAGTCGGCGACGGGGAGACCGTCGCCATCGTCGGCGAGTCCGGTTCCGGCAAGTCGGTGACCGCGCTGTCGATCATGCGGCTGATCGAGCAGGAAGGCGGCATGATCACCGCCGGAGCGATCCGGCTGCGGCAGGGTGACATGGAGCGCGACATCGTCGCGCTGCAGCCGGCGGAGCTGCAGAAGCTGCGCGGCAAAGCAGTCTCGATGATCTTCCAGGAACCGATGACCTCGCTAAATCCGGTTCTGTCGATCGGGGACCAACTGTCGGAAGTGCTGATGCGCCATAACGGCGTCTCTCGGGACGAAGCGCTGGCGGAGGCAAGGCGCATGCTCGATCGCGTCCGCATCTCCGATGCAGGAGCGAGGCTGAGGCAGTATCCGCACGAGCTGTCGGGGGGCATGCGCCAGCGCGTGATGATCGCCATGGCGCTGCTGTGCCGGCCGAAGCTGTTGATCGCGGACGAGCCGACCACTGCCCTCGACGTCACCGTGCAGGCACAGGTGATCGCGTTGCTGCGCGAGTTGCAGCGCGAACTCGCCATGTCGATGCTGTTCATCACTCACGATCTCGGCGTCGTCGCCGAGGTGGCGGACCGCGTGGTCGTGATGCGGCACGGCGAGCGCGTCGAGGAGGCCGGTTGCGTCGAACTCTATGCCCGCCCCCGCGCCAGCTATACGCGCGCGCTGATCGCGGCGGTGCCGCGGCTGGGCGAGGAGGCGGGCCCAAGCGTCGAACCCGGCGACGAGACGCTGCTGGCGGTCAGTGGGCTCACCAAGCGCTTTCCCATCCGCAAGGGACTCTTCCGACGGACGGTCGGCCATGTCCACGCCGTCGAGAACGTCTCGTTCGACATCCGCGCTGGCGAGACACTGGCGCTCGTCGGCGAATCCGGCTGCGGCAAGTCCACCACGGGGCGGCTGGTGATGCGACTGCTCGAGCCGACCGAGGGTCAGGTACTGCTCGGCGGCCGCGATGTGCATCGCGTGTCGCGCGCCGACATGCGCAGCGCCCGGCGCGACATGCAGATGATCTTCCAGGATCCCTATGCCTCGCTCAATCCGCGTATGAAAGCAGCCGACGTCGTCACCGAGCCGCTCGCCATCTTCGAGCCCAGCGTCGGCAGCCGGCAACGGCGCGAGCGAGCGTTGGAATTGCTGAGCCGTGTCGAACTCGGCGCGGAGCATCTCGATCGCTATCCGCACCAGTTCTCCGGCGGGCAGCGTCAGCGCCTGTGCATTGCCCGCGCCCTTTGTCTCAATCCCAAGCTGATCGTCGCCGACGAACCGGTATCGGCGCTTGACGTGTCGGTGCAGGCGCAGGTGTTGAAGCTGATGCGGACGCTGCAGGAGGAGCTTGGTATCTCCTACCTCTTCATCTCGCACGACATGGGCACGGTGGAGCGGATGAGCCACCGGGTGGCGGTGATGTATATGGGCGAGATCGTCGAGATCGGGCCAACGCGTGAAGTGCTGCACGCGCCACGACATGCCTATACGAAGCAGCTGCTGGCTGCCGTGCCTGTCCCCGATCCGTCGCGCCGCCTGAAGCGTGTCACGCTCGACGCGCGGGAGCTCCCAAGTCCGCTGCGCGCGCTCGGCGACCTTCCTGTCACGCGACCGCTGGTGCCGGTCGCGCCGGGCCATCTGGTGCAGGCGGTGTGACCCCGGAAATCGAATCGATCAGAAGGCCCCGGGCGGGGCCTTGCCGATCCCATACTTAAGGCCGGCTCACTGGGCCTGATAGAGCGTGACGACGCAGGCGCCGCCGATCCCCAAATTGTGCTGAAGCCCGATCCGCACGCCGTCGACCTGGGTCGAACCGGCGGTGCCGCGGAGCTGGTTGGTCAGTTCGTAGCACTGGGCGAGCCCGGTGGCGCCGAGCGGGTGCCCCTTGGACAGGAGACCGCCGGACGGGTTTGTGACGACCTGGCCGCCATAGGTGTTGTCGCCGTCGTCGATGAACTTCTGCGCGCCGCCCTCCGGGCAGAGGCCGAGGGCTTCATAGGTGATGAGTTCGTTCTGGGCGAAGCAATCGTGCAGCTCGACCACCCCCACGTCCTTCGGGCCGATCCCCGACTTCTCGTAGACCGCCTTCGCCGTCGCAGCCGCCATGTCGTATCCGACGACGCGCATCATATCGTCGCCGTCGAAGGTCGAGGGCCCATCGGTGCGCATCTCCTGCGCGACGATCCGGACTTGGTCGTTGAGGCCATGCCGACGGGCGAAGCTTTCGGAACACAGGATCGCCGCGGCCGCGCCGCAGGTCGGCGGACAGGCCATCAACCTGTGCAGCGCGCCGGGCCAGACAATCGGACTGTGCATCACGTCGTCGACGCTGACCTCCTGGCGGAACAGCGCCAGGGGATTGCGCGCCGCGTGGCGGCTCGCCTTGGCGCGCACCTTGGCGAAGTCCTCCAGCGTAGTGCCGTATTTCGCCATGTAGGACAGGCCCGCGCCGCCGAAATAGCGCAGCGCCAGCGGCACTTCGCCATGTCCGACGATCCGGTCGGTCGCTTCGTCGAAGCGTTGGAACGGGCTGGTGCGGTCGTTGAAATGGGTGGCGAGCGCACCCGGCCGCATCTCCTCGAAGCCCAGTGCCAGCACGCAGTCGGCAGCACCGGCCTCCACGGCCTGACGGGCGAGCCAGAGCGCGGTCGAGCCGGAAGAACAGTTGTTGTTGACGTTGACCACCGGCACGCCGGTCATGCCCACATCGTAGACCGAGCGCTGGCCACAGGTGCTGTCGCCGTAGACATACCCGGCATAGACCTGCTGGACGGCCTCGTAGTCGAGGCCGGCATCGGCGAGCGCATTGCGAACCGCTTCAGCCGCCATCTCGTTGTAGCTTCTGGACGCACCGGGCTTGGCAAACTTGACCATTCCCACCCCGGCGACGATCGGCTTCGACATCCGTTTTCCTCTCAGCGGCGCTTCTGTCGGAGACACCCTTGCCAGTGTTGCACGATACTGCAAATTCCGAATACTCTCTTGATATTCCCAAATGGAATATCTTCATGAACCTGAACCATCTCCGCCATGTCGTCACGGTCTATCGAATGGGGTCGTTTACCGCGGCAGCCGCGGAACTGAACGTCAGCCAGTCGAGCGTCACGAAGGCGGTCGCCTGGGTCGAACAGGATCTCGGCTACGCGCTCTTCGACCGGCGCGCCCGTGGTGTCTCGGTCACCGAGGCGGGGCGCGACTTCATCGATCGCGCAGCGCGCATCGTGTCGGACATGGACCGGCTGGCGGCCGACACCGCCACACAGCGCGGCGAACGCGACGCGATCCTGCGCATCGGCGTTGCGCCGCCGTCGCTGGAGGGCCTGCTGAACCGAGCGATCCGCACAGTGCTGCGCGAGCCCGACCACTTCAGGATCCACATGCAGGCGAGCTCGACCCAGCGGGCCATGGCAATGCTCAGCCAGGGAGACCTCGACCTGCTCGTCGGACCGACGGAGGAACTGAGCCGCGAGCAGGGCTTTGCGCTGGAGAACCTGCCTGATTTCGTCGGTCTGGTCTTCTGCCGCAAGGGACATCCGCTCCTCAAGGAACAGACGAGCGGCGAGCCCCGGTTGCGCGACTATCCGATCGTCGTCCCCGACCTCTCCGCGCCGCTGGTCGAGCAGCTCGTGCGCACGGTCTGCGGTGTCGGCAGCGCCGACATCCACGTCCATATCATCGACAATTTCCCGATGGTGGCGGGCATCATCGAGAGCACCAATGCGCTGGGCATCGCCTCTTCCAGCTTCGCGCGGACGCGGACATTCCTGGACAAGTTCCAGCTCATTCCGGATACGCCGGGCCACATACTGCCGCTGTCCGCAGCTCGCCGCGCGCGCTGGCTTCCTTCGCCGCCCATGTCACGCTTCCTGAGCGCGGTGCGGCGGCATCCGCCGAATTGACCACGGGAGGCTCAATAAAGGGCCGCACAGGCCGCGCAAACCTGGCGGTCGTTCAGCGTATGAGCGTCTTTCGCCTCGCTCCTCTTGATGCCGAGGAAACTCGCCAGCAGTTCCGGCGCGAACCATTCCGCCACCACCGGGCTTGCCTCAAGCGCGTCCAGGGCCGCATCGAGCGTGACGGGCAGTCTTGCCAACCCGAGACGAGCACGCTCCCCGTCGCTCAGCAATTCGGGATCGCCCGAGAAGATCGGTGCCGGCTCGAGCTGACGCCGGATTCCGTCCAGCCCGGCGCGAAGGAGCGCGGCAAGGGCGAGATACGGATTCGCCGTTCCGTCGGCCGCGCGATACTCGACGTTGAACTGGCGTGCCGGATCCTTGCCGGCGATCTCCACGGTCGGGCAGATCCGCAGGCTCGCTTCCCTGTCCCGCTCGCCAAGCCAGGTCCATGCGGACGACCAGTTGTGCGGCTTCAGCCGGAGATACGAGGATGGGCTCGACGCCGTCAAAGCGAGGATCGCCGGCATGTGGTTAAGAATGCCGGCGCAGAAGGAAGCCGCGACGTCGGAAAGACGGCCCGGCTTCGACGCATCAAATCCGGCGGGATTTCCCTGCGCGTCGATCAGGCTGAAATGGATATGCACGCCGTTGCCCACCGCATCCGGCTGCGTCTTGGGCGCGAATGTCGCGCGCCAGCCTTCGTTGCGAGCCATCTCGCGCGTGATCTCGCGGATGACGACGGCGCGGTCAGCGGCCGCGAGCGCGTCGGTCGGCCCGCTGGTGATCTCGTACTGGTCCTTGCCGTATTCGGCGATAATGACCTCCGGATCGACCCCGGCATCGGCGAGAGCGGCGAAGTAGCGGCCTGCGAATGGCTCGGCCCGGCGCAGGGCCTGGAAGGAGAAGACGTGCGCGTCTGGCAGATCGCTGCCGACCAGCTGGAATTCCTGCTCGAAGGACGACAGCACGGACAGGCCGGTTTCCTCCTTCAGCGCGGCGATCGCTGCTCGGAGCGCCGAGCGGCTGCAGGCCGACCACGGCGCGCCGTCGAGCGTGACGATGTCGCCCGGCGTCATGTCAAAGGGCGTCGGCGAACCGGTCATGGCTGTCACGGCACGCGCGGAAAGGTCCGGCAGGATGCGCAGGTCGCCCGCAGATCCCCAAATGTTGTCGGCGACGATGTCACCCGTCGGCTTCAGGGAGGCATTTGCCGGAACCCAGCCCACGCCGCTGTTTACAGCGTGCCCGATGCGATCGGCAGGCAGGAATCTGCCGCGCGTGATGGCGGTCAGGTCGGTGGTGACGATCGCGGCGAGATGGGTGGCGGTCATGCGGGCTTTCCAAGAAGGGCGAAGCGCTCGGCCACGACATCCGTCCGCGTGCGCCAGCAATAGCCGCCGAAGGCGTCCAGCGCATGCTCGTGCCGGCTGCGGGTAGCCGCGAAACAGGCATCCTCCGGCACGGTCACCATGAAGCCGCGGTCGGCGGCGTCGCGGACGGCCATGTCGACGCACTGATCGGTCATGATCCCGCAGACGACCAGCTGGCGAACGCCGAGATTGCGCAGCAGATAGTCGATATTGGTGGAGTTGAAGACGCCGGAGGAGGTCTTCGGCAGAACGATCTCGTCGCCGCCCGGCATCAGGCCCGTCACCGGAAGCGCCCGCTCGTCGGACCGCGCCAGATGGATCGGCGTCATCTTGTGGTCGAGCGAGCGGTCGCGACCATCTTCGGTCAGGCTCCGGATGATCGTATGCAGCACCTCGACGCCGTTGGCGCGGGCGGCAGCCAAAAGTCGCACGCAATTGGGCACGGTCACCGCGGCGGTCGTCTCATAGAACTCGGCCTGCGGCCCGCCGCCGGCGCCATGATCCTCGAAGGCGCGGTCGAGCCAGATGCGCTGCATGTCGACGAGCAGGAGCGCGGTCTCTCCTCGCCTAAAGGGCGCGTCGCGCAAGGGAATGGCTTCAGGCATGCAGCGCACCTTCGATTGCCGCTGCCGCGGGCATGGCCGGAATGAGCGACAGAAGCCGTTGGACATAGGGATGCTGCGGTTTCGTAAACAGCTGCTCCGTCGAGGCGACCTCGCGCAGTTCGCCGCCCTGCAGAACGGCGACGCGGTCGCACATCTGGCGCACCACTGGCAGGTCGTGGCTGATGAACAGGATGGTCAGGCCGAGCTTTTCCTGCAGGTCCTTCATCAGGTTGAGGATCTGCGCCTGGATCGACACGTCGAGCGCCGAGGTTGGCTCGTCGCAGATGAGGAAGCTCGGCCGGCTGGCAAGCGCCCTGGCGATCGAGATGCGCTGGCGCTGCCCGCCGGAGAAGGCATGCGGGTAGCGCTGGGCCGCATCGGCCGGCAGTCCGACCGCGGCCAGCAGTTCCTTCACCACCGGGCGGGCGGCCGCATTGGCTGCAACGAAACGGTGATGCAGCAGCGGTTCGGCCAGGATGTCGCCCACCTTCATGCGCGGATTGAGCGAGGAATACGGATCCTGGAACACCATCTGAGTCTGGCGACGGATCTCCATCCGTTCCGACCGGCTTGCCGTAAAGACATTCCTGCCGGCAAACAGCATCTCACCACGGCTGGGAGGGGTAAGGCCGGCGAGGATGCGCGCCATGGTGGACTTGCCGGATCCGCTCTCGCCGGCGAGGCCCAGCACCTCGCCCCGCCCGATCTTCAGATCGATGCCCGTGAGCGCGGAGAAGCCGGCCTTGCGGGAGAACAGGCCTTGCCGCGCGCCATACGTCATCGCGACATCGCGCAGCTCGACCAGCGGGCCATCCGGCGCGCTTGCAGCGCGCGTTCCGGCCGACAGCCATTCCAGCGCCGCGTCGACGCCCTTGCCGAGGCCGGCCACGGGAAAGCGGTCGCACTTGACGTCCATGCGCGGCACCACCGAGATGAGGGCCCGGCTGTAGGGATGTTCCGGTTGTTCCAGGACCTTTCTGGTGGGGCCGAGCTCGACAAGGCGTCCACCCTGCATGACGGCGACGCGATCGGTGACCTGCGCGATCACGCCCATGTCGTGGGTGATCAGCATCACGCCGATGCCCCGCTCCTGCGCCAGGGTCTTGATGAGCTGGAGGATCTGCGCCTGGACGGACACGTCGAGCGCCGTCGTCGGCTCGTCGGCGATCACGAGTTCCGGGTTCGAGCAGAGCGCGAGCGCGATGACTGCCCGCTGGCGCATGCCGCCGGAGAACTCGTGCGGCCAGTTCTTCACCCGGCGGGCAGGGTCGGGAATGCCCACGGCATCGAGCTGCCGGACTGCCTCGGCTCGAGCCTCGGCCAGCGACATCGACCGATGCGTCCGGATCGTATCCACCAGCTGGCGCTCGACGGTGAATAGCGGATTGAGGCTCGTCAGCGGGTCCTGGAAGATCGTTGAGACCCGCCGCCCGCGCAGCGCGCGCATGGCACGGGCGTCCGTCGCATCGATCTCGGCCCCCTTGACGCGGATGCGGCCTGCCGCAATCCGGCCCGGCGGCTGCAGCAATCCGGTAATCGCCGCGCCGACGGTCGATTTGCCCGCGCCGCTTTCGCCGACGACACCGACGATCTCGCCCGCTCCGATCGAAAGCGTCACGTCGTCGACGGCCACCAGCGTTTCGTCGCGCAGAGGGAACTCGACGCGCAGGCCTTCGATCTCGAGAACCGGCTCCATCTCAGCGCCTCCTCGGATCGAGAGTCTCGCGCAGCCAGTCGCCCAGAATGTTGATCGACAGCGCAAGCACGAGCAGAACCAGGGCCGGGAAGGCGAGGATCCACCATTCGCCGGAGAGCAGGAACTGCTGTCCGATGCGGATCAGGGTTCCGAGCGACGGCTGGTTAGGCGGAAGCCCCGCGCCAAGGAAGGACAGCGTCGATTCCGCGATCACCGCCAGCGCGAAATTGATGGTCGAAATGACCAGGATGGGCCGCGCCACGTTCGGCAGCAGGTGACGGCGCAGGATTGCGCTCGACGGACGACCCATCATCGTCGCGGCCTGGATGTATTCGCGCCGCATCTCCACCATCGCCGCGCCGCGCACCGTGCGCGCATAGGACACCCAGTCGGACAGGCCGATGGCTAGGATCACCACATAGATCGCCATGGCGTCGCGCATCGCCGTGGGCAGCAGCGAGCGGGTCAGGCCGAAGATCAGCAGCGCCACCAGCATGGAGGGGATCGCGAGTTGCACATCAGCCACGCGCATGATGAGCGCGTCGACGCGGCCGCCCGCATAGCCTGCGATCAGGCCCAGCGTCACGCCGATAAACGCGGACAGCGCGACCGCCGCGATGCCGACGATGAGCGAGGTGCGCGCGCCGAACAGCATGGCCGACAGCATGTCACGGCCCTGGTCGTCAGTGCCGAGCAGAAAGAACGCGTCCGAGAACTCGTTGCGGCTGAACGGCGGCGTGAAGCCGTTCATCAGGTCGAAGGAGCCCGCTGCGCGCAGATCCTGCGGCGCGATCCAGGGCGCCAGCGCAGCCGCGAGCGCGACCAGGACCACCAGCGCGAAAGCGATTATCGCGCTTGGGGAAGCCAGGAAGGCGCGGCCGATCTCCGACCGCCGGAAGCGTCGCCACGGACCGCTGGTTGAAAGCTGCTGTTCGCTCATCTCATTGCCCGGCGACACCGGCGCGAAGGCGTGGATCGAACAGATAGTAGAGGCAGTCGACGATCAGATTGATGACGACGAAGACGAGGGAGACCAGCAGAAGGTAGGCGGCCATGATCGGCACATCGGAGAAACTGACCGAATTGATAAAGAGCAGGCCGACGCCCGGCCACTGGAATACCGTCTCCGTCACCACCGCGAAGGCGATGATCGTGCCGAGCTGGAGACCGGAGACCGTGATCACCGGGACCATGGTATTCTTCAGCGCATAGCTGAAATTGATGAGGCGATCCGGCAGGCCGCGCGCCCTGGCGAAGCGGATATGGTCGGAGGTCAGGACCTCACTCATTTCCGCCCGAACAAGCCGCAGAATGAGGGTCACCTGGAAGAGCGCCAGCGACAGCACGGGCAGGATGACCGCCTTCCAGCCGGAAACGGTCAGCAGGCCCGTGGTCCACCAGCCGAGCTTTACGGTCTCGCCGCGGCCGAACGCCGGCAGCCAGCCGAGCTGCACCGAGAAGACGTAGATCAGGCCGATGCTGATGAGAAAATTGGGCAGCGACACGCCGACGAGCGAACCTGTCATGATGATGTGCGACATGCGGGAGTCCGGCTTCAGTGCCGTCGTCACGCCGAGGAAGATGCCGACGGCGAGCGCAAGCGCGAATGACAGGATCGCCAGCTCCAGCGTGGCGGGCAGCCGCTCCAGGATGAGCTGGAGAACCGGTTGTCCGATACGGGTGGAGATGCCGAAGTCGCCCTGCAACACCGACCAGATGAACCGAGCGAACTGCACCGGAAAAGGCTGGTCGAGACCGAGCGCGGCTTCGAGCTGCGCTCTGTCGGCGGCCGTCGCATCCTGTCCGAGCATGTTCTGGACAGGATCGCCGATGAAGCGGAACGCGGCGAAGGACAGGAAGGCGGTGACCAGCATCACCGGCACCGCCTGCCCCAGCCTGCGAAGCAGGAAAAAGATCATTCAGCCACGGTCACGTTCTTGACGAAGATCTGGTTGCCGAGGTTCGGCGTGATGCCGATCTTTTCGGCGCTGGCGCGAGCCAGCATCTGGTTGTGGATCGGCAGATAGAAGGTCTCTTCCTGCACTACCTTCCAGATGTCGGCAATCGTCGCGTTACGCTTCTCGATGTTCGGCTCCGCCGCCAGGGATTCGATCTTCGCGTCGAGATCAGCGTTCGCGTAGTTGATCGACGACCACGCGCCGCGGCCGTTCGAACGCGAATGAACGAGGTTGTCGAACAGGTACTGGCTGTCGAAGGTCGAGACGCCCCATCCCATGATGTAGAAATCGGTCTTGCCGTTGGCGATGGCGGGGAACTGCACGCCGCCCGGCTGAACGTCGAGCTTCACGTCGATGCCGATCTTGCCCAGCATGCCGCTGGCCGCCTGGCAGATCGCCTCCTCGTTGACGAAGGCGTCGTTCGTGCAGTGCAACGTGACGCTGAAGCCGTCGCCGTAGCCAGCCTCCGCCATCAACGCTTTGGCCTTGTCGAGATCGACCGCCGGAACCTTGCCCATCTCCTCAGTGTAGCCGTTGACGAACGGCGGCGCGATGGTGCCAAGCGGAATGGACTCGCCACGCATGACGACGCGCTTGATGGCCTCGCGGTCGATCGTCATGTTCATAGCGTGGCGCACACGCTTGTCCGCGAACGGATTGCCCTTGGCCTGGCCGAACTCCAGCTTGTCGGCGCCGACATTGAGGCCGAAGAAGATGGTGCGGTTTTCCGGCCCGCGAACCACCTTGATGCCCGGCGACTGTTCGAGCCGCGCGATGTCCTGCGCGGGAACGTCCTGGAGGAAATTCACCTCGCCCGACAGCAGCGCCGCGACCCGCGTGGCCGGCGACTGGATCGGCGTATAGACGATGCGGTCGATGTCGAGCGGGAACTCGCCCTTGCCCCAGTAGCCATCATAGGCGGCAAGCTCGGTCTTGCTGTCGGGAACCCGGCTGACCAGCTTGTACGCGCCCGTGCCGTTCTCGTTGCTCGCGGCGAAGCTTTCCTGTCCCGCCTTGAAGTCCTGCGGCTTGGCGGCGTTGTTGGCCTCGGACCATTCGCGGTTCATGATGAAGATGTTGATCAGGTTGTTGACCAGCAGCGGGTTCACGCCCTTGGTATGGACACGCACCGTCAGCGGATCGACCACCTCGACGCGGTCGACCGAGGACAGCAGGGAGCGGACGTTGGACGTGTCGCTCATCGCGCGCTCGAAGGAGAACGCGACGTCGTCCGCCTCAAGCGCCGTGCCGTCGTGGAATGTCACGCCGTCGCGGAGCTTGAACTCCCAGATCGACGGATCGCTCTCAAGGTTTTCCCACGACACGGCGAGAACCGGCGTCAGCTTGCCGTCGTCGGAACGGGCGACGAGCGGCTCGTAGATCTGGTGATTGAAGGTGTGGGTGATGCCTTCGTTGTAGGCGTGCGGGTCGAGCGTCTGCACGTCGGACGCACGCGCCCAATTCAGCGTTTCGGCCATCGCGGGAAACGCGGTGCCCGCCATCATGAGCGCCATGAACCCGGCGCGAATGGAAACTGTCATATCTCAAGTCCTCTCTGTCGGTTGGCTGGCGGGGCATCTGCGCACCCTCGCCCGCCCGGTGGTGGTTATTCGCTTCTGACGCCGCACCAGTCGATGACTGCGGCGGCGAGGATTTTTGTCGTCTCGCGGATGGAGGCCACGTCGGCCCACTCGTCCGCGCCGTGCTGGTTCGCGCCCGCCGGCCCATAGCGCAGCGCCTGCATGCCCGCCGCTGCGTAGTGCGCGCCGTCGGTGACGCCGATCGATCCGCGCAGGATCGTCTGCGCATGGCCGAGACGTTCGCGCGCGGCGCGGATCGAGCCGACGATCGGATGGTCCGGGGAGGTGTTCATCGGCGGGAAATGCAGTCCGTACAGGTCCCATTCGACGGTGATCGGATTGTCGCGCAGCCAGGGATCCGACGCGCAGAAGCCTGCGACGAAAGCCTCGAAATCGGCGCGGACCTCGGCGGTCTTTTCATGCGGAAGGAACTTCATGTCGATGTCGATGACGGCGACATCCGGCACGATGCCGGGATTGCTGAGGATCTGCGGCAATCCGTCGGCGCCCATGCCCGCGCCGATCTGCACCACGCCGACGCCAAAATGATTGACGCCCGCCGGCATCAGCGGATGCGACTTCGAGCGGGCGACGCCCGCTTCATAGTCGCGCAGCGCCATCAGGAAACGGGTCGCGATATCGGCGGCGCTGACAGGTTCATTTCCGGTGCGCGCGGCGTGCGGCTGCGGCCAATAGCCGGTGTAGCGGTAGGCCGAATGGCCCTGGCGACCGCGGATCGTGATGCGCAGCCACTCCAGCCCGCCCTGACAGAGGAAGATCTCGCCCTGCCCCGGCTCCGCCACGATGACGGCCGCGGCGTGCTCGCCCTCGGCGACCGCCGACCGCGCACCGAAGCCGCCGGCCTCCTCGTCGACCACCGAATGCAAGGCAAGCTCGCCATCGAGTTCGATGCCGGCCTTGCGGATTGCGCGGATAGCTCCCACGCAGCAGGCAAGCCCTGCCTTCATGTCCTGCGAGCCGCGGCCCAGCAACCGGCCATCACGCACCTCGCCGCTGAAAGGCGGCCACGACCAGGCGGACGCATCCCCCACCGGGACGACGTCGACATGACCGCACAGAATGAGGGACTTGTCCGGATCGCCCGCCGGCGTCTTCGCCACGAGGTTCGGGCGGCCCGGCAGAGCGTCCCACTGGTGCGTCGTCAGGCCGAGTGCGCGCAATTCTCCGTCCAGAAGCGCCTGAACCTCAGCCTCCCGGCCCGAAATGTCGACGTCGCCGTTGCCGGTCGGGAACTTCGGGTTAACGGAAGGGATGCGCACCAGACGGGAGGCGAGATCGACCGTCCAGTCGGGCTCGGCATCCAGAACGGCCCATACGCGGGCAATGGCGTCCTGCGGATCTGTGGACACGGAAGGCTCCTTGAAGCGACGGCCGCAACCGCCGATCCGCACTATGATTGGTTGCCCAGGACTGTCAATATCATTTCATAAAATAAAAATTGCTGGACAAATATCTGATCTCTTACAATCTTGCCGCCGCATCCCTCGACCGACGTACGGACATTCCTGCCAGGATCATACATGTCGCAAATATCTGTAATCGCTAATGAAACGGCACCATCAGCCGTGACGGACTGGCCCCCTGCGGCCATCGTCGAGAACATGGCGGGGCAGTCGGAATGGGTTCTCGTCTGCGAGCACGCCTCATGCCACATGCCAGCCGAATATGACCGGCTCGGCCTCGCGGCCGGTGCCGAAAGGGACCACATCGGCTGGGACATAGGCGCTGCGGCTCTGACGCGCGCAATGGCGCGCAGGCTCGATTCGGCTGCGATCCTGGCGAACTATTCGCGCCTGCTCATCGACCTCAACCGCCCCCTGGCGGCTGAAAGCAGCATTCCGACACGCTCCGAGGAAACGGACATTCCGGGCAACGCCTCGCTGGACGAAGCGGAGCGCGCGCGCCGCGTGGAGCTCATGTTCACGCCTTTCCACCGCACCGTGGCCGATCTTCTCGACCGCCGCCGCGCCGAGGGCCGCGAGAGCCGGCTCCTGACGGTCCACAGTTTCACGCCGGTATACCGGGGCCAAGCGCGCCCCTGGCATCTCGGGATTCTCGCCGGCGCCTCACGCGGGCTCGCGGCAACCTTCCTCAAGGAGGTCGCGGCGGAAGCACCGGACCTCAGCCTTGCGCTTGACGAGCCCTATCGCATTGCCGAGGATGACGACTACGCCATACCCGTACATGGAGACGCCCGGGGTCTCGACGCACTGCTGATCGAAGTGCGCAACGACCAGCTCCGGAGCGCCGCGGCCGTCGAGGAATGGGCAGGCAGACTATGCGCAGCGCTGGGCAGGATCTGAGCGCGGACAACAGACGGGGCGCAATGCAGATACGCGAGTTCCTGAGCAGCGGCCGGGTTTCTTTCACCCCGTCCGAGGAACGCATCGTCCAGGTGCTCCTGAGCGACTATCCCGGAGCAGGCCTCACCACCGCGGCAAGCCTTGCAAAGCGCGCCGGCGTGTCAGACCCCACCGTCAATCGGCTCGTGGTCAAGCTCGGCTTCGAGGGCTTCCCCGCCTTCCAGGCCAGCCTGCTGGGCGAGGTGGAAGAACGGCTGCGCTCGCCGCTGCAGATGATGGACAGCCGCAGGCCCTCGCCAAGCGACAGCGCGATGCAGGGCTACGTCGACTCGGTAGCCATGGCGTTGCAGGAGGCGCGAACGTCAACGCCGCAGAGCAGCTTCGACCGCGCCGTCCGGATGATCATCGAGGCGAAGAGCATCGTCCTCGTCGGCGGCCGCTTCAGCGGATTCATGGCCGGCATCCTTTCGGGCCATCTCGAACAGTTTCGCGCGAGCGTGCTCAACCTCGGCTCTCCCACGCGCGCCGATTTCGACCGGCTCGTGGATCTGGGATCCCGCGACGTGGTGATCGGTTTCGACTATCGCCGCTACCAGAGGGATGTCGTCGATTTCATCGTCCAGGCGGAGGAGATGGGCGCCGGGATCATCCTGTTCACCGACCGCTGGCAATCGCCGGCCGCCGCGCGCGCCAGCGTGTCGCTGATAAGCCCGGTCGAAGTGCAGTCGCCCTACGACACGATGGTGCCCGCGCTCGCCCACATCGAGGCGCTGGTGGCGCAGGTGGTGGCAATGTATGGCCCGCGCCTTCGGGCGCGCATATCGCGGATCGAGCAGGTCAGGCGGGCCAACGACGTGACCGAAGGCGCCTGAACCCCGAAAGCGTTAGCCGCTGCTTACGCGCCGCGGGAAGGAACATTGCTCTGCGCGAGCATTCGACCGGCGGCGCGAGCCATGAACAAGACCCGGGCCGCCTGCCGGATGTCAGGCAGCGTGCCGGGCGGAGGTCTGATGACTCGCGTAATGGCGGCCGAAGCGGTTCTCGAGGAAGTCGGCAAAGACGATGTCTTCCTGCCGGATAAAACCGGACCGGGGAAGCGCGCCGGAGGCGAGCATGTCGAGGACGGCGCAGATGCCGGCCGCCGTCGTGATCTGGATGGCGCTGTACTGGCGGCCGCCGATCATGCCGCTGTAGATCTTCTGCGCATGCGTCTCCTGCACGAGACGGCCATCCCTGTAGCCGCTCACGGTGACGAAGATCACCACCACGTCCTGGCTCGTGGACGGCAGCGACTTCTCCAGGATGTCTTTCAGCGTGTCGCGACGGTTGCGCAGGTTCAGGTCGTTGAGCAGCGCCTTCATGATCGCCGCATGGCCGGGATAGCGGATCGTCTTGTAGTTGAGCGTGCGAACGCGGCCGGCATAGGTCTCGCACAGCGTCCCGAGGCCGCCGGAGGTGTTGAACGCCTCATAGGTCATGCCGTCGAGCGAGAACTCCTCGCGCTCCTCCATGGCCGGCACCTTGGTCAGTTGCCCCTCGACCACCGCCTCGCACGGCTCGATATATTCGTTGATGACTCCGTCGGTGCTCCAGGTGAGATTATAGTTGAGAGCGTTGGACGGATATTGCGGCAGGGCGCCGACGCGGAGCCGCACCGTCTCCAGCGTGTCGAAGCGGCAGGCGAGGTCGTTGGCCAGGATCGAGATGTAGCCCGGCGCCAAGCCGCATTGCGGAATGAAGGCCGACTTTGCGTCCTTCGCCAGTTCCTTGACGCGCTTGGTAGAGGCGACGTCCTCGGTCAGGTCGAGATAGTGTGTGCCGGCGGCGAAGGCGGCCTCGGCGATGCGCGTGGTCAGGTGGAACGGCGCGGCGCTGAGGACGGCGAAGCGGCCCTTGAGCAGCGCTTCGAGCGCGTTCGCGTCACCGATATCGATCGCCTGGGTGGCGACGTTCGGATGCCCGGCGATACCCTCGAGGCGAGACGAATCGCGGTCGCAGACAAGAACCTCGAAATCGCCCGTCTCGGCGAGCATATTCGCGATGGTCCCGCCGATGTTGCCGGCGCCTACGACGACGATCTTTTTCATGAGAATCCCTTTCCGGTATGAAGTCGTTCCATCACGCCATGCCGGCATTAGCGTTTCAAACCGTGGATATGTTAAAGTTGACGATGAAGTTCGAGCATTATGACGAACCCGTTAGGCAAAACGACAAGATGGATAAGGACGAGCTGCTGCTTTCGCTTCTGGCCGAGAATGCGCGCATGCCGGTCGCCGAACTGGCACGGCGGCTGAACCTCTCGCGCACCACCGTGCAGGCGCGGATCGAGCGGCTGGAGCGCAGCAAAGTGATCTCGGGATACACGCTGAGACGAAGTGCCGCCGCCGAACGCGCCCAGATCAAGGGCCATGTCCTGATCACCGTGAAACCGAAATCCGCCGGCAAGACGATCGGCGAGCTCACCGCGATGCGGGAGGTCAGGACACTTCATTCCGTCAGTGGCGAAGTCGACCTCATCGCCATCGTCGCGACCTCGTCCGTGTCTGCACTCGACCGCGTGATCGATCGGATCGGCGATCTCGACGGAGTCGAGAGAACGCAGACCTCCGTGATCCTCGACACGAAGGTGGAGCGATAGGGTTTCGGAGGAGCGGCGAACGCGCCGGCAGCCCGCCGGTCGCAGCCAATCTTATAGCCGAGACCGAGTATTTCTCGTTTGATTCCGCCAAGGGCCTCACGCACCTTCGAACAGGCCTGCCGCACGACGCGGATCGCAGCCCCCGAGCGGGGTGAGATGTCGTGCGGGATGCGGCTCCGGCAATCAATTCGAGGTCCCGATGTTCACCATCCATGAAATGCCCCCTCAGCTCGATCCGAAGCTCATCGAGCTGCTTGAGCGCGCCGAGACCGGTACGGTGGGACATTTCTTCCATTCGGGCTTTGTCGACCGTGGCATCGCCGCCATCCTGCCCGAGGCGCGAGTGGCGGGGACAGCTGTGACCGTGCGCACGCCGCACGCCGACTCGACCATCATCCACTACGTCACCAAGCTGATCCGGCCGGGAGATTTTCTTGTCGTCGAGCGGTGCGGCGACATGCGCCACGCCTGCTTCGGTGGCGCGGTCGGACATGCGATGAAGATCGCCGGCCTGAAGGGCGCGGCGATCGACGGCCCTTCGACCGACATCAACGAGTTGAAGCGTATCGGCCTGCCGGTCTGGTGCCGGGGCCCCTCCTCCATCACTACCAAGCTTATGGGTCTGGACGGCGCGGTGAACGTGCCAGTGACCGTCGGCGGCCAGGTGATCCGTCCTGGCGACGCGATCCTTGCCGACGAGAGCGGCGTTATCGTGCTCGACCCGCAGCAGGCGGAGGCCATCGCGCGTGAGGCCATTGCCGACCAAGAGGACGAGCAGCTCCTCCTGCAGCGCCTGCGTAACGGCGAGTATCTTCCGGACATCACGGGCGCGACCGCGCTGGTCGAGAAGAGCCTGCGCAAGGGCGCCTGACGGAATCGGTTTGAAGGTTGGGCCAGGGGTGCGGACCGCGCCCCTGGCTACGCTTTTTCAGGACCCGCAACGGGGCGGGGCGAATACGAGGGTGCAGACGGGTGAACACGGGCTGGAATTTCCACGAGCTCTATCTGTGGCACGACACGGGGAACGCCGCGGCCTGGTTTCCGCCGGGTCTCAGCATCGAACCCGGTGAACACGCTGAGAACGCTGCCACAAAGCGCCGTTTCAAGAACCTGATGGACGTCTCCGGCCTGACGGACAGGCTGGCGCGCATCGATGCCATACCTGTCGTCGAGGACGATCTGGCGCTTTTCCACGTGCCCGACTACATCGCCAGGATCAAGGCGCAGAGTGCTGCCGGGGGCGGAGACGCAAGCTTCCTGTCGCCATTCGGCCGCGGCAGCTTCGAGATTGCCTGCCTATCGGCCGGCGGCACGTTCGCGGTGATGGACGCGGTCCTGTCTGGCGGCGTGCGTAATGCCTATGCGCTGGTTCGGCCGCCCGGCCATCACGCGGAGCGAGACCGGGGGCTGGGGTACTGCCTGTTCGGCAATATCCCGGTCGCCATCCTCAAGGCGCGCCGCAAGCACGGCTTCTCCCGCATCGCGGTGGTCGACTGGGACGTGCACCATGGCAACGGCACGCAGTCCGCCTTCTACGAGGACGCCGGCGTCCTGACGATCTCCATTCACCAGGACCGCCTTTTCCCGAACAACAGCGGCCTGCGGGAGGAGCGCGGCAGAGATGCCGGCGAAGGCTTCAACCTCAACATTCCGCTCCCGCCCGGCAGCGGCCACGAAGCCTATCTCGCGGTGTTCGAACGGGTCGTCCTGCCGGCCCTGCGGCGCTACCAGCCGGAGGCGATCGTTGTGGCGTCCGGATTCGACGCCTCGGCCATCGATCCGTTCGGCCGCATGATGCTCCACAGTGACAGCTACCGCCTCTTCACGCGACTGCTAATGCAGGCCGCCGACGCGCTGTGCGGGGGCCGCCTCGTCATGTCGCACGAAGGCGGCTACTCGGCCTCCTACGTGCCCTATTGCGGACTGGCGGTGATGGAAGAGCTGAGCGGCATCCGCACGGACATCGCCGACCCTTTCTTGCCCACGCTCAGCAACTATATCGGCAAGGAACTCCTGCCGCATCAGGCGGCCGAAATCGACAAGGCTGCCGAGCTGGTCGCTCTCATCCCGCGCTGACCATATTGCCCGGCACGTCGTCGAAGGCGCCCACGATATGCGGGCGCTTTTTTCGTTTCCGGCACGCAAGAAAAAGCCCGGGACCGAGGTCCCGGGCAAAGTCGGAAGGAGTTGTTCCCTCACCTACTGCACCTTGGAAACACCCCAGGCGCGTGGGCGGTCCAGCGGCCACGATTCGTAGCCAGCGACCTTGGGCGATACGGCTTCGATGACCGGGAAATAGTACATGCCGAGGATCGGCACCTGCTCGGCCATTAGGGTCTGCAGTTCCTTCAGCACAGCCTTGCGCCCCTCGAAGTCGGTCGTGTCGATCGCCTTCAGGTAGAGCTCCAGCGCCTTGGGATCGCCGAACTGATAGTTCGGGGTCTTTGCCTTGTCGCCGATGAACATGCCGTAGATCACCAGCGGATCTGGACGGCCCGAATAACCGAAGGACTGCATCTGGAACTTGCCGGAGAAGAAGTTGTCGAGTTGGGCCGCCCAGTCCAGCACTTCGAGCTCGACATTGATGCCCGAGGCCGCGAGAAGGCCCTGCACCACCACCGCATTGTCATACATGCCGATATAGCGCTTGTTGGTCTGCAGCTTGATCGGCTCGCCCTTGTAGCCCGCCTCCTCGAGCAGCTTCTTCGCCGCTTCTGGGTCGTAGGCCGGCCAGCTGTCGACGAAGAAGGGGTCGAAATAGGCGCTCGACTGCGGCACGCCGGAGGGGTTGAATTCCGCCATCCCGCGCGTCTGGGCTGCGGCGAACTGCTTTCCGTCCAGCGCATGAGCGATCGCCTGCCGCATCTTGACGTTCGACAGCAGCGGATCCTGGGTCTGGATCAGCATCGCCGTCAGTGACAGGCCGGGAGACGACAGCACCGTCACGCCCTTGGACTTCAGGTCCTCCACACGTGACGGCGAGATGGTCGACACGACGTCCACCTCTCCGGCAAACAGCGCCGTCTCGGCCGCCGTCTTGTCAGGGATGATCAGGAAGCGAGCCTCGTCAACATAAGCGGTGCGGTCACCCGATTGGCCGCTGCGCTCGCCCTTGCCGGGCACATAGCCGTCGAAGCGCGCCAGCGAGATGTACTGCTCGTTCTTCCACTCCTTGAGCGAGAACGGCCCACTCCCGATCGCCGAACCGGCGATCCACTTGCCGTCGGCACCGACGTTCTTGGGGCTTGCGACCCAGATGTTACAGACCGGATCGGCCAGCCGCACGAGGAACAGCGTGTTCGGCGCATTCAGCGTGAAGACGAGCGTGTTGTCGTCCGGCGCGTCGACTTTCTCGACCTTCAGCCCGCGCGACCCGTCGAAGGTGGGGATGCACAGCCACGGCGAGTCCGAGCCCTCCTTGGAAGCCATGCGGCGCTCCCACAGCCATTTGAAGTCGCCGGCCGTGACCTTGTCGCCATTGTGATAGGTCGCCTGCTTCAGCTTGAACGTGTAGGTCTTTCCGTCAGCCGAAACCTCCCAGTTGTCCGCGAGGGCCGGGCCGACGGTCAGGTCGTTCTTGAAGGCGACCAGCGGATCGTAGAGGTGGTAGAGCAGCGAATCCGTGTTGTTGTCCGTCTTGGATGCGTCGAGGCTGCGAATGTCGGCGCCTAGCACGATGTTCAGCGTGCCGCCCTTCTGCTGAGCACCCGCCAGACCTGCCCCACCGAGCAGCATCACCGCTGCCAGCGCTGTCGAAAATAGTCCTGATCTCATTTTTGTTCTCCGTGTTCCCACCGCATTGTCTGTTCAACCGAGCGTGCGGATACCGCTCAAATTCGCTTCGTCTCCGATTGGCGTTACCCCATCGGCTGAAGCACGTGATGGCTGGCAACGGGCACTTTCGCGCGCACGCTTCCGACCAGATCGAAATCGAGGGTGGCGCTGGCCGTGCCGACGCCGTCGGAACACTGGGCGACGACGTGTCCCCAAGGATCGACGATCATCGAATGACCCCAGCACCAGAACTTGCCGTCGTCGTGCGACAGCGTCTGCCCGACCGCGACGAAATAGGTCTGGGTCTCGATCGCCCGTGCGCGCGCCAGAACTTCCCAGTGGTCCTTGCCCGTCATCAGCGTGAACGCCGCCGGCAGCACGATCACGTCGGCGCCGCGGTCGCGCAGCGCGCGGAAGAGTTCCGGAAAGCGGATGTCGTAGCAGATCGCGCAGCCCACTGTGACGTCGCCCACCTTGAAGGTGACGATGTCCTCGCCGCGGCTGATCGTGTCGGACTCCCTGTACGAGGTGCCGCCGGGCGCATCGATGTCGAACAGGTGCATCTTGCGATATCGCGCGATCTCGCCGCCGTCCGGCCCGAACACGAGGCTGGTGTTGAAGAACCGGTTGCCGCTTCTTTCCACCAAGGAACCGCAATGGATGGTGACGCCGAACTGCCGCGACAGCCGCGAGATCAGTTGATAGGCCTCGCCCTCAGGAAAGGTCTCGCCATTGGCATGGATGAAATCCCGGTCGCCGCCGATCGAGGCGAAGTATTCCGGCAGCACGATGAGGTCGGGCCTCTCGCTTACCGCCAGGGAGCGGATCAGCCGCTCCGCCTCGGCAAGATTCCCAGCCTTGTCCTGCTGCGAATTCATCTGCACCATTCCGACTTTCACGCTCGCGCCTCCATGCCGTTCAGCGCAGTCTGCCGATGGGGTGGTAGGGGTTCAAACGAGAAATCTCCGCGTCCAGTTACAAGAAAATTCTATTGTCGCGCCGCGTCTGCCGGCATGACGAACATGCCTTCGCGCGCGGCCTCTTCGGCCGTCTCGAAAGCTATTGCGGCTACCGCTTTCACAAGCGGGCTTTTGTTGAGTTCGAGATAGGAAACGTGATGCGGGAAAGCCGGGAAGACCGGCGTCACGTCCAGCACTTCAAGCGTCCCTGCTGCCAGATGTTCGCTCACCACCGCATGCGGCAGCGCCGCGGAGCCGAAGCCGTCGGCGGCGAGGCCCACCATGGTGATCAGCGAATTGATGTTCGAAATCGGTTTGGCGTCGAGCCCCGCCTCGCCGAGCTGCCGCGACAACCAGCGATGTGGCTGGCTGTCGCGCGAGAAGGTCATCAGCGACCGCGTGGCGATGTCGCGCAGCGTCAGTGGTTTGCCTCCGAAGCCGAGCGCGGGGCTTGCCACCCAGACTGACGCGAAGGAACCGAAGTCGAGATTGACGACGCGGCTGTCGCCGATCGGCCCCATGGACAGGGCGAAGTCGACACGGCGTTCCATCAGCCCGCGCGCGATCGCCGCACTCGTCTCGATCTGGAGATCGATGACGATGCCCGGAAAGCGCTGCCTGACGCGGGTGATGATGCGAGACAGGAGGGAGTGCGCCACCACGTCGTTGGTGCCGAGGCTGACGGTTCCCTCCAGCCGCTCGGGATCGGCGATCGCGATACGGAATGCGCCGACGGCGCGCATGATCTCCTCGGCCCTGGGCACCGCCTGCCGCCCGGCCGGCGTCAGCGTCACGCTGCGCGAATCCCGATCGAAGAGCGACACGCCAAGCTCCTCCTCCAACGTGGCGATGCGGTGTGAGACGGAGGCCTGGGTCGCAGCGAGCTTCTCGGCGGCGGCGCTGAAGCTTCCCAGCCGCGCCACCCAGAGAAAAGTCTCGATGAACCTCAGATTCATGTCCGCCGCCCTGCGCCGATGGACGAGATCGCCGCCAGACTCAACGGGCCGAAATCTCCTTCATCATCGTGATGACACGCTGGTCCAGCTTGTCGTCGACGGGAATGGTCTCGGAAGACTGGCGGACCACGACCGTTTCGCTCTTGCGGTCGACCCACACACACTGGCCAAAGATGCCCATGCCGGCCAGCGCGCCGGTGCCGGTCTCGTACCAGTAGGCAAGATAGCTGCCGCCCGGATAGAGCAGCCCCTGGTCGCCCTGCGACCACACTTCACGGTCGCCGCCAGCCCAGAGCCTTTCGATGAACGCGGCCGGCACGATGCCCTTGCCGCCCAGCCGGACGAGGTCGCCGAGCCGCGCGAGATCGCGCGCCGTCACCGAAATCCCGCCCGACGAGCGTGGATTTCCGGCGCGGTCGACAGTGATGAAGCCGTCCGTGTGCGCACCCATCGGCCGCCACAGGGCGCTGCTCAGGAACTCGGCGTAACGTTGTCCCGAAGCGGCCTCCACAACCAGTCCCGCCATGTCCGCATTGGGTGAGCGGTAGGCATGTCGGGCGCCGTGCGGATGGGCCGCGCGCGGCAGCCGGCACATCAGTTCCCTCAGCGTCGGCGTCGGATCGTCCGCCCGCTCCGGGTTCCACAGCATGGCGCGGCGGTAGCGGTCGAAATCGCCGTTCCTGTCGAGATAGAGTTCCTGGAAATCGATGCTGACCGTCATGTTGAACAGGTCGCGCACGGTGAGTTCGTCATAGGCCGAGCCCGTCACCTCGGGAACATATTTCGACACGAGATCGTCGAAGGAGAGCTTGCCCTCGCCCTCCAGGATGCCGGCGAGCAGTCCGGTGAACGATTTCGAGATCGAGAAGATCAGGTGCGGACGCGATGGATCGGTGTGGGGAGCATACCATTCGGCGATCACCTCGCCCTTGCGCATGATCACCAGTGCGTCGCTGTTGCTCTGCGTGAGGAAGTCGGCAAGGGCCAATTCCTCTCCAGCAACGTTCGCGACCCGAAGTCCCGCAAAATTCCCCAACGGCTTCACCGGAGCCTCTTCCAGCCTGGCGCTGCGGATCTGCGCCGACGGCACGAACTCGGACACGTTCTGGAAGGTCCAGGAGGAGTAGGGCCTGTCCCGCCAGTTGGTCAGGTTGATATCGGAACGGCTGAAACTGGTGGCGCTCATTGTCGAGGTCGATCTCTCATTTTCGATGTCGCAGCGGAAAGCTATATTGCGATCGCAGATCGCGCAATCAAAAACCGAACATCACCGCGATGTCGGGTAGAATCTTTGTAAGATAACCATAATTTCCGCGATCAGGCCAAAACATGCCTTTTAAAACTGCCTTTCATCGTGTCAGATGAAGAGCAGTTGAGCAGCGATCACGCAGGAACGATACCCATGTCAGGCCAACCTCTCAAGCCGCGCGACCCTTCCCGCCCCGGCGACCCGATCATTCCCCGTGACCGGTGGGACATCGCGCCGTACCATCGCTGGACCTTCCAGCATATCCGCGAGATGACGGCGACGGCGCAGATCTGGCGAGGCGCCGGGCCTGCGCGCCCGCTTCCGGAGGCGAAGCAGGATCTCGTCGGCGTCACGTTCCAGCTTGGCGACGGGAAGCGCACCGTCGCGCAGTTTCTCGACGAATCCTTCACCGACGGGTTCCTTGTGCTGTATCGCGGCAAGATCGTCTTCGAGGACTATCGCAACGGCATGAGGCCGCACGGCCAGCACCTCGCAATGTCCGTCACCAAGTCGGTGACCGGCATCCTGACCGGCATCCTCGCGCACCGCGGCGTGCTGGACGTCGAGGCCCCGATCACCGAGTACCTGCCGGAGCTGTCGGCCACCGCCTACAAGGGCGCCAAGGTGCAGCACATCCTCGACATGACGAGCGGCGTCGTCTTCGACGAATCCTACACGACGCCTGGCTCCCACATGCAGAAGATCGACCAGGCCTGCGGCTGGAAGGTCTATACCCGCACCGACTGGCCGCGCACGATGTGGCAGCTCATCCTGACGCTCGACGAGGCCGAGCGCGAACATGGCGAACTGTTCAAATATCGCTCGATCGAGACGGACGTGCTCGGCTTCGTGCTGGAGCGCGCCACCGCCACGCCTCTCGCGGAGCTGATCAGCCAGGAGATCTGGGCGCCGATGGGCGCCGGCGAAGACGCCTATATCACCGTCGACGACGGTGGGGCAGCGCTTGCCGACGGCGGCCTGTGCGGAACGCTGCGCGACTATGGCCGCTTCGCCCAGTTGTTGCTGGACAACGGCGCGCGCGACGGCAGGCAGATCGTGCCGTCGCAATGGATCGAGGCGACTCGCAATGGCAAGCCGGATCTGTTCCAAGGCATCTACCGCACCGTCCTGCCGGAGGGCGCTTATTCGAACAAGTTCTGGATCGAGGACGGCAAACGCCGCGCCATGTGGGCGCGCGGCGTGTTCGGCCAGTCCATCTACATCGACCCGGAGTCCGATTTCGCCGTCGTGAAGCTCTCCACTTGGCCCGAGCACTCGAGTGCCGAGCGCTCGCTGGAACTGCTGGCCGCGATGCGCGCCCTACGCAGCGCCCTCGGCGCCGACTGAGCAGCGCGGCAGACTGTGCCGCCACAAAAAAGGGCGCCGGGATCTCCGGCGCCCTTTGTCATTTCCCAACCGTGCTCAGCCGGCGCGACGCAGTCCAGCCTCCGCGTCGTCGAGCGCCTTGGCGAGACGATCGCACGCCAGGTCGACATGCTCCCGGGTCCAGATCAGCGGCGGCGACATGATGATGGTGTCGTCCACCGAGCGGACCATCAGGCCGTTGGCGATCGCCAGGTCGCGTACCTTGTCACCGGCGTTGCCGGCTTCGAAGCGCAGGCGGGTGCCGCTCTCCTTGACAATCTCGACGGCTCCCATCAGGCCGATCGCGCGCGTCTCGCCGATTAGCGGATGGCTGCCGATCCGCTCCGCCAGAGCGCTGGCGAAATACGGACCGGTGTCGTTCTTCACCCGCTCGACGAGCCCCTCGCGCTCGATGATCTCGAGGTTTTTCAACGCCACCGCACAGGCCACCGGGTGCCCTGAATAGGTGTAGCCGTGGTAGAACTCGCCGCCCTTGTCGATCAACGTCGCTGCGATCCGGTCGCCAACCAGCAATGCCGACAGTGGCTGGTAGCCCGACGTCAGCGCCTTCGCCGTGGTGATCGTGTCCGCCTTGATGCCGTAGGTCTCGCTGGCAAACCAGGCACCCGTGCGGCCGTAGCCGGTGATGACCTCGTCGATCATCAGGAGCACGTCATACTTATCGCAGATGCGCTGGATCTCCGGCCAGTAGCTTGCCGGCGGGATCTTGACACCGCCCGCTCCCAGCACCGGCTCGCCGATGAAGGCCGCGACATTGTCCGCGCCGGCTTCCAGGATCGCCTCCTCGACCGCGCGCGCTGCGCGCAGGCCGAAGTCATGGTCGCTTTCGCCTGGCATCGCCAACTCGAATGAATAGGGCGGCATCACGTGCACGATGTTCGGCACCGCCCCGTACAGCTGACCGTGCATACCCTTCATCCCGCCGAGCGACGCACCCGCGATCGACGAGCCGTGATAGGCCGTCCTGCGCGAGATCACGATCCGCTTTGTCGGCTTGCCTTCCAGCGCCCAGTAGTGGCGCACGAGGCGCAGCGCCGTGTCGTTGGCCTCGGAGCCCGAGGAGCCGTAGAAGACCTGGTTGACGTTCTGAGGCGCCAATTCCGCCAGCTTGGCCGAGAGAAGCACCGGCGTCGGCGTCGTGCAGCGGAAGAAGGAATTGTAGAAGGGCAGTTCCTTCATCTGCTCATAGGCGGCCTTGGCGAGCTCCTCGCGGCCATAGCCGACATTGACGCACCACAGGCCGGCCATGCCGTCCAGGATCTGGTTGCCTTCGCTGTCGTAGATGTAAGGGCCTTCCGCGCGCACCACCATCCGTGCGCCCGCGCGGCGCAGTTCCTTGTGGTCCGTGAAAGGGTGAAGATGATGCGCGGAGTCGATCGCCTGAAGCTGCGCGCCGGAGAAATTGTCGTAGCTGATTGTCATTTGTCCTGTCCCTGAATCGATTGCGAAATCTCAGCGGAAAAGGACCTCCGGCGGCGAGTATCCGATGCGCGCGCAAAGCCTCAGCAGCTCGGCGCGCCGGGTGCGGGGAGACGGGGTGAACGCACCGCCGCCCGTCTTGACGATGGCGACCGGATCAAGCATGGACTTTCCCGTGCCGCCAGTAGCCCATCATCGTCAGACGCCTGCGATCGATGCGCTTCTCCTTGATGAAAAGTGTGCGAATGCGGCTGACGGCCGCCGTCTCGCCGGCGATCCAGCCGTAGAAGCTGCTGGCCGCTTGCTCCGCCCGGTCCCACAGGATGTCGCGGTCGACATCTACGGCGTCCAGTTCAGCCGGGTCCGCCGCCAGGATCGATGCCGGTATCTTCGCCGCCTCTGCCGCAGCCACCATATGGGCGCCATAGGCATGATCGGCGTTCTCGCGCGGCAGCCATTTGATATCCAGACCGTCCCATACCGGCAAGTCCAGCACATCGGCCGCGCCCGGCACCTCGATGAAGGCCTGCGTCACGGGCCTGGTTGTCCAGGCGGCAATCTGCTCGACTATTCCGGCGACCGCGGGCAGCGCCGTTTCGTCGGCGATCAGGAGAAGCTGCGAGAGTCCGGCCGGCGGCTCCCAGTCGAAGCCGCCGATCGGGCCGTCGAAGTGCCGGTTCGGAGCCGAGATTTGCAAACGGTCGCCGGGGACCGCGCGCATCGCCCAGCGCGAGGCCGGGCCGTTGTCGCCATGCATAACGAAGTCGATCACGAGTTTGCGCGCGTCGGCATCGAGGGCGCGGATCGTATAGGTCCGCATCGGCGCGCGCTCCGCAGGCGGTATCGCCTTGTAGAGCTCGTACCAGTCGGCTCGATTGGGGATCGCCGATGGCGTCCCGTCATCCCTGGGAAAGAACAGTTTGATGCGCTGGTCAGGGGCGCGCGTCGCCATGTCGGCAACCTGTTCACCGCCGAAGGTCAGCCGCGCCATATGCGGCGTCAGCATCTGCTTCGCAGTCAGGTAAGTATCGAATATCCGGTAGGGTCGCTCCATCATGCGCCGGGTTCCGCGCGGCCAAGCGCAACGGCCCGCCGGTGAATTTCCGCGACGCGCGCCTCGTTGGACGCCGCGACCCTGCCGTCCGCATTCCAAAGACTGTTCTCGAAGCCTACACGCACCTTGCCTCCAGCCCTGAAGGCAGCCTCCAGACATAGGGTCTCACCGCGACCAAAGGCGCAGACCATCCAGTCGGGCCGGACGGGGAGCCGTTCGGCGGCGGCCAGGAACGGCATCAGGTCATCGGGGCCGCTCTCCTGGTTCACGGCGTAGCGGCCGAGAACGTAAATCACCGAGGAGAGCGCCACCGGCACGATGCCGCGTTCCATCAACCCCGTGAGACGTTCCACGTCGCCCGCATCGTAGAGGATGTGTTGGACATCGATCGCCTCCGCGGCTGCCCAGGCATAGAATTCCCCGGCTACGGCTTCGTCCGCATCCGCCGGCACCAGTTCGCGGATCGCGGCGGAAATGGCTCTCGGCCGCAGCGTCCGCACGAGAGCCATCTGCTCCGGCGCGGAGTAAATGCCTACTGCCTCGGTCGAGATCTGCACCGCCATGCCCGGCGCTGTCTCGGCCAGTCTGTCCAGCAGTGCCGCATAAAGTCCCACATCGAGGCTGTGCGTGCCGTCCGGGTCGCGCACATGGGCATGAATGGCCCCTGCCCCGGCACGATGGCAGCCCAGTGCCGTCCGCGCGATCTCCTCGACCGTCATCGGCAAAGCCGGGTGATCGGCCTTGGTGCGGCGCGCGCCATTGGGTGCGACCATGATGAGCGGCAGGGCCATCTATCGATCCCCGCTTTCGTCGGCCGCCAGCGCCTTCAGCACCGCGATCATCAGCCGGTCGCGCCGCGCCTTCAATTCGCCGATCGAGCGGCCGTCGGCTTCGTCGGCGACACCGGCGATCAGCTTGCCGCAGGTGTCGGCATCGAGCGTCGGCGCGCCCAGCGTGGCCCAGCGGGCCTCCTGCGCGGGGCCGAGATGCCTGAGATAGGCGTCGATCCCGCCCTCTCCTCCGCCGAGGTGATAGAGCATATGCGGTCCGTCGATCGCCCAGCGCAGGCCAGGGCCGAAACGGATGGCGCGATCGACGTCCTCGACCGAGGCGATGCCCTCGGCGACAATATGCACCGCCTCGCGCCAGAGTGCTGCGCTCATCCTGTTGGCGAGATGGCCGACCGCCTCCTTCGCCACGCGCACCGGCGCCTTGCCGATCCGCTCGAAGAACCGGTAAGCGGCATCCTGGGCCGGCGGATCGGTCAGCCCGCCGCGCACGATCTCTACCAGCGGCACCAGGTGCGGCGGATTGAAAGGATGCGCCACCACCACGCGCTGCGGATGCGCACATTTCGCCTGCAGGTCGCTGGCCGGGAAAGACGACGTGCTCGATCCGATAACCACATCGGCGGGCGCGAGGGCGTCGATCGCCTGCAACAGGTCCTGCTTCAGCGCGATCTTTTCCGGCGCATTCTCCTGCACATAGTCCGCGCCGGCCACCGCGTCCGCCATGTCCGCAAAATAGGAAAGCTCTCCCTGCCCGAGCCGAGCGCCGCCAAACATCTCCAGGTCGGCCAGCGCATCCTTCACGACCGCCGCGAGACGCGCCTCGCCATCCGGCAGCGGGTCGTAGGCCCGCACGTCCAGTCCGCGACTGAGGAAATAAGCTGCCCACGCGCCGCCGATCAGGCCGCAGCCGATGACGGCGACGGTGCGAACCTCCTCGCTGCGATAGGTAAGCGGCGCTGCACGCATTCGATCAGATGAGTCCTTCCGAGCGGAGCTCCTTGGTCACATCGTCGATCGCTGCGCGCAAGCCCCCGGCGAGCAGTCCGATCTCCTCCTGCGTCACGACAAAGGGCGGCGACAGCGCGACGATGTCCGAGTTCGGCAGGCCGCGCACGAGCACCCCGTGCCGCCGCGCCGCCATCGCCACGCGCCCCGCGACCTTGGCCGAGGTCGGCAGCCGCGCCTTCGTCTCGCGGTCGGCGACCAGTTCGACGCCCATCATCAGGCCGGCGCTGCGGATTTCGCCGACGATGTCGCAGTCGCCGATCGCGTCGTCGAAACGCGTGCGGAAATCACCGGAGATCGACGCCACGCGCTCGACCAGGCCTTCGCGCTCGATGATGTCGAGATTGGCCAATGCCGCTGCCGCGCAGGTCGGATGTCCAGAATAGGTGAAACCGTGCGCGAACACACGCCCGTCCTTCGACGCATCTTCGATGACGGACCAGATCTCGTCACCGACGAAGACGGCCGAGAGCGGCAGGTAGCCGCTGGTTACGCCCTTTGCGGTGAGGATCAGGTCCGGCCTCATACCACAGGCTTCCGAGGCAAACCACGTGCCGGTACGGCCGTAGCCGGTGATGACTTCGTCCGAAACCAGGCGCACGTCGTGGCGGTCGAGAACCTGCTGGATTTCCTGGAAATAGCCGCGCGGCGGCGGCAGCACCCCACCCGTGCCCATCACCGGTTCGGCGACGAAGCCGGCGACGGTGTCGGCGCCTTCCGCCCGGATCATCCGGTCGAGTTCGTCGGCCAGATAGGCCGAATAGGCCTCCTCGGTGTAGCACTGGCGCGACGGCGCATCGCGGTAGAGGTCCGGTCGCGAGACATGGCGCGCGAAATCAAGCGGCAGGCCGAAATTCTGGTGCACCATGGGGATGCCCGAGAGACTGCCCGAGGCCACCGAAACGCCGTGATAGGCATAGTCGCGCGAAATGATCTTCCGTTTTTCCGGCTTGCCCCGGCAGATGTTGTAATACCAGAGCAGCTTCACTGCGGTGTCGTTGGCGTCGGAGCCGGACGAGCCATAAAAGACGCGCCGCATTGATTTCGGCGCAAGCGACAGCAGCTTTTCCGAGAGATGGATACCCGGCTCGTTGCTGACGCCGTTGAAGGTGTGAAAGTAGGGCAGCTTGCGCGACTGGGCGGCGATCGCGTCGCTGATCTCGCCTCGGCCATAGCCGACATTGACGCACCATAGCCCCGCTGCGCCGTCGATGAACTCCTTGCCCGAGGCGTCGACGATGCGCGACCCGCTGGCCTGCGACATCACCAGCGCGCCGTTCGCCTGCTGGTCCGCGACTGCGGTGAAAGGATGAAAGAACGTGTCCCGGTCGGCTTCGACCAGCGCCGTGTCATCCAATGCCTGCGAGACAGTTCCGTCCATGCGCCCCGCGCCTCCAACCATTCAAAACGATGCCGCGCCGGCCACAAGCCGACGGCAAATCCGTCTATATACTGCGATCGCAGATCGCACAATTGCCTCGCCTCAACTTTCTTGCTATACGACCCCGCACGCCGCCTATGTGGCTATAAATAGCTGATTTAACATCATTGATTCGTCGACACCCGACAGGCATGCCGCAGGAGAGGGAACATGAAAACTAAAATTCTTCATGTTCTTTTCGATGCGTCGACGCCCGACTCGGATCGTGGATAAGGAGGGTTTGAAGAAATGGGCTGGCGCGTCGGGGTCGACTCAGGCGGCACCTTTACGGACATCTGTCTGTTCGAGGAGGAGAGCGGGCGCATCGAGATATGGAAAGTGCCTTCCACCCCGCACGATCCCTCGATCGCGATCGGCGACGGATCGTCAGAGGCGTTGAAGCGCGTCGGGGCCACCCTCGCCGGAGTGAGCTACTTCGGACACGGCACCACCGTCGCCACCAACGCCCTTATCCAGCACCGGGGCGTGCGCACCGGACTGATCACCACCGACGGGTTCCGCGACCTCATCGAGATCGGCCGCCAGAAACGACCGGATCTCTATGACATCCAGGCCGACAAGCCACAGCCGCTGGCGACGCGCGACCTGCGCATCGGCGTGGTCGAACGCATCGCCCATGACGGATCGGTCGAGACACCGCTCGACGAAACCGCGGTGCGGCAGGCCGCGCGCGATCTCAAGGCCGCCGGCGCTGAAGCTGTCGCAATCGCCTTTCTCTACAGCTTCGTCCACGCGGACCATGAAGAGAGGGCGCGGCAGATCCTGGCCGAAGAGTTTCCCGAGGCCTTCGTCTCGATCTCCCATCGCGTCGCACCCGAATTCCGCGAGTATGAACGCATATCCACGACGGTTGTGAACGCCTATCTCGGCCCGGTCATGCAAGGCTATGTTCGCCGCCTGCAGAAACGCCTGAACGAAGGCGGCCTTGGCGCGACGCCTCACCTCACCCAGTCGAATGGCGGCGTCATCAGCTTCGAGACCGCGGTGGAGATGCCGGTGCGCACGGTCCTTTCCGGTCCCAGCACCGGCGTCGTGGCCGCACAGGCGCTGGGCGCGATGACCGGCATCGCCGATCTCATCACCTTCGACATGGGCGGAACGAGCACCGATGTGGCGCTGCTGTCCGGCGGCATGTGCCGGGTCGTCGGCGACGCCGTCGTGCACGGATATCCGATCAAGGCGCCGATGCTGGACATCCATACGGTCGGCGCGGGTGGAGGCTCGATCGTCCACATCGACAGTGGCGGGCTGGTGAAGGTAGGGCCGCGCAGCGCCGGTGCGTTTCCCGGTCCGGCCTGCTACGGTCACGGCAGCCTCGAGCCCACAGTCACCGACGCCAACGTCTTCCTGCAAACGCTGAACCCCGAACATCTGCTGCGCGGGCGCATGAAGGTTCACCGGGCCCTGGCGCGGGACGCGCTTGCAACCGTGGCCGACCAGATCGGGATGAGCGTCGAGCAGGCGGCGGACGGAATTCTCGACATCGTCACAGCCAGCATGGCGAAAGCCATCCGCGTCATCAGTGTCCAGCGCGGCCACGACCCGCGCGACTATGCCCTCGTCGCCTTCGGCGGCGCGGGGCCGCTCCACGCCGCGCGCCTTGCCCACGAACTCGACATGAGCCGCGTGCTGGTTCCGCTCACCCCGGGTATATTGTGCGCCATGGGGCTGCTCATGACCGACCTGCGCACGGACTATGCCGTGACGCGGCTGGCGCTGCTGGACGCCCTCGCGCCATCCGCTCTCGACAGCATCTATGCTGATCTGGAGATGCGCGCCGGGACGTGGTTCACGGCCGAGCGCATCCATCCCGACGCCCAGCGCATGCATCGTGCCGTCGAGGCGCGCTACAAAGGGCAGAACTACGAGATTTCGATCGAAATCCCGGCCGGCGTTACCGGCGAGGCTGCGATCGAGGCGATCCGCCACGGCTTCACCCAGGCGCATCAGCGGCTCTACGGTTTCGCTGTGGAAGACGGCGAGATCCAACTCGTCACATTCCGTCTGCAGGCGGTAGGGGTTGTCGACAAGGCTCGATTCCGCCCACGCCCGCTCGAGGGCGCCGATGCCTCGGCAGCGGTGATGGCCGAGCGAGAGGTCTGGTGCACCGCCTCGAAGGGCTTTCGCCGCAACGTCGTCTACGACCGGCACAAGCTCGCACCGGGCAACGTCGTTCATGGGCCGGCGATCATCGACCAGATGGATACGACGACGGTGGTGCCGGCGGGCTGCGTCGCCCGCGTCGACCCCTATCTCAACATCATCATGGAGATTGGCCGGTGAAACAGGCTCAAAATGGTTTCGAGGTTGCGCCGAACGCAATCACCGTCGAAGTAATCGGCAGCGCTTTCAATTCGATCGTGGAGGAGATGGGCGAGGCGCTCGTCCGCGCCAGCCACTCCACCAATATCAAGGAACGCCGCGACTGCTCGACGGCCCTCTTCGACGTCAACGGCGAAACGCTCTGTCAGGCCGAGCATGTCCCAATGCATCTCGGCAGCTTCATCGGCTTCATCCCCTGGATTTTGGAACGCGTTGACCTCGACGGCCTTTGTCCGGGCGACGTCTTCATTGGCAACGATGCCTATGAGGGCGGCGGCACACACCTCCCCGACATCGTCATGGCGGAGCCGGTCTTTCACCAGGACAGAATCGTGGCGTGGTCGATCAACACGGCACATCACGCGGATTTCGTCGATCGCGGCCATGAGAACATCTACCAGGAAGGCATCCGCATCCCGCCCGTGCGCCTCTATCGCGCCGGACAGTTGCAAGAGGACGTCCAGTCCTTGTTTCTCCTCAACTGCCAGGTTCCAGCGGAGCGCATTTCGGACCTGCGCGCCCAGATGGCGGCGAACCGCCTTGGCGTCAGCCGCATGCAGGCGCTGTGCGAAAAATACGGTGCCGACACTGTCGCGGCGGCCGGGCGCGAATTGCAGGATTATGCCGAGCGTCGGATGCGCGCCGGGCTGCGCAGCCTGCCCGACGGCGTCTACAGTTTCTCCGACTGGTTCGACTGCGAAGCCTTCGACCGGCAATGGGAATTCTCCGCGACGGTGGAGATAAGCGGAGATTCGATCAGCGTCGAAGTGTTCAGCCCGCCACAGGTTCGCGGTGCACTGAATGTTTGCCACACTGCGCTGCTCGCAACCGTATACTACGCCGTCAAATCGATCGTTGACCCGACGATCCCGCCGAATGCCGGTCTCTATCGAGCCATCGAGGTCAAGGCCGCGAAAGGCTCGATCCTGAACTGCGCCCATCCGGCAGCGGTCGACAACCGCATCGCCGCCTGTCAGCGCGTCGTCGATCTTGTCCATGGAGCCCTGGCGCAAGCGGCCCCCGAGCGCGTCACCGCCGCCAGCAATGGCTGCTGCTTCGACATCACCTTCTCGGGTTTGCGACCCGACGAGTCCTATTGGGTCTATCTCGAGACCATCGGCGGCGGCAACGGCGCGCGTTCCGGCAAGGACGGGCTCGACGGGGTCCACGTTCACATGACCAACACGTCGAACCTTCCCGTGGAGGCGCTGGAAGTCGAATACCCGCTGACCCTTCTGCGCTACGAACTCATCGACGGTTCCGGCGGAGACGGGCGATACCGCGGTGGCATGGGCATCCGCCGCGTCTATCGCGCCAACGCCCCTTGCCGCGTCCACTACGGCGGATCGCGCATGCAGTCGCGGCCCTGGGGCTTGGATGGAGGCGGGCCGGGCTCCGGCGGCGCATTTCGATTCTCGGAAGGAACCGCCCCCTTTGTCCAGGGGGTCGGCGACGTGCAGGCGGGCGATGTGATTGAGGTGCTGACGCCCGGAGCGGGTGGATATGGCGATCCAGCCCTGCGCGATCCCGAAGCCTTGGCCCTGGATCGGCGCGAAAGACGGGTTTGCTAAAGGGCGATCTCGACCTTGCCGACCGGATTGGTTGAGCAGGCCAGGACGTAACCCTGCTGCTTCTCCTCGTCCGAAAGTACGGACTGCTCGCGATCAGCGGCATTCGGCGCGATCCGCCATTCGCCGCTGGTCACCCTGCAACGGCATGTGCCGCAGATGCCGGCCTCGCAGTCCGCCGCAAGGGCGATACCTTCCCGTCGCGCGAGTTCGAGAAGCGTGACCGCGCCGGTTCCGGTCGCGACCTTGCCCGACCTCGAGAACACGACCGTATAGTCGCCGATCGGCGCCGGTTCCGCCTCATCGGGATCAGCGCCGAAACTTTCCTCTAGGAACGGCCCCGTCGGGGCAGGCTGCCAGGCCCGATGCAATGCGCGCGCTGCGTTGCGGAATCCCGTGGGTCCGCAGCAGAACACGGTCCGTTCGCGGAAGTCCGGACAGACGTCGCCGATCATCGCGGCGGCCAAACGGCCATGATGCACAACCCCGTCGGCCAGTGTCTCGTCCGGTGCGCCCGTGAAGTTCCAGGAGACACGCAGCCGCGGCCCGAGCTGCTTCGAGAACCAGCGCAGTTCGTCCACGAACGGCATGTCGCGCGCAGCGCGCACGCTATGATGGAAGACGATGTCGCGATCCAGACCGGCATCCACGACGAAACGCAGCATCGACATCATCGGCGTGACGCCGCTGCCGGCCGACAGGAAAAGCAGCTTACGCGCATTCCCGGCGGCACGCAGATGAAAACGACCATTCGGTCCCAGCGCGCGGATGCCGTCACCTACCTTCAGGCGGTCGTGCAGCCAGTGCGAAATATAGCCGTCCTCGGCGCGCTTGACGGTGATCGACACGTCGAGAGGCCGCGATGGCGAGGATGAGAGCGTGTAGTTGCGCCGGACAGGTTTGCCATCGATCTCGGGCAGGATGGTGATGAACTGCCCCGGCAGATAGCTGAATGGCTCGTCGGAGGTGAAGCGGAAGGTTCGGAGGTCGTGCGCCTCGTCCGTGATGCCAACGCAGGTGAGCAGCTTTTCCCGCTTGCCGCCTGAGATGATCGGAATGCCGGCCGAGGGCAGCCTTTCGATTGGCTTGGCGGTGGCAGGTCGAATGACGATCGGCGCCTTGCGCGACAGCACGTCGACCTCGTCGCCGACATACAACCTGCCCGTATTCTGCGGGATGAGGAACTGCCCGAAATAGACCTGCCCGTCCTCGCCGCGCCGCTGCTTGCCCAGCAGCGCCAGTGGCTGATGGTCGGGACGCCCGGTTCCCGTCGCCGGATCGAGCGTCACCATCACACAGCGGTCGCAGGCGCCGGCCACCTCGAACACGATCTCGCCGATCCTCACGCGGCCCCATGCATCCTCGTCGAAGGCGGCGGGACCGGAGACAACGAGGTTGGGCCTGAACCGGTCCATCTCCGCCGGCGGATCGAGATAACGATTGAGGTCGGCCAGCGAGCCCGTATTGGCAAGCAGCAACGGCGCGGTATCGGCCAGGCTGACGATCCCGCCCGAGCCGAGTGTCAGCGGGCGGACGCCGCGGTCGTCCTGCACCGCCAGCCGGCACGGACGCTGCAGATGCCGGGAGAGCCATTCGGCAACCGCGTCCCCGGCGTCCTGCGCTGTGACAGTGCTGCTCCACACCGATACGGGCCCGGCGAAGGGCCGCAAGCGCGAAAGGTCGAACGCGATCGGAGGCCGATCTGGCGAAAACAGGATCACCTCGCTGCCGTCGCGGTCGACGCGTATCTGCATCAGGCGGGGTGCGACGCGGGCCGTGATCCCTTTGCCAGCCGGGTCGACGGCCATCATGCGGCGATCGTCCGCCAGGCCTTGGCGCTCGACACGAGCCGACAGAACGGAACGCCCGCGCGCCGACTTCAGCGGGAAGACGTGCAAGCTCTCGACACGGTATCTGGCGTTCATGTCACCGCAATCAGCCCGTATAGGCGGTCTTGACGGTCGTGTAGAATTCCTTCGCGTATGCGCCCTGCTCCCTCGGCCCGTAGTTGGACCCCTTGGTTCCGCCGAACGGCACGTGGAAATCGACGCCCGCGGTCGGCACGTTGACCATCACCATGCCGCTGCGCGAGTGCCGCTTGAAATGCTCGGCATGCTTCAGTGACGTCGTGGCGATGCCGGAAGACAGGCCGAACTCGGTGTCGCGCGCCACCTCCAGTGCCTCATCGTAATCCCTGACGCGGATGACCGAGGCGACTGGCCCGAAGATCTCCTCGCGGTTGATCCGCATCGCGTTGGTGGTCTCCGAGAACAGCGCCGGCTGGAGGAAATAGCCTTCGGTCGGGCGCTTCACAAGCTCGCCGCCGGCCTCCAGCTTTCCGCCCTCCTCCTTGCCGATCCGGATGTAGCGCAGATCCTGTTCGAGCTGGCGCTCGTCGACCACGGGGCCGATCTGGCTTTCCGGGTCCAGCGCGTGGCCGACCTTCAACGCCAGTACCCGCTCGCGCACCGCCGCGACCAGCCGGTCGTGAATGCCTTCGGTCGCGACGATGCGGCTCGAGGCGGTGCAGCGCTGGCCGGTCGAGTAAAACGAGCCATTGACGACCGCCTCGACGGCTACCTGCAAGTCAGCGTCGTCCAGCACCACGAACGGGTTCTTTCCCCCCATCTCCGCCTGCACCTTCGCGCCGCGCCCCGCCGCCGTGGCGATCGCGGCCCGGCCGGTCGGCACCGAGCCGGTGAAGGAGATCGCGTCGACGTCGCGATGTTCGACGATCGCCTGTCCCACTGTGCGGCCGGGCCCCATCACGAGGTTGAGCACCCCGTCCGGAAGGCCAGCCCGCTTCAGGATGTCGACCAGCGCCCAGGCGCTGCCCGGCACCAGGTCGGCCGGCTTGAAGACGATGGTGTTGCCATAAGCCAACGCCGGCCCAATCTTCCAGGCCGGGATCGCGATCGGGAAGTTCCATGGCGTGACGATGCCGACCACACCGACCGGCTCGCGCGTCACCTCGACCTTGAGGCCCGGACGCAGCGAAGGCAGCACGTCGCCCGGATTGCGCAGCGCCTCGCCGGCCATGTATTTCAGCACCATGCCGGCGCGCATCGCCTCGCCCTTGCCTTCGGCGAGCACCTTGCCCTCCTCCCGGCTCAGCAGTTCGCCGAGTTCATCCTGGCGTGCGAGAATCTCGCTGGCGGCGCGGTCGAGAATGTCGAAGCGCTGCTGCGGCGTAGAGACCGACCATGCCGGAAACGCCGCCCGCGCCGCGGCGACCGCGGCATCCACCGCCGAGCCATCTGCTGCGGAATAGTGGCCGATCACGTCGGAGATGTCGGACGGATTGCGGTTTTCGCGCATATCGCGGGCCGAAACCCATTCGCCACCGATCAGATTGGGCTTCGACATAACGGTCACTTGTGGCTCCCTTTCGCATGGCAGATGCGAAGCCGGGCCATCCGAACCTCGCCGAAAGAATTTTTGCACATCTATATTGCGATCGCAGATCGCACAAGATATTTCAAAATGACAGTCACGGCACCGTAAGGAAAATTGATTTTTAACGATAAATTCCTCTGATGCCGTTCCAATCGGATGAGGTAACTGAAATAATTGAGCGCAGAATGGAGAGGGTGATGTCCGATCGAGACTACTGGCACAGGATCGCCGACACATTGGCCTTCCCGACCCATGCAATTATCGACGGGCAGAAGGTTGCCGCCCGCTCCGGCAAGACCTTCGCCTCGATCAATCCCGCCACCGGCAAGGTGCTCGCGGAGGTGGCGGCATGCGATGCGGAGGACGTCGATCTGGCGGTCTCTGCGGCGCGGCGCGCCTTCGACGTCGGCACCTGGCGGGACATGCCGCCGGTTGCGCGCAAAAAGATCCTGCTGCGCCTCGCCGAGTTGCTGCGTGCAGAGCTGCCTCAGCTCGCCGCGCTGGAATCGCTCGACATGGGCAAGCTCGTGCGCGACGCCTACGGCAACGACCTTGCTAATGCCGTTGACATCCTGCAATGGCATGCGGAGGAGGCGGACAAGGTCTACGACGAGGTGGCGCCGCTGCCGCCGGGCAATCTCGGCCTGATCCGGCGCGTCCCGCTCGGTGTGGTCGGCGCTGTTGTTCCTTGGAACTTTCCGTTCAACATGGCGATCTGGAAATGCGCGCCGGCGCTCGCGGCGGGCAACAGCGTGGTGCTGAAGCCGGCCGAGCAATCGCCCTTCACCGCACTGAGGCTGGGCGAACTCGCGCTGGAAGCCGGCATTCCGGCTGGCGTGCTCAACGTGGTGCCGGGCTTTGGCGAGACTGCCGGACAGGCGCTCGGTCGTCACATGGATGTCGACTGTCTCGCCTTTACCGGATCGACGGCGGTGGGCAAGCTGTTCCTGAAATATTCGGGCGAATCCAACATGAAGCAGGTCTGGCTCGAATGCGGCGGCAAGTCGCCCGTCCTCGTCTTCCCCGACTGCAAGGATCTCGGCCGCGCCGCCGACCAGGTCGCCTCCGGCATCTTCTACAACCAGGGCCAGGTTTGCTCGGCCGCCTCGCGGCTCTACGTCCATACCTCGATACGCGACCGCTTCATCGATCTCCTGGTCGAGCGCGCCGGGCACTACCGCCCCGGCGATCCGCTCGATCCCGCCTCCGGGCTGGGTGCGATGGTCGACGCCAACCATGCCTCCAACGTCATGCGTTTCGTCGAACAAGGCCGCAAATCGGCCGACCTCGTCACCGGCGGCAACGCGGTGACCGTGGACGGCGCCGGCAGCTTCATCGAGCCGACCATCTTCGCCGGTGTGAGGCCGAACGCCACGATCGCACGCAACGAGATCTTCGGGCCGGTCCTGTCCGTCATGACATTCGACGACGAGGCAGAAGGCGTCCGGCTTGCCAACGACAGCATCTACGGCCTCGCCGCCTCGATCTTCACCGACGATCTCGCCCGCGCGCATCGCGTCTCGGAGCAGATCGTTGCCGGCGTGGTCGCCGTCAATGTCGTCGATCCGGTCAATCCGGCGATCCCTTTCGGTGGCTTCAAGCAGTCCGGCACCGGCCGCGACCTGTCGCGCCATGCGATCGAGAAATACACCTCGCTGCGCAGCACCTGGATACGCTACCGCCACTAAACCCCGGAGAGCCCAATTGGCATCGACCCAGACCAGCGACGAGGCCATTGCCTGGCTCGCCGCCCATCCCGAGATCGAAAGCCTGCGCGTCGCGGTCTGCGACCTGAACGGCGTGCTGCGCGGCAAGCGCATCGGCGCGGACCAGGCCCGCAAAGCGCTGGAGGGCGGCATGCGCATGCCCTACTCGCTCGTCGGCCTCGACATCTGGGGCGAGGACATCGAGGGCAACGCGCTGGTCTTCAGCACGGGCGACGCCGACGCTATCTGCCACTGGACGGGTCGCGGCATCCTGCCCGTCGGCTGGACCTCGCATCCGACGGCGCTCGTGCAGCTGTCGCTCGCGCATGACGACGGAAGGCCGTTCCTGGGCGATCCTCGCCAGGCACTCGCGGCGATCCTCAGGCGGTACGATGAGCGGGGGCTCACGCCGGTGGTCGCGACGGAACTCGAATTCTACCTGTTCGATCCGACATCCCGAAAGCCGGTCGGGCCTGTCTCCCCCGTAACCGGCAAGCGGCTCGATTCCGACGCGGCGCTGTCGATCGACGAGATCGACGCCTTCGAATCCTTCATCCATGACGTCTATGCCGCCTGCCGCGCGCAAGGAATCCCGGTCGACACGGCGATCGCCGAGAACGGTGTCGGCCAGTTCGAGATCAACCTCAACCATCTGCCCGACGCCCTGCGCGCGGCGGACGACGCGGTCCTTTTCAAGCGCACGGTCAGGGGCATCGCTCGCAAGCACGGCTTCGCCGCCAGCTTCATGGCCAAACCCTATGGTGATCGCGCCGGCAACGGCCTGCACGTCCATTTCAGCCTGCTGGATCGTGACGGCAACAACATCTTCAACGACGGCACGGACAAAGGTTCCGATGCGATGCGCCACGCCGTCGGCGGGCTTCTGGCCGGCATGGCCGAGAGCACGCTGATCTTCGCGCCGCATTTCAATTCCTACCGGCGGCTGCGTCCGAATTCCTATGCACCGACCGTAGTGGCCTGGGGCTACGAAAACCGGATGGTGGCAATCCGCATCCCTGGCGGCCCGAACAAGGCGCGCCGCATCGAGCATCGCGTCGCGGGGGCAGACGCCAATCCTTATCTCGTTCTGGCCGCGATGCTCGGCGCCGCGCTGATCGGCATCGAGCGGGGGCTTGAGCCCCGCGAGCCCATCGTCAGCGATGTCGGCTCGCACGGGTTGCCGAAGCTGCCGGCCGATTGGGTGTCGGCCATCGACGCGTTCGAGGCAGGTTCCCTGATGGCCGAACTGTTTTCCGCCGATCTTCGCGATGCGTTCGTGGCCTGCAAGCGGCAGGAGCTGAACACCTTCGCGCGGGAGGTGAGCGACTTCGAGATCGACACCTATCTGGAAAGCGTCTGACCATGCGCAAGCCGCTTGTGGCCGTCGCCACCGACACGACGCTGATCGATGGCGTCCACTGGCATGCGACCCAGGCGCAATATGTCGACGCGGCTGCGAAAGCGGCGGGCCTGACGCCGTTGCTGGTACCGAATCTCGCGGCAGATCTCGATGTCGATGCAATCCTCGACGCGGTCGACGGCGTCCTGCTCACCGGCTCCCGGTCAAATGTCGACCCCGCGCTCTATGGCGTAGCGCCCAGTGAAGCCGACGGCCCCTATGACCGCGAACGAGACGCGACGGCGATGCCGCTCCTGCGGCGCGCGCTGGAGCGCGGCATTCCGCTCTTCGCCATCTGCCGGGGCATGCAGGAGCTGAACGTCGCAACTGGCGGCACGCTGCTGACCGAGATCCAGGAGCGGCCGGAAGCGCTCGACCACCGCGCTCCCGACCTGCCCGACAGGTCCGAGCGGTTCGGACTGCGCCAGATGGTCGAGCTCAGAGCCGGCTCGCAGATCGCGGAGATTCTTGACGACGAACGCGCGGTCGTAAACTCCCTGCACCGGCAGGCCATCGGCGTGCAGGGCAAACGGATCGTGGCGGATGCCGTGGCCGAAGACGGCATCATCGAAGCCGTGTCCGTCGCGGATGCGACCGACTTCGCCCTCGGCGTCCAGTGGCATCCGGAGTTCTGGGCCGGCAGCGATCCCGCATCCTCCCGTCTGTTTGCGGCCTTTGGCGATGCGGTGCGCTCACATGCGGCGCGCCGTGGCATCTGATCGGAGACCACATGCCCGTCGATCCGCAGATCCGGTCCATGCTCGATGCGCTGCAGGCAGCCCGAACCGATTCACCCGCGCCGATCACTCTTGAGGAATCGCGCGCCATCTACCGCAAGCAATATCTCGACATGAGCCGGGGACCGGACGGCGGTGTCGTGCAGGAAACGATCGCGCTGCCCGACGCGGCCGCGGGCGTGACCATCACGCTCTACAGGCCGGCGACATCGGGCCAAGCCCTGCCGCTCATCTTCTATCTTCATGGCGGCGGCTTCGTGCTTGGCGATGCGCAGGCCTATTCGAAACAGTCGGCGCGCATTGCCGAGAGCTGCGGCGCGATCGTCGCCTTCCTCGACTACCGGCTGGCACCGGAACATCCCTTCCCGGCGGCACTCGACGACACGCTGGCCGCGGTGCGCTGGCTGGCGGACAATGCTCCACGTCTCGGCGCGGACACGACCCGCGTCGGGCTGATGGGCGACAGCGCCGGAGGGAACCTCGCCATCCGGGCAATGATCGAGGTCCGGCCGCAAACGTTGTTTCGGGCCGTCACGCTGCTCTATCCCGTAACGGACTTCCGGCCGTATTGCGGCCTGACACCTCATAGTGCCTCGGACGAAGACTACCGGACCGGCTACTACCTCGAGCGGCCCGCCATGGAATATTTTGGCCGAGCCTATCTCGCCGGGAACCTCGAACGTTCGGCGGATCCGCGTGTCTCTCCCCTAGCGGAAAACGACCTCGGCGGGCTTCCTTCCGTGGCGATCTATGGCGGCGAATACGATCTGCTGCGCGACCAGGGCCGCACGTTTGCCGATCGGCTCAGAGTTGCTGGCACAGACGTCAGCTACCGCTGCTTCGACGGCCTGATCCACAATTTCATGCAACAGGCGGGTCTGTCGGAAGCGTCGGACCGGGCATTCCGGATCGTCTGCGCCGAAATGAAGGCAGCGCTTGGTCAGGCCGCCGGCGCGTCGTGAAAATGCGCGTGCTTCAGGAGATGCGCCGCGCCTTCTCGCAGGTCGCGGACGATCGCATCGCGCGCCCGCGCGGCGTCCTTGGCTTCCAGCGCGGCAAGTGCTTCTTCGTGATAATCGATCTCCAGGATACCTGACAGGTCGCCGGCGAACGTGCCGGCATAGCTCCTGAGAAACGGGCCGACCTGCATCCACAGCGTCTCGATCAGGAAGATCATGCAATCGTTGCCGCAATGGCGGTAGATCGAGAACTTGAACTCGTAGTTCAGCCGCAGGTAGAGTTCTATGTCACCGGCCCGCGCTGCCTCGGTCAGCGCATTGCTGTTGCGTCGGACGGTGCGCAGATTGTTGCCGTTGATCAGGCCGGTCGCCGCCTCCGTGGCCGCACCTTCAAGGACAGCGCGCGTTTCCATGAGCTGGCGGAAGGCGTCCGCTGTCATCGGCGGCACCTCCATGCTGCCATTCGGCAGAGCGCTGAGCGCGCGCAGCGACTGCAGTCTGGACAGCGCGCTTCGCACCGGCATGTCGCTGGTGCCGAGTTCCGCCGCCAGCTTGCGCGAGGTCAGCTTCTGCCCCGGAGCGAACTGCCCCGACATCAGCGCCTTGACGATCTCCTGGTAAACCTTCTCGTGCAGCGGCACCGCATCGACGGCATTGAGTCCGAACCTGGGTTTGCTGGTCATTTGCTGGCTTCCCTCGGCGATCGCGCGCGCCTGAGCCGGTAGGGGGCGGCGCGAAACGCGTCAATGTCCTTCATGCCGCAGGCTGGGCGGCCGAACCATCGAACTTTCGGTCGAGCAGCATCGCCGCATCGAGCAAGCGGCGCGTGTAGGGATGCTGCGGACGGTCGAAGATGTCGTCGCGGCTCCCTACCTCGACGATCTTGCCGTTTTCCATCACCGCGACGCGGTCCGCGACCTGCTCCACGGCGCCCAGATCGTGCGACACGAACAGGCAGGCAAAGCCGTAGCGCTCTTGGAGCGAGCGGATTAGCTGCAGGATCTGCTTCTGCACCGTCATATCGAGCGCCGAGACCGGTTCGTCGGCGACGACGAAGGCCGGCCGGCGCGCAATGGCGCGGGCGATCGCGACACGCTGGCGCTGGCCGCCGGAAAGCTGATGCGGCAGCCGCCTCAGGAATTCCGGCCCGAGACCGACCTCCGTGCAAACTTCGCGGACCCGCTTCTCGCGGTCAGCCCGGCTGATGGTCGGATCGAGCTTCAGCGGCTCGCCTACGATGGCGTCGACCCGCTGGCGCGGATCGAGTGACGAGTAGGGATCCTGGAAGATGATCTGGATGTCGGCGCGCTGCTCCTTGATTTCTTCGCCGCGGTCGAAGCGGAGCGGTCTGCCACGGAAGGTGATCGAGCCCGATGTCGTGCCCACCAATCCGACGATCGCCCGCCCAAGTGTGGTCTTGCCCGAGCCCGACGCGCCGACCAACGCCACTGTCTCGCCGCGTCCGACCTCGAGATCGACCGTATCGACGGCTCGCTTGGCCTCGCTGGTACGGAACAGGTGCCGGCGGCCGGGATAGTCGATGACGATGTCGCGCATCTCGAGCAACGGTTCGGCCCGCGCCGAACTCCGCGCCCCGCCCGCGTGCCGCTTCGGCAACGCGTCGACCAGCCGCCGCGTGTAGTCGTGGCGAGGGTCTCTCAGCACGTCCCTGCTGTGCCCCTGCTCGACCGCCTTGCCCTTGTGCATCACCACGACGTCGCGGGCATAGTGCGCCACCATGCCGAGGTCGTGGCTGATCAAAAGCACGGCCGTGCCGTTCTCGCGCGTCAGCTCCATCATCAGGTCGAGCACGTCGCGCTGCACCAACGTGTCCAGCGCGGTCGTCGGCTCGTCGGCGATCAATAGTTCGGGCTTCAGGAGCATGACCGAGGCGAGCATGATGCGCTGGCGCATGCCGCCGGAGAACTCGTGCGGATAGGCCGACAAGCAGCGTACCGGATCCTTGATCTGGATACGCTCCAGCATTGCAAGGGACCGGTCGCGAATCTCGCCCTTGCCGAGCTTGTGATGGAGCCGGAGCCCTTCCGCCATCTGCTCGCCGATGCTCATCGACGGGTTGAGCGAGACCATGGGTTCCTGGAAGACGATGCCGATGCGGGCGCCGCGTATGGTCTGCAGCGAGCGCGGCTGCATGCCGACCAGTTCAGTGCCATGGAAACGGATGCTGCTGCCGGGTGCGATTGTCAGCGGCGGCGGCAGCAGGCCAAGGATCGAGCGCGCCGCCACTGTCTTGCCGGAGCCGGATTCGCCGACCAGCGCCAGCATGCCGCCGGGGCCGATCGAGTAGTCGAGCCCGTCGACGATCCTGGAACCGCCGGGCCCGATGGTGACGGAAAGGCCGCTGACCGCGACCACCGCCTGTTCGCTTTCGGATATGCTCGCCATGGCTCAGCCCTGCATCTTTGGATCGAGGCGGTCGCGGATCGCGTCGCCCAGCATGTTGATGCCGAGAAGGGTTATCGAGATGCACAATCCCGGCAGAATGATCAGGTGCGGCGCCTGGGTGATGAAGGGCCGGCCCGTGGCCAGCATGTTGCCCCAGGTCGGCGCCGGAGGCGGCACGCCGAGCCCGAGGAAGGACAGCGCGCTCTCTGACAGGATCACCCAGCCGAACATGGTCGTGGCGAGCACCGTCATCGGTGCGACGCAGTTGGGCAGCACGTGCCGCAGCATCGTCGTCAGTTCGCTGTTGCCCATCACCCGCGACGCCTCGATATATTCGCGCTCGCGGATCGACATCACGCTCGCCCTGGCGACCCGCACGACCGCCGGCATGTAGGCAAGTCCAAGCGCGATGATGATGGCGTTACGGCTTGCACCCGCGATCGCCATGATGCCGAGCGCCAGCAGCAGGCCCGGGAAGGCGAGGAAGGCATCGTTGAACATCATCAAAATCCGGTCCGTCCAGCCGCGCAGGAAGCCGGCGAGCACGCCGAAGATCAGCCCGAAAAACACTGCGAAGGCGACCGTCGCGAAGGAAATCCACACGCTCGTCCGCGCGCCGTAGATCAGGCGGCTCAGAATGTCGCGCCCGAATTCGTCGGTGCCCAGCCAGTATTTCGCGGAGGGCTCGCTCATGCGCGATAGCAAATCGAGGCCGAGGGGATTATGCGGCGCGATCTGCGGCCCAAGCACCGCCAGCAGGACCAGCAGCCCGACGATGCCGCCGCCGAGCACGGCATTGGCGTTTCGCCGCGCGGCGCGGATTGGAAGGGCGCTCATTGCGTGATCCTGGGGTCGAAGAGCGGATAAAGAAGGTCCACGACCAGATTGACCAGGACGTAGATCACCGCGACGAAAAGGATGCAGCCCTGCACGATCGGATAGTCGCGGGCGTAGATGCCGTCGACCAGCAGCCGGCCGAGGCCGGGGATGGTGAAGACGGTTTCGATCACCGCGATGCCGCCGAGCAAGCTGCCCAGGATCAGGCCGATCAGCGTCCAGGTCGGGGCGAAGGCGTTCTTGAACGCGTGCCGCCACATCACCGCCGATTCAGATAGCCCCTTGGCACGGGCATGCGTGATGTATTCGAGCCGTGCCACCTCGATCGTGCTGGCGCGCGCCATACGCACGATGGAGCCGATCTCGATCAGCACCAGCGTCAATACGGGCATGGCGATGAAGGACAGCGCCTTCATGAAGTCCACGTCAAAGGAGACGAACCCCACGATCGGGAACCAATTGAGTTGCAGTCCGAAGAACAGCAGGATCATCAGGCCGAGCCAGAAGCTCGGGATCGACAGAAGCAGCGTCGAAGTCGCGACCACCGCGAGGTCGGCAAGGCTGTTCTGCTTCCACGCGGCGAACATCCCCGCCGGAACCGCGATCAGCCCCGCAAGCCCCACCGCCACGACGACGATCGTCGCCGATACCGAGAAGCGCTCCAGCATCAGCGGCAGCACCTCCTGGTTCGAGGTGATCGAATGGCCGAAATTGCCGGTCGCGATGTTCGAGAGCCAGATGAAATACTGGGTGACCAGCGGCAGGTCGAGCCCCATCTGGTGGCGCAGCGCCTCCAGCTGCTGGGGGCTCGCCAGATCGCCCAGCATGATCTTCGCCGGGTCGCCGGGGATGAGCCTCACCATCACGAAGACGGCGATGGTGACGATCAACAGGGTTGGGATTGCGGACGCCAGCCGGCCGAGCAGGAAGCGTTTCACGTCACAGACCTCCGACCTGCTGCGACATCGGCAACGCACTCGACATGCGGGGCCGTCGGTGTCGGGATGTGTCTTCGTCCTGAGAGCATGCAGGGGGCACCGGATCAGACTGAACTGACACAGTCATATATCGCGATCAACGATCGCGCAATTCGGATCGTCGAAAACTGTCGAACGATCTCTTGTCCGTTGAATTCAAATTTCTTTTTGGAATCGTGTCCTACGAACAGGCCTCTTGATCCGTTTTTCTTCTCCCCAGTTTTCTGGGCTACACATCGTCAGAATATGCTGAAACCGGCGGCTGGGCGAGTCAATCTGCCGGGCACGGCGGCCGGACCATCAGCCGTCGTGGCAGGCTGATGGCTCCGTCCCATTCAACGCGCAGTGCACTGACCACCCTGGAGGCAATTCTGAAATAACACCTGGCGCGCGACGTCACCCGCGTCCTGCAACCGCCACACATTCCGGAACGGGTGTCTTCGCCGCCCCGGCGCGAAACCATTGGTCGAGATTGTCCGCCACGAGGTTGCCCATGGCGCGGCGGGTATGGACCGAGGCCGCGCCGAGATGCGGCAGCACGCAGACGTTGGGCAGGTCGAGCAGCGCCTGCGGCACATCGGGCTCGCTCGCGAACACGTCCAGCCCGGCGGCTGCGATGGTGCCGTCCACGAGTGCTGCGATCAGCGCCTCCTCGTCGACGGTACTGCCACGGCCGATATTGATGAACACGCCATCCGACCCCAGCGCCGTCAGCACGTCCCGATTGACGGCCTTGTCGGTCGCCGGCGTCCCCGGCGCGACGGAGATCAGCGTATCGACCGCCTCGGCCAATTCGAGCAGTGAGGCATGATAGGCATAGGAAACGCCTTCGACGCGGCGTCGGTTGTGGTAGCTCACCGGAAGACCAAAGGCCTCGACGCGCCGCGCCACCGCGAGGCCGATACGCCCCATGCCGTAGATGCCCACCTTGCGCTCGCGCAGTGTCAGGCGGCTCGGGGGATATTCGTCGTCTCCCACCCATTTTCCGGCGCGTACGAAGGCCTCCGCCTTCGGCAGTTCGCGAACGGTGTTGATCAAAAGGCCCAGGGCCGTGTCGGCAACCTCCTCGGTCAGGACGTCCGGCGTATTGGTGACGACCACGCCCCTGGCCGCGGCGTGGCGTGAATCGACCGCGTCATATCCGACGCCGTAATGCGCGATGATCTCTAGGGCCGGCAGCGCGTCGATGAAGTGGCTGTCGATCCGCCCCGCAGACGCGACGCCCCTTATCTTCGCGACCTCTCCCGCCGGCAACAGCGCCGCATCCGCGCTGTCGATCCGCAAGACGCGGTAGGTCCTGTCCAGCCTCTCGGCCGTATGGTCGTTCATCCACCCGGGAATGAGGATCGTCGTGTGTCGTGCTTCAGTCATGGAGCTTCCGTGCGCGTCAGGAGATGCGGTCCGCCGCGACGGCATCCGTCGCACCAGCCTCGATGTCGATGCCGAGGCGCGTGCCCGTGTTGAGCACGTGGATACGCGCCGCCTTGCGTGCAGCCGAGGCGTCGCCGACGAGGATCGCGTCGAAGATCGCCCGGTGCTCGCGCGCCGCATCAGTGCTTCCGCCCGCCCTGCCGGCGGAATTCCGCCGCGACACCGAGATGTTCTTGCGGAAGAACTGACTGAGGAAGACGAACAGGTCGGCGAAGTGGCCATTGCCGGTCGCGGCACAGATCGCCCGATGGAAGTTGATGTCCGCCTCGATGCCGGCGCCAATGTCTCCGGCCCGATCGAGCCGCACCATTGCCTCCAGTGCCTCCCGCAGGACGGCGATGTCCGTAACCGACCGGCGCAGCGCCGCAAACCCCGCAGCCTCGATCTCGACGCCGAGGCGTAGTTCGAGGATGCGCTTAAGATCGTCCAACTCAGGACCGGAGGCGATCGAGAACGTCTCGGACGGTAGCGCATCGCAGACGAAGACACCAAGCCCCTGCCGCGAGGTGACGAGCCCCTCGGCCGACAGCCGCGCCAGCGCCTCGCGCGTCACCGTGCGGCTCACGCCCCACATGTCGGAGAGCGCCTGGACGGAAGGAAGCATGGCGCCCGGCATAAGCGAACCGGAGCGGATCTGCCCGCCGATGCCGTCTGTCACCTGCTCGACCAGGCTCGGATGGCGGCGCGCTGCCGGAGGCGTCGCCGCAACTGAAGACAACAAAGGAGTCGACATGGTTTGATGCTTATCATATCACCTGATATCGTCAAGCGGCCGGCAGTCGACCGCTTCGCCAGACGAGAGTTTGAGATGAGCGACGAACCCAAAGGCATGCGGCGCGGCCTTGCGCACTACGGAGACGCCGGCTTTTCGCTGTTCCTTCGCAAGGCCTTCATCAAGGCGATGGGCTATTCCGACAGCGCGCTCGACCGGCCGATCATCGGCATCACCAACACCTTTTCAGGCTACAATGCCTGTCACCGCTCCGTGCCGGACATGATCGAGGCAATCAAACGTGGCGTCATGCTGGCCGGCGGCCTGCCGATCGAGTTCCCGCTGGTGTCAATCCACGAAGCCTTCTCGCACCCCACCAGCATGTTCCTGCGCAACCTGATGGCGATGGATGCCGAGGAGATGATCCGCGCCCAGCCGATGGATGCGGTGGTAATGATCGGCGGCTGCGACAAGACGGTCCCTGCCCTCTTGATGGGCGCTGCGAGCGCCGACATTCCCGCGATCCTGACCGTGACGGGCCCGATGATCACCGGCAGCCACAAGGGCGAGCGCCTTGGCGCCTGCACCGACTGCCGGCGCTTCTGGGGCCAGCATCGCGCCGGTGCGGTCGATGCCGTCGAGATCGAGGAGATCGGCGACAAGCTCGCGCCCGGCCCCGGCACCTGCATGGTCATGGGAACGGCGAGCACGATGGCGCTTCTTGGCGAGGCCATGGGCATGATGTTACCAGGCGGCGCGGCGATCCCGGCCGTCCATGCCGATCGCCTGCGTCATTGCGAGGCGACCGGCGAGCGCGCCGTGGCGCTTGCGGCCGAAAAGCTGCGGCCGTCGCAGATCATGACCCGCGCTGCGATGACCAACGCGCTACGCGTACTCCAGGCGGTCGGCGGCTCCACCAACGGCGTGGTGCACCTTGCCGCCATCGCGGGGCGTCTCGGCTTTGACCTCGACCTGGAGGAACTCGACCGGTTGGGCGCGGAGACGCCGGTGCTGGTCGATCTGAAACCCTCTGGTCAGCATTACATGGAAGACCTGTTCAAGGCCGGCGGTTTGACTGCGGTGCTGCGCGAAATCGGCCATCTGATCGACCAAAGCTGCCTGACGGTGACCGGCAGGAGCGTCGGCGAGAACCTGGCGGCGCAGCCCGCCGGCTGGGACAACGACGTGGTTCGGCCACTTTCCGACCCAATCCACCGGGGCGGCGGCATCCGCCTGCTGGGCGGCAACCTCGCGCCCAACGGCGCCATCATCAAGCAGGCTGCGGCCAGCCCCGCCCTGCTCAAGCACACCGGCCGGGCCATCGTCTTCACGTCGCTCGAGGACATGGCAAACCGGCTCGACGCACCGGATCTCGACGTCAGGGCCGCCGACGTTCTGGTGCTGCAGAATGCCGGACCGAAGGGAGCGCCGGGCATGCCGGAAGCCGGCTACATACCGATCCCGCGCAAGCTCGCCGCTGCGGGGGTCAAGGATATGGTGCGCATTTCCGACGCCCGCATGAGCGGCACCGCCTTCGGCGCCATCGTGCTGCACGTCTCGCCGGAGGCGGCCGTCGGCGGTCCCCTCGCCCTTGTCCGCGACGGCGACCTGATCGAGCTCGACGTCGAGAAGGGCAGCATCGCCCTGCTCGTCGAGGACGCCGAGCTGGAAGCACGCCGCGCCGTCTGGTCGCCCTCCGCCCACATCCGCGCCACGCGCGGCTATGCCAAGCTCTATTTCGACGAGGTCCTGCAGGCCGAGGACGGCTGCGACTTCAATTTCCTGCGGGCCAATCCCCGCTGAATTCGCTCCCTGATCCACCCTCCCCATTCAACGGGTCAACCTTGAAGTATGGCTTTGACCATGACGGAGGAGCACAATCGCGAACACACAAGCCCGACGAGATCGTCACGAAGCTTCACGTTCATAGTCTCGGCCGTGCAGGACTGATCGCAGCAGCGCCCCGGAAGCCCATGGAGAACGGCTACATAGAAAGCTTCAATGCTCGCCTGCGCGATGAGCTTCTCAACGGCGATATCTTCTACACGCTCAAGGAGGCCAGGATCATCGTCGAAAACTGGCACCGGTATTACAACACCGTGCGCCCGCAAGGATCACTCGGCTACAAGCCGCCAGCGCCCGAGGTCTTCATCCCGGCATTCAGGCGGGCGGCGTCTCCAACCAATTAGCGATACGCTGCAAGAACCGGTCACATTCGGCAAGTTGTTCGACGGCTATCCACTCGTCCGGCTGGTGCGCCTGTGCGATCGTCCCCGGGCCGCAGACAACGGTTGCAATCCCCGCTTCGTCGAAGAATCCACCTTCCGTACCAAATGGAAGGTCACGGGCCGGAAGCTGCCCGCCCAACTCGGCCGCAAAGGCCATGGCGTCGGCATTTTGCATAAGAGGCGGTACGCGAGCGAGAAGCGTTTTCGTCGGCGGTTCGGTTTGCGTCTGCAAATATGTCTCCACCGCCGCCAGCACCTCCTGCGTTGTGGAGTCGTCCTTCGGTCGAAATTCCCAGACAACATCACATCTGCTTGGCACGATGTTTATTGCAGAGCCGCCTTCGATCCGCCCCACGTTGAAAGTGGCGTCTTGGCTCCTGTTTTTTTCGGCACCGAGCATTTGGATGAACGTTGCAAACGCCGCGGCGGAATAAATTGCACTGGTTCCCTCGGAGGGATCGCTTGAGTGGGCCGCCTTGCCTCGAAATTGAGTTTCGTAGCCAAAAAAGCCTCGGTGTCCGTTTCCGATACGCATCTCGGTCGGTTCGCCGACGATCGCAAACGCCGGCTTGCACTCTGCGGCCAGCAAATCCTGAACCAATCGGGATACACCCAGACACCCGACTTCCTCATCATAGGAGAAGGCGAAATGGACTGGCCGATGTAGCTTCCTGGTGGCGATTTGCGCAGCCGCCGCCATGCAACAGGCCAGGAAACCCTTCATATCCGTAGTGCCTCGACCGTAGAGGCGGCCGTTGTCTTCACGAAGAATGAACGGATCGGACGACCATTGCTGATCATCGACGGGAACAACATCCGTGTGCCCCGACAGCACAACGCCTGGAACCTCTACCGGGCCAAGGCTCGCGAGGATGTTCGCCTTTGTTCTCTGGTCATCGAACGTCAGCCGAACGCGCGCGCCGAGGCGCTGGAACCGGTCAACAGCCCAGTCCACGAGCGCGAGATTAGAATTGCGCGACGTGGTGTCGAAGGAAATCAGTTGCTCCAAGATCGCGCGCGTGTCGTCCATGCTGAGGTCGGTCTCGCTGACAGCTGGAACAGTTTTTCAAAGTTTGTGGGTGGCCGCCATGGACAGGCGTTCCCGAGCAAGGAGCATTGCTGCGGCGTTCGTCTGAATGCCTTCGCTTTCGGAGCGCTGGAATATCGCAAGGAGGCTTTCGCCTATTCCTTTCACATTCCGATCGACGAGTGCCTCGTCGAAGCCCTCTCGCTCCGAGGCGACCCTTATCATTCCACCCGCGTTGATAACGAAATCCGGCGCATAGAGAATTCCCCTCGCCCTTAGCGCCTCGCCATGGTGATCCAGAGCGAGCTGATTGTTGGCAGCGCCTCCGACAATCTCGACCCTGAACAAAGGCAGCGTCTCGTCGTTCAGGATAGCTCCCATGGCGCAGGGCGCGAAGATATCCGCCCTCGCCCCGTAGATTTCTTCCGGTGGGACACTGGTCGCGCCAAATGCGGCGACGGCCCTGGACACCCGCTTGTCATCGACATCAGCGACGACGAGCTTCGCCCCCGCCGCATGGAGCAATTCGCACAGGTGCCAGCCGACATTGCCGAGCCCCTGCACCGCCACGGTCTTGCCGGCCAACTGATCCTCGCCCCAACGATGACGCGCGGCAGCCAACAGCCCGTAGTAGACCCCTCGAGCAGTTGTGGGTGACGGATCGCCGGTACCGCCCAGTTCAACGGGGAGGCCGACGACATGCTTTGTCTTTTTGTGAAGTTCCCCGAAATCCTCGACCGTGGTGCCGACGTCTTCGGCGGTGATGTATCGCCCTCCCAGGCGTTCCACCGCGATGCCCATCGCCTGAAGCAGCGCGGGTGTCTTCTGGGTCCTCGGATCGCCGATGATCACGGCTTTGCCACCTCCCAGATCCAGATTCGCTGCCGCTGCCTTGAAGGTCATGCCACGCGACAGGCGAAGGACATCTCGCAGCGCTTCGGCCTCGGAGGCATAGGGATACATGCGGCAGCCGCCGAGTGCCGGCCCGAGGGTCGTATCGTGGATCGCGATGATGGCCCGAAGTCCGGATGGCTCGTCGGCGACGAATACGACCTGCTCGTGATCGGCAAAGTCACCCGCTGAAAACACGGTCATGAGAGAACTCCTGCATGCGCTATTAGGGTGTGGAAGGGGCTGGCCAACGTCGCGTGGCGACAAAGAAGCCGCAAAGGATCAACACCGCGCCAACTATGTGAAATCCCGCCACGGGTTCACCGAGAACGAGGAAGGCGAGGATCGCCGTGAACAAAGCCACGAGATGGAACGACGCCCCCGTCACGCTCGGTCCCAACGTTGCGACGCAACGGTTCCAGAGGATGAATGCAAAGAGGGAGGCGAAAACGCCGATATAGACGACCGCACCGACCGAAGCTGCATCAAAGGGAATTCTGGCTCCTGCTGCCAGCTCCCAGACCCAGAAAGGCAGAATTACGCCGAGGCCCGCCACCATCGTACTGGCCAGGAAGACGAGTGCCTCGAGTTCGCCCGGTTTGCGCCTGACGAGTACGGAATAGACCGCGTAGTTGGCAACGGCGACGAGGACAAGCGGCTCTCCGGCAGCAAAGCCGATATGGGCCAGATCCGCCGGGTTGCCGCGCGCCACGATCCATGCGACGCCGACGAACGATATCAGGATGCCCAGGATGGTCATCTTCCGAACCCGTTCCACGCCAAGGGCGAACGCGGCAATCGGTACCATCAGGGGAAGGGACGAGTTCAGAAAGGCTACGCTCGCGGCCGGTACTGTCTGAAGGGCGACGTAGCCGAGGGCGTTGTAGCCGGCGATTCCGAAAGCCCCACATAGCAGGATCAGAAGCCAATTCTGGCGCAGCAGGCTGCGCTGGCGCCATATTGCCCCGGACACGAATGGGGCGAGAACGGCAATAGCGACAACCCATCTGCCGACGGCGAGCGAGACGGGTGGATAGTCGTTGGCGAGAGCCCGCCCGAGCACGAGGTTGCCGGCCCAGAACAGCGGGGGAAGCGGCAGGAGAAGAAGGGGCCGCGACCACAGATATGTCAGCGTGTTCATCGGGCGGCGTCTGAGACCAGTTCGGCAAGTCCGATCCGGAGGCGGCGGTTGTGACGGCCCTTGTTCTCTATCTTGAGAATGCGAACCGGAGGCGACTCGCCGGTGGAGGAGAGATGCGTGCCGCCGCAGGCCTGGCGGTCCAGTCCAACGATTTCCACTATGCGTACGAGGCCGTCCGGCGACGGCGGCGGCGCCACCGATCGCGAGCGAATGAGCCCCGGTTCGTTGAACGCCGCATCCTGCGGAACATGCGACTGGCGCACCGCAAGATCCTTGCGGATCACGTCGTTTATTTCTGGTTCTATGGCCCGCAGTCGGTCGTTGTCCGCCTCCACGAGGTCGAAGTCGATACGAGCAGTACCGTCACCCGACATTTGCACTCCAGTCACAAGCGCTCCATCGAAGTCCCGGTAGACCAGGGCGTTCACGATATGCAGATCGGTGTGCAGCTGGCGCATGAGACGCCTGAAACCAGGGTCGACTTGCGCCATGACTTCGGCGCCGGAAAGTTCAACAGACTCATCGAGCAGATGCCAGATGCGTCCATCCTGGATTTCAAATCCCGAGACGGCTACCTCGCCGTGCGACCATTCGATGATGCCACGATCGGGAAGCTGGCCGCCGCCGCCCGGATAGAACGGCGTTTCTGCCAGCAGCACGCTGCCCGGCTTTGCGTCGAGCACCTGGGTCCGGTGAGAATAAGTTTCAGGATGGTCGAGACAAAAATAGTTAGCCATGTCGTTCTTCCGAAGCGGAGTTCGCCCGAGACGGGCCGCGTCGGAAGTCAGACTAGAAGCCGGAACGCTTCGTTTATTGGCTTAAATTGCGCGTACGTTGGGATCGATCATGGCCGCCCTGATCCATTGAAGGGGTGTTATCCCGAAGCAACGTTTGAAATGCCTGGTGAGGGCACTCTGGTCATAGAAGCCTGCGCTCAGCGCGGCCTCCGCGATCGGAACACCGGATTCGAGAGCGTTTACCGCGATGTTGAGACGGAGCTGCGTGAGAAAGGCATGCGGCGTCAGTCCCGTGGTTCTCTTGAAAAGAGCGATCAGCTGAAATGGCGTCAGTCCGACTTCCTGGCTCAGATCGGCGAGTGTGAGCTCCTGATCGTGCCGATCATGCATCAGTTCCTTGAGGGTGCGCACCTTGGTCCGATCAGCGAACCGAACCGACAAATGCGCCTTTCCAGACCCGTGGCGCCGGAACAGTTCGCCGAGGCTGCCGACCAGAAGCTCATGCTGCTCGAGCCGGTCCCCTTGCAAATCCAGGGCGCGGTGAAGCCGCATGAAATCGCCGATCAGATCGGCGTCGGTGAAGACGTTCTCCATGAAATAGGGGGTCCGCTCGAGTCCGAGATCCTGCTTGAGAACGTCAAGCGCCGGCGCCGAGAGATAGAGGCTGCGATAGCGCCAGCGGTCGCTTCGGCCCATTCTCCCGGAGTGTGGTTCGTCGGGATTGAACGCGAGCAGCACCGACGTCTTCGCTTCCTCAGTACGGCCGCGGCTTCTGAACTCCGAGCCACCCGTCTCGGTGACCGCGATGACCAGAGCATCGTGGCTGTGCGGGGCATATTCGTGCGTCGTAAAATCGGCAGCCAGACAACTCAGGCCGTGGATCCGAGGATCGCGCCAGTAGCGCGCGCTGTTGCGTGTGTCTATTCGAGGCACGCCCGCAAGCCCTCCATAGGCTTCAGGCAACGCGTTCCTCCAGACGCGCGGCCCGCTAAAGTCGTCCAGGTTCCTTGTATCATCCGCGCCGCGTTCCGTTCAAACGAATTGCTGCCCGGCGTTCAATGCAGAATTTGCGAGAGAAAGGCCCGCGTCCGCTCGTTGCTCTGATCGGTGAAGAAGGTCGCAGGGGACGCAACCTCGACGATTTGCCCTCTGTCCATGAATGCAATGCGATCTGCAACCTGACGCGCAAACCCCATTTCGTGGGTGACGCAGATCATGGTCAGGCCCGATTCGGCGAGACGAACCATGACGTCGAGGACTTCGGCGATCATCTCAGGGTCGAGGGCGGATGTCGGTTCGTCGAAGAGCATGACCTTGCTCTCCATGCAAAGGGCGCGCGCTATCGCGACGCGCTGCTGTTGCCCGCCGGAGAGCTGATGCGGATATTTCCCCGCCTGATCGGCGATCCTTACGCGATCGAGATGTCGCATGGCGATCTCCTGCGCCTCCTTCTTCGGGAGGCGACGAACCAGGACCGGAGCGATCGTGCAGTTTTCGAGCGCCGTCAGATGCGGGTAGAGGTTGAACTGCTGGAATACCATTCCAACCATTTGACGCACCCGCCTGATATCCGATGGGCCTCCATCGACCCTCTGGCCGTGAACAAGGATTTCCCCGGCGTGGTGCGTCTCAAGCTGATTGATGCATCGGATCAGCGTCGACTTTCCGGATCCTGACGGCCCGCATATGACAACCCGCTCGCCGGCCCCGATGGAGAGGTCGATGTTCTTGAGGACTTCGTACGAGCCATATCGCTTTGATACCCGTCGAAATTCCACAGCCGGCACGTGGCTCATCGTGTTTTCCATGTTTTGGAAGGGTCTGGCCATACCGGGGGACGACGCTGGATGCGACTTCCCCCGGCCGTTGGTCAAAGGGAGGGCAACGTTGCCGGCAGCGGCTCGCCAAACCACTTTTCGGAAAGCTCGTCGAGACCGCCCGCCAGTCGCTGGTGGAGGATGAAGACGTTCAGCCAACGAAGCAGATCCTCGTTGCCGCGCGTGACACCCAGGAAAGCGGGCGAGTTCTTGATGACGATCTTGCTTTCGATATCGAGTCCGGGATTGTTTGCAGCGATGACCGCAGCTGCGGTGTTTCCGCTCACCAGCACTTCGACCTGACCCGTCAGCCATGCCGACGTTGTCGTTGCATTGTCCTCGAAACGCATGATGTTCGCTTCGGGGGGAGCGAGCCGCGAAATCTCGAGGTCCTCGAGATTGCCTCGCGTCACGCCCACCGTCTTGCCGGCGAGATCGGCGTAACTTTTTATGTCGACCTTACCGGAGGCAAATACACCGGAATAGAAGGGAGCGTAGGCGCTGGAGAACCAGATCGATTTGGCCCGTTCCGGATTTGCGCCGAGTGCTGCAACGACGATGTCGGCCTTGTCGGTTTGAAGATAGGGAATGCGATTTGCACCTGTCGTGACGACCAGTTCGAGCTTCACGCCCAGGTTCTCGGCGATGCGTTTGGCGACGTCGATGTCATAGCCTTCCGGTTCCAGTTTGGCATTGAGAGCTCCGAACGGCGCAAAGTCCTGCATGACCGCGATACGGACGGTGCCTCGCTGGAGAATTTCATCGAGCGTCCCAGAAAACGCGCTGCTCTGCATCACAAGCAAGGCCGCGGTGACCGAAACAAAGAAAGAAGAAAGTCGTTTCAGCATTTTTGTTCCCCATTGTTGTTGATGGTATTATTTGCAAGTTGCTGTTGTCTTCCTGGTCATTTCGGCGTGAAACGCCGCTCCAGCTTTCTGGCCGCCACGGAAAGTGGCAGGTTGATGGCCATGTAGATCAGGCCGACGACAAAGAAGATGAAGAACGGCTTGAAGGTGACGTTGTTCAGCACGTAACCGGCACGGGTCACTTCGACGAAGCCGACGATCGATGTCAGTGCAGTGGCTTTGACAATCTGAACGCCAAAGCCGACCGTCGGCGGTATCGCGATCTGGACAGATTGCGGAAGCACGATGTGCCATAGCGCCTGCAGCCGCGAGAGACCGGACGCCTCAGATGCCTCCCATTGACCGACCGGCACTGCGCGCACTGCCGATCGCCAGATCTCGGTCAGGAAAGCCCCGGAAAAAGCGATCAGCGCAAGGGAGGACGCGAGCCAGGGCGAGACGTCGATGCCGAGAAGCGGCAGTCCAAAGAAGCACAGGAAGATCACCATAAGCAGCGGAGTGCTCTGGATAATCACCGTGACAAACGACACGACGCCCCAGACATACCTTCCGCCAAGAACGGAGACCACGGTGAACAAGGACGCGACGGTCGCTCCGCCGACGAAAGCGATCAACGAGAGCGCCAATGTCCAGGGGACTTTTCCGATAAGTGTCTGAACAATAGCCAGATTGCTGAACGAACCGCTCATTTGCGCATATCCTTCTCCCAGGGAAAGAGGAACGGGCGGATCAGGGCGTAGACCGTGGCGAAAGCGATACCGGCCGCTGCGTACATGACCGTAATGACCAGATAGCTTTCGAACGCGCGGAAAGTCCGCGTCTGGATGAACTGGCCGGCATAGGTCAGATCTTCGACGGCTATTTGCGAAATCACCGCCGATCCAAGGAAGACGAGCACGAATTGGCCGACAAGCAGGCGATCGACCTTGGCGAGGGCGGGAGGCAGCAGAATGCGCCAGTAAACCTGAAGTGGCGTCATGCCCTGGGCTCGAGCCGCCTCTGAAATTCCCTTTCTCGAGTTCTCGAGCCCGCCGCGGACAATCTCCGTGAAATAGGCTCCAATATTGAGCGACAAGGCGGCGATCGCGGCCGCGCTGGGATTAAGCCTCAGGCCCAACGCCGCAATCCCGAAGTAGATGAAGAACAATTGCACGATGAACGGCGTATTCCGGATGGCTTCGACGTACCACGCAACGGGCGCGCGGATCATGAGACGGCTTGAAGACCTGGCTTCGGCGCACAGAAGCGCGAGGGCAAAACCGATTCCAGCCGAGACGATGCACACCCATATGCTGACGATCAGCCCCGAGATCAGCATGTGGTTGTAGGAGAAGACCTCGGAGAACCGCATCGACCAAACCACTTCGCCCATGAGCAGATGTCATGCCCGCACCGCGTCATTTCGCGATCGGACCTGATGTGTGCTGAGCGTAAGTACCTGGCTCAGTTCTTTATTGGTGATTCTTGAGAGATTCCCATGCGGGGGGTAGACCATTCGCCGGGTTGCGAATGCGTCACCGCTTGCGGGGGTAGGATGCATCCCTGATTCCACCACAAGCCGTCGGCGTCTGCCCGACGTAGCAGCCAGGAAACAACTTGGTACTGAGTCAGGTCTCGAACTGGAGGGCGAATGGCGCGATTGACGCGACCTGCTCCTGCCTCGCGGGCAAGATCTTCATCCTTGGTATGGCGGTTTCGGAAGCCTGCCAACCGTGGGCCGCACCTATCGAGTTCCCTGTGGAACTGGACCAGTTCATCTCAATCTCCGGGCCCCGTCCTGCGGCGGGCATTGTCGATTGCCACGGCTCTGTCCTGCACACTTCGGGCTTACACCTCTTTGGCAGGAGCCGGCCTGGCAGATGTGTGGCCCCGAGTGGAGACTACATCGAGAGCGATGAACAACGCGATCACGCACAGGCCGGCGGCGGTCAACGGCGACCAGACGTAGAGGGGTGAAAAACCCTCCAGCGCGAAGGTGAAGATCGGCATGGCGGCCATCATCACCAGGACGGTGTGCGGATCGGTCCGTTCGATGCCCATCTGCAGGAACACCATCGGAATGACCGTTCCCAAAAGGCCGACCGCGGCGAGGATCAGCATGAGCCGCGGCGTCCAGTCGATGAGCCAGGCCTTCTCGTCGAGCACGGTCAGCACGACGGCGATCGGGACGATGAGGTAGCAGCGATGCGCGAGGATCGCGCCCGATGGCCAGCCGCGGTCGTTGAGCGCCTTGGAGGCGAAGGTGATGAGGACCGATCCCGTCGCCGACAGGAGGATCGCGACAAGCCCCGTCCAGCCGCCGGACGTTCCGACCGCGAAGCCGGAGCCCTGCACGGCCGACGCCGCCAGGATCGAGCAGCCGGCGAGGAGGCCGAGGCAGACGGCGACGCGGGCGCGGCCCGGAACGATGCCGGACACGAGGAACAGGATCAGCATCGACAGGCCTGGTCCGACGCCAAACTGGACCGCGCCGGCGACGGCCGGCTCAATCAGCTTCAGCGCGTAGAAGAAGAACAGGAAGCACAGGGCCGTGCTGAGATTGAGCAAGAGAATGGGACGCCAGGACATGGTCCCGACACGCCGGCCGTAGCGCGGCCAGAAGAGGAGCGGCATGACGCCGAAGCAGAACAGGACATAGATCTGCGACGGCACGGCGGTCAGCAAGGTGCCGTAGGCCACCTTGCCCGCGGCCATCATGAACACGGCCATCATCACCAGCGCGCGGCCGGTCGTGGCGCGATTGTTCGAGCCCATCCTGTCTTCCGATCTCGGTTTCGCGCTAAGAAAGGGGAGCCGCCTGAACGGTGGCTCCACCGCTAAACCTGTGGTCAGGCGCGGACCTGTCTCGGGTCGAGGCCGATATGGATCAGCGTCTCGCCGGACGCCATGATCGGACCCGAATGGATCGCCAGCACGACGCCAGGCTTCGGCGCGATCGCCTTGCCGCGCTCGTTGCCGTGCATGTCGAAGTAGCGGCCGATCTCGGTCCCCTCTTCCACCGTGTCGCCGCACTTGACGAAGCGCTCGAACAGGCCGCCCTGCCTGGCGGTGACCCATTCGAAGCTTGAGAAGTAGTTCATCGCGCCATAGTCGACAACGTCGCCTTTCAGCATCTCCAGCGCCCTGAGCACGTTGGTCAGCCGCTCGACGGCATCCGTGACGGCCTCGTCGGTGAAGGAGCGCGCCTTGCCGCCGCACTCTACGATGTAGCTCGCGATGCCGTCCTTCGCAGCGGTCATCATAGCCGAGCCGGCGAGCAGTTCGTCGGGAACCGGCAGCGTGTCGCGATAGCCGAACGCTTTAGCGACCTTCTCCGACGTCGCGGCCGCCTTGCCGTTCTTCGGGAAGAGCGCCCAGCGCACGTCCGGCGTGAGCGCGGTGTGGAAGTCGATCAGCACGTCGGCATAAGTCTTCAGTGGCTTGTACAGCGCGTAGGCCATTTGCTGAGTCAGCGTGCCGCCGGGGTTGCCGGGGAACTGCCGGTTAAGGTCGCCGCCGTTGAAGCCTTCGAACGGGCTCATGCGCTGCCGCTTCTCGAAGGCCGTCACGTTCAGCACGGGAATGGCGACGACCGTTCCTTTGAGCGTCTTCGGGTCCAGCGAATTGAGGAATTCGTGGATGATGAAGGTGCCGCAATATTCGTTACCGTGGACGCAGCCATGCATCCACAGGACCGGGCCTTCCTTTTCGCCGCGCACGATGACGACGGGCGCCTCGATCGCACGGCCGGCTGGCGTCTCGCCGATCTTCAGATTGCCTTTGGCGACGCCAGGCCCTGTCGAGCGGGCCGTTCCGACAATGATTTCCTTGGTCATGTTCAGTCTCACGCTGTCTGGGGATTGAGGCCGATATGGATCAGCACGTCGCCCTGGGGGATGATCGGGCCGGGATGGTAGGCAAGCACCACGCCGGAGGCCGGTGCGGTGACCTCGCCGCTGGCGTCGCCATGCAGGTTGTAATAGGTGCCGACCACGTCGCCCTCCTTCACCATATCGCCGCCCTTGACGGATGGCCTGAACAGGCCGCCGCGCGGCGCGTTTGCCCAGTGGAAGTTGGAGAAGGTGGTGAGCGGGCCGTAGTCGGTCACGGCGCCTTCGAGGATGCCGATGGCGCGGGCGAGGTTGCGCAGGCGCTCGGTCACGTCGGCGACAATCTCCATGTCGAAGGAGGAGCCGAGCCCGCCCGCCTCGATGATGTAGGCGGGAATGCCGTCGCCGCCCGCCGACATCATGGAGGAGCCGACGAGCGTGCCGACGGGGGTGGGGAGCGTGTGGGGATATCCGAAAGCTTCCGCCATCAACCGCCCGACACGGCTGACCTCGCCGCCGTGATCGGCGTAGAGCGCCCAGCGCGTGTCGCGCGTATAGGCGGTGTGGAAGTCGACCAGGTGCGTCGCATGCTTTTTCAGGCTTTGGTAGACGACATAGGCCGTCTGCTCGGTGAAGCCGCCATTGGGATTGCCCGGGAAGCAGCGGTTCATGTCACCGTTGTTGAAGCCTTCGAGCGGACTCATTCGGTGCTGGGCTCGGAACGCGGTGATGTTCAGGATCGGCAGGGCCACCACCGCGCCGCTCATTTCGGCGGGCACGAGCGAGCGCACGAAGGACTGCACGTTGAACGTGCCGCAATATTCGTCGCCGTGCACGCAGGCATGCATCCAGAGCACCGGACCGTCCTTCGCGCCGCGCACGATCGTCACCGGGATCTCGACCGGCGTGCCGTCCGGGTTCTCCGCGACCTTGAGCGCGCCGTCGAAACGGCCGGGGCCGTCCGCGCGCGCAGTGCCAACCTCGATTGTCTGCATGGGTAGGTTCCTTTCCTTGAAAAACACGCCGGCCGACGCGGCCGTCAGATGCGCATGACCGACCGCAGCCCGACCAGCCGCTCGATGAAGAGGCCGAACAGGATGATCATCACGATCTGCACGGTCGTGATCGCCGCGACGATGGGGGAGCTTTCCCACTGGACGTAGGAGAAGATCTCGACCGGCAGGGTCGTCGCGCCGGGGCCAGAGATGAACAATGCGATATAGACGTCGCCGAAGGAGATGATCAGCGCGAAGATCGCCGACGACAGCACGCCCGGCGCGACCAGCGGCACAGTCACCTCCCACAACACGCGAAGCCTGCTGGCGCCGAGCGTGTAGGCCGCGGCCTCCACGTCCGGATCGACGCCTTCAAGGCTCGCGGTGATGCCGGCGATGGTGAACGGCAGGCAGATCAGCACGTGGCCGATCACCAGCACCGCCATTTCAGGGATCGGCAGCTGCGTCAGAAGCAAAAGCAGAGACAGGCTGATGAGGATGTGCGGGATCATCATCGGCAGCATCGCGATCGACTGGCCTAGCGTCCGCGCCCTGCCGAGGAACCGCACCAGCGCATAGGAGGTGAGCAGCCCGATGACGGTGGCGAAGAACGAGGCGAGCAGCGCGAGCACCAAGCTGAACTTGAACGAGCTCATGAAGCTCGAACTGTTCAGGAACTCGCGGTACCAATGCAGCGACGCCTGCGAGAGGCTGTAGGTGTTGCGCATGTCCGGACTGAACGAGGTGAACACCACGATCAGAATCGGCGCGAGCAGAAAGACGTAGATCGCCGTCACCAGCAGGCCGAACAGGAACCGATTGAAGGCAGTCAGGTCGACGGCAGGTGCCGTGATCGGCTGCCCGAGGCGCGCCGCTACGACGTTCGTGTTGCTCTCAGTATCCACGGCGCGTCTTCCGGAAGTAATAGGAGATCAGGGCGAACTGGCAGAGCACAAGCAGCGCTGCGACCGCGGCCGCCAGCGGCCAGTTAAAGGTTGACATGATGAGCTGGTAGATCACCTGCCCCATGATCGTCAGGTCGCGGCCTGCGAGCAGATCGACGGTCACGATCGAGCCCGACGTCATTGTGAAGACAATGACCGAGGCCATCACAATCCCGGGCCGGCTGAGCGGCAGGGTGATCTCAAGAAAAGTCCGTAGCGGCCGCGCACCAAGCGTCCCCGCGGCCGGCACGAGATGCGGATCCTGTGCTACCAGTGACGAGAAGATCGGGAAGACCATATAGGGCAGCATGATGTGCACCAGCGCCACGATGGCCGTACGCTCGTTGTTCAGCATCTGAAGCGGACGCTCGACGATGCCGCTTCCGACGAGCAGCATGTTCACCAGCCCGTCGGTACCGAGCAGGACGATCCAGCCGTAGGTGCGCACGATGACGCCGGTCATCAGCGGGGCAATGATCAGGAACATCATGATCCCGCGCCAGGCGCTCTTCATTCTCGAAAGAAAGAGCGCGAGCACATAGCCGAGCACCAGCGTGATCAGCGTGACGATCAGCGACACCCTGATCGTGTCGAAGATGATGCCACGATAATAGCCGTCGAGGACCAGGCGGCCGTAGTTCTCGAGCGTCGGCCGCGCGACATACATCTCTTCGGCCGAGTAGGTGAGGAAGCTGAGCGAGAGGAAGAAGCCGATCGGAATGATCAGGAAGAACAGGTACAGGATGCCGATCGGCGTCATCAGCGCCGTGCCAAACACATCCCCGCCCTTGCCTTGTTCGCGGGTCATGTCAGGCTCCCGGAATCACGCGGCATTCGCGCAAGATGGCGCCGACCTTTTCGCCGGGCTGCATCGCCCGATAGTTTTCGAGGCTCGGCACCGAGCACTGGATCGCGTGCCCGGCTGGCGTCTCCAGCTCGAAGAGAATCCGCTCGCCCTGAAAAATACGCTTCGATATCTTTGCGGGCACTGCCTCTGGAGTGTCGGAAGCTGCGAGCGACACGCGTTCCGGGCGTGTCATCAGCAAGGCTTCCGAGCCCGCTACCGGCGCGCCGCGCACGGACTTCGCACTTACCTTGTACCCCTTCTCGAGCTCGACCAGCAGATCTTCGCCTGTCGCCTCGGCGATCCGACACGGGATCAGACTCCCCTCGCCGATGAACGTCGCGGCAAAACGCGTCTGCGGCCTGTCGTAGAGCGTCTCCGGCGAGCCGACCTGCTCGACATGCCCGCTGTTCATCAGCACCACGCGGTCGGACATTTCGAAGGCCTCGTCCTGGTCGTGAGTGACGAAGACGGTGGTGATGCCGAGGCGCTGCTGGATATCGCGCAGCTCCAGCCGCATCCTCTTGCGCAGCAGCGCGTCCAGATTGGACAGCGGCTCGTCGAGAAGCAGGATCGAGGGCTCGATCACGAGCGCGCGGGCAAGTGCCACACGCTGCCGCTGCCCTCCCGAGAGCTGCGACGGATAGCGTTCCTCCACATTCGGCAGGCCGACGACCTCGAGCATGCGCCGGACCCTGTCGGTGATCTCCGCCTTGGGCACCTTCCGCATCCTCAGGCCGAAGGCGACGTTCTGGGCGATCGTTCGGTGTGGAAAGAGAGCGTAGTTCTGGAAGACCAGGCCAATGTCCCGGTAAGGAGGCGCGAGGTTGGTGATGTCGCGACCGCCGAGGACCAGACGTCCCTCGGTCGGGGCCGTCAGGCCAGCGATGATGTGAAGGGTCGTCGTCTTGCCGCAGCCGGACGGTCCCAAAAGGGTCAGCAGTTCGCCCTTCTGCACGTCGATATCGACAGGGCCGAGAGCAGTCGCCGTCGCATAGCGCTTGACGATCTTCTCCAGTTTGAGGGCGTGATCCAAGGCAAAGTCCTTCACGTGGAGTCCGCCACGCAGGGGCGTGGGCGGACAGCCGGTCATGTCTGATCGGGGTGGAACGGGCGCCGCTCTTCATCGGCACGACGCCGTCAGCGACGTCAGGCGCCGATGACTTCCTTGTTCCAGCGCTCGGCGTACTGGTCGCGATAGGCGAAGACGACCATCGGATCGACCTTGCTCTGCAGCTTGCCGAGGAGCTCGACCTGCGCGTCCGAAAGCTCGATCTTCTTCAGTTCCGGCGGCAGGTTCTTCATTGCTTCCATGTTGGTCGGCGGATAGCCGGTCAACTTGGCGAAGGCGATCTGCTTCTCCGCGTCATAGGTCTCGTTGATGAGCGCCTCAGCGTTCGTGGTGAACTGTTCCGGACGGTTGGCGATGATCGCCATGTTCCAGACCCAGGAAAGTCCACCCTCTTCCGGAATGACGAACTCGACCGGTGTGCCGGCCGCGGCAGCCTGCGCGATACGGCCGCCGAAGAACGGGACGAGCCAGATTTCTTCGGAATCGATCAGCTGGCGGGTGTGCTCGACATTGTTTGCGACGACCGCGCCATTCTCGGTGAAGAGCGTCTTCAGCTTTTCAATACCGGGACCGATGTCTTCGGACGTGCCGCCGAACGCCTGGTTCAGCGAATAGAACACTTCGTCGCCGATCCAGCCCCAGGCCGGGAAGGCGACACGGCCCTTGAACTCGGGATCCCACAGATCGTTCCAGGACGTGATCGGACGCGTGATGCGCTTGGTATTGACGCACAGGCCGTAGGGCGTGTGGCACTTGCCGGCGAGATATTCGTAGCGGAACGAGGGATGGATCTGCTTGAGGTTCGGCAGGCTCTCCTCGCTCAGCGGCTTGTAGAGTCCCATGGCGCCGAGCTGTCCGGCGCGCATCTGGCCAGTATGGATGAGATCCCACTGCGGGCGCGCCTTCTGCGCCATCACCAGCGGCTCCTGGCCCAGTCCGAGCTTCCATGCCACGTCGACGTCGTTCGCCTGCGCGAAGGGCGCGACGAAGGTCTGATCGACCCATTCCTTCCACGAGCCCCCGGCCATCAGGATGTTTAGGCCGCCGGCCGCGGCGGCGCCGGACGTGCCGAGGCCGCCAAGCGCAGCCGCGCCGGCGAAAGCGCCGCCTGCCCTGAGCAGCGAGCGACGGGACATCGAGAAGCGTTCATTTCTGGTCATCGTTGGTTCCCCTTTTTTTGTGTTCAGGATTTCAGCCGAAGCTCACTCGACGAGTTCTTCGGCCTCGAAGTCTGGAATTGGTCCGTCCGCCACGGAGCGCGCCTCCCAGATCGGGTCGCGCGCCCTGCGCCCGATCGCGGCCGCCTCCTCGCGCAGACGTTCGAACATGCGCATGCGCAAGGCCGGGTCGACGGCGGCCGTGGGATAGGAGATGGAAAGGCCGATGCCATCGCCGCGGCGCAGGTCCCACACCGCCGCCGCCAGCGCGGCGATCCCCGGAATGATCGCACTCTGCCCCCAGGCGACGCCGTATTTCCGCACCATCTCGACGCGGGCGAGGATTTCCTGGTCCGAATAGCGGTCACCCATATGGACGCGGGCGCGACGGATGATCTCGCCGTCCTCCAGGTAGGACATCAGCGCCCTGCCGACCGACGTCGTGAAGGCGGGCATCGGCTGGCCGATCTCGCGCACCAGCCGCAGCGGATAGGAGCCGTGGCGGACCGACAGGATGATGATGTCGGCCCCATTGATGACCGATACGTAGCCGGCGAAGCCGAACTCCTCGGTAAGCCGCTCCAGCGCGACCTCGACCTGGTCCTTCAGCGAATGTTGCGCCGAGTAGAGATCGGCAAGTAGCAGCGAGCGCGGCCCCGCGACGTAACCGACCCCCTCTCCCGCTTCGCGCTCGAGAATGCCGTAGTCGCCCAGCGTCTTCATCAGCCGCGACACAGAGCTCTTCGGGATGCCGATCTCACGGCAGACCTCGCCGACGCGCAGCACCGGCCGGGTGCGATCCAGCAGCGACATGATCTTGAGAGCATTTTCGAGCGAGCTCATTTTTGTCCCATATACAGCAACACTATTGCTATATATAATACAGACTTGCGAAGCGGCGTCTGTCAAGACGGTTTCCGCTAGGTTGTGCTTGGTTTGAGGCAGGCGGCCGGGGGTGCCTGTTGCGGCGGCAGCCGGATCTCGATGTTTCAAGGGGCTTCGAATGACCTGCGGAAGCCACCGCGCGTGTCGCCTTTGCCCCGTTGGCGACACCAAGACCGTATTCGCGTCGCAGCTTTCTCGGTGGTCCGTTCGACTCGTTGCGGAAAATCTACGAAAAGGTGCGCCAATCAATTTGCATCGGCAGACGCGCGGTGGGAGCGCGTTGGTCAGCAGAACATCTTCGGTGAGATCGGCATCACCGAAGATGTTCCGTTTTTCCTGATTTCATGCGCAACGGCATACAATGCCGCTGCACTATTTTGCAGGAGTTCCCTTAGAACTCCGTCTTGATACCGAACCCGATGTGCCTGCCGCGCAGCGGTGCTACATCCTTAATGAACGAGGTATGGTTCAGCGCCACCTCGTTCAGAAGGTTCGTGCCACGCAGATAGACCTGGTTCTTGAACGGCCCGACGATCGCCTGCACCATCTGACGTATGTCATGCCGCGCGTTCCCAACTTGGAAACGGATCCGCGAGGTCTCTCCAACGGCCAGGTGAGAAATCCAGATCTGTTACCAGGCAGGCGTCCAGTTCAGCGCGGATCAGGCGCTCGTCCATGGGATCGCAGCCGATGAACACGATCTCCTGTCGACGATCGCCCCATATCGGATCGAGATAGGGCTTCATCGAAGCTCTCCATTCCGGATGATCCGGCCATTGGTGCCGCGGCACAGAAGCCCACCAAAGTCCCCGCTTGCCGGTCCTTATGAGCGCACCGGCCTGACTGAGCTCACCGACATAGTGAGGACGAGTGGCCAGCCAGAAGAAACCTTTGGCACGGACAACGCCGGGCCAGGGCCTGTTGATGAACGCCTGCAACTTGCTGGGCTCGAATGGTCTACGGGCGCGGTAGACGAAAGAGCGGATGCCGTATTCTTCCGTTTCCGGAACGTGATCCTTGAAGCCATTCAGTTCCTTGAACCACAAAGGATGCTCCTGTGCCCTTTCGAAGTCGAAGCGTTTGGTGTCGAGAATCTTTTCGAGCGGCGCCTTGCCAAAATCGGTCTCGATGAGATCGGCATCCGGGTTCAGCGCGCGGATAATCTTGCGGGCGAGGTCGAGGTCATGAGGCGGCGTATCTGACACCTTGTTCAACACGATGACGTCGGCGAATTCGATCTGCTCGACAAGCAGATCGACAAGGGCGCGGTCGTCGCCGTCACCAGCCGTCTCACCGCGGTCGCGGAGAAAATCGTGCGAGGAATAGTCTTTCAGCAGGTTCACTGCATCGACAACCGTGACCATCGTATCCAGCCTGGCAACGTCCGACAGGCTGTCGCCACTCTCGTCACGAAAGTCGAATGTGGTAGCGACAGGCAATGGTTCGGCGATGCCTGTCCCCTCTATAAGCAGATAATCGAAGCGGCCTTCTCTGGAGAGTTTGCGAACCTCCTTGAGAAGGTCGTCACGCAGAGTACAGCAGATACAGCCATTGGTCATTTCGACCAACTGCTCGTCGGTCCTTGACAGGTTCGCGCCGCCGTCGCGCACCAGCGCGGCGTCGATGTTCACCTCGCTCATGTCGTTGACGATGACAGCGACGCGCTTGCCCGCGCGGTTGTTGAGGACGTGATTGAGCAAAGTCGTCTTGCCGGCTCCAAGAAAGCCGGAGAGAACGGTTACGGGAAGGCGATTGTGATTGCTGGCTGTGTCGAGCATGGCTAACCATCCTGGGGGTTGTCCACCTTCGGGAAACGAGGGCGGATAGTCGTATCGGGGAAATGGCGGCTATTCGGTAGCGTGCGTCTGGCCGGCCCCGCCGACGGCAACGACATTGAACGGCTTGCCTTCGATTGCGATCTCACCGGCCCTGGCGAAGGATGCAGCGTCGACCAGATGCAGCTTGCCGCTGTTGGGATCCGTCACCACGATCCTGTCGCCTGCGACGGCGATACGGGGACGCGGATCGCTCCAATGGCCGTCCATCGAGTAGGGCTCGGTCAGCGCGAGCGACTTCGAGATGGCGCCTTCGATCACATCGATCCGATGAAGCCGTCCATCTTCCGTGAAGATGTAGGCGAACCTGGGCCGCACCGGATCGACCGCGAAGTGGACGCGACGCATGGGCAGGTCGATGATGCGGAACGCATCGTCGCCAGCTGTGGGATCGATCAGCGCGACTTTATCCGCGCCGTAGTTGCCCAGAAAATATTGCATGCCCCTGCCGCCGAGTATCGTGGATACCCTCCCTTCGGGCATGTCCGCAGCCACGTTCAGTGGCGTAATGGTTGGCAAGCCGCCTTTAACGCTGATGACAAGCACGCCGTCCTCACAGCCGCCGACCAATGCGAGGTTGCCGGATGTCGCCTCGCCATGCAGACCGACGCATTCGACAGTCTCTCCAACCTGGCTGCCGGTCCTGTCGACGACCTTCGCCCCGAAGACAGGCTTGGACGCGTCCTCCTTGTCAGGCACGGACACAATGTCATAGTCCTGGAAGGGGATCACGACGCCGTGGTGCGGCGCATCGGCCTTCACTTCGCGCAATTTGAGGTCGCCTTTCAGGGCATCTCTTTCGCTGAGTATGCGCGCGATACCCTCGCCATCAAAGAACGCGGCAAACTCTCCGTCGTGTTCGACAAGGTGTGATGGCTTTTCACCACTCACCTCCACCCCGGTCAGCTTTGGTGCGGTTATCTCGATGTCGCCGTGGTCGCCGTGATCATCAAATGCGATACCCGTCGAGATGGGGGTCACCACACCTGCGTTGCCTTGAACCGCAACGACAGTCTCGCCGCTGTTGCTGCGATGGAGGGATGCCGGTCCTTTGATCTCGAATGTCTCTATGACACTGTTCGCCACCGCGTCGACGACGGTCACCTTCCCGGCGTAGTGATCAGAGACAAACAGCCGCCAGGCAGTCACGTCCTCAGCTTTCACCGAAGCGAGGCTTCCAGTAAGCAGGCTGATAGACGCTACGGAAGTTAGGAGTTTCCTCATTTCACGGCCTTCTTTTACTTTATAACATAACATTCTAGTGACAAAGAAAAGGCGGATCACTCCGCCCCTCCCTCAGGTCGAACTCGATATCAGCTGCCCGAGATCGCGCCTTTGATAGTCGTCACGTTGTGCTTCATCATGTCGATATAGGTCGCTGCGGGGCCGCTCGGGTCGGACAGAGCGTCGGAGTAGAGCGTGCCCCCGATCTTGATTCCTGTCTCCGAGGCAATCTGCTCGATAAGCCGGGGGTTCGTGATGTTCTCAACGAAGATCGCCGAAGCCTTATCTTCGCGGACTTGCTTGATAAGTGCAGCGACATCGGCCGCGGACGCTTCGGATTCGGTCGAAACGCCCTCGGGCGCAAGGAACCTCAGCCCGTATTCGTGCTGGAAATAGCCGAAAGCGTCATGCGAGGTGATGATGGTACGCTTCTCTTCAGGGATTTGCGCGACCGCTGCCTTGATCTCCTCTTCGAGAGCTTCCAGCTTGGCCGAATAGGCCTCGGCATTCGCCTTGTAGTCATCGCAGCCGTCGGCATCTGCGGCGCAGAACGCATCCGCGATATTTTTCACGTAGACTTCCGCATTGTGAACGGACTGCCATGCATGCGGATCGAATTCGCCATGATGATGGTGGCCCTCCTCATGGGCATGCTCACCGCCTTCCTCGTGCGCATGTTCCCCTTCAGCGGCCTCATGGTCGTGCTCGCCCTCGGCAGCCTCCTCGCCTTCGTGGTGGTGTTCACCTTCCTCAGCCTTGAGGACTTCGCCACCCTTGGTCAGCTCGACAATGGGAGCCTTTGTGCCGCTTGCCTCGACGAGGCGCTTGAGGAAGCCTTCGAACTGCAGTCCGTTGACCAGAACGACATCAGCTGACGCCACCGCGGCGGCGTCTGCGGGCTTCGGTTCGTAGACATGCGCGTCGCCATCGGGACCGACCAAGGTCGTGATATCGACGCGGTCACCGCCAACATTCTTCGCGAAGTCGGAGATGATCGAGAAGCTGGCCACCACTTTGAGGCTTTCGGCCGAGGCTGTGGCCAATGCCCCCGGCAAGAGAGTCATGACGCTGACCGTTGCAGCAAGTTTGAGCATCCTGGACATATTATCTATTCCTTCTGTCAGGCGGTGCGGTGTGAACTGGGGCGGACGTGCGTGGCGAGAATGCCGCGCGTGCCGATAACGATGGAAACGAGATAGACGACACCCGCCGAGAGGATGATCGCCGGACCAGACGGCAAGGAGACGTGATAGGACAACAGCAGGCCGGCAACGCAGGAGGCGACGCCGATCGCGACGGCCAGAAGGCACATCCATTCCAGTCTGACGGTCCAGAAACGAGCGGACGCGGCCGGAAGCATCATCAAGCCGACGGCCAGCAGAGTTCCCAGTGCCTGAAAGCCACCGACGAGATTCAGTACGACTAGGCCGAGAAAGGCGAAATGGATGGGAGACCCCAAACGGGACACCGAGCGAAGGAAGAGAGGATCGAGGCACTCGGCAACCAGCCCGCGCCAGAAGATCGCGAGCGCTGCAAGCGTCACGATCATGATGCATCCGATGAGGGTCAGCGCCTCATTGTTCAGTGCCAGCACCGTGCCGAACAGCACGTGCATCAGGTCTACGTTCGAGCCGCGCATCGACACAATCAGGACTCCGAGCGCGAGTGAGATCAGATAGAAGGCTGCCATTGACGCATCCTCCTTCTGGACCGTCAGCCGGGACACGGACCCCGCCCCTATCGCCACCAACACACCGGCGATCAGGCCGCCCAGGGTCATCGGAATTATCTCGAGGCCGAACAACAGAAAGCCTGCGGCCGCACCGGGCAAGATGGCATGTGCCATTGCATCACCCGTCAGGCTCATGCGCCTTAGCATCAGGAACACGCCAACCGGACATGCACCAAGCGAGAGCATCACTGCACCGAGCAGCGCCCGCTGCATGAAGGCGAACTCCACGAACGGTGCGAACAGGAGGTCGTAGACGGCATGCATCAGGCAATTCTCCTGTGCGACGCATCGTGGGAATGCACGCAGCTGTGCCCATAGTGGATGTCACGATCGTGCCCATGTTCGTCGGTGGGCGCACACCAGGGCGCATCCTCGTCCCACGCTTCGTGAAACTGACGAGCGCGCAGCAGGTTCTCGGACGACAGGGTCATGCGCGCGTCTCCCCAGGCCACCGGGCCACGCGCTAGCAACAGCGCCTCAGGGAAGTGATGACGCACGAGGTCAAGGTCGTGCACGACCACCATGACCGTGCGACTCTCGCCATGCCAGCGCTTGATCAGATCAACCAGGTCGGCGACGGTTTTCGCATCAATGGCATTGAACGGCTCATCAAGCAGGATCAGATCCGCGTCTTGAACGAGGAGACGCGCGAAGAGCGCGCGCTGCAACTGACCGCCCGACAGCGTTTCGATCGGCCGACTTTCAAAGCCGTCGAGGCCGACTGCCGACAGTGCCTTGGAGAGAGCTTCGCGGTCTTCTGAACGAAGGCGACCAAGCAGTCCGCGTCGGGGCCAGAGACCGAGCGAGACGAGGTCTATGACACGCGCCGGAAATGAGCGATCCAACTCGGATTGCTGGGGCAAGTAGGCGAGGCTCAGTCCGGACGCCACCAAGCAGGTGCCAGCCATCGGCTTCAGCATGCCAACGACGCCCTTCATCAACGTCGACTTGCCCGAGCCATTGGCCCCGACGACAGCTGTGAGAGAGCCCCTGCTAACGACCCCGCTCAGGTGATGCACGGCGGGGTGGCTGTTGTAGCCGAGAGTCAAGTCTTTGAAGGTTACGCAGGCGGTCATGATCAGCTCCAAGGCGCGCCAACGGCGTCCTTGACGACCGACTATGTTATGTTATGACGTTCGTCAATAATGTTATAACGTTACGATACGTACCCTGATGAGCCTTACCGATAACGAAAACCCACACGAGCGAGGCAAAGGCCAACGCGGTCGCAACCAGCAACTGGTTCTCGACGTGCTGCAGAGAGCCAAGAAGCCGCTTGGCGCCTATGACCTTTTGCGGCAGTTGCGTGCACAGGGGATCACTGCACCCTTGCAGGTGTATCGTGCGCTCGACCGCCTGATCGCACAGGGGACCGTCCACAAGATCGAGAGCGCGAGTGCTTACACGGTTTGCAGCCACACAAATTGTGGAAGCCATGGACAGGCGATCTTCGCGATCTGCACGGAATGCGGTCTGGCGACGGAGATGCACGACGCGTCCCTCTCTCAATTGCTGACGCAACTGGCGCGCAAGCGGAATTTCCGAACACAAGCCACAACCATCGAAATCTCCGGCATCTGCGAGTCCTGCGCGAATGCCTAGCATACCGGTCTTCATCCTGAGCGGCTTTCTGGGAGCCGGAAAATCGACGCTGCTCAACCGGGTTCTTCGCGAACCAGCGTTTGCGCATGCTGCGGTAATCATCAATGAGTTCGGCGATATCGCCCTCGATCATGATCTCGTTCGAATTGGCAAGACGCAGGTCTCCCGCACGACGACGGGATGTTTGTGCTGCACCACCGGAAGCGACATTCGAACCACCCTCTACGAACTTGCGACGCTGGCCAAGTCCGGTGAAATTGAGTTTGATCAGGTCATTGTCGAGACGACGGGACTGGCCGATCCGGCGCCCCTGATCAACGATCTCATCCCCGGTGGCTCGCCAGCGTTGGCGCTGAGGGATCATGTCGTCGCCCGACAATTTGAGCTCTCTGGAGTGGTGACGCTTGTCGACGTCCTCACCGGCGAGACGTCGCTGGAAAACCATTTCGAGGCGACAAAGCAGATCGCATTCGCTGACCGTGTCGTTCTCACCAAGACAGATCTTGCACGGGATCCGGCAACCTTGCGGGACATCGACGAACTCAAGAACAGGCTCGCGGATCTGAATCCGTCAGTTGATCTACGAGACGCTCATTCGGTCGACTTCGATCCGGCCGATCTGTTTCAGCGGCGTTCCTACAATGCCGCGTCCTGCGGGGACGACGTGGTTGCCTGGCTTGCCCTGGAGGATGCGATACGTGTGGAAGATCGGAGCCGGCACCCGGCCAGGAAACCGGGGAGCGATACAGACCGTCATCGCGGACGTATCCGAACTTTTGCCATAGTGCGAGATGAGCCGGCGTCGGCGGAGGTTTTTCAAAGGTTCCTCGGTCTGACGTCGGTTGCCGCTGGGGCACGTTTGCTGCGCGCCAAGGGCCTGGTTCGTCTCGTCGGCGACAACTCGCGTCCCATGCTGGTCCACGCTGTCCAGCATGTCGTTCACCCGCCGCGCGTTCTCGACGAATGGCCAAGCGAAGACCGTCGGACACGACTGGTCTTCATTACGGACGGAATCGAGCCGGAACCGGTTTTGCAGCTTTTCGAGGCAGCCCTCGACAACCGCCCTCCGCCTCTCAGCCGGCTTGCTTCGAGGCTGACAGCAGGCCTCCACGATCTCTTCCACCCCGCCGGCAATCGGGCGCCAAGTGGCACGTTCAATTAGAGGACAAAGAATGCCGACACAGGACCCTTCCCCAATACCCGTCACAGTGCTCACCGGCTATCTGGGCGCCGGCAAAACAACGTTGCTCAATCGTATCCTTTCGGAGAATCACAGCAGGCGATACGCCGTCATTGTGAACGAATTTGGCTCCGTCGGTATCGACAGCGACCTCATCATCGACGTGGAAGAGGAGGTTTTCCAGCTGAACAATGGCTGCCTCTGTTGTTCGGTGCGCGGCGACCTTATTCGCGTGATCGAGGGACTGCTGCGCCGCCGGGATCGTTTCGACGCGATCATCGTGGAAACGACCGGCCTTGCTGATCCTGCACCTGTCGCACAAACATTCTTCGCCGACGAGGACATCCGCCAGAAGACGAGACTTGATGCCATCGTCACCATTGTTGATGCACAGCATATCCTGCATGAAATCGATCATGCACCCGAGGCCCAGGTCCAGATCGCTTTCGCCGACACCGTGATCGTGAACAAGGTCGATCTCGTGACCTTGGAACACATTCGGCGCATCGAAGACCGAGTTCTAGCAATCAATCCGACAGCGAGTGTCCATCGTGCCACCCGCGGTGATGTTGAACTTGGGAATGTGCTCGATAGAGGCGCATTCGACCTCGACCGGATTCTGGAGATCGAGCCGGGCTTTCTGAAGTCGGAGATCCATCCTGAGCATGACAGTGCCGTTGGCAGCTTTGTGCTCACCAGTGAGGAGCCGCTCGATCCACATCGGTTCTTGTCATGGATTGAACGAACGACACAGACATTCGGCGCGGACATCCTCCGTATGAAGGGCATTGTCTCCTTCAAAGACGATGACGACAGGTTTGTCGTCCAGGCTGTTCACATGCTGCTCGAAGGTGAGCATCAACGCGCATGGCGCTCGACCGAGAGCCGTGTCACGCGCATTGTGTTCATCGGACGCGACCTGCTTCGCGATATTCTCCGTAACGGTTTCATAAAGTGCCGTGCCGAGCGGGCGCTGGTTGCGGCTGGTTCCGATTGATTGCGAGCCACCCATGTCAGCGTCTATCCGCTTAAATAACCCCCTTGCGCCCCGCCGTGCGCTTCCCGAAAAGACGCGTCTGATCAAGGACTGGGTTCGAGAGCAGTATGGGCTCGCCGAGGACGTCGTGATTGCGGTAACGGAATTGGTCTGCGGCGAAGACGGCTGCCCGGACATTGAGACGGTCATCGGGATCATGCGCCCGGGAGAGAAGATAAAGCCGCTGCGCGTACACAAGCCTCTGAGTGATATCCAGCGGAGCGACCTGCCATCCAGCGAAATCGCTGGAGACGATATCTGAATGCGTAGCGTCTCAGCGCGATGGTCGCAAAATGCCGCATAGTTCGGGCTTTCGCACTCAACACCCTATGTGCTACGCGAAGGGTGGAGGCTAGATGCTGAATCTCAAGGCACACAGGAAGGATAGGTCCGTGGCGATCGCCGCGGCCGTCATTCTGTTGCTGCAGGCCTTCTTTACGGCATGGACAACGGGCGCGGCTGCGTCCGGAACCGTGCCGGTGGATACGTTCGGCAATCCGCTCTGTATCACGTCGTCAGATGGGAGTTCGACGCCGCATGACGGGTCGGTCAAAATCCCAAACTGCTGCGCCATGGGGTGCAGCATGTCGGTCACAACGCTCGCCGACCCGGACGACAATGTACAGCTTGTGCGGGAATTCGCCGGCGGAACTGTCTTCCGGTTCCCCGCACGCGAAACCGCTATCCACCATCGTGACGACCACGATCCAGGATCGCCGCGCGCACCTCCCGTGAGACTCTGATCCGCCGGGCGCGTTCGCGCGCCCCGAATTCAGATCGAGCCCAAGAACGCCTCGCGTCGGGCAACGGAGCTATTCCATGTCAACGTCAATTCGCGGCGCTGCGCGCACGCTTTCTAACACCTATCTGCTGTCCCGCTTCCGGTCGATCGAGGAGCGCATGGGGATGGCGATGTTTATCCTTCTCGCATTGTTTGCGATGACCAATTCGCTCTTTGCGCATGAGTTCAAATCCGGCGACATTGTCGTTGAGCATCCCTGGTCGCGCGCGACGCCTGCGGGTGCCAAGGTCGCTGCCGGCTATCTCATCATCAAGAACAACGGCTCCACGCCAGACCGGCTAATCGCCGTCAGCGGCGAGATCGCCGGCAAGACCGAGGTCCACGAGATGGCTGTCGACGACAAAGGCGTGATGACCATGCGCCCTGTCGAGGGAATAGAGATACCGCCTGGCAGCTCGGTCGAACTGAAGCCGGGCGGCTATCACATCATGTTCCTCCAGCTCTCGAAGCCGGCAACGGAAGGCCAGCCTTTCAAGGGCTCGTTGACCCTGGAAAAGGCCGGAACGATCGACGTCGAATTCGCCGTCGAGAAGATGGGCGCCCCTGCCAGCCACGGTGCGCACGGGGGCTGACATGGCAAGCGAGGGGACAATCAAAGCGCTGGCGGCGTCGCCGGCGATGACGACGGCTGCGTTTGCATCGACTGCGGCTCACTCGCAAGCGGGTTCGGCTCCTGACGACGCAATCGAGCTGAACGGCTATCGCGCGCCGTCTGTGAGCTCAGCGACCAGGACGGATACACAGTCCATCCGACGTGGGCTGCTGATCGCTGGCTTCGCAGCTATAATCCTCGTCGCCGCGGCAATTGCCTTCGTGGCATTCCAATCCCTGGCGGATCGAAACACGACCTCTACCGCTTCGATCGGCGGACCGTTCGAGTTGGTCGCCCAGGACGGCTCGAAGCTCTCGAGCGCGGATCTCAGCGGTGTGCCGTTCGCGGTCTTCTTCGGCTTCACCCACTGTCCGGAAGTCTGTCCGACGACGTTGTGGGAGATGTCCGAGGCACTCAAGGCGCTTGGGCCGGATGCGGAGAAGCTTAGGGTGCTGTTCATCTCGATCGACCCGACGCGTGATACGCCAGAATTCCTGGCGCAGTACCTGCAATCGTTCGATCCTCGCATCGTCGGCCTGACTGGCACGGAGGCGCAGATCGCGGCGGTCGGCAAATCCTACCGCGCCTACTGGCGCAAAATCCCGACGGACGATGGCGATTACACGATGGATCATACGGCCTCGGTCTATCTGATGGATACAGCCGGCCAGTTCGTCGGGACCATCGCTTACGGCGAGCAATCCGAGACGCGCATCGGGAAGCTCAGGAAGCTCATAGCTGGGGGCACATCGTGATCGCCCAGTCGATCTCAGCACAACCGGGGCGTTTCCACGCCCCCTCACCGACCGATCGCGCCGGTCAGTCCTTCATATCCCTGCCGGCGGGGGATGCCGGTAAAGCAAGGAGAGAGACAATGTTCCGGAAACTCATGTTTGCAGCCGCAGCGATGGCTATCACTTCGCCTGCATTCGCTCACGCCACGCTTGAAAAGGGCGAGGCCGCTCTGGGCTCGACCTACAAGGCCGTGTTCCGCGTGCCGCACGGTTGCGAAGGCAAGCCGACCATCACAGTCCGCGTGCAGATCCCGGAAGGCGTGATCGCGGTCAAGCCGATGCCAAAGGCAGGCTGGAAGCTGGAGAAGGTGCGCGGCCCCTACGCCAAGTCCTATGACTATCACGGCACGCCGATGACCGAGGGCGTCAAGGAAGTCATCTGGAGCGGCGGCAGCCTGCCTGACGACGAATATGACGAATTCATCCTGCGTGGTTCGCTGGCCGGAGACTTCAAGGTTGGCGAGATGCTCTACTTCCCGATCATTCAGGAATGCCCGGACGGAGCGGCCGAGCGCTGGATCGAAACTCCGACCGCCGGCCAGTCGAGCGACGATCTGGAATCACCCGCTCCCGGCATCAAGATCCTGGAGAAGACTGGCGGGCACTGATCGGCCGATCTGGCGGCGGCCAAGCCGCCGCCAGATGTATTGGAGTAGCGACGTGCCGCGGACACCTTCCCGGAGAATTATCTACCTGATCGGAGCGCGCCTGATCGCAGCGCTCATGATTATGGCCGCGCTCGCTGGAACCGCAGCGGCTCATGCATCGCTGAATTCCACGTCGCCCGCCGATGGAGCTGTGATCGAATCCGCGCCCGCGATCTACAGGCTGACATTCTCGGAACCTGTCGCACCGCTTTCGCTCCGTATCGTGCGGCCCGATGGATCCAACGTCCCGCTCGACAAATTCGTCCTGCGCGGCAATGTCGTCGAAATCAGCCCACCTTCCGAACTCGATCGCGGCACACATGTGCTGAGCTGGCGCGTCGTCTCGGCCGATGGCCATCCGATCGGTGGATCGGTCGTCTTCTCGATCGGCGAACCGAGCACTGTGGCACCGGTCGTGCAGGAAACGGTGGACTGGACGGTTCGAGGCCTGCTTTGGCTGGCAAAGGTCGCGCTCTACGTCGGGCTGTTCATTGGTGTCGGCGGCGTCTTCGCCATCCGCGTGCTGATGCCCGAACTTTTCCGAGGCGGCCCTTTGTTCGTCGCGGCAATCGCCATCGGCATCCTGGGCGCCATTGTATCGGTCGGCCTCCAGGGCCTAGATGCGCTCGAAGCCCCCCTCCCCCGCTTCTTCGACGCGATCGTCTGGAGCACTGGACTAGGCACCAGCTATGGCAGCACGGTCGCCAGCGCCCTCGTCGCATTCGCCTTCGGCGTGCTTGGCCTCGGGATAGGCGGGCTGTCCGGTGGTATTCTAGCCGTAGCTGGGCTTTTGGCTACTGGAACATCCCTCGCCATCAGCGGTCATGCGAGCGCCGCCTCGCCCCAGTGGCTGATGCGGCCAACGGTATTCGCGCATGTCGCTGCGGTTGCGGCATGGATCGGCGCACTTATGCCGCTCGGTCTCGCCCTTCGTGCGAAGGACTCAGTCGCTGTTCCAGCCTTGAAAAGGTTCTCACGTGCGATACCAGCCTTTGTGGCGGTGCTCGTTCTCGCCGGCGTCATCTTGACCGTGGTGCAGGTCGGCAACCCCAAAGCGGTGTTCGACACAGCATACGGGCAGGTCTTTCTGGTCAAACTGACGCTTCTTGCGGGATTGTTCGCGCTTGTTGCTGCAAACCGCTGGGTACTCACCAAACCGACCGAGAGCGGCGATCCGTCCGCCACACGCAGGCTCGTACGGTCAATTGTGGTCGAAACGCTGATCGCACTCGCCATCTTCGGCGCTGTTGCGGCTTGGCGCTTCACTCCGCCGCCGCGTGCACTCGCAGCTGCGGCGGCAGCCCCCGCGACGACTCATATCCACACCGAAAAGGCGATGGCGGATCTCACTGTAATCCCCGGCCGTACCGGAAAGGTCAGCGTGACAGCAATGCTGATGACCGGCGACTTCGGTGCGCTCGATGCGAAGGATGTCACCTTCGTGTTCTCGAATGCCAAGGCCGGGATAGAACCCTTCAAGCGGAAGGCGGCAAAGCCCGGCGACGGAACATGGCTGGCCGAGAATGTCGTTTTGCCGTTGCCGGGAGAATGGACCGTGCGCGTTGATATCCTGATCACCGACTTCGAGATGGCGCGCATCGAAGGCAAGATCCAGATTCGACCGTGAGCGTGACGCCGCAAGAACGAGGAACGATAAGCTATCTGAAGACCCTGCTGATCGCAGGCGCGGCGATATGGGTGGGCGTGCCTTGCTTCGGAAGAAGCACGGCAAATGGGTCCTAACGCTCTGCAGCGGCGACGCACTCAAGGAGGCAAAGTCGCTTCAGCATTTTGGGCTGAGCGCCGGTGAAGCAACCTCAATGGCTGCCGCTGTTGTCGCGGCTGAGGCGAAGATCGACGCCTCGGTCATCGCCAAGTTCTCCACCTTCGATGGTGTCATGATGATGGATGGTGACGGAAATCACCCGATGATTGAAGGACACACAAAGTAGCACAGAACCTGTGGCTTTTCCGTTCGCCCTGGTTGGCTCGATCCTCGGTGGGCCTTATCTGATCTACCTCATAGGCAAGGGAGTGCCGCGCCATGGCTGGGTGCCCACTGACCGCCAATGCCGAAGTGCAGCTTGCCGCGCCTTCGATGATGCTGGAGCGGCTTTGCGCGCATTTCCTCAAGTTCGGCAACGTTCGCATCGCCGACCAGGGCACGCGTTCGCAGCTGATCACGAAACGCGGAATTTGCGGCAGTCTGTACGCGGGACTGTCAACATCCGGAACGAGGCATTGACAAGCGGCATCGCTTCGCGCCATCGACCTGCCGTAATAGTTGAGTAGAATAGTCAGATTAACAGGTGCCGGCTTTGACCACGATCTTTCTTCGTCCGCTGCTGACATTCGCATTCGCCGCCGTCCTCTCGATGGCGACGCCCGCCATGACCCAGGAGACGCAGCCTGCCGCGCAGGTCCCGGCCGTCGCGCCCGCGCAACCCGCTCCTGAAGCGCCGGCGGTCACTCCCCCGGCCGCGACAGAGGTGGCGCCTGCCGCGTCGGCGTCCGGTGCGGCTGCGACCGATGCCGGCAACGGCATGACCATCGGTGAGAATGCAGGCATCGCGCCGATCCTGCCGCACGACCTTTCGCCGTGGGGGATGTTCATGCAGGCCGACATCGTCGTGAAGGCGGTGATGATCGGGCTGGCATTCGCCTCGCTGGTCACCTGGACGGTCTGGCTTGCCAAGTCCCTCGAGCTGCTCGGCGCAAGCGCCCGCGCCCAGCGCGCCGGCGAGGTCGTCATCCGCGCCCGCAGCCTGCGGGAAGCGCTATCGGCGCTGGCGGGGAAGGAGGGGCCGGTCCCGCTCTTCGTTCAGGCGGCGCATCAGGAGGTTGAGCTCTCCGAAGCAGCCCTCGACCATGTGGACGGCAGCGGCCTCAAGGAGCGCGTCGGGTCACGGCTGTCCCGCATCGAAGCGCAGGCGAGCCGACGCATGACGCGGGGCACAGGCCTGCTCGCGACCATCGGCTCGACCGCGCCCTTCGTCGGCCTATTCGGAACGGTCTGGGGCATCATGAATGCCTTCATCGGCATTTCCGAATCGCAGACCACCAATCTCGCCGTCGTCGCGCCGGGCATAGCCGAGGCGCTGCTGGCGACCGCGATCGGTCTTGTCGCGGCCATCCCCGCGGTCGTCATCTACAACATGTTCGCGCGCTCGATCGCAGGCTATCGCCAAGTGCTCGCCGATGCCTCCGCCGGCGTCGAACGGCTGGTCAGCCGCGACCTCGACTATCGGGGCGCGCCGCTGCGCAAGTTGGCGGCCGAGTAGGAGCGGGGCGATGGCCGGGAAAATCCGCGAGAACATCGGCGACGATCTCGAGGAGTCGCACGAGATCAACGTGACTCCGTTCATCGACGTCATGCTGGTGCTGCTGATCATCTTCATGGTCGCGGCACCGCTGGCGACGGTCGACATCAATGTCGACCTGCCGGCGTCGACCGCGAGTGTCGCGCCGCGGCCGGACAAGCCGGTCTATCTCACGGTCAAGAAGGACCTGACCATCTCGCTCGGCAACGACGCGCTGCCGCGCGAGGGTTTTGGTAACGCGCTCAGCGCGCTGACCGACAACAACCGCGAGACGCGCATCTTCCTGCGCGCCGACAAGGCGGTGCCGTACGGCGAGTTGATGGAGGTTATGAACCTCCTGCGCACGGCCGGCTATCTCAAGGTCGCTCTCGTCGGCATCGAGGCCGTGCCGGCTGACGAGGCCGTCTCCCCATGAGCGCACCGGCGGAGCTCGTCCTCGGTCAGAAGATTTCCCGGCGCGAAGCGGGGCTCTGGACGTTCGCCGCCGTGTCCGTCGTTCTCGCCCATGCCGCGGCTTCCTTTGCCTTCCAGGCCCTTCAGCCCCCGCCCGAGGAGGCCAGCGTCGAAGAGGCGATGGTGATCGAACTGGAGCCCGTCGCCTTCACCCCGGCCGGCTCGGTGGCACCGAGCGAGGCAATCTCCGAGGAGGACGTCGAGGAGACGTCGCCGGACGAGGTTCCCGAGGTCGTGAAGGAAGAGCCGGCCGAGATGGTGGCCGAGGAAACGCCGAAGTCGGTCGAGACCGAGGAGACGCCGGTCGAGCGGGCAAAGCCTGAGGAGACACCTGTCGAACAGGCCGAGCCGACGGAGACGCCCGTCACCGAGGAGACGCAGACGGAGGTCGCCCGGCAGGAAACCGCCGAGCCTGTCGAGCTGGAGACCGCCGAGCCGCTGGACGAAGAGGCAATCGAGCAGGAGGTCGTCGAGGCCGTCGAGCCCGAGGTCGTGATCCCGCTGCCGCGCCCCGAGCACGTCGTCGAGGAGACGCCACCGGAAGAGCCGGTCAAGGTGGCCGAGAAGAAGCCCGAGCCGAAGGCTGTGAAGAAGCCGGAACCGAAGATCGAGAAAAAGGCCGAGCGCAAGAAGACCGAGACGCCGAAGCCGAAGAAGAAGGCGGAGACGCCAAAGCCCGCAAAGAAGGCGGACGTCCGCAAGGAAGCGAAGTCGCGGCCGGAAGGGTCGGTCCAGCAGCAGGCGTCGAGCACCCCGAAGGTCAATCCGAACAAGTGGAACAGCGCCGTTCAGCGCGCCATTGCCCGTGCCGCACGGCGCGCGCGTGGAACGCGTGGCAGCGTCAGCATAGCCTTCGTGGTGAACGCCTCAGGTTCGATAGTGTCGGCCCGCGTCGCCCGCTCCTCGGGCAACAGCAAGTTGGACGGCACCGCGCTCGGCATCGTCCGCGCGGCCCGAATTCCTCCGCCGCCCGCGGGTCTCACCGGCTCGCATTCCTTCATGTTGCCGATGACTTTCCAGTGAGACTGGAATGGCCGGTGAAGGCGGTGCATCTCGCCCGTCAAAGAGGAGGCCGGTGACGACGTCCTTCGCGCCGACAAGGCGAAGAAACTCAGTATCCCAGTCATGAAGGTCGACGGCAGCGCGTGAGCGCTGCCTTTCGTCTTCCTTACATAGCGATAGCCGGCACGAAGAATCTCACGAACCCTAGGATTCGACCGGCAAGATGGCCGCATTGTCAGCGCGGCAGGGCGCGCCGCTGACCAATAATTGTTCGTCAGAACAGGATGCAACACGTTGCGTCGTCTGGCCGAGCGGGTTAGCCCACCACTCACCTTCACTGTCAGGCAGTGTCAAAGATGCGGCCGCGGTTGAGGATTGCGTTCGGGTCGAGGGCAGCTTTCAACCGACGCATCGTGTTGATCTCGGCCGCACTGCGCGATAGGTGCAGCCAGGGCTTCTTGTCGATGCCGATGCCGTGTTCGGCGGCAATCGACCCGCCGCTCTCCGCCACCAGGGCATAGACGGCAACCATCGCCTCGCGCGCCTTCGGGGTGCGGATCACATAATGCAGATTGCCGTCGCCCAGATGGCCGAAGACGATGAATTCGGTATCCGGGTCAATGCGCCGGACGGCCGCCTGGCTCGCCGCCAGGAAGGCTTCGACGTGGTGAATCGGCACGCTGAGGTCACCGCCCATGATGTGGTCGCGGGTGCGCACGTAGTCGGCGCAGGAGTCCCGCATCGTCCACAACGCCTGGAATTCGCGCGACGACTGCGACACGACCGCATCCTGTGCCTTGCCCTCGTCCAGCGCTTCCATCAGGCTCTGCGAGAAGCGCTCGATCGTCTGGTCGTCGCGGAAGGCCTGCACCTCGGCGAGCACGTAAAAAGGTGCCCGCGCCGCAAGCGGAAGCGGCATGCCGAGGAAGCCGGTCACGCCCTCATAGGCTTGCGGCAGCATGATCTCGAAGGCCGACAGGCTGGAGCCGACGTCGGCGCGCAACCGCTCGAGCAGCGCCAGCGCGGCCCCGACCGAACTCAGCGCGACGAAGGCGTTGGCCTCGTCCAGCGGTTTCGGATGCAGTCGCAGCAAAGCCCGTGTCACCACGCCCAGCGTTCCTTCGCTGCCGATGAAGAGCTGGTTGAGATCGTAACCGGCATTGTCCTTGTCGAGGCCGCGCAGCGCCGAAAGCACCGTGCCATCCGCGAGCACCGTTTCGAGCCCTGCCACCTGGGCGCGGAACATGCCGTAGCGGAGCACGCGTATGCCGCCGGCATTGGTGGCAACGTTGCCGCCTACCGTCGCGGTACCGCGCGCACCAATGTCGACGCCGAACTGATAGCCAGCGGCGGCTGCGGCCTCCTGCACCGCCTGCAGCGGCGTTCCCGCCGATGCCAGCACCGTGCGCGTCAACGGCTGCACGTCGCCGAGCAGGGTCAGACGCTCGGTCGATAGAACCGCCTCCCCGTCGGCGATGCGGTGGCCGCCAGACAACCCGGTGCGGCCACCATGCACGACCAGTGTCTGGCCGAAAGCGTTGCAGGCGGCGAGGCAGGCGGCGACTTCCGCCGTCGTGCCCGGCCGCGCGATGAAGCGTGGCCGCGCCGAGTACCGCCCGCGCCGGTCCTCCTGGTAGCGCGGATCGATTGCGTCGCCGACCAAAAGCGCGTTGCGCGGCAGCGCCGACGCCAGCCGCTCGAGCAGCGCTGGATGAGCGGCATCGCCGGCGTCAGGGGCATTCGGTCCGGGACCGGGCATGATGGCGTCTCGCGAAAAATGTATGTCGGGAGGCTATCCGCAATTCCCTATTTGTCAAACCTATATTAGATTGCAGTCCTGATATCGAGCGCCCCTGAGAACCCCAGCCACGGAGCCGAACGCTGTGGAGTTGAACTACGACACCATCGTGCGGTCCGGACTGGCTAGGCAGGTCGCCGAGACGATCCGTGCCGCCATCATGGACGGTCGCCTGCGCATCGACGAGCGCCTTCCCAACGAAGAGGAGATGGCGCGCCGCTTCAAGGTCTCGCGGCCGACGGTACGGGAGGCGCTGAAGCGGCTCGCGGCGCAGAATCTGATCAGTTCGCGGCGTGGCCCTGCGGGCGGCAATTTCGTCACCCGCCCCGACATCGACGCCGTCAGCCGGACCCTCACCGGCGCCACGACGCTGCTGGTCGGCCTCGGCGCCTTCGGCGTGGACGAGATGGTCTCTGCCCGTATCGAGACCGAGATCGTCTGTTGCCGGATGGCCGCCGCGAACCGGTCGGAGGCCGACATCGATGCAATGGCCGCGGAGATCGCGCTGCAGCGGCAAGAGGATCTGTCCGACGAGGAGTTCTGCGCCTCGGACGTGCGTTTCCACCGCGCTCTGGTGACCGCCACAGCAAACGGCCCGATGCAATTGATGATGCACACGGTGATCGAGAGCTTCATTCCGGTCACGAACCTGCTGACCTACCGCACCCGCGAGCGCAAGCGCACGTCGGACGCGCACGAACGCATCCTGCGCGCCGTCGAGCAGCATGACGGCGACGCGGCCGCTGCGCTGATGCGCCGCCATCTGGACGGCATGCACGGCGAGGTCACCGCCGCGCTCGAGCGGCGCGCCGCCCGCGCCAACCGGCCGGCGACGGCCTGAAACCTGAAGAGAGGAAACACCGTGAGCGACACATTCCGCGCCCTGATGATCGTCGACCAGGAGGGCAAGCCGAAAGCCGCGTTCCGCCAGCTTGCGCTTTCGGACCTGCCCGATCACGACGTGCTGGTCGAGGTCTCCCATTCGACGCTGAACTACAAGGACGGCCTGGCCGTGTCGGGCAAGGGTCGCATCGCTCGCCGACTGCCCATGGTCGCGGGCATCGATCTCGCCGGCACAGTCGTCGAGAGCCGCTCGCCCGAGTGGCAGGCGGGCGACAAAGTCGTCGTGAACGGCTGGGGCCTCTCCGAGACCGAATGGGGCGGCTACACCCGCTTCCAACGCCTCAAGCCGCGATGGCTGACGCGGCTTCCCGACGCCTTCAGCCTCGAACAGGCAATGGCGATCGGCACCGCCGGCTACACGGCCGCGCTGTGCGTCGATGCCCTGGAGGACTGGGGCTCGATCGAAGCAGGCGGCCGCGAGGTGCTGGTCACCGGGGCGGCCGGCGGCGTCGGTTCAACCGCCATCAGCCTGCTCGCCGGCAAAGGCTACACGGTTACCGCGTCCACCGGACGTCCCGAATCTCATGCCTACCTGACCGAACTCGGTGCGACCGGCTTCGTCGACCGTGCGACCTTGGCCGAAAAGGGTGGCGCCCTGCAGAAGGAGCGCTGGGGCGGTGCCGTCGATTCGGTCGGCTCCACCACCCTCGCCAACGTTCTTGCACAGACCTTCTATGGCGGCGCCGTGGCCGCCTGCGGACTGGCCGGTGGAATGGACCTGCCCGGCTCGGTCGCGCCACACATCCTGCGCGGCGTGACCCTCATCGGCATCGACAGCGTCATGGCGCCGGCGAAGAAACGCGAGCGCGCCTGGCGCACCCTCGCCGCCCATCTCGACGCCGCCCACCTCGCCCGCATCGCCCGCGTCGAGCCGCTATCCGACCTGCCTCGACTGGCCGAGGAGATCGTGGCCGGGAACATCCAGGGACGTGTCGTCATCGACGTCTCGGCCTGAGGCGCTGCCAGGCCCAACTCGCCGCCAGCGCGTCCGCGCGGGCGGCGGGTCAGCGGCTTCTAGGCCGCCATCTCGGTCACGTATTTGGTCACCAGATAGGCCTCGATCGCCTCGGACCCACCCTCGGTGCCGTAGCCCGAATCGCGCACGCCGCCGAACGGCACCTCCGGCAAGGCGAGGCCGTTGTGGTTGATCGTGGTCATGCCTGCGTCGATGCGCAGGCCGAGCGCCCTGATCGTCTCCGCCGACCGCGTGAAGGCGTAGGAGGCGAGGCCGAAGGGTAGCCGGTTCGCCTCGTCGACCACTTCGTCAAGGCTGGAGAAGCGGTTGACGATCGCGACCGGGCCGAACGGCTCCTCGTTCATGATGCGCGAATCCGTAGGAGCGTTGGCGACCACCGTCGGCTCGAAGAAGTTCCCGACATTGCCGATGCGCCGCCCGCCCGCGGTGACTTCGGCGCCGCGCGACACGGCGTCGGCGAGCAGCCCTTCGATCGCCGGAATACGGCGCTCGTTCGCCAGTGGCCCCATCTGGCTCTCCGGATCGAGGCCACTGCCCACCTTGATCGCCCTGGCGGCGCTGGTGATGCCATCGAGGAACTGATCGTAGACTCCGTCCTGAATCAGGAAGCGCGTCGGCGAGATGCAGACCTGACCGGCATTGCGGTACTTGCTGGCCGAGAGGACCTTGATCGCCTTGGCGACGTCGGCGTCGTCGAAGACGATTGCCGGCGCGTGGCCGCCCAATTCCATCGTAGCGCGTTTCATGTGCAGGCCGGCGAGGCTGGCCAGGTGCTTTCCGACCGGTGTGGAGCCTGTGAAGGAGATCTTGCGGATCACCGGATGCGGGATGAGGTATTCGGAGATTTCGGACGGCACACCGTAGACGAGGTTGACGACGCCTGCCGGGATGCCGGCATCGACGAAGCAGCGGATAAGTTCGGCCGGCGAGGCCGGCGTTTCCTCCGGCGCCTTGACGATGATCGAGCAGCCGGCGGCAATCGCCGCCGAGAGCTTGCGCACGATCTGGTTGATCGGGAAATTCCAGGGCGTAAAGGCCGCCACTGGCCCGACCGGCAGCTTGATGGCGAACTGCGACACGCCGCCCATGCGCGCCGGGATGATTTGTCCGTACGCGCGCCGCGCCTCCTCGGCGAACCAGTCGATCGTGTCGGCGCCGCCCATGGTTTCCGAACGCGCTTCGGCCAGTGGCTTGCCTTGCTCAAGCGTCATGATTCCGGCGATCGTGTCGGCTCGCGAGCGCAGTAGCTCGGCCGCCTTGCGCATTAGCTTGTAGCGGTCGAACGCTCCCGTCGCCGCCCAGATGCGCGACCCCTTGTCGGCGGCCGCGAGCGCTTCGTCCAGGTCGCCACGGCTCGCATGGGCCACGTTGCCGATCGTCATCCCTGTTGCCGGATCGCCGACCTCGATCGTGCGGCCGTCTCTGGCATCGCGCCATTGGCCGTCGATGAAGAGCTTCGTGTTCGGATAGGGAATCGACATAGGGCGTCCTTCGATGAACGGGATGGGATGGCGGGTTTCGCGGCTCAGCCGCGGGCCGTGTAGCCGAGGGCAGTAGAGATGCTGCGTGCCGCCTCGATGACATCGACGGAAAACTGCTTGATGTGCTTGCGCTTGATGCGCGTATCCGGGCCCGACATGCCGATCGCGCCGACCAGCTCGCCGTCGCGGCCCAGGATGGCGCAGGCACAGGCCGCGATACCTTCGCGCCATTCGCCGTGAAGCACAGAGGCGTAGCCCTGCGAACGCGCCAGTTCCACGTCCTCGCGCAGCTCCTCCATCGTGGTGCGGGTGGTATCGGTGTAGCGCTTCAGCAATGGGCGAAAACGTTCGAGATAGCTGTCGGGGAGCTGCGCCAGCATAGCCTTGCCGGTCGCCACCGTGTAGGCGGGCGCCCGGGCGCCAACGCTGGTGTTGGCGCGAATATGGTGGTCGCTCTCGATCTTGTCGACGTAGAGCACCTCGGTGTCCTGCAGCACCGACAGATGGATTGTCTCGCCCGTCGCGGCGGCGAGCTTGGTCATGGCCGGGCGTGCCAGCTTGACGAGATCCATGCGGCGTATGACGAGATTGCCAAGCTCCCAGATCCGCGTGGTGAGTTCATAGGTGCTGTGCGGCTGGATCTGGCGGACATAGCCCTGGAGTTGCAGCGTCGTCAGCAGGCGGTGCACATTGCTCTTGGTGAACTTGAGTTCCGCCGCAAGATCGGTCACGCCTCTGGGTTGTTCACTGAGCGCAAGCGTTTCGAGAAGTCTCAGTCCTTTGGTGAAGGCTTTGTCCATGTATGACCGCTTCGATGTCCAACCCCGGGGCTGTAGCACGCCGGGCCGCGCCGCCAAAGCCCACTGACAAGGGCGACTACGATACAGTATCGCAGCCGCCCGGGGGTCGTCTTGGGAGACGTTACTGTGCGAGGAGCCCGTTCAGTTTCTCCTGGCCGTACTCCTCGTTGGTGGAGTTACCGGCCGGCGAAGGTGCGCCCCAGTAGTCCGGGCTCCACTCGATCGCCCGCGAGACGTTCTTCGGGTTGTTGGCCCAATAGATGCTGATCGCAGGATCGGCCGCTTCGAACACCACCGGGGATGGCAGTGCCACCGGGAAGTTGGACGTCAGTTCGGCTGCGCGCTCCGGATCGAGTCGCCACGACAGGAGCTTGTGTGCGTTCTCGCGGTTGGGCGCGCCCTTGGGGATCGAGAAGAAGTCGTAATAAACGAAGCCCTGGTTCCACTCGAGTTCGACCGGCGCGCCTTCGAGCGCCAGCTTGCTCATCGAGCCGGTATAGGCCATGCACATGTCGGCCTCGCCATCCAACAACAGCTGCGGCGGCTGCGCCGAAGTCGTCCACCATTTGGCGATGTGCGGCTTGATCTCGGCGACCTTCTTCAGCGCGCGCTCCATGTCGAGCGGGTAGAGCTTGTCCTTCTCGACGCCGTCGGCCATGAGCGCGGCTTCGAATACGAAGCGCGGCCAGCCCGGCAGGCAGCGGCGACCCGGGAACTTCTCGACGTCCCAGAAATCCGCCCAGCTCTTTGGCACGTTGTCGCCGCTGAACTTGTCCGTGTTGTAGACGATCGACAACCCGATCACCTGCAGCGCCACGCCCTTCTTGCGCTTCAGGTTCTCCGGCATCGCGGCCAGCGTCTTCTGGGCCGGCTCCGACAGCATCGAATAGTCGATATCCTCAAGGCAGCAATCGCCAAGCAGCTTGGTCTCCTGGTCGAAGATGAAGGTCAGGTCCCATTCCGCTTTGCCGGCTTCGGCCTGGGCCTTGATGCGGGGACCGCTACGCGCCTCTTGCACGGTAATGACCTTGATCCCGGTCTCCTTCTCGAACGAGTCGTACATCACCTTGCGGAGCGCTTCGCCGTAGCCGCCGCCCGGATCCTGCATGATGACTTCCTTGCTCTGGGCCATGGCCGAGCCCGCGCCGACCGTCATCATGACGGTCACCGCAAGCAAAGCCGGCGACAGAGTGCGTAATGTCCTTGCAATCATAGTCTCGTCTCCTCCGTTGGATTTTTGCAGTGTCAAGCGACTCCCCGCGACCGAGTGAGAACCGGGCGCGCAAGAGCTATTCCTCCCACGACAAGCAGGACCTCGAGTGTCGACACGACAGCGAGGACCGGATTGAGTTGGTAGTTGATGTCGGCCCACAGCATCAGCGGCAGGGTCCGCAGATGCGCACTCGACAGGAACAGAGAGAGGACCAGTTCGTCGAACGAGTGCAGGAAGGCGAAGAAGGTCGCAGCGGCAAGGCCGGGAGCGATCGCCGGCAGCGTCACGGTGCGGAACACCGTCAGCGGCGAGGCGCCATGGACAGCCGCGGCCTGCTCTAGCCGCGGATCGACCGCCTGCAGCGCCGCCGACAGGATAACGACGACGAGAGGAAGGCCGCCGATGGCATGCGCGGCGGCCAGTCCCCACATCGAGCCGACCAGGTCGAAGCGCAGGAACAGCGTGTAGAGCGACAGGCCGAGCACCACCGGCGGCACGATCACCGGGCTGACCAGCAACAGCATGATCGCCGATTTGCCCTTGATTCGGCTGCGCACGATGCCCATCGCCGCCGACGCGCCCAGCGTCACCGCGATGCAGGCCGACATGGAGGCGATTACCAGGGAGTTCCAGAACGCCGACATCCAGTTGGAATCGGAGAAGAACTTCTCGTACCAGCGCAGCGAGAACGACGGCGGCGGGAAGGTCAGGTAGGTGGCGCTGCTGAACGAGATGATCATCACCACCACAATGGGCAGGATCAGCCCCGCCACCACGAAGCCGCCCATCAGGCGCACGGTCCAGGTGCCGAAACTTGCCGGCAGGTGCCCGGCCAGGCGCAGCAATGGCCAGCCGATCATGTCGGCGATGGCGCTGGCGAGCGAGCGTCGGCCGTCGGCCGCGCGCTGCGCCGCGACGGCTGTGGGCTTTTCCACCGAATCCGACAGCTTGCCGCCGCCCCAGATGAACTCGAAGCCGAGGAAGCGGCCGGCGATGCCCACCACCGCGAGCGTGATGACGAGCAGCACGACCGCGAGCGACTGCAGAAAACCCTCCGAGGTGGCGAAGTCGGCCTGCTGGGTTATGTGCATGGCGAACATCTGGTCGCCTGGCCCGCCGAGCAGGGTGGGCGTGATGAAGAAGCCGAGCGCGGTCACGAAGACCAGCAGGAAGCCGGCGCCGACGCCGGGCAGCGTCAGGGGGAACAGCACCCGCCAGAAAACAGCGATGGGTCCCGCTCCCGCCGCCAGCGCCGCGCGCGCCAGACTCTGGTCCAGCCGCGCTACGCTCGCATAGATGCTCAGTACCATGAGCGGCAGCAACACCGCGGTCATGCCGAGCAGCACGCTGCCGCGATTGAATAGCAGCTGCGCCGGTTCGGCGAAAACGCCCAGCGCCGTCATCAGCTTGTTGATCGGCCCGTTGCGGCCGAGCAGCACCATCCACGCGTAGGTGCGGATCAGGATCGCGATGAAGTAAGGCAGCACGATCGCGGTCGCGATCAGTACCTGGACGATCCCGCGGCTGCGATGGATCAGCAGTGCGGTCGGATAGCCAAGTACGAGGCACAGGCAGGCGACCGTCAGCGATATCTGCATCGTGCGCAGCAGTGATTCCCAGTAGAGCGGGACCGAGAAGACGCGCTCGAAGTAGACTGACCAAGTGGGTCCGCTGACGCTGATGCGGCCGAGGTCGATCAGCGGCAGCAGGTAGATGAAGGCGAGGAAACCGGCTGCCGGCAGGAGCAGAACGGCGGGATTCTTGATCCACTCAGAGAGCTGGATCGCTGGCCTGCGCGGCGGCCGCGCATCGAAGGCGGCCGTGGTCATGACAGGACCCAGCAGTCTTCGGCACCCCAGCTGACATGCAGCAAGTCGCCGACGGACGGCAGGGGCCGGCCAGTCCTATCGGTGCAGCGGATGAGCAACGTCTCGCCGCCCTCCATACGCACCTCGACGCGCAGGATCTCGCCAAGGAACAGTGCGGAGGTCACCACCGCCGGAATGGAGTTCGCCGTCGGCACATCCGAAATCGCGATCCGCTCCGGGCGGACGAGCACCGAGGCACGCCCGACGTCGATCGCGTCGCGGCTTTCCGCGCTGAAGACGTAGCCGGCGCGGTTCTTGAGCGTCATCGTCGTGCCGCGCTTCTGCACGACCTCGGCCTCGATCAAATTGCTCTCGCCGACGAAGGACGCAACGAAGCGATCCTTGGGGTGGCGGTAGATCTCGGTCGGCGTGCCAACCTGAACGATCTTGCCGGCATCCATGACGGCGATGCGGTCGCTCATGGTCAGCGCTTCGCCCTGGTCGTGAGTAACGAAGAGGATCGTGCTGCCGAGGGTGCGGTGCAGCTGTCGGATCTCGATCTGGATCGATTCGCGCAGCCGCCGATCCAGCGCGCTCAGCGGTTCGTCCATCAGCACGACCTTTGGCCGCAGGACAATGGCGCGCGCGATCGCCACGCGCTGCTGTTGCCCGCCCGACATCTGCGACGGGCTCTTTGCGGCATGTTCCGACAACCGCATCATGTCGAGCGTCTCGGCGACTCGCCGCTCGGCGGTCGCGCGGTCGACGCCGGCCATTCGCAGCGGAAAGGCGACGTTCTGCGTCACCGTCATGTTGGGGAACAGCGCGTAGCTCTGGAACACCATGCCGAAGCCGCGCTTGTGGGTCGGCACGTCCTGAATGGCCTTTCCGTCCACCAGGATTTCACCATCGTCTGGCTTCTGGAAGCCGGCGATAAGGTTGAGCAGCGTCGTCTTGCCGCTACCCGACGGGCCGAGCAACGTGATGAACTCGCCGGGCTCGATGTCGAGGCTGACTTGATCCGCGGCGCGGAAGGCCCCGTACGACTTCACTATCTCCCGGACGGCGATCCCCGACCCGATGACGCTGCGCTCGACAGCTTCGCCCGTGGCGGCGGACGCATTGTCCCCGGCGTTCCTGCGCTCAACGCGCCCGGCCACCTTTTCGGCCATCCTATCTCTCCTCCCGCTGTTCCATATTGTAGAACAGCTTTCTGTTTTTATCATTTGCTGCCGCTACCTGCTTGTCAAGCCTTTCGTGAAAGCAGCCGACGCGGTGTAAGCATGCCCCCTGTGGGAGCGTGGCACCGACAGTGAAGCACCCAAAACCGGATTGACAGGAACACGCTACCAGGACTAGGCTAATTTTCAGAAAAGCGTTCTATATTATAGAACACCGATTGGAAGTCCAACAGCTGACCGTCTCGACCGCCTCAGGGCGCGAGGCGGATTTGGGAGGATGGAAGTGCCTACTTCACTTCGCGACATGGCGAAGCATGTCGAGCAAGGCATGCGCATCGCTTTGCCCGTCGACTATGCGGGCGTGTCGATGGCTATGACCAGGCCGATCATCGAGCACGGCGCGGGCGACCTTCACATCGTCTGCGTGCCGACTGGCGGCCTCCAGGTCGACCAACTCGTTGGCGCAGGCCTCGTGCGCACGGTGGAGACCAGCGCGGTGTCCCTCGGCGAGGCCGGTGGAGCGCCGCGATTCAACGAGGCGGTCCGCGAGGGCGCGATCCGGATCATGGACGCAACCTGCCCCGCCATCCATGCAGGCCTGATGGCGGCGCAGAAGGGCAGCCCCTTCCTGCCGATGCGCGGCCTCATCGGTACCGACGTCCTGCGCCACCGCGACGACTGGCGCGTCATCGACAACCCCTTCGCCGAACGGGGCGACCCGATCGTCCTCATCCCTGCCATCAAGCCCGACCTCGCCATTTTCCATGCGCCGATGGCGGACCGCTTCGGCAACGTCTGGATCGGGCGTCGCCGCGAACTGGCCGCTATGGCCTACGCATCCGCCAGCACGCTTGTCACGGTCGAACGCATTGTCGACGAGAACCTTCTCCTGTCGGAGACCACCGCCGCGGGCACTTTGCCGGCGCTCTACGTCAGCGCGATCGCCCATGCGCCGAAGGGTGCCTGGCCCTATGGTCTATGGGGCGAGTACCCGACGGATACCGCAGAAATCCTCCGCTATGCTCGCGCCGCCAGAACTGCGGTCGGGTTTGCCGGCTACATGGAATCGGCCCGGTTGGAGCCCGCGCAATGAGCGATATCCTTCCCCGCGAAGTGCTGATCTGCACAATCGCACGATTGCTCGACGGCGTCCACCACGTCGCGGTTGGGGCCTCCTCGCCGATACCCGCGGCCGGCGCCATGCTGCTGCGCGCCATGAAGGCCAGGGCCGGAGCGCCCGAGCCGCGCATCTCGATCCTCGGCTCGGTCGAGCACAACTTCTTCACCAACGGCTCGGCCGAACTGTTCGACTGCGCCGGCCAGGGCCGCATCGACGCCTTCTTTCTTGGGGGCGGCCAGATCGACGGCCGCGGCAACGTCAACCTCGTCGGCGCCGGAGACTATCCCCGCTCCAGCGTGCGCTGGCCGGGCTCCTTCGGCTCCAGCTACCTCTATTTCGTCGTGCCCCGCGTCATCCTCTTCCGCGAGGAGCACAGCCCGCGCGTCTTCGTCGACAAGGTCGATTTCATCAGCGCGCCGGGCGTCAGCGACGATGGCGTCTATCGCGCCGGCGGCCCCTATGCCCTGCTGACCGGCAAGGCGCTGTTTTCCTTCGACAAGGCGCGGCCCGGCTTCCGGCTGGACAGCGTGCATCCGGGCCACGCCCTGGCCGAGATCCGCCAGTCGACCGGCTTCGATTTCGCCCATGACGAGGCGCCGAAGCAGACGGCGCTTCCGGACGAAGCGACGCTCGCCCTGCTGCGCGGACGCGTCCTCGACGAGCTGGCCGAGACTTACCCCGACTTCGCCGAGCAGATGCGCCTGGATCTCCGCGATCCGGCTCCTTCCATGCTCGCCTCATAATTGAACTGGACAGAATGATGATGCTGAATACGGGCGCTCTGGCCAACATCAAGGTGATCGACGCCAGCCGCGTGCTGGGCGGTCCCTATGCCGGTCAGGTGCTGGCCGACCACGGCGCCTCCGTCATCAAGATCGAGCCGCCGGCGGGCGACGAGACGCGCGGCTGGGGCCCTCCCTTCCTCAACGGCACCGCGAGCTACTTCCTCGGCCTCAACCGCAACAAGCGCGGCATGGCGCTGGACATGGCGCAGCCGGCCGGCCAGGAACTGCTGCTGGCTCTGTTGGAGACGGCCGACGTCTTCATCGAGAATTTCAAGACCGGCACGCTCGAACGATGGGGCCTGACGCGCGAGGAACTGGAGCGCCGCTTTCCGCGCCTCGTCCACTGCCGCGTCTCAGGCTTCGGCGCTGACGGCCCACTCGGCGGCCTGCCGGGATATGATGCCGCGATCCAGGCATCCACCGGCATCATGAGCGTCAACGGCGAGCTCGGCGGCGATCCCCTGCGCGTCGGCCTGCCGGTCGTCGACATGGTGACCGGCCTCAACGCGGTGATCGGCATCCTGCTCGCGCTCAACGAGCGGACGCTGAGCGGCAAGGGCCAGTTCGTCGAGACGACGCTCTACGACTGCGGGATCTCGCTGCTGCATCCTCACCTGCCGAACTACTACCTGTCCGGCAAGGTCCCCGGCCCGTCCGGCAACGCGCATCCGAACATCTGTCCCTATGACACCTTCGCCACCGGCACGGAGCCGATCTTCCTCGCCGTCGGCAACAACCGGCAGTTCGAGACGTTGTGCCGCATCATCGGCCGCCCCGACCTGCCCGGCGACGCGCGTTTCGCCAGCAATGGCGAACGCAACGTCAACCGTGACGCGCTGAAGGTCGAGCTCGAACGGGCGCTCGCGGGTTTCGAGTGCGACCCGCTGGCCGACACGCTGATCAAGGCCGGCGTGCCCTGCGGCGCGGTGCGCAGCATCGACCAGGTCGTCGCCGACCCGCACACCAGTCATCGCGAGATGGTCGTCGACATCGGCGCCTATCGCGGCACCGGTAGTCCGATCAAGATGGCGCGCACGCCGGCGAGCTATCGCCTCGCGCCGCCGCAATTCGCCGAGCATACGGCCGAGATTCTGGGCGAGATCGCGCTAGACGGCGAACGCTACCGGGACGTCCTGCCGGGATATGAAGGCGACGGTCCCGCGCCGGCCAAGGCGAAGACCGCATAGGAGCGCCGGAGGTCATGAGCATGATGAACCAGACGCGCTCGCTGTCGATCGGGATCATCGGTGACGGTTTCATGCAGCCGGCCTTCTTCGAGGGTGCGCTGACGAAGCGGCTCGCTGGGCGCGCCGCGACCTATTGCCAGATGCAGCTCGACTGGCCGCTCAAGGTGCAGTCGACGAAGTTCGATCCCGATCTTCCCGTCGCCGAGTTCGTCGGCCGGCCGGAGCATTATTTCGACTTCATCGCCGACCTCGATGTCCTGGTGACGCACCTGGCGCCAATCACCGCCAGGAGCCTCGAGCACGCGCCGAAGCTGAAGATCATCGCCGTGTCGCGCGGCGGTCCGGTCAACATCGAGATGGCGGCGGCCCGTGCCCGCGGCATCACCGTCGTCAACACGCCCGGCCGCAACGCCTCCGCGGTCGCCGAATTTACGGTTGCGTCTCTGCTCGCCGAAACGCGCGACCTGATCCGCGGCCACCTGTCGGTGGCAAGCGGCGAATTCCGCCGCGAATTCTACCACTTTGATCATACGGGACCGGAACTCTGCGAACTCACCGTCGGCATCGTCGGATTCGGCGACATCGGCTCGCGCGTGGCGCGGCTGCTGCGGCCATTCGGGTGCCGCATCGCCATCTACGATCCGTTCCGGCAGTTGACGCAGGAAGAGGCCGACGCCGGAATCCGCAAGATGGAGCTGGACGAGCTCCTGGCGCATTGCGACGTCGTCACGCTGCATCCGCGCGTCACGCCGCAGACCAAGAACATGATCGGCCGCGCCCAGATCGCCGCGATGAAGCCCGGCTCATATATCGTCAACACGACGCGCGGCCAGGTCCTCGACTATTCCGCGCTTTACGATGCGCTGGTCTCGGGACATCTGCGCGGCGCGGCCCTCGACACCTTCGATCCCGAGCCGCCGCCAGCCGACTGGCCGCTTCTGAAACTTCCCAACGTGACGCTGTCGCCGCACATTGCCGGCGCGTCCCGCTATTCGATCACCAAGGCCGCCGACATGATCGCCGAGGACATCGGCCGTATCCTGGAAGGCGAGCAGCCCCTCTACCCGACGAAGTGAACCTTGCCATGACAGACGAAGAACGCGCACTGAGGACCGAACTGATCGAGGCGTGCCGCAGCATGAACGCCCTCGGCATCAACAAGGGCACGGCAGGCAACATAAGCGTCCGCCACGGCGACGGTTTCCTCATCTCCCCGACCGGCATTCCCTACAAGGACCTGCTGCCCGAGCACGTCGTGGCCATGAACTGGGACGCCACCTATGCCGGCGACGTGCTACCGTCGAGCGAATGGCGCTTCCACCGCGACATCCTGCGCGCGCGGCCGGATCTGAACGCGGTGGTGCACACCCATTCCACCCATGCTACTGCCGTTTCGATCCTCGGCAAGGACATTCCGGCGATCCACTATTCGATCGCTGCGACGGGCGGCGGCACGATCCCCTGCGCGCCCTACGAGATCTTCGGGTCGCAGGCGCTGGCCGACGTCGTGGTCAAGGCGCTTGAAGGCCGTCGCGCCTGCCTCATGGCTCATCATGGCGTCATTGCCGCGCATGTCTCCATCGCCCGCGCCCTGGCGCTGGCGGTGACGGTCGAGACCCTGGCGCAGCAATATCTGCTGTGCCTGCCCTTCGGCGAGCCGCCGGTGCTGTCGGAGAGCCAGATCGCGGAGGTGCTGGTGAAGTTCAAGACCTACGGCCAGCAGGGAACCGCCGCGCTCCAGGGGCTGCGGCAGGCTTCCTGAACCAGAACATGGGCCCTTTCCTGCTCTGCCTCGATTCCGGAACGACGGCCGTCAAGGCCGCTGCGTTCGACAGGCATGGCCGGATCGCGGCGACGGCGGAACGGCAGAATCAGGCGCTGCGACGCGACGGCGCGCGCGTCGAGCAGGACATGACGGTGACGCGGGACGACGCCTTCGCGGTGCTGCGCGACTGCGCCGCCGGGCTCGGCGGTCCGGTCGAGGGCATCCTAGTCACCGGCCAGGGCGACGGCCTGTGGCCGCTCGACGCGGCCATGCAGCCGGCCGGCCGCGCCATGACCTGGCTCGACGGCCGGGTAAGGCAGATTTCGGCAGAACTGCAGGCCTCGGGCGCCCAGGACGAAATCCACGCGGTGACAGGGTCCCGCCCGACGGCGGCGTCGCAGAGCCTGCAACTGCTCTGGCTGCAGCGCAATGATCCGCAGCGCCTGTCGCGCATCGCCCATGTGCTTCGCCTCAAGGAATGGCTTTTCTTCACGCTGACGGGAGCCTTGTGCGGCGAGCCGACAGCCGTCCTGCCCGTCTGGGGCGACTGGCGAACCGGAGCCATGTCGGCTCTCGTCCAGCGCGCGTTGGGCCTTGAGCGCGGGTTGGAGCTCCTACCGGACTTCGCCCCCGTGGGCGAATGCCGTGCCACGCTTTCATCGGCCGCGGCCGCGGCCATCGGCGTCGCGGCCGGAACGCCGGTCTTGCTCGGACCCGGCGATGTGCAGTCGACGCTGGTCGGCCTCGGCCTCGGCATCCGACCCTCGGTGACGCGCGCATCGATCTTCGGTACCAGCGCAATCCATGCTTGCCACATCCTCGACCCGACGCAGATGCGCCAGACGCCGCCCGGCGCCATGCTCCAGCGTTTCGTGCTCGGCGAAGGTTTTCTGTCGTTCCACCCGAGCTTCAACGGCGCAACGCTTTTCCAGCACGTCGGACGCATCGCCGCCGGCCTGCCGGCCCATGCCGGCCCGGCCTATTCCGGGCTGATCCTGCACCCTTTCTTCGAGCCAGGCGGCGAGCGGGCGCCCTATACGACGCCCGATGCCAGCGGCGCGCTGCTGGGGCTGACGGCGCACACCCGGCCCGAGCAGATCGCCTGGGCCGCCCGCGAAGGCCTGGCCTTCGTCGCGCGGATCAGCCACGACATGATGAACGCGCCCGCCGGCGTGCTCTCGCTCGGCGGCGGCCTGGCGTCCGACCCGCACTTCGCCGGATTCCTGGCGACGCTGCTGGGTATTCCCGTCGAGCGCGCCAGTGGCGCCCAGGCCGGTCTGCGCGGCCTCGCGACGATCGGAGCCAGGCACCTGCTGGACGCGGGCGACGCCGAACTCGCCCGCTCATGGGTGAACACGCCCGATGCTGTCGCCATGCCGCAGACGGGCAAAGTGGCAGACTATGCTCGTGAAAAACATGCGCTGTTTGTAAGCCTGCTCGATTCGATTGCGCCTCTTTGGCAGAAGATGTCCGTGATCCGCGATCTTGCCGACCACGTCATGGAGACCCTGCCCGAATGAACGGCGCCGACCTGCTCTGCGAGACATTGCTCGCCAACGACATCGACGTGTGCTTCGCCAATCCGGGCACGTCGGAGATGCATTTCGTCGCCGCCCTTGACCGCCAGCCGCGCATGCGCTGCGTGCTGGGCCTGTTCGAAGGCGTCGTCACCGGCGCAGCCGACGGCTATGCGCGCATGGCAGACAAGCCCGCCGCCACCCTGCTCCACCTCGGCCCCGGGCTGGCCAACGGCCTGGCCAATCTGCACAATGCGCGGCGCGCGCGATCGCCGATCGTCAATGTGGTCGGCGACCATGCAACCTATCACCTCGCCTACGACGCGCCGCTTACCTCCGATATCGAGTCGCTTGCGCGACCCATGTCGCACTGGGTCGGACGCGCCGCGACCGCCGACACTGTGGGCGAGCGGACCGAGGAAGCCATCGCCGCCGCCCGCGGCACGCCCGGCCGGATCGCGACCATGATCCTGCATGCCGACGCCGCGTGGAACGAGACATCGCACGACATGCCCGCGCCCCTTCCCCAGGCCGTTTCTGGGCAGCCCGACCAGGCACGTATCGATGCCGCCGCCACGGCCCTGCAGGCCGGCCGACGCACGACAATCCTCGTCACCGGCATCGCGTTGCGCGCACCGCAGCTCGAACGGCTCGACCGCATTGCCCAGCGCACCGGCGCCCGCCTGATGGCCCAGCAGGCCAACGGACGCATGCAGCGCGGGGCCGGGCGCGTGGCCCTCGACCGGGTGCCCTATGTCATCGACCATGCAGTCGCGACATTTGCCGACACCGAGCAGGTGATCCTGCTCGGCGCAAAGGCGCCGGTCGGCTTCTTCGCCTATCCGGGCAAGCCGGGCAGCATGCTTCCCGAGGGCTGCCTGGTGCTCCACCTATATGCCGAGGGCGAGGATCCCGTCGCGGCGATCGAAGCGCTGGCCGACGCCGTCGGCGTGACCCAGGCGCCGCCCCCCCGCCTCTCGCCGCGCCATTCCCCCGACATGCCGGCTGGAAAGCTGACGCCCGAAGCCATCGCCGTCGCGCTCGCCCGGCTGATGCCGGCGGACAGCATCATCTGCGACGAATCAGTGACCTCCGGGCGCGACTTCTTCCGCAGCACCTATGGCGCCGAGCCGCACGATTTCCTCCAGCTCACCGGCGGCGCGATCGGCATCGGCCTGCCGCTCGCCACCGGCGCGGCCATCGCTTGCCCCGACCGCAAGGTGATCGTGCTGCAGGCCGACGGCAGCGGCATGTACACCGTCCAGGCGCTGTGGACCCACGCACGCGAGAAGCTCGACGTCGTCACCATCGTCTTCTCCAACCGCCGCTACCAAATCCTGCTGGGCGAACTGAAGAATGTTGGGGCCGGCGCACCGGGCGAGAACGCCAGCCGCATGCTCAATCTGGACGACCCCGCGCTTGACTGGGTCAAGCTCGCAGGTGCTATGGGCGTGGAGGCCGCACGCGCCGACACGGCCGGGCGCTTCGCCGACTTGCTTGCGTCCGCGTGCCGGCGCAAGGGACCGTTCCTTATCGAAGCGATGATCTGAGGGAGTGCCGCCATGGGAGCGATCCGACGCTATCCGCACTGCAGCCACTGGGGCGCTTACACGATCCTGGTCGAAGACGGCCGCATCGTCGGCGTCGAGCCGTTCGCGCATGATCCGGCGCCGTCGCCGATCATCGACTCCATCCGCGAATGGGCCAGGCCCGATCGGCGCGTGCTGCAGCCCATGGTGCGCTCCGGCTGGCTGGAGAAGCGCGAGCGCAGCGACAGGAGCGGCCGCGGCAGCGAAAAATTCGTGCCCGTCAGCTGGGACGATGCGACCACGCTGGTGGCGGACGAGATCCGCCGCGTCTCCGGCGAATTCGGCAACGCCTCGATCTTCGCCGGCTCCTATGGCTGGACGAGTTGCGGGCGCTTCCACCATTCCTCGTCGCTGCTCAAGCGGACCATGAACCTCGCCGGCGGCTTTACCGGCCATGTCGACACCTATTCGATCGCGGCCGGGCCGGTAATCCTGCGCCATACGCTGGGCAGCGACGTCGCCTGCGGCGGCCAGGCCAACACGCTGGACACCATCGCCGAGCATACGGAAACGCTCGTCGTGTTCGGCGCGCTATCGCCTCGCACCGCCCAGAGCGAGGCCGGCGGCATCGGCAGCCACGCGCTGGAGAAGCATTTGCGCCGCATCGCCGAGCGCGGCGTGAAGGTCGTTTTGGTCTCGCCCCTCCGTGACGACCTGCCTGACTGGCTGCCGGCGGAATGGTGGCCGATCCGCCCCAATACCGACACCGCGCTGATGCTGGGCATGGCCGGCGAGATCGCGAAGGCCGGCCGCCACGACCGCGACTTCCTCTCCCGCTGCACCAGCGGCGCGGATCGGCTGCTCGCCTATCTCGACGGCAGCGAGGATGGCGTGCGCAAGGACGCCGACTGGGCGGCGGAGATCTGCGGGCTTCCAGCTGATGCGATCGCGCAACTGGCGCGCCGCCTCGTCGACACGCGCAGCATGCTCACCGTGAGTTGGAGTCTTCAGCGGGCCCATCATGGCGAGCAGCCCTTCTGGGCCGCCCTCGGCCTCGCCTCAATGGTCGGCCAGATCGGCCTGCCGGGCGGCGGCGTCGGCTACGGCTACGCCTCCCTCGGAGGCGTTGGTGCGCACTACAATCTCGGTAAGTCGCCAGGCATGTCGCAGCTCGCCAAGCCGATCGACAGTTTCATTCCGGTGGCGCGCATCAGTGACATGCTGCTCAATCCCCGCGCGTCCTACACCTATGAAGGGCAGACGCGGACCTATCCCGACATCCGCCTCGTCTACTGGGCCGGCGGCAATCCCTACCATCACCACCAGGACCTCAACCGCCTCGGCCGGGCCTGGACTCGGCCGGAGACGATCATTGTCCAGGACCCGATGTTCACCGCCACGGCCCAGCGTGCCGACATCGTCCTGCCGGCGAACACCTCAATCGAACGCAACGACATCGCCGGCAACAAACGTTCGGACTTCATCCTGGCCATGCACAAGGCGATCGACCCCGTCGGCAATTCGCGCTCGGATTTCGCCATCTTCGACGAAATTGCCGGCAAGCTCGGCGTCGGCGAGCGCTTCAACGAAGGCCGCGACGAAATGGGCTGGCTGCGCCACCTCTACAACATAAGCCGCGACGACGCAGCCGGCCGCCTCGGCTTCGACATGCCCGACTTCGACACGTTCTGGGAACAGGGCTGGGCGCGCTGCGCGATGAAGACAGACCACGTCTATCTGGCCGAATTCCGCGACAATCCGCAGGATAACGCACCCGCCACCGAGAGCGGTCGCATCGTGCTCGGCAGCGAGACGCTGGCGAGGCTCGACTATGCCGACTGCCGCGAGCATCCTGCCTGGATCGAGCCCGCCGAATGGCTGGGCGCCGCCGGCAATGCGGGGCAGTTCCACCTGCTCTCTCAGCAACCGGTCGGCCGCCTTCACAGCCAACTGGAGACCGGCGAGGCAAGCCGCGCGATGAAGCGGGGCGGGCGCGAGCAGGTGCTCATCAACGCGACCGACGCCGCAACCCTCGGCATCGCCGACGGAGACACGGTGCGGCTTTCCAACGAGCGCGGCGCATGCCTCGCCACCGCCGATCTGAGCGACGGCATTCGTCAGGGCGTCGTCATCCTACCCACCGGCGCCTGGTTCACGCCCACCGGCAATAGTGGCCTCGAGGTCGCCGGCAATCCCAACGTGCTGACGCTCGACGTCGGCACCTCGCAGTTCGGCCAGGGCTGCTCGGCCCAGACCTGCATGGTCAGCATCGAGCGCTACACCGGCGCGTCGGGCGACGCCTTCGAGCAGTATCATGAGAAGCTGGTCGCCCTGGCGGCCGCATAAGGGAGAGACAATCATGACCGCACCCGCCATAAGCCGCTTCCCCGTTCCCGAGATTGCCGGCCTGCCCGACGATATCCGCGAACGCATCCTTACCGTGCAGGAGAAATCCGGCTTCGTGCCCAACGTTTTCCTCGTGCTGGCGCACCGGCCCGACGAGTTCCGCGCCTTTTTCGCCTATCACGACGCACTGATGGACAAGCCCGGCCCGATCACCAAGGCGGAGCGCGAGATGATCGTGGTGGCGACCAGCAACGCCAACCAGTGCCAGTACTGCGTGGTTGCCCATGGCGCGATCCTGCGCATCCGCGCCAAGAACCCGCAGATCGCCGACCAGGTGGCGATCAACTACCGCAAGGCCGACATCACACCGCGCCAGATGGCGATGATCGACTTCGCCATGAAGGTGTCGGCGCGCGCCTACGAGGTCGGCGACGCCGACGTCGCCGAGTTGAAGACGCACGGCTTCACCGAGGAGGACGCCTGGGACATCGCCGCCATTTCGGCCTTCTTCGGCATGTCGAACCGGCTGGCCAACGTCACCAGCATGCGCCCCAATGACGAATTCTACGCGATGGGCCGCTGACCATGGCGAAGGGTTACAAGGACCTCTTGGCCGAGGCCGAGGCCGTCGTCCGCTCCGTCGAGGTGGCCGACATGGCCGCCACGCCGGACGAGGTGGTGATGGTCGACATCCGCGACCCGCGCGAATTGGAGCGCGAGGGCATGATCCCCGGCGCCTTCCACGCCCCGCGTGGCATGCTGGAGTTCTGGATCGATCGGGAGAGCCCCTACCACAAGCCGGTGTTCGCGCAGCAGAAGACCTTCGTCTTTTACTGCGCCTCCGGCTGGCGGTCGCTGCTCGCAGCAAGAATCGCTCAGGAGATGGGCCTCGATGCCCGCAGCCTCCGCGGCGGCTTCTCCGAATGGAAGAAGAGCGGCAATCCCGTGGCCGAGCGGCACACCAGGGCCGGCTAGAGCATTTCCTGAGGAAGTTGCAGGGCCGTCAGCGGAATAGCAGCTTCCGATACAAGACAAGGACGATCGAAGGGATCACCCATATCCGATATACCGCTCGTTGGCGGCGCGCATTTCCGCGTCGTCGAGCAGCCGGACAGCGCCCGCCTGCCGCGCCAGGATGTATTGGCGCGACAGCACTTCGAGGCGTAGCGCGGCGTTGAAGGCAGCGCCGATCGACTTGCCATGGCAGATCATGCCGTGATTGCCGAGCAGGCAGGCGCTGCGGCCGCGCAGCGCCTCGACCGCGCTGTCCGCGAGCGCCCGCGTCGCCCAGTGGACGTAAGGGGCGCAGCGCACATCATCCCCGCCGAACGCGGCGACCATGTAATGGAAGGGCGGCAGTTTCTCGCCCGTCGCCGCGATCGCCACGCAGTGGTCGGAATGCGTGTGCACGACAGCCTGCGCCTGCGGATAGGCTTCGTAGATCGCCGCGTGCATCGCCCACTCGCTCGACGGCCGCCCCGCCTGGGCGCTGCCGTCGAACGCCGTCTCCACGAAGGAGGCGGGCGTGATCGCGGCGGCCGAGGCGCCGGCCGGCGAGATCAGCATGCCGCCGCCGAAACGCACGCTCAGATTGCCTGCCGCCAGGAAGATCAGCCCGGCGGCATCCATGGCGCGATAGGTCCTGCACAATTCGTCCCGAAGCCCCTCGGCGTCGACCATGCTCGTTTCCTCCCGTTCGAAAGATTGCGTCATCGCTACGTTTTCGCCGGCGCGGCCGGTTCCCCGGCCGGCTCGGCGGCGAAGCCGTGCGCGCCAGGACGGCCGCACTGCGGACAGCCGAGGCCGGAAAACACTGCCGCGCTCCACTGGTCGTAGCTGCCGATCTGCGGGTGCAGCCGCTGCAGCAGCGGCCGGGCGGCGTCGCGCAGCGCCGCGGCATGGCCGGCCGCTTCGTCGATCACGCGGGCTTCGTCGAACACCCGGATCGTCCGGTCGCGCATCAGCCAGCGGCCGCCGACCATGAGGTCGCGCACGGCGCTCGCATCGCCATGGCTTACGATGCTGGCGGCCGAAATCTCGGCCGCCGCGAGCGATGCGGTACGGAAATCAAGCACCATCAGATCGGCCGGCGCACCGGCGATCAGCCGTGCCGGCCCCTTGCCAAGCGAAGCCCAGCCATCCTCGACCGCAGCCCTCAGAACCTCCTCGGGCCGGATCCATGCGTCGTGGCGGCTGCCTGCATCGCGTCCCGCCACAAGCATCTGCCGCATCGCTTCGAACAGGTCGTGTCGGCCTGATGTGTTAGAGCAGTCCGTGCCGAGCCCCAGGCGTACGCCGTCGTCCAGCATCGACCGCACCGGCATCCGCCCAGATCCCAGCATCTGGTTGCTCAGTGGATTGTGGATCGCCGTCGCCCCGCGTTCGGCGAGCAGGCGGCGGGCCGGCGCGTCGAGCCAGATGGCATGGGCAAGCGACGTGCGGCCATGGAGCAGCCCGAGCTGATCGAGTGCGCCCACCGCGCCGCCGGCCCAGCGCGCCGCTGCCGCGCGCGACTGGGGATAGGTCTCAAGCAGGTGGGTGTGGCTGCCCAGATTGTGCTCGTCCGCCAGCCTCGCCCACAGGGAGATGAGTTTGGGCGAACAGCGCTGCGGGGCGTTGGGTCCGAGGAGCGGAGTGATGCGGTCGTCCGCCATGGCGGCGAGCGCAGTCGTCCGCCGACGCAGTTCGTCAGGGTCGCTTGGAACGACCGGCGCCACCTCCGCAATCACCGACCGGTCGAGCGGTATATCCAGCAGGTCTTCGTCGACAAGGTCGGCGAAGAACGGGGCGAAGCCGATGCGCAGGCCGCTTTCGCGATGGACCTCAAGGCCCTGCGCCATGAAGCGCGCCGGCGGGAAATGGTCGACATAGCCGCCGATGCCCGCCCGGATCATCTCGATCGCTGTCAGCCGCATCGATGCCCTGATCGAAGCAGCCGTGGCACCGCGCCCGTAGCCGATCGCCCAGAACGACCAGAGTTCGAGCGGATAGCTGTTCTCGGTGCCGCGAAGCAGGGTCGAGGAAGAGTGCACATGGCCGTCGAAGAAGGGGGGCAGGATAGCGCAACCCCGCGCGTCGACGATCTCGACATCGCCCTCGTAGGCGCGTGCGGGCGGCAGGATCGCCGCGATCCGGCCGTCGGCGATCGCTACATCGGCGCGGTCGAAGCCGGTACCGTTCCACAGCGCGCCGCCGTTGAGGATGGTCGTCTCTGCCCCGTGTAGCTCCACGTCAGCCGAACCTTCCCGCGAGGTCGCCGGCTCGAAAAACCCCTTCCTCTGTCGCATAGGCGGAGACGAAGTCGGGGGGCGTGATGTCGAATGCCGGATACCAGCCGGTCGCGAGCGGCGTTGCGGTGCGATGGCCGAGGCAGTGGAGGGATTCGTCGCCATCCCGCATCTCGAGTTCGACCGCCTCCGGCCCCGGCGCTAGCCGGTCCGGCCGCAGCACCATGGCCACGTAGGGCACGTTCAGCGCCCTTGCCGCGGTTGCGATCTGGAACGTGCCGACCTTGTTGAAGACATGGCCGGAGAGCGTGACGCGGTCGGCGGCCGTCATGTAGCGCGACACCATGCCCGTCGCCATTGCGTGGGCCGCCATGCCGTCGGTAATCACCGTCACCGGCAGCCCCATTTCGGCGACCGAATGCGCGGTGAGCCGAGCGCCTTGCAAGTAGGGCCGCGTCTCCGTGCAGACGACCGTGATCTTCTTGCCGGTTTCCGTTGCCACCGTCAGTGTGTCGATCAGGCTCGTCTCGGCCCAGCAATGGGTGAGGATGGCGTCGCCGTCCTCGATCAGTCCGGCCGCGGCGGTGCCGAGCCGGCGGCTGTTGCGGTGCCGCTTGTCCCATTCCTGTCGCACGATCCGTTCGATGGCGGCAACGAAGTCGTCGCTCGCCGCCAGCGCGTCAAGCGTGGCCAGCACGGCGCCGACGATCTCGCGGATGTTGTTGTTCGTCGGCCGCGTCTTCAGCAACCGGGCGGCGGCTTCCTTCATCGCGGCCTTGCGCGCCTCGGCGGCACTGCCGGCGCAGCCTTCGGCCGCGAGCACCATGGCAGCGCCGGCCAACTTGCCGGGGCCCGCGCTCTGAGTGACCATTTCCTCGATGGCGCGCGCGCAGGCCTCGACGTCGGGGCAGTCCACGAACGCAATGCGCAGCGGGAAGATCCGCCGGTCGAGCACGCGGACGCGGCCAGGCTCCAGGATGACGCTGTCCCGGATGAGCGTGGGAGTGGGAACCGTTTTCATGCCGATGCTTTCGATGAGGCCCGTCAGGCGGGCGTGATGTCGGAGGCCACCAGCGGGCGTTCGCCACCGCGTGCGCCGTCCCATGTGGCCAGGCGCCACAGCGCCTCGGCCCCGGTGAGGCAGGCCTTTTCGATGCCACCATTGTCGCCCCACACGCCGGTCCGGCGGTTGGCGATCACCGAGCAGACCGAGCCGGCACGAAGGCGGAAGATGCGGGCAAAGGTGAGCAGTGAGGCCGTCTCCATCTCGAAGTTGAGCACTCCGAGATTGGCCATCTCCTCCACGATCGTCTGGCTGTGCGGCGAGAGGAAGTCGTTGTAGCCGGGCCGGCCCTGGCCGGTGAGGAAGGAGCCTGCGGTGCAGCCGGTACCGACGCGGTAGGCGTGGCCGAGCGCGTTCGCCGCATCCGAAAGGGCGAGCGTCGCGTCGAACGAGGCTACCGCCGGAAACTCCGCCCGGGCATAGAAATTCGTCGTGCCGTCGAGGCGCACCGCCGCGTCGTTGACGATCAGCGAGCCCGGCTCGATGTCGGCCCACAACGTGCCGCAGGTGCCGACCCGGATGAAACTGTGGACGCCGAGGCGCGCGAGATCGGTGAAGATGGACTCCAGTGACGGGGCGCCGATCGACGTGGAGATGGCGCCGATGCGGACGCCGCGATAGGTGCCGGAGGCCGCCTTGTAACCGCGCGGCAGCGTGACGACGGTTGCGTCCTCCCACTGCGACGCCATCACGTCGACGCGATCCGGATCGCCCGGCATCAGCACATAGGGCGGCAGCGCGATCTCGCTGAGCAGGTTGAGGCGGCGCTGGTCGCCGATCGTCGCGTTCGGGCCGGTGGAGCTGGAGGTCATCTATCTGCGCTTTCAGGTGTGGGGGGAAAGGGAGGCCGAGTCAGTTGGTGCGCCACTTCACGATCAGGCTTTCGGCGATGACGACGATCGCGAACATCGCGAGCGCCAGCAGCGACGAGGCGCAGATGGCGGCGTAGAGCAGCTCGGTGCGGTAGTCGAAGGTGGTCTGGATGATCAGCACGCCGAGGCCCATCTCCGCGCCTATCCACTCCGCCACGATCGCGCCGATGACGCTCGCGGTGGCAGAGATGCGCAGGGCCGCGAAGAGGAACGGAACGGAGCGAGGCAATCGCAGCCGGAAGAACACCTCGCTCCGCGATGCCGACATCACCCGCATCAGCTCGAGCTCCGATGGCGAGACGGATTCGAAGCCGCGGATCATGTTGATGAGCGTCGGGAAGAAGCAGACGATGGCCGCGACGACGATCTTCGAGGCGACGCCCAGGCCGAAGATGAGGATCACCACCGGCGCGAGCGCGATGATAGGGATGGTGTTGAAGAATATCGCGACCGGCATGTAGGATTCGCGTACGCGCTGCCCGTGCACGAACAGGGTCGCCAGCAGTACCGCCGCAATGTTGCCGATAACGAAACCGCCGATCGCTGCCTGCGCTGTTGGCAGCAGATTGGTCAGCAGCAGTCCGAGATTGGCGACGAAGGCGCGCGCCACAGCGAATGGCCCCGGCGAAATGTAGGTGGGCACCGCGAAAAGCCACGTCACGAGCGCCCACGCCGCGATGAGCGACACGAAACCCAGGATCGGTCTGGCAAGCTTCATCACCAGATCAGGCCGCGGCCCTTTCGGCCTCTTCGAGGTGGGTCCGGAGAGCCGACGTGATTTCGAAAAACTCCGCAGAGCTTCTGTCGATGTCATGGGTGGAGGTGTCCTTGTCGAGGCTGACAACCTTGGTCAACCGGCCGGGCCGCGCGCCCATGACGACGATCGTCTGCCCCAGGAATGCCGCCTCCGAGAGGCTGTGGGTCACGAAGACTACGGTGGTGCGGGTTTCCTGCCAGATACGCAGCAATTCCTCGTTCAGCCGCTCGCGGGTGATCTCGTCGAGGGCTCCGAAAGGCTCGTCCATCAGCAGGATGTCGGGCCGTGTCACCAGCGCGCGGGCGATCGCCACGCGCTGGCGCTGTCCGCCGGAGAGCTGATGCGGCAAGGCCGATTCGCGTCCAGCCAGCCCGACCAGCGCGATCATCTCGGCCGGATCGCGATGCGCCCGTCCGAGCTTCGACCAGCCGCCGACCTGCAGCGGCAGCCGCACGTTGTCGAGGACGCTGCGCCACGGCAGCAAGGTCGCATCCTGGAAGACGAAGGAGATGCGGCGCTCCCGCCGTGCCGCGGCCGGATCGCGGCCGAACACCGAGACGCTGCCGTTGCTCGGCTGCTGCAGGTCCGCCATTACCCGCAGGAGCGTCGACTTCCCGCAGCCCGACGGTCCGATCAGCACGCAGAACCGGCCGTCCGGCACCTCCAGGGCGACCTTGTCGAGCGCCCGGAAGGGGCCGGCCGGGGTGGCGAAGGAAACGTCCACACCGGAGAGGCTGATGGCCGGCATCATCCGAGCTTCGGCCGGTCGGCCGCCGTCGCCTGAAGAATCGCCTGCGAGGCGACGTCGGCGAGCACGGGGGTCCGCGTCTCGAAGGCCTTGCCGCTGGCGAACAGGTCGATCTGCTTCTGCAGCTTCGCCGGCTCGAACCAGCCCCAGCCATTGGCGTTGGTGTCGGGGCCGAAGGCGATCTTCATCACCGTATCGACGGTCGCGTGCTCGACGGTCCGATCGAGGTTCGGATAGGCGTCGCACATGATGTCCACCGCCTCCTTCCGGTTCTCAAAGGTCCAACCCCATCCTTTGCCGCAGGCGCGAATGAACTTGGCGTAAATCTCTTGGTTCTCCGCAAAGGCGTCCTGCGTGCAGATGTAGGCGTTGGCGTAACCGACGACGCCGGCGTCCTCCGAGGTCATGGTGATGATGTCGGGGCCGAGCGCCGCGAGCGCGGAGGTGTTGGTGAGGAACCCGGTCACGGCGTCCGCCTGCCCGACCAGCAGCGCGGTCATGTCCGCGCCCTGCGTGATCACCTTCATGCTGGCGGGATCGATGCCATGCAGGTTCTGGATGAGCTGCAAGGTGAAACGGCCGTTCGGATTGACCGCGATGGTCTTGCCGACCATGTCCTGCGGCGTGCGGATCGGCGAGCGCGGCAGCGAGACGTAGGCATAGGGCGAGTACTGGTAGCCGCAGGCAAAGAGCATCACCGGACGCCCTGCGCCATGGGCGACGAGCGTCTGCGAGCTCGTCATCTGGCCCATCAGCGCCTGCCCGGTGAGAAGCGGCGGCAACGTCTGCGCGTTCGGACCGCCGCCGCCGAGCGTCACTTCGAGGCCCTCCTCGGCGAACCAGCCTTTCTTGAGGGCGACAATGTCGCCGATCTGGCCATTTCCGATCAGCCAGTCGTACTGGATCTGGACCGGCGTCGCGCCGGCCGCGTTGGCACGCCCGATGGTGACGAAAGCCCCGGTGCCGAGCGATGCCGCGGCGATCGCACCGGTCGAAAGGCGGAGGAAATCACGTCTGTTCGTCCTGCCGGCAATGCCGGCCTGGTTGGCAGTATCGGTCATTTGTCGTTCCCCAATGTTGGTCGCGTCTGATGCGCGCTTATGTGTGCAATGCCATCACCGCAGTGCAGCAACGACAACGCTCCAGTTTCCGAGATTCAACGGTCCCAGTTTGTTTCGCGGGTTTCCGCCGCGGTCGTGCCGGGCGCCGACGCGTGGTCGTGGAAAGCGGCGGCGAGCAGCCGCATGCCTTCGGGAATGCGGGCGGCGGGGATGCTCGAGACCGAAAGACGCAGATATTCGCCGTCGGGCGCCCCGGCATAGAAATACCGCGTGCCGGTTTCGACGAGAATGCCGCACGCGGCCGCGTGGCGGCAGAAATCCTCGCTGCCCAGCCCTTCGGGCAACCTGATCCAGAACGTCGACGCGCCGGGACAGTGGCGCCATTGCGAACCGGGGAAGTGTCGGTGGAGCGCTTCCTCCATGACCAGCTCACGTTCCTCCATCACCGCCTTGGCGCGACGCAGGAACGCCCGGTAGTACCCGCGCTCGATGAAGATCGCCAGCGCCCGCTGGTTGTTGCCCGGCGGATGACGGTGGATCAGCCGCCGCAATGCGCGCATCTGCGCGATGACCGGCGGTTCGGCAACGACATAACCGAGCCGCAGCCCCGGCGCGATCAACTTTGACAGGCTACCGACATGGATCACACGCTCGGACTCAGGCATCGCCTTGAGGGCCGGCAAGTTTTCTGGTGCGATGAAGAGTTCCGTCTCGAACGTGTCCTCCACGATGATGAAATCGTCCTGCCCAGCCTGTTCGAGCAGCCCGCGGCGGCGCTCGAGCGGCATCACCGCAGTCGTCGGGCACTGGTGGCCACAGGTGACGAAGACAGTGTCACAACCGCGTAGCTGGTCGCCGAGGATGACGCCGTCACGGTCGAGCCGCAGCGGCCGGCGTCGGGTGGGCGACAAGGCAAGTATCTTGGCGATGTCCGGCATGCCAGGATGTTCGATGCCGGTGGTGGTGCCGGCGACGCCGAACAGTTGGCTGACAAGATAACGCCCCTGTTGACCGCCGAGCGTAACCAGGATGTTTTCAGCACGCGCGAGGATGCCGTGCCGCGGCAGCACCTGTTCGCGCAACTGCTCGACGAGCAGCGGGTCGTCCTCATCAACCACGTCCTTTCCCCAGCTCTGGATTTCCGCCACGCTGAGCGCTGCCCGTTCGCATTCCCTCCAGCGGCCAGCCGGAAACACCGATGCGTCGAATTGCCCGTAGAGGAAGCTCACCGTCGCTGCGCGGGCGGCTGGTACTTCGATCGCCGGATTGAGCGCCAGGGTGAAGCGTCCTTCCCAGTCAACGGTGCCCGCCGCCCGGACCTCCTTGTCCGGAATGTCACAGGCGGGAGAGGCGGCGGCGACATAGGTTCCTGAGCGGTCGCGCACCCGGAGCACGCCCTGTTCGACCAGCCCTTCGATCGCCAGCTTGGCGGTGTTGCGGCTGATGCCCAGAACCTCCGCGATCACCCGGCTCGACGGCATACGCGCGCCTTCAGGGACTTGGCTGCGACGCATGCCGTCGAGCAGGATGTGCATGGTCTGGACGTGCAGCTGTCCCAGCGCGCGGTCGACAGCGCCAGCGTCGAACAGCCACTTGCCACCTCCCCACGAACGATCGAATTTGCGGGTCTCTACCATAGTGCAACCGTCTACGTCCGGGCACCGTCGTCAAGGGCATGGTGTGGCAATACAAAGGTGGCGACCTCTAGCATCTGCCTTCGGATGGCGACACAGCTCTGGCCTGCTGCCGGTTTCGTGGACACGCAGCTAAGCTAGCATAGCTTGCTCTTCGAGCTCGACGGAGCTGAGATAGGTCAAAGTCGAGTGCCGTCGCCAAGGATTTTGGAAGCGCTCGATGTAGCCGAGTACATCCGCCCTGGCGTCATCTCTCGTCCGATAGACCTTGCGGGCTGTCGGCAAGGTTTTCAGCTACGAGAAGAAGCTCTCCATCGCGGGATTGTCCCAGACGTTGCCCGACCGGCTCATCGAACAGGTGATGCCGTGGTCGGTCATCAGGCGCTGGAACTGCTCGCTGGTATATTGGCTCCTCCGGTCTGAGTGACGGAGCAAGCCGTCGCGCTGTCTACGATCCCAGATCGCCATGATGAGGGCTCGGTGACGAGTTGCACCGTCATCTCCCAGCCGACGACACGCCGGGAGGATAGCTTGGCTGGATGTTCGCCGGCACTAGGCCACGTTCACACGCACCGCGTGCCTGGCAGCTCCCTGCAGGCCAGTTCCCAGGACTTGCCCGCAGGACTACGAACCGATCGACATCCCGCCAAGCATTGGCCCGATCTTGCACAGCGGAATCATCTGGATTTCCAGTCGGGTGGTCCGCCGTCTCGGATGCATGTGCCTCCTCTCCAGCCACGGCGCGCTGACCTCCCGGCCTAACGCCGCAGCGCGTCGACCGACGCCGTCAGTCCTTCCAGGCCGGGCGGCTCTCGCGATTGGCCATCTCGACGGCCAGGATCTGGCGCCGGCCGTCGACACGTTTCCCGCTACGTGCCTTTGCTTAGTCCCCGGTTTAGCTACCGGCTGAGGAAGTGGTCCGGGCACTGGAACAGGTTTGCCCGACGATCGGCTACCCGAAGACGATCCGCATTGACCAGGGCTCAGAGTTCGTCTCCCGCAACCTCGACCTCTGGGCTTATGCGAAGGTGTGACACTCGACTTCAGCCGACCAGACAAGCCGACCGACAACGCCTACATCGGGGCGTTCAACGGCCGCTTCCGAGCGGAATGTCTGAACCGCCCACCGGTCCCTGAAGCTTGCCGATGCTGCCCAAAAGATGGAGGACTGGCGCAGACACTACAACGAGGTGCGCCCGCATGTGGCGATCGGGCACAAGGTGCCGATCTCGTTGATCAATCCCGATGGTGCCACCAGCCCGTCATCGTGAAAAGGCCGGGAAACTCTACCTTCCGGCGATCCAGTGAATGGTATCGGAGCAGAAACGGTCGGGGCTCTAGTCGCCACTGTATGACAGGTCAGTGATGTACCTAAAAGACCGGCCTCGGCGCGCCCGTGAAATGCTCGATTACGGCCCGCACCTGCGCGCGGCTCATATGAAAGTGGAACGGTCTCGACTGCAATCAAGGCGCCGCAGGCGTTGCCGAACAGGCGATTACGGCCACGCCAGCGAAGGCATTCCAAATCGCCTAACAGTCGGCGCAGGCGCCGCAAATTCATCGCCGCGCTGGCTGGAAAACCGTGCGGGAAAGTCCGCGATTTCAGAGGCTTAATATGGCGCACCGGAGAAGATGAAACTTAGTCTTAGGGGTTGACGGGTTCGCGTCTGCTGCGCAATATTGAGACTGCAAACGTTTGCAGTCTCAATCCGTTGAGATCGCGACGTCGTGCCGGACGACGTCGACAGTTTTTCGACGTGTCGGCATGCCGGCCACTAGCGAGCGCACGTCGGCTAGCGACAAGAGAGTTTGGATGGACCAACGCCATTTCCGTGACGACACGATCTGCATACTTGCCGGCCGCGAGCCGGCGCGGCATGACGGGTCCGTGAGCCCGCCCGTCGACCGCGCCGCGACCCGCCTCTTCGAGGACCTGCCTTCGATTGAGGCCGCGCATGCGACCGGCAGGCTTAGCGCCTTTCTCGGTTCGCAGACGCCGGAATATCTCGCCGACGCGATCGCGGCGCTGGAAGGGTCTGGCGCGAAGGCGATCGTCACGAGCTCCGGGATGAGCGCGCTCAGCATCGTGTTTCTCGCCGTGTTGTCGGCTGGTGATCATCTCCTCGCACCGGACAACGTCTTCGGCCCGACGCGGACCATCGCCGACGACCTCTTGGCGCGGATGGGGATAGAGACGAGCTACTACGATCCCACAGACGTCGGCGCGCTCGCCGATCGTTTGCGCGCGAACACGCGGCTGGTGCTGACCGAGAGCCCTGGCTCCAACACCTTCGAGGTGTCCGACATCCCGGCGATCGCCGCTACCGCGCACGCCGCTGGCGCGCTGGTCGCGATCGACAACTCCTGGGCCACTCCGTATCTGTTCAAGCCGCTGCAACATGGCGTCGACTTCTCGATCTGCGCGGCCACGAAATATCTCCTGGGGCATTCCGACGCGATCATCGGCTCGATCGCCACGACCGACAGGTTCATCAAGCGCATCCAGGACACCGCGCGCCAGCTCGGCGACGGCGCGGGCGCCGACGATGCTTGGCTGACGCTGCGCGGAATGCGAACCCTGCCGCTGCGAATGCGGCGCCACGACCAATCCGCCCGGCAGATCGCCGAATGGCTTGCGGACAGGCCGGGGGTTCGCCAGGTGCTGCACCCTGCGCTTCCAACGGCGTCAGGACACGCGCTCTGGCAACGCGACTTTACCGGAGCGTCCGGGCTTTTCGGCCTGCTCGTCGAGCCGTTGGATCGAGCACGCCTCGAAACCTTCATCAACAGCCTGCAGCTGTTCAGGCTCGGCTACAGCTGGGGCGGCTTCGAAAGCCTGGCCCTGCCGATACAGCCGGACGCCACGCGCAAGACGTTGGCGTTTCCCGAAGGCAGCCTGATCCGGATTCATGTCGGGCTCGAGGATCCGCAGGATCTCGTCGCCGATCTCGACGGTGCCTTCCGCGCGGCCGGCCTCTAGGCAGAAAACAGGCATATGTCCGCCATATCTTCCAGGGTCCGGTTCCTCCCTTTCCATCCGCTCGTCGAGCCACCGGCCTGCAATGCGCAGGGCATGCCGATACGCCGGTTGAACCTCAACGAAAGCCCGTTTCCTCCCGCCGAAACGGTGATCGCCGCCATGGCGGCGGCTATCAGTGGCGCCAACCGATATCCCGATGGCGAGGCGACGGCATTGATTGAGGCGCTCGCGACCGCAACCGGGGCGCCTGAAGAGCGGATCTTCGTTGGTGCGGGCTCAAACGAACTTCTTGCCGCCAGCAGCGAGATCACGCTGGACCCCGGTGACGCAATGGTCGCGCCGGTTCCGGCATTTCCGACGTATAGCAAGCTTGCGGCGATCCGCGGCGCGGAGTTTATCGGCGTGCCTGTGCTGGAGGACGGCGCGATCGACGTCGATGCGACACTGGCGGCAGTGACGCCGCGGACCCGGCTTCTCTTCGTCTCGTCGCCTCACAACCCCACCGGCTCCCTGATGAGCGAAGGCCAGATCCGTCGCCTTGCCATCGAGCTGCCGGACCACGTCATGCTGCACTTCGACGAGGCCTATTACGAGTTCGGCCGGGCTGCCGGCGGACCGGAGACATTGCCGATCCTGGAGGAGAGGCGAGGACCGTGGCTTTCGACCCGGACCTTCTCGAAGGCATACGGCCTAGCCGGGGCGCGGGTCGGCTACGGTATCGGCGGCTCCGCGGAGATCGCGGAAGCGATCCGCAAGGTTCGGCCCAATTTCAGCCTCGGCGTCGTCGCACTGGCCGCCGGGCGGGCGGCTCTGGATGCCAATGGCCATTCGGCCGAGCTAGTGGACTTCATCCTCAGCGAACGCCGCAGGATGGCCGAAGCGCTCGCTCCCCTGGGTTTCGCCTCGCTGCCGGGCGCTGCCAATTTCCTCGCGCTGCTTCCGCCGGACCCTGCCGCACAGATCGTCTCTCGCTGCGCCGAAGAGGGCGTCTACATCGGCTCGTTCGATCTCGACACCGGCAAGCATGCCCTACGCGTGACCATCGGCAGCCGTGAAGACAATGATGCGTTCATCGCCCTGATGGCGCAATTCCGCGCGCCATAAGACCGGCCAACCGGACAGATTTGGCTTCGAGTCCGCTCAGTCCAGGCCTGTCACCTTTCCAGGGTTCAGCAAGCCTTCGGGGTCGAGCGCGTGCTTGATCAGCGCGGCGAGCCTGCGCTTTCCTTCACCGCCGAAGCGCGCGAAAGCGTCGCGCTTCTTCAATCCCACGCCATGCTCTGCGCTGATCGACCCGCCCATGCCTTCGAGATCGGCATACAGCGCATCCTGGATCCTTGTCCGGAGACCCTCGTCGCTTTCGCCGATCATCGGAATGATGTGCAAATTGCCGTCGAGGATATGGCCGAAGACCAGTGGCGCAAGTCCGGGGAAGAGCCCGGCCAGCCGCTGGCGGACGACATCGATATAGGCATCGGCGCGGCGCGGCGGCACGGAGACGTCGAACGACTGATAGCCGGGATAGCGGCGCCCGAAGACCGACATGTCCTCGCGCAGATGCCACAGGCGCCGCGCCTGATCCGCGGAGCTGGCGATAACGCCTTCGGTCAGCCCGGCACTATCCCAGAGGGTTTCGAGACCGTCGCCGATTAGATCCTGGGCCTGCTCGGACGTGGCCGCCGAGACCTCGACGAGCAGCGTCGCAGGCGTTGCGGCGAAGCCTTCCGAGAGAGCGAACTGATGGGCCTGCGCATTCATCAGCAGGAAGTCCCGCCACATCATCTCGGCCGCCAGCAGTTGCGCGTCGGGGCGCCGCGCAAAGTGGCGCGCGACCGCAAGGCCGGACTCGGCTCCGGGCACTGCGAGTAGAGCCGTGGCGCGCGCGACGGGAAGCGGGTCGAGCTTGATGACGATTCTGGTCACGATCCCCAGTGTGCCCTCGCCGCCGATGAACAACTGCTTGACGTCGTAGCCTGCCGTCGACTTCACCACCCGGGTCAAGTCGGAGAAGAGCGTTCCGTCGGCAAGCACGGCCTCGAGGCCGAGGACGCGATGGCGCATCACGCCGTATCGGAAAGCCTGTATTCCACCGGCATTGGTGGAGACGAGCCCGCCGATCGTGGCCGAGCCGCGGGAGCCGAGATCGATGCCCGGCTCCATCCCATGCGCGGCGGCGGCCTGCTGGAGCACCTCAAGCGTCACGCCAGCCTCGACGACGGCGGTCCCTTCGAGAGGATCGAGATCAAGGATCCGGTGCAGCCTTTCGGTCGAGACGATCAGCGCACCGGGCGAGCTGACCGTGCCGCCGACCAGCCCCGTGCGGCCGCCATGGGGCACGACGGGCACCCGGGCCTCATGGCACGCACGCATCAGCACGCAGAGCGCCTCCACACTGCCGGGCAGGGCCATGACACCAGCATCGAAATTGCGCCGGTCGGAGCCGGGATCGCGCGTTGCCAGGTTGGCCGCGTCGCGCAGCATGATATCTGCGCCCGCCGCCCGCAGGCGTTCGAGCAGAGCCAGAACGGACGCGGTCATGTTCTCGACCCAGTTCCCCAACCCGCGTCGACCGGGAGGATGGCCCGGGCGACGATATCGGCAGGTTTTCGTTCTAAGCTCACGAAGCGGCCTTCAGGTCGAGCGCAGGCTCGGCGGTCTTCAGGTAATTCTGCAGTGCGATGGCCTCGTCGCCGTCGCTGACGAGTTGCGAGACGATCCTACATAGGCTTACGAAATCCTCGCGGCTGAGGCTGCCGAATTCAACGTCGTTCACCTTCCTCTGCACGGGCGCGAGCTGGGAAAGCCAGTCCTTGCCCTTCTGGGTGACCAAGAGCGAAACCCTGCGGCGATCGCTCGCGGCGGTCTTCTTGCTGACCAGCCCTAAGCCTACCAGCTTGTTCACGATCCTGGTCACGAACGCGCCGGTGACGTGGAGGTGATCGCTGACGGTAATCACGTTGACGTCCTGCGTCTTCTGGAGATGCGCGATCGAGATCAGGATCGTGTATTCGATCCCTGCCAGGCCGATATATTCGGCGTGGCCCGCACGTATCGCCTCATGGCGATAGAGGAACGCAAACAGGTCGTGGACGAGCTTGCGGAACATTCCGTCCGTCCCATCGACCAGCAGCTCGGGCCGGCTGATCGTGAGGGATACGGGCTTCGGCTTTTCCGTTTCGTTCCTCTTTGACATCACTTCCTCCGGGAATGCAATTTTCGTGGCTGTTATGTGCGACCACCCTTCATCGACCATGGAAAGAGCCACCGCTGAAGCCATTCCACCGACTGGAAAAGAGTCAAGCTTATCAGAGCGAGGATGACAATCGACGCGAGTGCTCTAGGCACATCGAAATTTGTCGTCGAGTGCACGACAAGATAGCCGAGCCCCTGGTCGGATGCGACGAACTCGCCAACCACTCCGCCGATGACCGACGTCGTGACGCCGATCCGAAAGCCATTGAACAGGAAGGGCACCGCGCCGGGCAGCTCCACCGTCAGCAGGCTCTTCAGGCTGGAGGCGCCCGCCACGTGGGCAAGATCCAGCAAGTCCCTCGGCGTGGCCCGAAGCCCCGCGACCGTGGAAACGAGAATGGGAAAGAACGAGATCAGAGCCACGACCACCACGCGTGCCGCCATTCCGGGCCCCAGCGACAGGACGATGATCGGCGCGAGGGCGATAGTCGGGATCGCATGCGCGAATACGATCAACGGGAACATAGCATCCGAGAACGGACGCCAGATCGCGATCGCGATGCCGAGCGGAATCGCGACCAGCAGCGAAAAGGCAAAGCCGAGGCAGATGGTCTCCAAGGTTGCGATTGCATGACCCACGAAGTTGAAGCCGAACGCGACACCTTCCTCAAAGATCACGGAAGGCGCCGGCAGGACGTAGACAGGAATCTCGAACAGGCGCACGCCGGCTTCCCAGATCAGGATGAATGCGACGAACGCGGCGATGGGCGACCAGATTTTCATGGGTGCTGCTCCGCGAGGACCGGTTCACCGATGGCCGCAGGAGCGCCGCGGCCGTAGATGCCGTCCCGGATGCGTTTTGCATAGGTATGGAAGGTCGGCAGCGCCGTCGCCTCCTCGTTGCGTTCCGGCAGCTCGATCTCGCAGAGATCCCGCAAACGGCCCTTGTTGGACGACATCACCGCGACACGGTCCGAAAGCAGCACCGCCTCGTTGACAGAATGCGTGACGAATAGCGTCGTCTTGCGCGTCGCCTGGTGCATCGCGAGGAGCTCGAGCTGTATCTCCTCCCGCGTGAGCGCATCCAAGGCGCTGAACGGCTCGTCCATCAAAAGAATCGCCGGATCGAGGATGAGGGCGCGGCATATGGCGACACGCTGCTGCATCCCACCCGATAGTTCGTCGGGCGCGCTACGCGCCCATCGCGTCATGCCGACGGTCTCCAAGAGGCTCATCGCACGATCGGTGTCCGCGCGGGTTACTCGGCGGATGACGCGCACCGGATAAAGCACGTTCGACAGCACGTTCAGCCACGGCAAAAGGTTGGGCCGCTGAAACACGATCGCCACCTTCTCGAAGCCGCGCCTGTTCCTGACCTCCGGGAGTGTCATCCGGCCGGCCGACGGCGTCAGCAGGCCGGCCGCTATTCTCAAAACGGTCGACTTGCCGCACCCGGAAGGGCCCACGAGGGAGAGAAACTCCCCCTCGCGCATATGAAGGTCGAAATGCTCCAGGACGGTGTGCTGCCCGTCCCGCATCGCATAGCGAACGGTGATGTTCTCGAAGCCTACCGCTTCGGGAACCCTAATCTCCTGAACCGACATTCCACCCGTCTCCGACCGACGCCGATCACTTTCGCACGAAGCTGTCGGCGGATGGAATGTTCTGGAGCTGCTGCGCCTTGGCAGTGATCTCGGCGGAGCGCGCGATCCGCTTGTCGTCCCATTCCAGAGCCGGGCTGCTGCTCTCGAAGACGAGCGCCCAGCCGAGCTTTGCCAGCATCAGCTCCCGGTCGTAGTTCATTTCCGGCGCGGTGCTCACCATGGCGCGCACCGCCTCCTCCTGGTTCTCATATGCGCCGCGATAGGCGCACCGCATCCCGTCGATAAACCGATCGACCAGTTCGGGGTTGGACTTCAGCAGTTCGTCGCTGGTCGCGATCACGTCGCCGTAGATGGCGAGCAGTTTGCCGAAATCGATGCTCGTCACCGACTTGCCCGCCTTCTGTGCCACCGCATTGATGCCGGCTGCCGTCGTTGTATAGGTCAGGATTCCATCCACCTGCCCCTGTAGCAGGGAACCGGCGAGCGCGGCCGGCTCGATCGACTTTCGGACGACCTTCGAGGCATCGGCGCCTTCCTGCTCCATCGCGGCGGGCAACAGCAGGGTGCCGCCTTCGTTCGGTCCGGCGGCAAGGATGCGCCCTTCCATGTCCTTGAGCGTCTTCACCGGGCCGCCGACCACCACCCCGATCGCGACGGGGGAGTCGGAGAAGAGTGGCATGACCGCCTTAAGCGGCGCGTTGGTCTTGGCGACCGCCGTTATCAGCGTGCCGATGTCGACCTGTCCGAACTGAGCCGCACCAGTCGCCACCTTTGCGACCGTGTCCAGCGAGCCATAGCCACGCTGCACCTTGAGATTGATGCTACGGTCGCTGAAACAGCCCTTCTGGATGCCGTAGAAGAGGGCCGAAGCCTGACCTTGTGCCAGCCAGCTGAGCTGGAGCGACACGTCGTCGGCTGCATGCGCGGCGGATATGCCGGATACAAGCGATGCCGATACCGTTACTGCCGTCGCAACCCGCCGGAAATTGTGGATGCCGCTTACGAGAATGTTCATCATTTGGTTCCCCTGTTTTTGATTTAAGAGATGTTTAAGAGATGATTGTGCTGACCATGCTCATCGAGTGCGCATCGATCAGTCCGCCGTCGGAGAAGCCGCAGCTGGCGCTGTTTGCCATGCTCAGCACATTCAGGCGCATCAGCAGCTGGGAGACGGGAGGGCATCCCAGGTCTGCGACGAGCACCTCCTCGAAGCGCCGCAATGCGGCTGCCACCGGCTCGATTTCGTCGAGGGACATAAGCCCCGCCACCGGCAGGGCGAGCTCGCAGATGACTTCGCCGTCGCGAACTGCGATGTAACCGCCGCCGATCTCGGCCAGGCGATTGCCGGCCAGCGCCATGTCCGCCCGGTTCTGGCCGATGATCAGCATGTTGTGGGCGTCGTGGCTCACCGTGGTGGCGATCGCGCCGCTTTCGAGACGCAGGCCGCCCACGAAACCCAGGCCGATGCGCCCGGACCCGCCGTGACACTCCACCATCGCCAGGAACGAAACACGCGAATCTGCCTGCACCGTTCCGTCTTCCACCGGAAGAACGATATCGTCCTGGCGCTTCGGCGCATCGGTGATGATTGCCCGCGCGCCCACCGTCGCGACCTCGCCTTGCACGCGCAGCACGAAATCGGTTGCAGCAAGAGGACGCCGCAGCGAGACGGCCCTGAACTGCGGCGCCGACAACACCGATCGGGAGACGCTGCCGCTCGTCGCGCGGGAATTGTCCACGAACACGCCTCCGATCATCGAGGCGTGCACCTTGACAGTCGCGAGATCGTCTAGGATCACGAGATCGGCCGCCTTGCCCGGCGCGACGGTGCCGTAGTCGCGATCGATGCGCAGGCCTTCGGCAACATTGAGGGTGGCCCATTGATAAGCGACGGCTATCGGCACCCCTTCCTCGATGCAAAGCCTGATGCGCTGATCGAGGTGGCCCTCGTCCAGCAAGTCGCTGGGATAGACCTCGTCCGTCGAGAGCTGGATGAAGCGGGTTTCGAGATGCCGCCGCTCGATCAGGCTGGCCAACTCGCGCACGTGCTCGCGGCCCAGCCGGCGGCCCGGGCGCATCACGAGCGTCGTCCGCAGGCCTAGCCGCTGGTTCTCGAGAATCTCGTCGACCGAGCTCGCGACATGGCTGTCCTCAAACCCCGCCACCACAAAGCAGTTGAGCGCCGCGCCGCGCACCCCCGCCGGCTGGCCGGAGACGGTCTTTCCAAGACGGATCGTCCGATCGATCTTGGACATCAGATCTGGTTCGCCACGCAGCACCCACTGCGGATTGTAGTCGCCGGCCAGGCAGACTGTCTCCGGCAGGTCGAGCAGACTAAGAGTATCGTCGAGGCTCAGCTCGCCCGATGTCGATTCCAGCTCCTGGGGGTAGCCCGGCACGCGACCCGGAACGCGCAGAAGAATGCGCAACCGTGCCGCTTCCGCATCGGCCAGCATTGCCCGCACCCCCGCCATCCCACAAACATTGGCGATTTCGTGCGGGTCCTGCGCCACGAGGGTGGTCCCGCGTGCCGTTACGGCACGCGAGAACTGCTGCGGTGTCACCAGCGAGCCCTCGATATGGACATGAGGATCCATGAATCCCGGACTGACATATCGGCCGGCCAGATCGACGCTCTCCAGGCGGTCCCAACTGCCGGACCCCGGAGCGGCCAACGCCGCTATTCGTCCGCTCTTGATGGCAATCTCGACCGGATAGATTTCACGTGTCGCCACATTGAGCAGTTGCGCATTCGTGAGCACGAGATCGGCAGGAGAGTTGCCGCTCGCGACGCTCATAACTGCTGTCCGCGTCGTTGGATCCACGCTACGCCTCTCGCATTAAACTACTTAAATTTGCAAACTTGGTATGCTAAGTAAAGCGCGATGTTGCATTGCGGTATACAAATCCGCCGCTTCGGCCTCACCCTCGCTGAACATGGTCTGCCGGGCGCAGCTGCCGGAACCGCCCCTCGTAGAAGAGGAGCCCGGCGGAGGCCGCGCATGAGTGGCTCTGGAGGTTCACGACCCTGCCCACAATGATAAGATGGTCACCCGCGTCGTGGTGGGCGTGACATTTGCACTCCAGGTGCGCGATCGCGTCGGAAATGAGCTGCGCGCGGACATCTCTTGCAGGGTGTGCCCGCACGTCTCTCCATTTTTCGACGGCGGGGCGCGCGAACCGGAGAGCGATCTCTCCTTGCGATTCCGATAGTATGCTGACGCCGAACTGAGAAGCGCGCTGCCAGTGGTCGAAGCTTCCGGCGGAGCGTGCCACGCTGAACAGGATGAGCGGCGGATCGAGCGATACGGAATTGAGCGAATTAACGGTCATGCCGATGTCGGTCCCGTCAGTGGATTTTGCCGTGACGATCGCTACACCGGTGGCGAATTTGCCAAGGGCATCGCGAAATTCGCGCTGCGTGAATGCATGGGGAACCGCGGCGGGCATGGCTACTCACCTCTCGGCAGCGAACGGATGTGGCAGATCGCAATAGGAAACGGCGATCGTGCGCGCGGAGGCCGGAGTGTTTCGGCTTCGTCCGATGAAGCGGGGCTCGCCTGCGGACACCACGCACGCGACCGCCGGGATATCGCCGTGGCCGAGCGCGGCAAGCGCATCGCGCTGCGTGCCTCCGTCCGGCGCATCGAGGATGATGAGATCGGCATCGCGGCCAGGTGCGATGACGCCGCTGCTCAGCCGATAGACATTCGCCGGACTGCCTGTTGCGGCGCATATGGCCTGTTCCGGGCTGAGCGGGCCGAGGCTCGCCAGATGCGACATGGTATAGAGCATGCCGAGAGGCATGATCCCGCTGCCTGTCGGCGTGTCGGTGGCGATGAGCAGCCGATCCAGGGCATCGTAATCGGCAGCGAGTTCGGCGCAGAGCAAGGTGGTGCGCAGGTTTCCGGCCGTGCAGACCTGGAGCACCACGCCACTCTCGCGGATGATCATCTCGAAATGCGCATCCGGCATGGCGGTAGGACCGCCATTGACGTGGAAAGATACGTGCGGATCCAGCGCCAGCAAATGCTCGCCGGTGATCGCGCCCGATCCCGGAATGGACGAGCCACCAGTATGGACGGTCGTAATCATCCCGCTGGCGCGGGCGGCGTCGATCATCGGCTTGTAGTCATATGCGGACGCGACCGCTCCGAAGCCCGCCTTGGCCAGCCACACGCCCTTGCGGGCAGTCTCGGCGATGTCCTCCGCCGTAAGGCCCGGCTCCAGAAGAAGGGAGCCGCCATGTACGGTCATCCCGCCGGGACGGTAGTTCAGGAAGCACTTGTGCGCGGCCACAGCCAGCGCCTTGACCCCTTCGGGATCTCGCGGCCTGCCCGGAACATGCACCTCGGAGGCGGAGATGGACGTCGTCGTTCCACCATGGAGATAGCTCTCCAGATAGCCGACTGTCTGCTGCCTCGGCGTATAGTCGCCGAACGTGATATGGACGTGGGAATCGATGAAGCCGGGCGCCACGACCGCGCCCGCGGCGTCGATGACCAGGTTGCAGTCCTTCAATGCGTGCGCCGCGACGTTTCCTGCGGCGACGATCCGTCCGTCCTCGCAGACGACGGTGTCGCCGTCCAGGACCGGGCTCTGAAGCAGCCCGGAGACAATGGTACCGATATTGGTTAATGCCAGCCGCATTCTGCTTCCCTCTGGATATGGGGGAGTCTGGGTTAGGCGCCCGGTTTGTCCCGGCTCAGTCCGTAGCCGCCCAACAATTCGTCGACCATCGCGAGCGGACCGTTCCACCCGAACGTCCGAAAGCTGTGGCCCGCGGTCACGAACTGGGCGCCGGCATAGAACATCTCGTATTGGACGTGCCGCGAGGCGAACTCCGATCCGACGGCGTCCCACACCGCCTTGAGGAACTTGACCTTCTCGATGGGCTCAAACGCCGGCGAACGCTGCGTCTTGAGGATCACGGATTCGACCAGTTCATTGTTGAAATCGCGTTCCGAGGACGGGAGCATGATGATCGAGCCCCCGGCAAGTTCGCGTATTTTCGCGACGATGGCCGGATAGAGTTCCTGTGTGGTCACCTGCGCCGCGTAGAGATAGTGCCGGTTCGGCACCCAATAGCCGCCCCGCATCTCGCCGGCGATTTCCATGCCGTCCAGCATCGCCTCCACGCCGCCGACCTGTGCCGCCAGGCGCCCCAGCTGCTCGCGTACGGGCGGCATGGAAAGCGTGCCGATCGTCTCGCAGAGGCGGTGGGCCATGCCGACGAGGAAGCGTAGCTTTGTGACCAGCCGGATCTGGGACTGGTAGTTCTGATAGACATGGCCGGGCGTTTCGTGGAACTGCGCGTTGCAGAGCCCCACGTCCCGGTGGACGAACACCCTCTCCCACGGAACCTTGACGTCGTCGAAATAGACGACAGCATCGTTCTCGTCGTAGCGGGACGAGATGGGGTTGTCGAAGACCGAGGCCGCGTCACGCTCGTAGGACTTGCGCGACAGGATTCGCAATCCTTTCGCGTTCAAGGGCAGCGCGCAGCTGAATGCCAGGTCCTCTTCCCCCGGCTTCAGCGGCTGCAGATTGGCGACGAAGACCTCGTTCGCCATGATCGTGCTGGTGCCGAGCATCTTCGCGCCGCGAAGGGTGATGCCCTCGCTGTCCTCGTCAACGATGCGGGCCACGACGCCTTCGACCTGATCGCCCCAGTCCCTGGAGCGATCGACCTGCGGGTTGATGATCACATAGGTCAGGAACAGGTCGTTGCGGCTGATATGGTCGAAGTAGTCGGCAAAGGCCTTCGCGCGCGCGGAGCCGCCGCGCTCGAACACCTCCAGCCCGATGCGCTGCCCGAGAAGCGCCGATGCCACATGGTCGGGCGATCGGCCCATGAAGCCGAAGTTCAGCTCGGAGAGTTTCGACAGCGCCGTCCGCCGCAGGCGCATCTCCTCGTAGGAGCGCGGCATCTGCCAGGCGCGCCCGACGCGCCGGCCGCCGCCGATGTCGAAGGTCATCGTCTCCAGATTCTCCGGAGACGACTGGAAGTCGTAGAGGGCGCCGACCGACGCCACCGAGTTCCTGAAGGCCGGATGCGTCGTGACGTCGTCGACGGCCGCACCGTCTATGAAGACGGAACGTCCGTCCTGCAGCGAGCGGATATGGTCCGGACCAGTCTTGCAGCTCATCGCCTTGCCCCGATGTCCTGGATCATTCCAACCCGTCGAGACCCTTGACGTCCTGGATCGCCAGGCCGCCGACCCGATGGTTGAGACGGCCTCGATTGGCGTAGGCGCAGATGATAGCGATCTCGTCCGGAAGCGGCGCATCGGGTAGCATCAAGGTGATGCCGTCATAGTGCGAGCGCACATAGAGCGCGTCCTTGAACGCCAGCGGCACATCGATGACGGAGCCGGCAGCAGCGCGCTTGGTCATCGACGAGATCCAGGCCTTGCCACCGCCTGCGGCACGCCGGACCTCATTACCGAACACCGTTGTAAGGAACGCCACGCCATGCTCCTGCTCGCCGGCAAGCCCTACAACACCGGCCTTGCCGTAGCTCTGGATCGAATAGTCGCCCATGAGCGAGGCCGCATGCTCCGACAACTCGCGGCCCAGCGCCTCGCTGGCGGACACCAGCGACGACAGGTCCTCTGCATAGACGCCGGCAAAGGGGTTCGAGATAACTGCAACAGCCGCAACCTTGCGCAAGGCGGGCTCGCCAGGGCGCCCCGCCTCTGACCTAACATCTTCCCTGAACGAGAGAATCTTCCGAATGCGCATTGGCTCCTCCTGATTGCTGTCAAATAGCGAACAAAGTTTGCTATGTAAAGCTGATATTTTTAGAAGGACGGCCCGCCAAACCCTTTACTTGGCGTACAAAGTTTGCTTCCTTGATCAGGATATGTGTCCTCCAGCATCGACGAGTGAGCCGCCCATGGCCGCCAGTGCCGAAAGCATCTCGGGCCTTCCAAAGGCAGAACTGCACCTCCACATCGAAGGCACGCTGTCGATCGAGATGAAGCGCCGCTTCGCCTCACGCAACCGGCTGGAGCTTGGAGAAGACAGCTTCAAGCCTCTGAGCGTTCCGGAGGGCTCCACCGGCCAGGCGCTCGACATCCTGCAGTACAAGATGTTCCTCGGGCTCTATTTCGAGGGCCTGAAGGTGATGTCGACCGAGCAGGACTTCCACGATCTCGCCTTCGCCTATTTCCAGGAATGCAAGTCAAACAACGTCCTGTATGCGGAACTTTCCTTCGACCCGCAGGCCCATACGAACCGCGGCGTTGCCTTCGAGGCGGTGATCGGCGGTCTCACCGCGGCGCGCAAGGCGGCGGCGGAGACGCTGGGGATCGAGAGCCGGCTCATCATGTGCATCAACCGCGACCTGTCGCTTGAGAGCGCGGTGGCGACGCTGGAGGCGGCGCGCCCTCATCGCGACAAGATCGCCGGCCTCGGCCTCGACAATGTCGAGGACGGACATCCTCCGATCAAGTTCCGCGAGGTCTACGCCGCGGCCCGGGACCAGGGCTACCGGCTGACGGCGCATTGCGACGTCGACATGGTCAACGCGCGCGAACACGTGCGCCAGTGCATCCACGAGATCGGGGTGGAGCGGATCGACCACGGCATCAACGTTCTGGACGACGACGGCCTAGTCGCCGATGCGCTCGGTCGAAAGATCCATTTCACCACTTGCCCGACGTGGCGCATGGGCGATCCCAAGCCCCGGCGCGTCGACCGTATCGAAAAGATGCGCGCGCTCGGCCTTTCCGTGTCGCTGAACAGTGACGATCCCGGATACTTCGCCAGCGGATACATGAACCACATGCTGACGGCGGTGGCCCAGACGGGCGACCTCTCCATCGAGGACCTTGCCGACTACATGCGAAACGCCTTTGCCTCCGCCTGGCTCGGCGAGGACCGGAAGCTGCAATACGTCCAGACGGTCGACGCCTACATGGCCGGCCTGTGAGGCGAACGATCGCAAGCGGGGAACGTCTTGCCTGAGAGAAAACTGAGCCTGGGGGCCTTCTTCCATCCGACCGGCCACCATGTGGCGGCATGGCGCCATCCCGCGTCGCAGATCGACGCCGGCACCAATATCGATCACTATATCGACTTGGCCCAACGCGCCGAGGTGGCGCATTTCGATTTCGTTTTCCTTGCAGATGCTCTGGCTGTGCGGCACGGAAATCTCGCGGCGCTAAGCCGCTGGCCGCAATACATGGCCTATTTCGAGCCGACGACGCTGATCGCCGCGATGTCGACGGTCACCTCGCGCATCGGCTTCGTGGCGACGGCGACCACCTCCTACAACGAGCCCTACAACATCGCACGCCGCTATGCCTCGCTGGACCACATCAGCAAGGGTCGCGTGGGCTGGAACGTCGTCACCTCGTCGAACCAGGACGAGGCCCGCAATTTCTCGCGCTCGGCCCACTTCGATCACTCCGAGCGCTACCGGCGCGCCACCGAGTTCATCGAGATCGTGAAGGGCCTGTGGGACAGCTGGGAAGACGACGCCTTTGTCCGCGACAGGGACAGCGGCCTGTATTTCGACCCCGCGAAGCTGCATCCGCTCGATCATTCCGGAGACGATTTCAAGGTCCGCGGTCCCTTGAACGTCGCCCGACCGCCGCAGGGCCATCCGGTTATCGTCCAGGCGGGCTCGTCGGATACTGGCCGCGACTTCGCCGCGGCATTCGCCGAAGTGATCTTCACTTCGCAGACGAAGCTCGACGAGGCGACTGCCTTCAGGTCGGACCTGCACGAGCGCGCCGCACGCATCGGCCGCTCGCCGGGCGAGATCCGCATCATGCCTGGGTTCAATCCCATCATCGGTGACACGGTCGAAGAGGCGCACGAGAAGAGGGACTATTTGCAGTCGCTGATCTCGCCCGAGCTCGGCCTGGCGCTGCTCGCGCCGATCCTGCCTGAGGTCGATCTGTCCATCTGCGACGTCGACCGGCCGATCCCGATGTCGCTGCTGCGTGAAACCACCAATGCGAGCAAGAGCGACCTGAAGCGCCTAGTCGAGCAGACCGAGGCCGGGATGACTATCCGGCAAATCTACATGCAATATGCCGGCGCGCGCGGGCAGAACACGGTCATCGGGACGGCGCAGGACGTCGCCGACCACATGATCCGCTGGGCGGATGCAGGCGCCGTCGACGGCTTCTTGATCCAGCCGGCGCATCTCCCCGTAGGACTGTCGGAATTTGCGAACCGGGTCGTCCCGCTTCTTCAGGAGCGGGGCTACTTCCGCTCCGAATACGAGGGCTCGACCCTGCGCGAGCATCTCGGCCTGCCCCGGCCCGCGAACCGATACGCCAGCCGGGGCATCCGGAACACGTCCGACACCATCTGACGCCGCCCGTTGCGCGAGAGGAATAGCCGATGACCGATGGCACCGAGAACAAGCGGCAGCTCGACGATTATCTGCGCCGGATTCCCAAAGCCGAGACGCATGCGCATCTCATCGGCGCCATGCGGCCGTCGACCTACGAGGAATTCGCCCGCCGCGCCGGCGTGTCGCTGCCTAGGGCCGCGGCGGACTTCTATCCCTATGAGAGTTTCTACGAATTCCTGACACTGTCCAGGCTGGGCACGAGTCTCCTCTCCAGCCGGGAGGATTTTGCCCGCGTCATCTATGAGGCGCTGGAAGACGGGCTCGCGAGCTCGAACCAGCTTCACACCGAGATGTTCTTCAATCCGCAATACTTCATGGCGCGGGGCATCGCCTATGATACGGTTATCGGCGGACTGGCGGACGGCGTGAGGGAGGCGGCACGGACACTCGGCGTGAGCTGCCTGCTGATCCCGTCGATCGGCCGGCAGATCGACGAGCAGGCAGCCAACGAACTGCTGAACGAGATTCTCGCGCATCGCCCGGACGAGGTGATCGGCATCGGGCTCGACGGCGCGGAGCGCGACGGCCCGCCGCAGCGCTTCATCTCGGTCTACGAGCGGGCCGGCCGGGCAGGCCTGAAGCGCACCGCCCATGTCTGCGAGGACAACCAGACACTGGACGAGGCACCACCGTCCAACTTCGCCGTCTGCTGCGACCAGCTCTGCTGCGACCGGTTCGACCACGGCTACAATCTGCTGGCCGACTACGAGATGGTCAAGAAAGCCCGCGACGAAGGCAAGTATTTCACCGCCGTCGCCCTGCCGAGCGCGCCCGCGCGGCGCGAGCGCCGCTGGAAGAGCATCGCGTCCATGGTCGAGCAGGGATTGAATGTGACGCTGACCACCGACAACCCGGCAATGTTCGGCACCAATCTCGCGCATTCATACCAGGTCGTCTGCGAAGCCTGCGGCTGGTCGCACGAGGACGCGCGCCGGCTGAGCCTGGCGGGCGTCGATGCAAGCTGGCTGGACGAGTCCGACAAGCGAAGACTGCGCGCAGACTTCCTCAAGCAGATCGCCGATCTGGACGCCTCGCTGCCTGCGGATGCCGCCCAACGCTCCGCCTGAGACGCACCCGACACACCAGCAGAACAGATGGCCAAGCGGTCCGATATCGCCCTGGCCGGCCCGAACCGAGGTCTGCGTCGCTCGGAGGCAAGGGGCACGGATCTTTAAGTCGCTGCATGTGCCGTCACCGGTGATCAATTTCTGATCCCCGACTGCACAAGATTCGGGCGTTCGACCTGACGGATCGCATGGCCGATTTATATGGCGACAGTCTTTCTTCTTTCATTTCAGTGCCTTGTCCTCGCGGACAGGGGGTATCGACGACTGGCACGCCGATTGCATCGTGGCTCGATGCTGTCGTTGTTTTTTTGCCTGCCTCTGCAAACGTTTGCAGAACCAGTTGATCTAGTCCTATCGCTGCCAGGAGAACCTACTGTGCGATCCAAAGTCCTGCTTACAACCCTCATGCTCACCGCCCTTGCCGGCCCCTCTGCTGCTGAGGATCTGAAGCCGACGACAATCGCCGTCGGCACCACCGCACTGAATGTCAGCTATTCGTTTCTGACCCTGCCCAAGACGTTGGGATATTGGGTGGAGGAAGGCTACGACGTGACGGTCGAGCCGGTCGGAGCATCGCTTCAGGCCGTCCAGCAGATGGTGGCGGGCAATGCCGAATTCGCCCAGATCAACGCCAGCGTGATCGTCCAGTCGAACATCCAGAACAAGCTTCCGCTGCGTGTCGTCGAGACGAACACCATGACCGACTGGACGATCTCGGTTCCCGCCGGTTCGCCGCTGAAGAGCGTCCAGGACCTGAAGGGAAAGACGATCGGCGTCTTTAGCCTCGCGACCGGCGGCATTCCGCTGTTGAACAGCTACCTGTCCGAGAACGGCATGGCTCCCTCCGATGTCTCACTGGTACCGCTCGGAATGGGCGCTGCTCCGGTCGATGCCCTTAAGACCGGCAAGGTAGACGCCTTGCTTTACTGGGCGGCCGCAACGACCCTGTTCGAGAACGCCGGCCTCGAGCTGAGCAAGACGATCCCCGAATCCTGGCAGAAGCTTCCCGACTACTCGCTGTCGACATTGCAGGCGACGATCGACAAGGAGCCTGAGAAGGTGATCGGCATCGCGCGCGGCATGGTCAAGGCGATGCTGTTCATTTCCGCCAACCCCGAATGCACCGTGAAGCTGCATTGGGCGCACTACCCGGAAACCAAGCCGACCGGCGTCGACGAAGCGACCGCGCTCAAGCGGGAACTCCGCAGCGTCGAACTGTCCGCGCAGAGCTATGCGAAGGCCTTTGCAGCCGGCGGCGGGAAATATTGGGGTGGTGTCGACCCGGCCGGATTCGATGCGCTGCAGAAACTGCTCAAGGAGAACGGCGTGATCGCCGGCGCCATGCTGGCCGAAGACTACCTCACCAAGATTCCGGACTTCTTCCAGAAGATCAACGACTTCGACGCCGAGGCCATTCGCGCTTCCGCGAAGGCCTGTGAGGCCGCTCGATGATGCCTGGCCAGACCTGGCTTGAAGCGGGCGCCATGCGCGCGCCCGCTTCACCGCTCGCGCGGATAGCCCACCTGGAAAAGACCTACGTCACACAGAAGTCGGAGACGATCCATGCGCTCGCCAATATCGGGCTTGAGGTCGCCCCGGGCGAGTTCATCACGATCGTCGGGCCGAGCGGCTGCGGCAAGTCCACGCTCCTGAAGATCCTCGCCGGCCTCGTCCAGCACACGTCGGGCACGGTGGAGATCGCCGGCAGGCAGGTAACCGGACCGATCCGCGATCTCGGCGTCGTGTTCCAGTCGCCCGTATTGCTGCCCTGGCGTACGGTGCTCGACAATGTGCTGGTGCCTTGCGAGATTCAGGGACTCGACCGCGAGGAATCCCGCAAGCGTGCGCTGGAACTGCTCGACATGGTCGGCCTGTCCGGCTTCGAGGGCAAATACCCCAAGGAACTGTCCGGCGGCATGCAACAGCGCGTGGGCATCTGCCGCGCGCTCGTCCACCGGCCCGCCTTCCTGCTCATGGACGAGCCCTTCGGCGCGCTCGACGCCATGACGCGCGAGACGATGAACCTCGAACTGCTCCGCATCTGGAAGGAGCAGGCGACGACGGTGCTGCTGGTGACCCATTCAATACCCGAGGCGGTCTTCCTGGCCGATCGGGTCGTCGTGATGACGCCGCGGCCGGGGCGGATCACCGAGATCCTGGACGTCGACCTGCCGCGGCCCCGGACGCTCGAAATGTTCAACACCGAAAAGTTCGGCCGCTACGTCAGTGCGATCAGGCGGCATTTCGACAGCAGTGGGAGGCTGGATTGATGGCGATGGCTCACGACGCCACTGTCGCGGAAACAAAGCCGCCGCGGCGCAAGTCCGGCTGGAAGGAGAGCAGGCTGATCTCTCCGGCCGTTCTGGTCGCTTTCCTGCTTTTCTGGGAAACGGCCATTCATCTGGCCGAGATTCCCCCGATCGTCCTCCCACCGCCGAGCGCAGTCTTCGTCTCGCTCTATCAGGGGATCGTCACGGGATTGTTCCTCCCGCATTTTCTCGTGACGCTGTGGGAAGTGGTGGCAGGCTTTGTGGTGGGTGCCGGCATCGGCATGGTGCTCGGCGTCCTGATAGGCCTGTCACCCTTTCTGGAACGGGTCTTCTATCCCTACGTCGTCGCCTTCCAGACCGTTCCGAAGGTCGCCATCGCGCCAATCGTCGTCATCTGGTTCGGCTACGGGCTTTCTTCCAAGATCATCATCACCGCGATGATCGCCTTCTTCCCCGTGCTGGCGAACATGATCGTCGGGCTGCGTTCGGCGCCTCTCGAGCAGATCGAGATGCTGAAGTCGTTCACGGCGAGCAAGTGGCGGATCTTTCGCATGGCGAAACTGCCCAATGCGATGCCCTTCGTCTTCGCAGGCCTCGACATCGCCATCATCGTCGCGGTGATCGGCGCCATCGTCGGCGAGTTCGTCGGAGCACGCGCCGGGCTCGGCTACCTCATCATGCAGATGAACTTCACCTTCGACATGGCGGGCGTCTTCGCGGTGCTGATCATCCTGTCCGCGATCGGCATCGGCCTTCACTGGATCGTCGTGCTCGCCGAGCGGAAGGTGCTGTTCTGGGCGGAGAGCAACAGCCGGAGCCAGCAGGCAGGCGGCTGACGAGGCAAGGGCGCTGCAGATGCAATCGATGCTCTGCCCGACAGTCCCAGGCAGGAGGCGTCATGGCCAGGGTCATGACGCCTCCCGCATGTCCTCAGTTGCCGCGGGCGGCGACGTAGTCCATGACCTCCCGCAGATAGGCGTCGCGACGGTCGGTCGGCATCCAGCCAGCGTTGAACGCGTTCTGCATGATCTTGCCCATCTCCCGAGTGGTGAAGCCGCATTCCTTCACCGCCCGCGGCAGCAGCTCATGCAGCATGCCGCTGGACATCATGCCGGGGTCGTCCGAGTTGAGCGTGATATTGAGGCCGGCGTCGAACATGTCGCGGATGCGCGGAATCCGGTAGGGGTCTTGACTCCCGCTCCACCAGGTCGGGCATGGCGTGAGGTAGATATCGCGCTCCTTGAACGTCTCGACCAGCTTCGGGTCGTCGAGCGTGTTGAAGCCGTGATCGATCCGCTCGACCTTGAGCACTTCCAGGCATTGCCAGATGTGCTGGACCGAATTCTTTCGATCGACGTCGCAGTGGCAGGTCAGGTGCCAACCCTCCGAACGCGCGAAGTCGAAAGCGTCGCGCATCTTGATTGGCGGGTTTCCAGGTTCGTAGCCGCCCATGCCGATCCCCACGACGATGTCCTGATAGGGCACCAGGCTCTTGACCGTCTCCAGGCCGCTTTCGGCGCTGCGCCCCCGGTTGATTGTGAGGAGCAGCTTCGCCTCGACGCCGAACGCTTCCGCACCTTCCTCGACGCCGGCCCTCATGCCCTCCATCAGCATCTCCAGGGGGATGCCCAGCGCGACGTGCCCCTGCGCGCCGAAGAAGATCTCCGAATAGCGGATGTTGCCTTCGGCGCACCGGCGCAGGTGCTGGAACATGATGTCCCGGTAGTCCTGCTCGGTGCGGAAGACGACATGGTTGGCGTAGTACAGCTCCAGGAACTTGCCCAGGATCTCCCCCGGGCTGCTGGCGGAGTAGTCATGCGCCGCGAGCAGCTCGTCTTAGGTTTCGTAGGGCAGCTTGATGCCGTTTCGGCGGGCGAGCTGCCATTTCTGCGCCGGCGTGACGGTGCCTTCGAGGTGGACATGCAGCTCTGCCTTGGGCAGGCCTAGAAGAAAATCATCCGATGATATTATGAGGTATTGCCCCGAACCGAATTGAGCCCAAGCATTCTGCAATCGTTTGCAGAAAATTTCAATAAATAAGAGAACGCATCGAAATTACAATCAGCAACAACTTATAATCATCGTAAGGATTACTTTTTTATTGGAGCGGATTTGTACTTTTTTGTTATTTTTCAATGAAAGCTGACTATATGCATATAGCGCGGCATTGACCTCCGCCAAGCCTCGGCGCGCACAGCGCTGTTGACCGGGAGTCCCGTCTGTGCGGAGACTGCCTCGGGCATTCCGCCAGGAGCAGCGCACAGTGACACGACCCACATCGAAAGCCGGTCTCGTCGAAGTCGCCAGGGCCGCCAAGGTGTCCGTCTCGACCGTCTCGCGCGCGATCTCGCGCCCGGAAATGGTGAGCGAGGAACTGCGCAAGCGGATCGAAACGATCTGTCGCGACATGAACTATATGCCGAACAGGGTCGCCCGCAGCCTGAAGATGCACAGGACGGAGACCGTGGGGCTCATCGTGCCCACCGTCTCCAACCCGCTCTATGCGCCCACCATCGACGGTGTCCGGGAGGTTCTGGACGAGGTCGGCTTCGGGCTGTTCGTCAGCTCCTGCGAACGGGATCCCGCGCGCGAATATTCCGAGGTGCGCACGATGATCGAGCACAATGTCGACGCCATCCTGTCGATGATGCCTGTGCATCTTCCGGAGCTCTACGCGCTGCTCGACCGCTCCAGGATCCCGTACGTCTTCATGACGCCGGGAGGCAGGGACCAGCCCGTGCCGCACGTCACCTACGACAACACCGGCACGGCGCGCCTCACCGTCCGGCACCTGCTGGACAAGGGCCATCGCGAGATAGCGGTGCTGTGCGGGCCGTCGTCCAGTACGCCGGTCATCGCCGACCGCACGGAAGCGGCGCTGAGCGAGCTCGCGGCCCATGGCTGCACGCCCGGCGCCGAATGGGTCGTTGAATGCGAATACGATCCCGTGTCCGCGCGGGCCGGTGCAAGACGCATTCTAGAGAGCCCCCGGCGGCCGACGGCGGTCGTCTGCTCCGGCGACCAGCACGCGGTCGCCTGCATCGTCGAGGCCCAGGTGATGGGCCTGTCCCTCCCGCGCGACCTTTCCGTGGTCGGCTGCAACGACGTCGCGATCGCCCAGCTCTGCGAGCCGCAGCTGACGACGGTCCGGCCACCGTACAGGGAGATCGGCGTCACGGCCTGCCGCCTCGTCCTGGAGGCGCAGAAAGGCAAGCCACCACCCGATCGCACCGTGCTGGACAGCGTGTTCGTCGAGCGCGCCAGCGTCGCGGCACCGTCGCGATGAGGTAGGCGAGCTCATGTAGCCAAGTGAAATGCAGCACTTCTCAACGCCGAAGATGCTCGCGTCGCCGCGTCCTGGCGCCTGCCGAAAATCCTGTTCGATCATGTCAACGGCGCGGCCTCGCAAGCACACGCTGCCGCCGCTCGATGATTGCCTCTATGCGCTTCAACCGACGACCCCGCATCTATCGCGGTATTCATTGCATCGCCGCCTGAACCGGCACGCGATCAGCCGGCTCTACGCGAGGACTTCAATCATCATCAATGCCAACCTGGCCTTCGGCGAGTGGCGGTCCTTCTACGGCGACGCCAAGATGACAACCGCGCTGCTCGACCGGATCACTCATCACTGCGAGATCATCGAGACCTGTCGGGGCGCCGCTAATTGTGAAACTCGGTATGCAAACTGGATGTGAAAGCCCCTAATTCGCGACGGGCTTGGTCGTTATCGCGTCCGGATCGCGCTAACCCTTCCGGCATCACCTACAGATCGGCCAGTGGGTGCCGGGCAAGAGACGCCGTGCAATCGGCATACCAGGGCACCGCCCCTCATCGCCGAAGCTCAGGAATGATCACCGGTAACGGCTAGGATGATCGGTGACAGAGGGTGCCTTGTAGATCACCTCGATCATGAGCCGGGCACTGTCGACGGCGGCTCTGTAAGCGGCCAGAAGGGCGGCATCCTGCAGGCCAGCAATCTTCCGGGACTCTGCTTTGCGGCCAACAGCCGGGAGTGCATGGTGTCGAAAGGTAACAGCTCGAGAAGTGGGAAGCCCGCAAACGCGCTGGAGGAAGGAAGCCAGAGACTACTCGTTCAAAGTAACGAGGCCCTCGCCGGCCTCGCTCCTGACGCCTTTGCAATCCTCGCCCAGCCGCAGCTTCATCCTTTGCGTATTCCGCGCGTGCACCTGACCTGCCACTGAACTGTCATCCAGCGGCGATTAGAGCCTCGGCCGTTTCTGTTACGCCGTAGGGCGCGGGTTGAGCAACCGGTGGAGACGCGAAGCCCTTATCGAGCGAAGCGTCGGAGC
>Ga0164290_1000292_pt1 | contig 181699 bp, 162 predicted proteins | sample Micstemetagenome_FD_108782 | JGI IMG/M metagenome (GOLD analysis project Ga0164290, IMG submission 108782) | Contaminated culture microbial community from soil near Moab, Utah, USA - Microcoleus steenstrupii SON62 (Illumina Assembly) | ecosystem: Environmental > Terrestrial > Soil > Soil crust...
AGCACTCCGGGTCGGGCCATCCACTACAAGCTTGCCTGCCGGTACATGAGCTGTTTCAAAAGACGACAATGTCGGCAGTCAAGGCTTTCCGTTACTGTCCCTCGCGCGGGTGGAGTTGGCATCGGCGCGAAGCTTCGGTAGTATGAGCGCAAAGGCAGGCGGAGTCGAAGGTGCTACCCTGAGCGAAGTCGAAGGTGTGTTACCCTGAGCGGAGTCGAAGGTGCTACCCTGAGCGGAGTCGAAGGTGTGTACCCTGAGCGAAGTCGAAGGTGCTACCCTGAGCGAAGTCGAAGGGTAATTCGTCACCACAAAATATCCGCCATTGCATTTTTGTGGTTAGATTTAATAGGTCATTGCAACATGCCTTGAAGCGAGATATCATCAGTCCAACAGACCTGTCCGGAACCGGAGCATTTTTATGAGAAACACAAATAAAATAAGCCATCCGTTATTCATCCTCAGTATTTTGGTGCTTATTCTAAACGACTGGTATTTCAAGGCAACTTTCCACAACGGTTTAACAGGGAAGCTATCGGATTTCGCAGGGCTGTTTGCTTTTCCGTACCTGTTCAGCGCATTATATCCAACCCATTCAACCAAAATACATCTTGGCTCAGCGCTGCTTTTTATCTTTTGGAAAAGCGAATTTTCGCAGCCGCTTATCGATGTTTTGAATGGTATGAATGTTCCAGTAAACCGAACGGTTGACTTGACAGACTACCTGGCTTTACCATCAATCGTCGTTTCGTACATCACCTTGAAAAGTGAGCATTCATGGACAATAAAGCCAGGATTGAGAATAGCGCTGATTGTTCTTTCCTGTCTTTCTTTTATCGCAACATCATTGCCTCCTCGGACAAACAGACAATTTGTAGACATTGATAAAAAATATGAGTTTCCTTTTTCCAAACACGAACTTGTCTCAAGACTAAACATGGTTCAGATGAAGGAAGTAAGAGAATTGAATAGGTCTGTTGGGCCTGTCGACTTTGATAGTGAAAGAAATACTTTTCACTTTCGCAGCAAAACAGACACACTCGCGATGTTGATAGACTATCAAAAAATCCATGATCAGGATACAATTGAATTCAAAACTTCCTTCGCAAGAGCCATCATTTCCGGAGATGAGAAAACTTCCAGCCTTAGACTACTGACAGTATCTAAGGTTGTGCCCGCGTTAAGAAACAAAGACTACCGTGACCAGGCAATCCGACAATTTGAGAAGCGAGTTATTAAGGCGATAAAATACAATCACTGATGATTAAGCCAGCAAACGCTGCAAGACAACGTTGGCTGATTACGCTTTAAAATATATAACTACAAATAAACCTTTGATGCGAATTCATAAAGACATTTCAATGAGATTAATACTAACAATGGCGATTATTGTCGCATTGAGCGATAAGGCCATTTGCTGCAAGTGTATTTTCAGGGACTTAAAAACCGACTTGCGACTAAGTGAAAAAATATTTGTTGGGCAATTAATCGGCATCAACAATAATGTAGAGGTGATAAAGGTGTTAAAGGTCTGGAAAGGAGAGGTTCCAACTGGAAATTTAATCATCATGCCGGGTCGAGAGTCAGGCTGTCATAGAAGAATCTTATTTCCAATAAACGAGTATTTTATCATTTTTCTCGAAGCTGATGGAATTCATAACTGCAGCAGGACGATTGAGTATGAAAAGTCCACAGACATCAAAGTCTTAGACTCCATATTCAGCAAGACCCTTTGGGTAAATGAGACAGAGAAAACCACACTGGCAACACTTGATTATACGCGGCAATACATCGTACAAACAGACAAAGGAAGAATCGATATTAAGGGTAAAAAGGTGGTTTTCAATTTTGAAGGCAGGCTCATGTACAGAGAAGAGTTGCCTTTGGGCCTTAACGAGTTCTATCAGGTTCGTTATTTTCTTGTAGCCGCAAAGGATTCAATCCAGAATAACCCCTGCGGAGTTGATTTTATATTTTATGTTAATCAGGTGCACGAAAGCATGATACTCCTTGAGGAACGGAGAAAGAAGATTGAAAAGAAATCCATCCGGTTGGCTTGTCGGCGAGAAAGGCGTTCTGCTGGAGCTAAGTGACTTGGTGGAATGTTTTGCCCTCCCATGGTTGTCATCCTGTCGGAGGTATTGTCGTGTATTACCTAAACGCCATTTCAATTGAATTCATCCAAAAGAGCACTGTATTACCCGATCGCTGGTTTGGTAAGCATCCTTATTGCTTTTCTGCTTTCCGGGAGATCCGGGCTAAACGTTCACTCGGGAGAGATTTTTCTCTATGTTTTCATCTTGTTCGCTTTTGGCTTGTTAATTCCTTTCATTTGTTTTTTCAAAGCGCTGGATGTTGTCTTTTTGGAAATGAGATGGGAAAGCTTTGACAAGAAAGCACACGCAGTTATTCTGACTGCAATTTTAGGCATATTAATCGGCGTGGTTTTAGTTTTGGCGTTTTTGAAATAGTGACACAATTATGGTAGAGATAGACGGAAATTGGATTGGTTTCTATCGGTACGGTGAGGCATATACGGATGCCGACAAAGAATTGAAAGTTCCCTTTCGGGTTACAATCACCCGTGGAATTAATGAATTCGTCGGCACTATGTGGGAGGAACCCGAGTATGGAGGAATCCAGGACGACATCATCATCAAGGGTCGCCAGGATGGAGATGAAATTGAATTTGTGAAGTATTACGCCCTGGAGCATTTTACGGACGAGCATAACCAACTTCACTCCAGAGAAAGCGAGAACCCAACAACTGTATATTATCATGGTAAATTTCACCGCGAAGAGGCGAAGTTTAAGGGGCAATGGGAGCTTCCCGCCCTTCTTGAAGATGAGCACGGAGTGCTTCACGAAGATAGCCAGACTGGTTTTTGGGAGCTCTGGAGGGAGCAGTAGCGATGTCGTGTTAGCTTAGCAAGTACGACAGCCTTTTTATGTCCTTACCTCATAGCGAATTGGAAGAGAAGCTGAAGAAAGCAGAGCAACGCGTGGCGCAATATCGGGCAATCGCGATTGGCTCCTCAACAATTACGGCCTTGGTTATCCTTCTGCTGATCTTTGAAATGACCCGGTGAGAAACAAATGACCGGGCGGCTATTTCTGCTTCGGATAATATTCATACTGCCGCTCCTCGACCCAGTAAATTTTCCCGTCTTGATAGGTTGTCTTCTTCGTCCAGTTCAGCTGCGCATCATACTCATATGCATAGGTGGATGAGGTAGTTTTTTTACCATCCTTAGTAAACACAGCATATTCAACCAGATTTCCGTGCTTGTCGTAGGCATATTTGAAGGACGATGAGTCCTGCAGGTCAAGACCGTCTGTTTTTAAACCATTTTTGTAATTGTAGGCGTACGCGAGCCATAGGCCACCGTCTGAATAGAAGGTTCTCGACTCAATAACACCGCAGTTGGAGTTGTACTTAAAAGTCTGGTAGCTATCCAAATCTCCGGATGCAAAGAAAAGTTTGCTCTGAGTAACGTTTCCTTTCGGGTCGTATTCAAACGTTAAATAATACTCCAGTTTGCCGTTGACATCGAAGCGATTTTCCTTCACCTTCCGACCTTTTGTATCAAACTCAAAAACCGTCCTTGAAGGTTTGAGATTATCGTTTTTATGAGCAAAGATGTATCCTGTTGATTTCCCTTTATTGTCATAGCTGGTTGTCTTGATGGAATTGACTTCGTTGGCGCCATTTTCGACATAAATTCCCTTTTCAATGATCGTCTTCACTTTGCCTTTGACGTTGTCTTGCTGAAGATCGGATTCACATTGGGCATACATGAAGTCACTGATGGCGACAAGCAGGAGTACCATCACCAGGTGGATTTTTACATTCACTTTTCTTTGGGTTAATGAGTTGACTAACGGAGGGCGAACTAAAGTTAATAAAACCTTCCAAATTTTTCGGTTGGTAAGTACACGTTCTTTCAAATCATGGGCAATACTTAGTCTTGGGTATGTTGAGTTGAGCAACTGCACAACGTGCGGGCTATTGGATCAACTATAAAGAATGAATATCTTCCATACGGCATATAAAGTGCCGGGAGTGCAATGATAATGGAAGAGACCGAACAAGGCGTTCAAAGCGCAGCATGGAAGTCCGGAAAATTGGTTGACGAAGCAGAGGCTTTGGTTCTCCAGCTCTATCGCGACCACCGCAGTGATTTTATGGCCTTCATCCGGGCACGTTTTCAATTATCCCAGGAGGATATTCAGGAAATATTTCAGCTTTCCATGGTCACTTTTTACGAAAATGTCATTAACAGACGGGTGCAGACTTTAGACAGCAGCGTGAAGACCTACCTGTTTGCCATTGGTAAGTACAAGGCGATGGAATGGATGCGCAGAAAAAACAAGACCGTGTACCTGAATTCGTTAGACCATGATCAGGAGCTGGACTTTGAAGTAGCGCTTGAGGGGGAATTTGATGAGGATTCGGAAAAGAACATCGCAGCAATAGGAGATAGTTTGGAGAAGCTCGGTGCTCCCTGTTCTGAAATTCTGATTGCATTTTATTACCACAAGGTCTCATTGTCGGTACTGGCAGAGAAGTTGGGATATAAAAGTGAAGGCAGCATCAAAAGTCAGAAGTATAAGTGTATGGAACGACTGAGAAAGATTTTTTTGAAAGCTACGTGGGTTAAGTATGGAACCGGAAATGATCGAACTTATTGAGAAGGGCCTGATGGGCACGGCTTCCGAAGAGGAAAAAAAGCTGATCGACTCCCGCATGTCCGATCCTGAATTCAGAAAGGCGTATGAGGAGACGAAAAAGCTCGTCACGTCTATGCGTCTTCATCAGCGGAAAAACTTATTGAAGCTGATGCGTGAGGAAGAAATCCGGCTCAGTGCAACAGAAAAGCGCTCAACGACGAGTGTATTGCCGTTGCGTTATTGGGCTGCAGCCGCAGCGGTCTTGTTGATAGGGTTGTTTTTTGTTTATAATCTGATCCAGGAACGGACGGATATGTTCGCAAGGAATTATGAAGACTTGCCGGCGCTGAACGCCTTGGACTCCAGAGGTATCGGCACGGGCTCGCTTGAAGCATCGTTTCAATTGTACCGCGATGGTCGCGTTGACGAGGCGTTGAAGATGGTGAACGAGTATCTTGCAGAGCATCCGGATGATCTTGAAGCTGTATTTTTGAGAGGCTTAATTCTTTTAAAAGATCGTCAGTTCGAAAAGGCTGTGGATGATTTGACGCGCATCGAGACTCCGGATGGTCGGTGGTATCTTGCTCTGGGCTATATTGGCTTAAAAGATTATGGGCAAGCGAAGAACATCCTTCAAATATTGACTTTAGAATCTGGTAGTGACTTAAAATTGAAAGCGGATAAGCTCCTCGAAGAATTGCAAGAGATGGAGACTTCTGCAAAGTAATGTGTAAAGAACATGAGCCGGTCGTTTAAGAAGAATCCTATTACGGGAAATACCAAGGCGGAAAGCGAAAAACAGGACAAGAGGGATGCCAACCGAAAACTGCGGCATGCGAATAAGATTGCGGTGAAGAAAGGAGACGAGCCTGTCCTGCAGCGCGAGAGCTCCGACGTATGGAAGTTCAGTAAGGATGGGAAAAGATATGCAGGGAAGTCCCGTAAGAAAGATTTGAGGAAGTAGCCTCGGGAACTTGTCTTCTACTCACAGAAAAGCTCAATATGTCAATGACAGCAACACCTAAGGATGAGATTATCTGCTGATGTATTATGTATCAAGGTGGCAATTTTCTTGTCGCTGGTTGCAATGCCCCTCATTTCTGTTTGTCAGTCGCAATCAGGAAAGCACGCCTTGCTGATTGGAATTTCAAACTACGGTGCGAATAAGGGATGGATAACTTTGGCAAGCGAAAGAGACTTGCAATTAACAAAAGCTTCGCTAATCCGATCTGGCTTTAGTGCCGTCAATATTCAAACGTTACGCGATCAGGCTGCAACACGACAGGGCATCATCAATTCTTTCTTTGCACTATACCAGAAAGTCAAGCCGGGCGATGTTGTTTACATACACATATCTGCGCACGGACAACAGCTCAGTGATGATGACGGCGATGAGCTCGATGGTTGGGATGAATCCATCGTCCCGTACGACGCTCCGCGAAATCACCAATATAATGTAGGTTCTGATGGTAAGTCTTATCGGTATGACGGGAGTAAACACCTGCGCGACGATCAGCTCGGCAAAGAAATCATGAAGCTTCGGAAGAAACTGGGGTCGCGGGGTCATGTATTGTTGGTACTCGACGCCTGTCATTCCGGAACGGGAGCACGCGGAATGGGTGAGGCACGTGGGGCTGGTCGAATTGTGATCGATTCGCTCTCAGGCGACGCAGAGTTGCTTAATCATGACGATGGTTATCTGCAGACAGATTTGATGCGTATTGAAAATTCCGGCGTGGCTTCATTTGTCATGTTTGCGGCCAGTCAGTCGAATCAACTTAACTACCAGACGTTTGATGATGAAGGATTGAAAGTAGGGTCGCTTTCTTATTCCGTGAGCAAGGTTGCTGCAAGCGTGTCCGGGGATATGACCTATCGTCAATTTTTTGCGCAGGTTGTTGATGAAATGGCACGCAAGGCTCCCTACCAGACACCGCAGATGGAAGGCGATGCAGATGTTGGTTTTCTTGGCGGAGTGATGCGTGAACAGCAACCTTATATTGAAGTCACGCAGATTCTTTCACTCCATACGGTGAAACTTGGCGCTGGTACATTATCGCAGGTTGCCATCGGTACGCGGGTGGCTCTTGAAATGTCCGGGACACGCAAGGCATCCGCAAGCCCTCTTGCTTTGGGAATCGTCACATCTGCCAACGCGTTTGAGTCAATCGTCACCCTGGATAAGCCACTTTCTGTTAGTCAGAAATCTGCGATTTGGGCATTCATAACAGAGCGCAGAATGAGTGAAAATCCAATAGCCCTATCGTTGCGTGGCGTACAAGATGAGCAGGTGCGCGGGACTTTGATCGAAGCGTTGCAAAAATCCGGCTTTTTCAAAATTACCAACAAGCATGCCGAGCTGTCGTTGACGCAATCAACAGAGGCAGCAACAACTGCACAGAATATAAAGTTTGTCCTTAATGACCTGGTTTCCGGAAAACAGATCCGCAGTTTGGAAATTGATTCGGATGCTATTGGTGATGTTGTTTCATTTCTGGAGAACTTCTATTGGGGAAGAAAAATGATGGCGTTTGATGCAGTCAATCCGGGCTACGACGTCAGGGTGAATCAGATTGTTGTTGGCGACGATAAATCAGAAACGAAGAAGGAATACACGAAAGGCAACGGAGAAATTCCCATGGTTGAGGCCGGACGTTCCTGTTACCTGGAAATAAAGAACATGGGAACAGAACGGGCGTATTACAATGTGTTGCTGATTTCACAGGGCGCATGGATGACGCCTTTATTTCCGGCACAACGATTTGGTACATCCGATCCGGAACCGCATACGCTCGTGGTCGATCCGGGACAGGTTCAACGAATACCAATTCCTTTATCGATGGAAGCATCAGCAGAAACCAAGGTGATCAAGATCATTGCTTCGTGCCGGCCTTTTGACTTAAGTAAAAGCATGGGGCCAAAATTGAGAACCCGCGGATTGACTGCCGACAAACCTGAAGAACTGCTGCCCGCCGTTATCCACGCGGAGCTTCTGAAGAAAGACTGCGGGTCCGGCACAGGAACCAGTGAGTATGTATTCCGCGTGAGTCAATAGTCCGTATTGACTTCAGGCGGATCATTTCAAAAAGTTCATGTAATTTCCTTCGTTGCAATTAACCAGCTTCAGTTTGTTCAGCTCCGGGAGCGCTTCTTCGTAAAGCTTAACATAAGCAGGTTTTGGGTTATATCCTGCCTGAATATTTCGTTTGACATGAGAGGAGCTCCGCTCATAAAGCAACGTGAACGCTACCCGAAGAGATTTGTCATTCATGATCGTTTCGTAATCTTTGGGGTAATTCTTGCGGGCATATTGCAGGTACCATGACATCATCGTGCTGAACTCATAGAAGGCGTCAAGGGTTGAACCTGATTTCTCCATATTCAGCGCAGCACGATAAGCAGGATACTTACTTGAAATGAGCTCTTTGTTTTGTGCGATCTGCCAATCGATCAAGTCCCCGTGGTAATAGGCACAAAATTCATTCAGAAGGCCATAAATCCCACTCACCTGCGAGCTCAGGTTCCGCTCAACAAATACATAGTCGTGTCGGAAAAATGTTTTATAGGTGGAGGGTGGAATAGATTTGATCAGCTCGTGTGAGTTGAAGACAGGCTTCGGTTCACATGTGATGAAAATTTTTTCAGAAACGAAATATCCTTTATGGTTCAGAGCGTGGCAAGATTCATGAACTACGGTATTCAAGTCCTCAAGCAGCCCTGCCATCGTCGTATCTGTTGCATATCGGGCATAAAACGCAGCCGGAACTTGGCTAAGAATGCTATAGGCTTCCGGAGCACAAAGTGCAGCAATATTTTTAAAAAATGCTGCCTTAGAATCATCTGAGAGAAATTGTGTTTTTTTCGCAACGATGAACTGCAGATTTTTTTTCGAATAGCGTTGATTGAATTGGTCGTCGGCGCGTTTGATTTCCGCAAGGAGCGACGAGAATGCTTTCTCCTGAAGCGCGAGAATTTCTTTAATCTGAGCACCAAACGTACCTGTTCCGGCATTTCCCATCCACAGGTATTCGCCATCATATCGGGCCTTCTCCCCCGACTTACACAGTGCCTCTGCGTAGTTTGTCAGAGCCTGATTGCGTTGTTCCAGTAACGCATTGGTTTGGAGGTAGCATTTACGAATGGCATAGATGAATGGCCTGTTGTTGAGGAGACTGTCGTAAAACTTTGGACTGGATTGCTTCACAAATTTTAAGAGCCAGAAGAAATGATAGCGTACGTTCACAGCTTGATACCCACTGTCGTCGCCCGGAAATTCTTGTTTGGTGTCGTCATTAGCGCCTGGGCGCAAGGCGGCTTCCAAAAACGTATTGTATTGATTTAGTTTTCCCGCCAACTCAGTATTGGCAGCTCCCCACTCTTTCAACAGACCTTGAAGTCCATTGATCGAGCTATACGATACCACATCCAGAATGTAGTACCGGAAGTGCCGGTTGTCTTTTTCCCCGGCGGAGGCGGACCGACCAGCCTCTTGACTAAGAATGTCTCGATGAAGCGTGACCGACAAGGCAGAATCACGCGTAAGTTGAACAAGAAAGGATTTGTTTTGGCTGTAGGTTGTCAGTCCTGAGGCAAGCACAAAGGCCAGTGTAAGTACTTTGTTAAACATAACGATCGAAACAATTAAGGTTATTGCTTTCACGAACCCGATAAAGCAATGATTCTATATTATCGTCTGAATTTTCGGATGAAATTCCGGAAGGGTTTTGATGCAGTCAATTTATGGAAATATGAAAAGAATACGAACATGAGACTTGTCGGCGGACGAAAAAAAGGCCTGAATTTTCTCAGGCCTTTCAGATGTGGTTCTATTGAAATTTGTTACAAATCGATGGTATCAGATCGCTGGTGGTTGAGTAGCGGAGTCCGAGGTTATTGCTGGTGACGTTTAGATCTTTGAACTCCGTCCCCTTAATAGCCTTATTAAAATACTTCATGAACTTCTTTTTATTCGTTGGTTCAGTCGTTTTGATAACGTACGCCATTACCCAATTTGTAAAAGGAGCTTCTTTCTTCTTTAACGCATCTTCCGCAAGTTTACGTACTCTGTTGTTGACAGTAACCTCTGATGGTTTATAATCCAGTAGTGCCTGCAAGTTTGCGGCGGTCAGCATGGGATCATTCACGTAATGACGTTCCAGAAAATCGAGGGTTCTGCTGACGAGCATACTGGTGTCGCCAATTCCCAAGGCATAAGAAACGCTGAAGGCGTCGCGGTAAAATTGAGGAGAACGTGTAATTCGCCCGAGCGATTGATTCGCTTTCATGTATAAGTCGTAGGCACGCTCCGAGTGGGATTCATCCATCGTTTCAATGGCTTGTTGTTGTAAAGCGTCCATGAACCACGCGAGCCCTGCATTGAAGTTTTCCTCGTTTTTAAACAGCGCAGCATTTTCAAAGAAGGTATCGGTCACGTCGCTATAGAGCTCCATATATCCTTCGAAAAAAACGGCCCACGCTTCTTTGGTTAAAAGCATATCTTTTGGCAGTGCTTCCAAAAAGGCTTTCGTTTCTACTGGCACCTGATCAGGAGCTTTCTCTTTCAACAGGAGTATATAATCGAGAAATTTTCCTGGATTCTGGTTGTCAGCGCGAAACGCCTTTTCGGCATCACTGAGTTTACTGTGTGAAGATAAAAACTCGATGAGTTCAGGTACCTCGAGGGCGCCTTCAATTCTGGAGAGTACATTGCCGAGGGTGTCCATCACAATTAACGTTGGATACGCCTCGATCTGCAGCTCATTCACCAGGTCAGGATATTGCTTTTCTGCATCAATCTGCATGGCGATAACCGATGCATCAAATGCGGTCTTCACTTCCGGCTGAGTGAATACTTCACGCGTCATATACTTGCACGGTCCGCACCAGTCGGCGTAGAAGTCAATGAATACATTCTTCCGCTCTTTTCTGGCTTTTTCCAGAGCCTGCTGAAAAGTGCCGGAAAAGAACTGGACGCCTGTGTTGCTTTTTGCCAGGGACTGGACCGATTGCCCTAAAACCGTGGCAAACAATAAGATGATTAGTAATCTCATATAATTAAAGGGATTTGTAATTGAGGTGATTTGTAGTTAGCGTAATTGTAGTTAAAGTAAGCCTTGCGTTATGCCGAACTTGATGAGTGCGAAGTTTCCCCTTAGCCCATTTTTTCTTCGAATATTGCGACAATGTGTGTTCACGGTGTGCGGACTGATGAATAGCCGGTCTGCAATTTCTTTTGCTGAACAACCATCAAGTACAAGCTTGAGTATTTCACGTTCTCTGGATGAAAGCATAAGTTTTTGAACGTTGATGATTGAAGTTCGGGAAGGTCAACCATTTTAAATAAAAATTTTAAAACTTTTAGCTGAAGCTTCTTTTCCCATTTGGGGAATTGGTTGCCTTGCCGGACTTGATCGGTTTTAAAATAACCCGGAATGAAAGAGGTAACGTGCCGAATAGACGATACCTGAAATTACTGGCGACCCTAAGACGATAGACTCTTGCGTACCTAAATAGGAGTACGCGCAACGCGACAAATCTGCGAACGCAAGTCTTCATCAGGCTGGCGATGTATTTTCTTTCCAATTCTTGGACATCATAGACGATCAACCCGTCTCTTTATTCGTAATCCTTTTCATATTGAAACCATCGGGGCTGTCTTCATTGCATTTCGAAATTTCCATCATTAATTTAACCAACTGACGTAAAGCCCCATGAAAAATAACCCAATCTCATCAGCCGATGAGGCTCTCCTGACCACGTCCAGCGTGACGAATGATGTGAAACGTACCAACGAAGTATCGTTTAGGAGGGATCGTTTATTCCTATAAGACCTCGCTTTGTTCAATTTTCTCTCGGATTGTCGTTACCGCGGACAACAATTCTCCGGCATTTGTGAAATTATTATGTGTCCTGCATCCCAGTAAATCATATGTCCGCCATCGTCTAACAGACCCTGAACCACTCACCCATGTACCGACTAGTTACCTTACTCTCCTTTTTCTTTGTCACTTCTTCCTTCGCCCAGAATTTGAAACAACTGGAAATGAATCTGCAGTCGCCGGACCTCCGCTTGATGGAAGAGCTCACGTTTGATGCGGTGAATGATCTTAGAAAATCGGAACGCGTAAGACGGCTGAATTGGGATGAATTGCTTTACGCCGATAGCAAGAATCAGTTGACTTCCTATTTTAACAAGTATCTGCGGGATCAGCTTGCGCTTAAAAATAGTGACGGAAGTAAACGTCAACAATGGAAGCCGAATCGTGTGGTCCTGCAACTTGATAAAAAATTTGGCAGGACGATACTCAATATGCTATCAGTTCCCCTTGGGACAGTTGGCTTCGGGACCAACAGGATGTTGGGTACGCAGTCGTATAGGGGCACGGCGAGTACCGTTGCGCAGCTCTTCCGGGACAGCCGGGCTCAAGGGCGGCACATGATGAATAAAAAATTTAATATCTCTGTGGTTGTGGCACTGTATGATTCTGTCACAAGTACTGCACATTTTTTTCAGATTTTGGGAACGACGACAACGCCATTAAGTCGCCAGCGCCCTTTCCATGACGACGAGGAGCTTGATGCACTTCCGAAACGTGAAATCCCTTTTCACCTGAGGAACGCTGGCCGGCTGGCGGACAAAGACAACAGAGCGATTCGATTCTTTGATCGGTTGACGATCAGCCAAGGAATTATGATCGGAAGTTATAAGCATGCAAAGAAAGCACTGAGGGGAAGGCGTTCTGGAATTGTGGTTGAATCAATTCCTATTGAACAGTATGACAGCGGCGCAAAGGAATACAGCTTAGTGCGAAATGTTAGAAACGGTTTGCATCCTTTTAACGGTACAGTGCAACGCCCAACCTATCGGCGGAAACTGCTTAAGATCAGCAGGAGTAACAGTCCAAGAAAATTGTTGCTTGATTTGGGAATTGTCAGATTTTATAAGCGACCAAGATTCTTTTATGTACCGGTGAGCGCGGGGTCCGGAGAAAAAATATTCCTAATCAAAAACCGTCGGCTGATAACGTACCGCTACCCATTGAACAGACCCGGAAATTTATTAGAGACGGGAATCCCGCCTTTGTATTATCAAACGAGCTTTAACCTTAAGCCTCAGGAACAGCAGTATTGCATCGAATCCACGTTGGACACCGTCAGTGTTAAGGTTTATTATCCCGTGAGCAGTGCTGTGTTGGATGCCAGCGTAGCGAATGAAGTGATTGGAGAAATCAAACAGGTGAGCGCGAAGATCATCAGTGTGGAGGCATCATCATTTGCCAGCGTTGACGGCGAGATGATGCAGAACCAGGAGCTGGCGCGCGAGCGGGTAAAGAATTTTATGTCCGTGGTGCAGCCGTATCTGCAGTCGAAAGAGGTAACCCCTGTGCTGCGCAGCAGGGAGCAGTGGAACTTATTTACCAAACAAATTGAGGAACACGGCTTGACCCATCTCAAGGGTTTACCACGTCGTGAACTGCGTGATTATGTGAACGCGAACCGGAAGGATCCTAAAATTGAAGCGCTGCTGCAAGAACAACGGTACACACAATTTACATTAGTTACCCGACAGGATTCCCTCGTTCCAATCCCGATGAAAGACCCGTGGCAGGTGTATGCTGAAGAGGCCACGAAGTTTGAAAAGTCAAGGAGTCCGGCACGGGCAAGATTGTTGGAAGAGGCACAACTGAGTGTCTATGCGGAAAACATGCTGAATCAAACCGACCGTCCAATTGAAGTAGTGAATGCACCGGGTTATCCGGAGTTTGCGTATCACGAGTTCATGTACCGATTCCTGATCCGAAAAGACATCAATCGCGTTGAGTTTTTCAAAGGAATCCATTCTGCCGGCCAGTCGAAGTATTTACGCAGCGATATTCGGGATCAGCTTGTTCATAATAATCTCGTCCTGTTATACGAACAATATGGGAATTCAGGCGCCATCCCGGAGGTGATAAATGAACTCATGCTGGACTGCCGGGGTTATCGGCGACAGCAATTTCTTGTGCGCTACAGCAAATCTTCTGGTTGCAAAGTCCCTTTCACGAATTATAGTAATGATTATTGGATGCTGAAGGAGTTCCCCGTGCTGATGAATATGAGTCGTAAAAGAGGACAGCCGTATGTGGATTCACTGGACCGGTATTTCACTACTTCCATAATCCGCGAATTATACCAACCGCTTTTGACGAGGGAGATTTTTGCGTATGTCAACAAGATCAAAAAACTTTTTCACCCTGACGATCGGCTTCTCTCGGATGAGGAGCGCATCCGGCTTGCTCATTTTTATTGGCTTTTCGGTAAGCAGGAAATTTCGAGGACATTATTAACTCCGATAGTGGCCCGGCCTTATCCCAATCCGGAGGCATTGAAGTCATACATGCTTTTGCAACATTCCAAATTCAACGGAACACGGGAATATGTTGAATATATAATGTCTGAATTCCCGCGGCTGGGAAAAGAGGAGTGGTGCAGTATTTGGACGGAAGGACGGTATCTGAATTATTTAATGCTGGAAGATCAAAAGCTGAAGGAGTTTTATAATTGTCAGTGTGCATCAGACGAGCTGCTTTGGGAAGACTAATCTCGTCCTGCCTTCTGCCGTGCATTTTGGATTGTTGCTATATTTACTTCTGTAGGGATGAAATCCGATAGAGGTAATGATGTCATAGATTAAAGACCCAAATGAAGAAGATCCTGATTACTCTGTTAGCTTTATGGTTGTCCCTGACTCTGGTCGCGCAGAACCAATGCGTATTGAGAGGCGAGGTCGTCAACCGAAACAGCAAGTATTTGATGATTCGAAAAATCTCAGATGGTTTTAATTCTTTTCTGAATAACCCAATACGAATTCCCATTAAGAAGGAAAAATTTGAATACACGTTAGTTTATGCTGAACAGGAAGCCTACGAATTAATTTTCGAAGAAGAACTAAAGAGTGGTTCGTGGCGTGGAGTTATTTTTTTTCCTACAAACGGGGTTGTCGAGTTTAAGCTATTCCCTGCAAACGAATGGGAAAGAGTCCTCATTAATGGCGGAGAATTGAACGCTCAGTTTTCAGATTACCTTCAGGCGAATGATTCAGTTTTTGCAACGAGTAGAAACCAGTTGATGAAGGTTCAGGATCTCTTAATGCAACATGATGAGTATGATAGCCGGGAATATAAGGCAACGACGCAAGAGCTGAAATCACTGAAGCCAGACGACCACGACGCGCGGGTGCTCATTTACCAGAAAAGACAGGAGATGGAAAAGACCCACGCCCGCTACACCCTGAAAGCAAAAGAGCGTTTTTTGGATCCTTATGATTCCCTGATGCAGGCTGAGCTCGTTTGGAAATATACCTACATCCGAAGGCATCCTTCTATCATGTCGTATTTCTTGGTCTGGGTTGATGTCGATAGGCAGATGAAAGCTCAACCGCAGGTAGGTCAGTTTGTCGCGAGTGTGTTTCCTCTTTTGAAAAGTAAATACCCGGAGCATATTTACTCCAAGCTTATTGAAAAGCAAATCGCAGGATTGAGGTCAATTACTGTGGGGAGTAAATATATCGATATAAAAGCGCCGTCCATCGATGGCGACACCGTACAATTGTCTGACGTCGTTCAAAACCATATTTCCCTTATCAATCTCTGGGGCTCGTGGTGCGGGCCGTGCATTGCCAAGAGCCGGTTGCTAGTTCCAATATATGAGCAATATCAATCAAAGGGATTTGAAGTCGTCGGAATTGCCAGGGAGTTCAAGAACACCGATGCGGTAAAAAGCAGGATCAGCAAGGAGCGATTTACCTGGTTGAATTTAGTAGACCTGGATGATCGGCTTGGCATTTGGAATACGTATGGAATCAGCAATGGAGCGGGCTTGATGGTTTTAGTCGAAGCGGATGGAACAATACTCGCGGTCGATCCTAAAGTGGAAGAGCTGGAACGTATATTGAAGGAAAAATTGCATTGATGGAATGGCCGCGCTCCGGTGCGCGATCATTCAGGTTGTTGACAATAACATCAAACAGACTTATGATTGAGAAACCTTCAACAGGAAAAGCGAAAATTTTCAAGGACGGACAAGCGATTGAAGTACAGATTCCAACGAGAAAGAATTGGTTTGAAATTGGGTTTTGGATCGTCTGGCTGTGTGGTTGGCTCAATGCGGAAATATTTGGGATTGGTCAGGTCTTTGACAGCGATAGGGCCATCCTCGAATATCTCTTTCTCATTGTCTGGCTGACATTTTGGACACTGGCCGGTGCTTTCACAATAGCCGGCTTGCTTTGGGTACTCACCGGTCAGGAAGTGATAGTCATCGATTCCGGTATTATGGAGATAGGAAAACAAATGGTTGGTTTTGCCCGGGCAAAGAGCTATGACATCAATGAAATCAGGCAGTTGTCGCTCAATCTGTCCAGAGGTAGCGGCATTCGTGAAACGCGCAATAAAGGAACTATATTTTTTCCAAACAGAGATGTGCTGAAGTTTGACTACGGCTTAGCGACATTGAAATTCGGAGACGGGATTGACGAGGCGGAAGGCCGGCTTCTGATCGAGTTGTTCAAAGTGAATCCAAATTTCAAAGAAAAAAACTTTGTGTAGCAATTCGTTCAGCAGCGAGGTGCTCAGTGCTCTTCATTTTCATCCAGCTTCTCGATCATCCTGTTCATATCTTTCCATAACGGCGACCACTCGCGCGCGCGCTGGAAACTCAAATTGGCTTCCCGGCCAATGCCTAACTTTTTGAGCAACATCCCTCGGGCAAAATACAGGTAGGCCTTCTGCGGATTCTTTTTGATCTCTGCATCCAATTGACGAAGAATACCGAGTCTCGCTGTGCGATCGAGATTGCCTAAAGTTGCTTTTCTTGCCTGAAAATATATCAGACCCGAACCTGCGCCCGGGTTACGTTGCTCCGGAGGACAAACTTCGAGGTAAGCAGCGAGTGCCTTCACCGGTTCGTCGTAATACAAGGTGTCCAGATCTTCTTCTCCATCCGCTGTATTCGTGAGCGAATTCACATGGTTGTTCTTGAGCGCGAGATCGCTGTTGAGGTATTCACGTGCATAGGATAATAAGGCAGTTAATAAGGTTTGTTGCGCGCGCTGTTTCTCCTCATTGGTCATGGTGGAGGCCTTAATTTGTTCGTAATAGTATTTTGCGCAATTGTTGGCAGGAGAAACAAAACGCCGGAGGGAAATGGCGCGTTCAAAATTCAGGACGAGTGGATTTTTCCCGACCTTCAGCGACTTTGCAGAACCGCCCTTTGCCTCCGAAACAGATGCGGTGGTTTTATCCGCAGCATCAAATAACGCGAGACGTTCCTTCATCGTTGCCTCGTTATAGGAAAAAAGCGGAGCTTCTTCCAGTTCGTTGGACGCACCCCAGCTGATGAATGGGCTTTGGAAATTTTTGAATTCTTCGTTGGAGAAAGACCTGACTTTATTCTTGATAAAATTTTCTAGTTCGAAACCCATGATCTTTTTATCCTGACTTTCATCTGCTTCGCCATACAAGCCCCTGAGAAGAAAGTAGGTAAATATGCCATGTCTGAGCTTATGCGATTCATAAGCAACGTCGCCGCCTTTGGTCGCCACGAGCAAAATTTCTCCCTGGGGCTTTTCAACAATAGCATTCACAGACTGTATGCCTCCCTTAACGCCAACGTCTGCCGAGCGGCATGCATCGAATATGAAAAGCACCTGTACACCATCGGCGATAAACATATTGATCATGTCTTTGACCTGCGAGATTTTCAAGTTGGCATCACCGTCTGTGGCGTCGTGAGCATCCCATACAAAAAAATATGCATTATCATTTTGGCCGTTGTTGAATGATCCGCCGTGCCCGCTGAAATACAGGATCAACCGATCGCCTTTCTTCAGCTTTTTCTTGTTGAAGAGGTAATAGGCAATTCCATTTTGCCAGATGCTGGCGCTGTTGGCATTCTCGCCCAACAGACTGACGATATTTTCATCGGGAAGTGATCCTCCGGAAGGTGATTTCAGATAGTCGATAAAGGCCCGGGCATCGTTTTCTGCGTACTTCAGGTCCGGGATTTTTTCGCTCTTGTAGTCGGAAATTCCAACGACAAGCGCATACGTCTTCCCCACCGCGGTCTGACCAGTAGAGGTCACCGTTGCGCCCTTCTGCTGGGCTTGAGCAAACGGAGCAGTGACGACCAAAAGAATAAGGATGAGGTTTCTCATAAATGTTCTTTGAGAAAGATACGAAACGTCGGGGAAAAATCGGAATTAACCCTGATCAGGAACACCTGAGCCCCTTTGAGACTTCTTGTGTGCCGGAGATTTTTGTTGATGAGAGGATGTGCGCGGTTGTGAGGTCTGAGTGTGATATTAATTCAGTTTACGTTCTCATCGGTTTGAACTTCTGGCACCGTCATTTAGCCTCATTTGTGTTGAGCAACGCATGAACAACTTTTTTCAACGACGGCACCGCAGCCCACGCCTTGAGTTTGTTTTTTACTTGGTCAGACTCCAGCGGCGATCGGGTCAATAATATAACTTCTCTGTAAAGTTCAAGAAGATTTTTTGTGCCCGAAGGAGGATCGATATTGATATGTTCAATGAGGGACGTGATCATCGACTGCAACTCCTCGTTATGTCTTCGGGAGATCTTCAGAAGATTCGTGGAAATTAAGTCGGTCAATCGTTTCATAGGAGCATATCCTCCTGTAATATGAATGCCGGTAATTCTTCCTATCTCCGCGCTGTTGATTTTTGAATGATTCACACCCCTAATCCACATTTCAGCTGCAAAGGATCGGATTGTTTTATCGCTCGTCAGCATGCAGGTGCCGATGAAGAGATACGTCATCTCAGTATAATCGAAACTAAGATTCGTGAGGGCTTCGATGGTTTTAGTGACAATGCGTTTATCTGTTTCAGAGAAAAAGGTACTGTGCTCCAATGCTGCTGCAGCGATCTGCGCAAGCATCGGGTTGGGGTTTGATGGGAACAGGTAGAGGAACCGTTGTACATCGTTGTGTTCGGCGGAAAGAGACTTGGCTTTGAGCGAAAGAAACTCATACAGATTCTCAACATACTCCTCTTTGGCTTTTTTTGGAAAAGGAATGAAGCGGGCAAGTCTTGAAAGGATATTTTGTTCTTTCTTTTCCGCTTCTCCCCAGTTGACCAGCGGTGGATTCAGCGTTAGTCTCAATACATTTTGTTCTGCCGGTACCTGCTCATTTTGCTTCTTATCAAAATTATATCGGGTGACTTGGTAATGCTCCCTAAACGAACGCCAGGGAATCACACCGGTGAAAGTGGAAGGAGGTATTTTCGAGTAGGGGAAGGACCGAAACTCAGGAAAAATTTCCGAAGGAGCTTTCGCCACGCCCGCCATGAACCAGATGGACGGGGTATCGAACGGAGGTGTTGGCCGCATGTGAGGGTCAAATGCGAATTCGAGAATTCTGGTCAGCTCTCCTGTTAACTTATCCTTTATTTGCCGGATGGCCTCGCTGCGATGAAAAGGAGCTATCCGCACAAGCGCAAGTTGAAGGTCGAAATTATCAGGTAGTTCATTGGCTTGCTGATACATTGCCAGTCTCTTCACCAGTTCGATCGGGTCAAGCAAACCATAATAATGTGTTGGGGTTGATAAAAGCGGCAGCCTTACTTGATCGCGGATGTGCTGATAGGCATTGATTAGTATTGTCTTGTGAATGATATAAGTGGTATCTTTGGAGTGCGTCGACCACGTCAAAAACTCCAAAATTCGCGTAGTGTACCACGACCATTTTGCCTTGTTATCCGCTTCTTTCTTTTTAAAGGCTTTGTGAATACTTTGTAGTGAAGCGCCGTCGCGCGGGTATCTGGCGATGAATATCTTAGTCGTATCAATAAAGAATGTTGCCAGCATGTGATCCAGATAACCCATCGTGGAGGGCCAGTCGTTTATCACCACGCTGTAAGCTCGCTGCAGTGCAGGTTCGAATTTGTGTAGTACGTTGCCGTCAATTTCATCCTGCAGATCAACGAGTGCCGCGGCAAGCAGCTCAAAATGAAATGGATCGTTGTTGTCGAAAGCCTGGCTGGCAAGGAATACCAGCTGATCCACAGATTTAATTTTTTCTATTTCAATTGGAGACGACGATTCGTTGGCGTCAGCTTGTACCGGGCTGTTCTCATCAATTTCTGAGATAGTCGCATCTGTGATTAGCCCCGCCAAAATTGTCTTTGAACTCATCAAAATCGATTCAGAATAAAGTGCAATTTCCCGGTGCAAGGACTGTGTTATGCCGGAGCTATGCTTCATCAGGATTGTCGCGGCTTTATTTTGAATTTCCTCGTTGTTGTGAATAAATGCCTGCGTCAACAGAAGGCACGCCTGCTCTTTGAATGATGGATGGAGCCGGATGATTTTTTCAAGCAAGGAAATGGTTTTGACAACGACTGCTTTGGTTACAGACGCGAGCAGCACAGGTATGTGGTCCAGGAAAACTTCGACTTGAAATTGTTTATGATCAATTATCTCCCGGATACCGCTAATTGCAGCATCAACTGCCTTGCTGTGTTGAGAACTCAATGTACTGAAGAGTTCGGCCTGCAGGATAAGGTATTCTTCACGTGTTGGATCCAGCGCTTTAAACAGGTCGACGAACCAACCGGAAAGAGACTTATTAAAATTTCGACCGGTTGCAAGCAGGGCTTCTTGCAACAGCCGCTCACGGTCTAGCAATCCTCTGCCCGCATAATCGCGCAAAGCCTCGATCCAATGGCGAAAATCTTTTGTCGAATTTTTAACTTGATGATAACGGTCGCTGAAATGAATGTCCGTTTCGAATTGAAAGATTAGCCATATATGCTTTTCAAGTGTTATCGACCATTTCTCCAGATTAGCCGGCACATACCTGACTTTGCGATTCTCATCCCGGTCGAAGATCATCTGCGGAATCAGTCTTGATATCAGTTCATCGGATGGAATCAAGTAACCTTTTTCAGTCAGGTTCATGATGAAACGATAATCAACATTCCAGGGTAGCCAGTTTTGTTTGGTCAAGTCATTGACGAAATCGCTGAACCAAGCCGGACAATAGTAGGGAAGTATATTGTACACGATAGAACTTGAAAGGAAACTTCCGAACCTGTCATATTTTTGGAATTCTTTTCGGTTCAGGCAAAAGAATGCAGTTGCATACAGAATTTCCTGTTGTGTATTGGTTCCTTTTTGTTTGAAGGAGATTGCGCCAAATAATGAAGTCTCTTGTCTGAATTCGAGGTATTCTTTAGCAAACTCCTTTAAAGATGCTGCAATTTGTTTGTGCTCTTCCTTCGTGAGTTTTCTTAAGAACGGGATCAGTTCCGATGCACGCTCTTTTTTAAGAATAGAGCTTAATTCATCAACTACCATGATGCATGATTAGCTTATCAGTTTTTTCTTAACGGCCAGAATGTGCTTGCAGGCTCCACGTTCTCCCTGGTGTTTGCTGAACCACGTGCAGGTGCATTTTTCTGCGTCGCCCTCGAGCACAACAAAATGATTAACGCCGCTACCCTGGACTTTGCCTTCAACCCTGTTGTCTGTCTGAAGGATAATCTCGACTTTATTTTCAGAAAGCAGCTTCTCCGCATCCTTCAGACGTGGATTCAGGCTGATGATCCGACTCAGTTTAAAGGGAAGTCTTCGATAAAAGAAATTGTTTTCATCCAGGTCGAAACCAAGTAGTCCCATTGCGGATAGCCTCCCCGTTATGTTTTCTACTTTTCGGAGGTCCAATCCTTCTTCGATCGAAAGAAGTGTCGGGTTGAAGGTCTGATTGGCGTAGCTGAATTTATCCACAGCATCAACCCAGGCATCGGGCACATCTTCGATTAAAGACTCCAGCGCGGCCCCTTCGCCCGAAAACCCTCGCCACGCGTCTCGCGAAACAGAGAGGCTGAATCGAACGCCGCCGAAGTAAAGTTGCCACGTAACCGACTGCATCTCAGAATGAGGAAATACTCTGAGCTCTGTGGCCAGCGGAAGCAGTGGCTCCAGCAGCCGGAGTCTGTGAACACCACCAATACAAATACCGTTCGCAGATTGTACAGGTGAAAATGAAGGTCGGTTCCCCCGCATGATCAGGTAATAGTCTGCTTTAGGTTTTCCGCTCGGCAAACTTTGGAAAAGTTGGAGTGTTTGAATTCGGTTAAATGTGAAGGCTCTTTCTGCATCTGCCAGAAACAACTGAACTGTGGTGAGCCCTTTAATCCATTTCGTCGGAAGTGGCACTTTGCGTTCAATGATCTTTTGGTCCTGTTTGGCCAGCGTTACTTCTTTCTTGCCAACGGAGAGGACGACCTGCTCCGTTTTATGAATGCTACTCAAAGCCGAGATCATTGGCTGATTGAAATCCACGTTGGTGGTCCCATTTTCCGGAAATTCACCATCGAGGGCATCGCCGAGTACATCCACCCGGGCATATACGCCAGCGCAATGTGAAAATCCTTCAAATCTGATTTTTTCATTTCCCGCCGTTACAATCGGATCTTTCAAAAGAGCCATCTGAAACGGCGAAAGGTTAAATGAAGATTGCACCACATTGGAGAGGGTAATCAGACATCTGGCGGTGGTATAAGGTTCTTTTAATTTTCCCCAGAAAAAACAGGAACCGTTATTTTTCTGTACCTCACTGTATTTCGAAAGGAATAATTCATCGGAGCGATCACTCTGCTTAACGAACGCAGAGGGATTGTTATACTGGTAATTAATGACTTCGGCCATAGTCAATGCTCAATCAAGGTTTTTTGTCAAAGATTAAAAAAAAATTGTGCATAAACGAGTTGGTTGACAAGAGCGTATGTGAAACACGATTACTCCATGAACGCATCCGTTACTTAATAATCCTGTGATCTCATCTTAGCACATTGTGTTCGGTTAAACCTGGATCTTGTTCGTCGGGAATATTGTGTTTAACTTTTACCCCAATCTTTTACAACAATATAACAGAATACGGTACCTCCGCGTTTTGAGCAAGTTTTCATCATGAATTAAGGAATGAGCAAATGAAAATAACCTGTAAACAATGTAGCATCGAACTGGCAGACGAACTGGTTGAGGTATTGGGCCCAGGGCAAGTCAGGGAAATAGATGATCAGGACTTCATCAATCAGGGAAAGTTCTTTGTGAGTGACGGAGAATACTACGCCGGTACAGAGAGCGATATTATCATTAATCTCAAAGATCTGAAGAACTCAAAAAATCACACCGATGCGAGTAGGTTGAATGGGTGCTGTGGACTGGATGGCATGGACGGACGTAATAAAACGTGTATCAACGGACATGAAATAGGAACGGAGAAATCGGACTGCTGGATGGCACACGCATTCATTTTCGACAACGACAAGATTTTAGTGGATTCGAAGCAACGTGATGGAATAAGTGGACAAAGAAAAATTAAGAGGCATTAAGTTGTCATCGGTTTATTCTTCTCAACTACACCCCGTTCACTTGAACTTCCCTCGCCATTTCCCGGTACATGCATAATACATTTGCCCAACGCATCTGATCAATCGTCTTGCAATCCGGATTGAAAAGCTCCGGTGATGCCACAAGTATGCAAATACTTTTCGCTCTGCTCGTGGCTACATTAAACCGGTTTGGATCATACAGAAAAGACATTCCCCTTGGCGCATCTTCGGCAGATGATGCGGTCATCGAATAAATCACAACGGGCGCCTGCTTTCCCTGGAAGCGATCCACGGTCCCGATGTTCACGCCGGTAATGGCTTCCCGGAGTGAATTCACCTGGGCATTGTAGGGTGCCACAATCAGGATATCGTCTGATGTGAGTTTCTTGCCTTCAAACAACCCGTGCGATAACAAGTCGTTCACGATAAACTGAATCAAACGTACTTCTTCCGGAGATTGCGTCTGGTTGAGGCGGTGTTTTGCAGGAACATAAATGAGTCCGCTGCCGGAAAACTTCGTATTGCCCGTGATCATTTGCCGTTCAAGACCGTCGGCGCTCTTCAGTTTTCCCTCGTAAAATAGCCTTGAAGTGAAATTACATATATGCGGATGCAACCTCCGCGTTACCCGCATGAACAGTCCTTTATCATCCGGCATCGTCTTGTGGTGGTCGAGCAGATGCGTGAGTGCAGCCACATCGCTTCCTTCAGGATGCGTTGCCTTTTGTGGTTGATCCAGTTGATTGGGATCGCCCAGAAGAACAATATTTTTTGCGCAGCGGCCCATGGCAAGAACATAGGCCAGACTCATTTGCCCGGCTTCATCAATAAATAAATAATCCAGTCGATCGACAGCATTCGCCGAACCCCACAGCCATGCTGTCCCGCCGACGATATATTCTTCATCCAGAAATTCTGCAAGCTGTTGAGCACGTTGAAATGTCTCAATCACTTCAAGATCCTCATGCTCTGACTTGCAGGCAAGTTTTAAGTCGAGGTCTTTGCTCGTCGCGAGCTCGTGTACTTTCAGCAAAAGATTTTGATATGCCGAGTGGCTGATGGCAGTAACGCCAATCTTTTTTCCTTGCTGCGCCAGCGCAATGATCATCTCTGCGCCCGTATGCGTTTTCCCCGTGCCCGGAGGACCCTGGAGCGCCAGCACACTGTTATCAAGGGCAGCCGCGAGGTAAGATGCCGATTCTGTGAGTGAAGATTTGATTGGATACAACGGACCGCTTACGGGTATTGTCAATCGCGGACTTCTTTTTTCGAGCAAATCAATGATGGCAGGATATTTAAACTCCCGTGTCCATCCTGTTTCCGCAAGCTCCGCCAATGTACTCCAGAGTTCATTCGTTAAGCCGAACGATTGAGGTTTTATTAATACACTTGATATTTTTTGATCGGCACTGTCCTTTCTTCGCTGAATCTCAATCCTGCCGTTGCTGTTGTCAAATTGAATCACCTTACCAATATGCTGGCCACTGTGATGGTCTGCGAGTTCATCTTTGTCTGAGAATGATGCCTCCTGCGGTGGAAATGTATAGGTTTCTTTCGGGCCGGATCGACTATTCGCACCTGGTGTCGTGTTGATTAGTTGGAGTCCGGTGAGTGCTTTCCGATCGTCCAGCAATTCTTCCTCATCCTTATTCTTGGTGATGAGATATTCCCAATATGCACTTTCACGCTCACGCTTAAAATAGTGAATCATGTTCGCTGCCAGCCATCTCGCCTTGTGTTCGTCATTCCACAATGAACGATCAGCGGGCAATGTGTTTGTCAGCTTGTCGAAAAGCTCCTTTGCACGGCCTTCCATCTCCAGCGCATCTTCTCCCTGCTCGCCATCATTAATCGCAAGTCTGATCAATGGTTGATTTGCCTGCTCTTCTTTTTCTCTGATGGCTTCGAGCCATTGATGAAGGGCTAATGTCGCGCGGCAGTCATCTTCGTTATACTTCTCAATATCAATACGCAGATTCTCATCCAGCTCCTCCAGGTTACCAGCATTGAGTGCCAGCTCAAAAGTCCGGCGTGCCTTCCCCGCTTCTTCCAAATTCATTTGACGTTTGTATCCTGCAAATGCCTCCATATCCTTGAGGCTATAATTCTCAACACTCGCCAATAGTGAACGCTTGATCACCTGATGCAAATCAACAAACCGACGTCCGCGCAACAGCGCATTCACTTCGTCCTCGCAGCAGCCATGCACGCGCATCAACCGCTTAAACGATGAAGGTTCTTTGTGGCCATAATGATAGATGCACGCATCCCGATGCGTTTTCAGTCTTTGCATGAAGAATGTTACAAAATCCTGAAAGGCTTTTTTCTCTTCCTCGCGACTGGTCACCCAATGCTTGTGATAAATCCATTGATTATTTTCCTTCGCGATATATCCGAAGAGATATTCGATGCCGCCATCCGGAAAGAAAGCATCGCCTTCAAAATCAAAATAAATATCACCGTTGTTTGGAAGAGGAAGTAAATTAAAGCCATGTCGCTCCGCTTCGTCATTATCAATAACAATTGGCGGGTAGGGTAAAATCTTAATTTCATTTTTTCCGGTCTCGCGTCCCTTGATTTGTACGCGCGCCTGTTCCTGTTTGCGTTCGAGCGCCTCCAGGTTTCCACGATCTGGTCGGCGGAGTTTCAAGTGCTCGTCAGCAAAGGCAACTACGGTGGTGATGGCTTGCTCCTGCAACGATTCAACCTGAGCAGATCGTATGCCTGCTACTAATGACAAGTGATCATCTTTTCTACGCACTGCTTTGCACTCCATCCAATAGTTACATATGGAGCAATGCGCTACCGGAACCGGATAGCTGGGTTGCGGATTCAGAACAGCCTGTTCAAGACTTCGCCGCGACTGTTGAAAATAAGATTTGAAGTCATCGTATCGAAAAACTTCTGGCTGAAAATCAAGACCCGGCTTCACGATGTACATATATTCTGCAACGGGGCCTTGCACCTTTTCCACCACCATGGTATAGTAACAGAGTTGAAGTACGGCACTATTTCTGGTGTGCTGTGAAAGTTTGGTATCGTACACTTCGTAATAGTAGTTTCCCAGTGTACTTATTCCCGCTTTCTTGATCAGAAAGTCCGCAACGCCCTTCCAGTTTCCGTCTGTGAGTGTTGCTTGCGAGATGACATCAATGCCGCGCTTCATCGCGTCAACCGTTGCCTCAAATGGTTGTTGTCGAAGGTCTCTTACGGAGGATCTTGTTTGTTGAAGATGAGCGAGGTAGCTGGCCTCAAATTCCTGTCCACGCTGACGCATCAGTTCTAACAGTGGGTCTGGCCGATACGCCGATTTTCTCTTACCTTCGGCAACCTCCAGTTCGAGATTTACCAGGTGTGCGCATCCAAGAAAATTAGAGAGGTCAGAAGGCGAGAGCCTGATGTTTCCGTCGATGAGTTTCATAGGGGGTAGTGCAGGTATTGAAACACCAGTGAATTAATACAAGAGCTGAATGACTTCGAGCAGGTGAATCAAGGGGTTAGCAGGGTTTATATTTATGCCTGAATTTAAGTACCAGGAGTAAGATGGACAAGATGCAAAGAGATTCTGGTGAATGCCGTTGTATCGATAAATACATTTTTGGGCGCGTCCCTCCGGAGTCAAGGGCTTGCCCTGAGCCGAGTCGAAGGGCATTCCGAAGGGTCGGGCCATACACTGCAAGTCCGCGCGACCCGCATCCTCCCCTTGGCGGGCTTTCCGTTCCTGTCCCTCGCGCGGGGGATAAGTTTGTTGATGGCAAACATTTTTTTAAATGTTTTGGCAGAGCCATTTTTTCAGTATTCATCTATTTATCTTCCATTCACACCGTTTCTTATGGGCAAGTTTCCGTAAGAGGGATTGTTGCAGATGCCGAATCGCGCAAGAGCTTACCACATGTTTCCGTGACCATCACAAATTCGAATCGGGGAACTGTAGCCTACGAAAATGGATATTTCGCGTTGACTGTAAAAGATCAGGATTCGCTGCTGGTGACTTCCGTTGGATATAAGAAAATTCGCATCGCCACGCGGGATGTTCGAGATACCATCTGGATGAAACAGGAAGTCGTAAACTTATCTGAAATTACAGTCTCGCCGGGGAAGCTCAAACATCGCACACGCCTTGGAAATGTTTCAGGCAAGTCACGCATTGCGATTGCCGGGATGCATCAGATTGCTTATCGTATTGATCACGGTCCTGCTCATGGGGAGTTGGAAGTCTTATATTTCTTTTTTCAAACCACGCTCAACAAAGAGATCAGGGCTACGACCAGAGTTCGATTAAGAATATATGAAAATGAAGACGGACGCCCCGGACGGGATCTCCTTCCCCACGACATTATTGTGGACTTAGACGGCAAACAACGTGAGCTTGCATATGATATAGCCCGCTACCGGATACAAATTCCTGACAACGGACTATTTATTGGGCTCGACTTTCTTGGTAAACTTAATGATCAGGGAAAGTTTATTCCCTACGACAAATTGTACCGGCCCATTAATCTTCGGTTAGACTGTACCGATACATCAACTCCCCATACACTGCAAAGATCTTTCGGTACTGATTGGTTTGAAACCACTCTCCACACGCGGGATGGCAGGGTAAAACCAATTGATGCGAAAATAGGGGCAAGGATCGTGTATTGATAAATGCCAACTGCTTTATTATTTCTTTTTAAGACTGCGAAAAATACAGTGCTGGACTTGAGCAGATCCGGAATGTAAAATTTTCATGACAAACGAATTTCTCTGGCTTATAGAGCAGATGCCGACGCAACACTATTGTTATTGTTTTTTTATGCATATTTTTACTTGAAAGACCCAAGGTATGTTTCGCTTCATCATTCGGCTTATTATCACCTTTGTTGTTGGAAAACCTCTAATGGCGTTTTCTGGCGACGCTCAACAGATATATATTGAAGATCAATCCGGGATCCATGCATTTGGTTTCTCTTTCGTTGACGGTTACGGTGAGACGAGAACCACACGCGACTTTCCGTCAGAAAAAAACGGCAACTTTCCCATTTACAAGATTCAATCCAGAGAGCCAATTGTGATATTATTCTCTCGTGGAGATTTTGGTGGTAGCCCTGTTCTGCTGGAACCAGGTGATTCGTGTATTGTACGGAATCAGGGTCGGGCATTTTTTTTTCAAGGGAACAAGCCACATGATCAGCTTAATTTCATGTTGACAATTGAGAAAAAGACGGGCCTGTTTAAGCCAAATTTCCCTCCGTTTAATGCTAACCTGAAGGTCATGATGGCCTTGGAGGATTATATGCAGAGAATGGACTCTGCCCGCATTCTTCTTGACGAGGTCTTGTCATCGGCTTCAGTTAGCCAAGCATCGAAGAATATTGTCGTCGAGTTGATGAGATATAAAGTTTTAGGAGGTCTTCTGTTTCCTTTTTACCGTCGACCCGACGGTTATGATTTTAACTCCCTTCCCAAAGATTATTTCGAACTGCTTCAGTCGCGTCTGCAATCCCCATTCAATGACTCTTTACTGTTCCTTAACTACTACAAAGTGTTTTTGTGGAACTATTGTAAGTATCTAACCTTTAATAACCTCAGAACCAGCGCGGAGTTTTCTTCTATGTTTGAGAATGCCCGAACCAAATTCACTGGGTCCTCGCGTGATTATATCATGTTTTACGTACTGAAACATTACTTAAAAGCTGGCGAGCGAAATGAGGCAATTGTTGAAGTCTTCTTTCGTGAATGCAAGACAGAAATGTACAAGACCTATATCAGGAACGAAATTTTAGAAAAACTTCAGGGGAAGGCACTTTCTGATCTCGGTTCAACAAAACTGACCGATCAATCCGGGAATTTAGTCACATGGTCTTCGATTATGAATGCTTCGCGTGGGAAAATGGTTTATGTAGATTGTTGGGCAAGCTGGTGTACTCCTTGCATCGCGGAGTTTCCACACCTGCAGAAGGCTGCGGCAGGGGTTTCAAAAGACTCAGTTGAATTTATCATGATCTCGATCGACATTGACTTCAATAAATGGACCGCTGCGCTGAAAAAGTATGAATTGCAGTCGACGACTTCGAAACACTTTTTGCTGGATCCACAATCGCCCCTCGCCAAACGGCTTGGGCTTCCACCCATTCCCCGATATATGTTGTTCGACAGGGAAGGCAACGTGAGCTTTTGGGAAGCTCCTCGCCCTTCATCCCCGTCGTCGCCTGGATTTTTTAAAGACATCGTTCGTCAATAGGCTATTCTGTTTCATCAATCTGCATGATGCTTTCTTTTTTTTAACATACTCATGTTTCAGTTGGACGATGCATTGTGTTTAAAACGATGATGACTGGAGCCCAGGAAGTGAAGGTAGTGCGAAGTGAAATTTCAGGCTTAACAAATTTTACTAAATTAGTTTAACACTTCGTAGTTTATGTCGCGCTCCTGTTGTAAGATGTTGACAAGAATTCCCGTAGATGTGATATGAAACAATATGTATTGATAGTTGTGTTCGCATTGGCAGTAATTGGGCTGTACCACCTCATTGACATCAGGCTTTTCAATCTTGATCTCACCAGAAACACGAAAGATGCCTTGTTCAAGTTGCGAAACGAACCCGATGTCAATCGAAGCCTGACGTTGTTTAATATTGGAAAGCTTGAGCCCGCGGAGCTCGGGTTGAAGATTGACTCTCTGCTGGCGGCTGAACCAAAGGCGATTGGTGTAAACTTGTGTCATTACGATAGGAATCCTCAACAGCTCATACAAAAATACAAGTCGGACAAACGAGTTGTCTTTGCAAACTGCAACAGTTCAGGCACCGGCATTCTCAGTCAGATCATTGACGATGGAAACATTGTCACCCATTTCAAATCAGATAAGCCGGATTATTTTGAATTTCAGCTGGCAAAGTTCAACGGAAGGGGAAATGATCTTGAAAGAATCAACTATAGGGCGAGATGCTGTCTTGGGACAGCTGAACTTTCTGACCCTGTCTCTTCGATTGAAGGTCGCTATCTGAAGGACAAGATCCTCCTGATTGGATACATGGGGGATTATCTGACCGAGGAGGTATATTATTTCAAAAACTGCCGGGTAACTCCACTAAACGCTGATTATGGAGACGACGGGGCTCTTCCGGACAAGTATGACATTGAAATATCCGCAGACATCATCAGTACCATGGGCAGCAGGAATTTCATTAACGAAATCAATCAAGTCAGCCGAGTGCTGATCATCCTTGCGTTCAGTCTGGTCAATGTGATGGCATTGGCTTTAGTAAGGAAGAAGTCGACAATTGTGAATCTGATTACTGCAACGGTGCTGTTTGTTCTTTTAACCGGACTCGGTTCATTTCTGTTGGTGTACCTGTTCAACGAAGGCTACTTATTGGAATTGGACGAATTGCCTCTCGTCTTGCTCGTCACCACCGTATTTACCGTGTTGTTAAACATCCGTCAAAAGAAGGCCGGCGTGCAGCAGAAATAAAGCAATGATAAGAGCAGAAAAAATACTCCCTTAATCAATTTCTGATAATGAAAAAGACAACAAAAATCGCCTGGACTTACATCGTGTTGACAGGTCTGTTGATTGTATATTTTGTGGTTAGAGAATTTATTTTAAAAACATAGGACGGACGTTTAAGTTCTATCCTCGATAACTTTTGCCTGAATGTTTATTCGCTGGCAAATGAAAAGGGCATTGACATCCAACCATTTCTTGACAAACTTACACCCCGAACAAGAGAGATTTATGAAACCAACGTGCGCTTATGGAGAGGGGGGGACGTGAAATGAGTCATCTTCTAAGACAACAAATAGAACGAATATCTCCTCTGACGGATGCAGAGTTTGAATACGTTGTTGCGCATTTCACGACGAGGAAGCTTAAGAAGCATCAATTTGCTGTTCAGTCAGGTGAGCCCGTAACCAACGATTTTTTCATTCTCCAGGGTTGCTTGAAATCATACTTTACCGACAAGAATGGTAAAGAACATATACTGGCTTTCGGAATGCAGGACTGGTGGATTACCGACTATGAGGCGTACTACAACCAGACAACAGCCACCATCAACATCGACTGCATCGAAGACAGTGAGTTGCTTTGCCTGTCATTCGAAAACAGAGAAAAACTCTGTTCTGAAATTCATAAAATAGAACACTTTTTCAGGAAGAAAACCAATAAACGTAACGTTGCGCTGCAACAACGGATACTTTCTTTGTTGAGCAATAATGCACAGGAGAAATATGACCAGTTGCTGCAGTTATATCCACAGCTTTTTCAAAAGGTTCCCAAACAACTTATTGCTTCCTATCTCGGTGTTTCCAGAGAAACCTTAAGCAGACTGAAATCTTCTTCAAAAATGTGAGGTACATCACAAAAAAGTTGTGATCCACGTCCTTTTCATCCCTTCGGATTCGACTGACATTCGTGCCATCAATTTTATATCAAACAAATGGCACAATTTCAAATTCAACCGGCAAGCAGTACGGTAAACTGGACAGGAAAAAAGGTTTTAGGATTACACACCGGAAGCATTAACATCGCCAGCGGCTTCGTCGAAATAACCGACGGCAGCATCGGTGGCGGCGAAATCCAAATCGACATGACTTCAATTGTGATTACCGACATTGAAGACAAGAAAACTCATGATGAGTTTCTGGCGCATCTGCTAAACGACGACTTCTTTGCTGTAGATAAGTTCAAAACTGCACGACTCATCATCACTGGTTCAAAGAGAATTGAAGCCAGTAAGTTTAAAATTGATGGCACGCTCACCATCAAGGATATTTCACACCCTGTCAGCTTCATCGCAACGGTAGAAGTATTCACCAACTTCTTGCATTCCCTTGGTGAAATCGTCATAGACAGAACACTGTACGATATTCGTTACGGTTCTGGTAAGTTTATTGCCAACCTTGGTGATAAACTGATTCATGATGATTTCGTGCTGCAGTTCAAACTTGTCGGGCAGGCATAACTTGAAGCAGATATGAGAAGGCGAAGTGCAGTCAAAGCAATTGTTTTAGCAGGAGTTTCAACCACTTCGCTTTCATCTTTTGCGAGATCATCCATTATCAAAAATGAAAAGACAATGTGGAATAGAACAAAATTAACATCACTCTTGGGAATTGATTATCCAATAGTTCAGGGGCCCTTTGGAGGCGGACTTTCGTCTGTGAAGCTGACAAGTACCGTGTCCAATGCAGGCGGTCTGGGGTCGTTCGGTGGCCAGCCGTTTTCTGCAAATGAAATTATCGAAACCTGCAAAGAGATAAGGAAGCTCACCAATAAACCGTTTAATATCAACTTGTGGGTGAATGACAGAGATGCGCGGCTGTCAACTTATAATGAGGATGATTACAAAAAGCTGGTCGCGCTATTCAAGCCGTATTTTGACGAACTGGGATTGCCCTTGCCGGAAAGACCAACGGATCTCGGCCCTGAGTTTGAAGAACAGATGGAAGCCATATATCAGGCAAAGCCAGCAGTATTCAGCTTTGTATATGGAATACCTTCGTCGGACATTCTTGAAAATTGCCGCAGACTCAACATCAAAACCGTTGGAGCTGCCACAACGGTAGATGAAGCCATCGCACTGGAAAATGCGGGCGTTGATGCCATCGTCGTGACGGGTTTTGAAGCAGGGGGTCATCGGGTTTCTTTTCTAAGGCCGCCAGAGGATTCATTGACCGGAACGTTTTCGCTTATTCCCCAGGTAGCCGACCATGTCAAAATTCCAATTATTGCGGCAGGTGGAATTGTGGATGCAAGAGGAATAAAGGCTGCGTTTGCATTGGGTGCTGATGCGGTGCAAATGGGTACAGCTTTTCTCGCGACATCTCAGTCGAATGCATCACAAGACCACAAGGATAAATTGTTTACACCGGATGCCAAATACACAACGCTCACGAAAGTATTTACTGGCCGGCTCTCGAGAGGAATCAGAAACAGACTGACAGAAGAATTAAAACACCACGAAGAACTTCTGGCTCCTTATCCCTTGCAGAGTAAATTTATGGGATTCCTGAAAGCGTACCCGGCAAACACAAATTCAAACCCTGACTTCAAATCATACTGGGCTGGACAATCGGCTTCTTTACTCAAACACCGTGACGCCAAAATATTAATGGAATCTTTGATTAGTGAAATGAATAAGAAGTAGAAGTTGGTCAGGCAGCGAGATTATTGACCACACAACACTTCGTCGTTAGCTGGATATAGCGTTGCTCATGCCGCGGAGTTTTGCGGACGTTGTTTGCCAGTCTGGTCGAGAGCTTCCCGAAGACCTTTCAAAAGTTTTTCTGACCGACCGATACCCCAGTAATGCCCAGAATTAATATTGTCGTCAGAATTGATTTAATGTTCATAGATAATGGATACACTGTTTTAAAAACTCAATAGCAATTTAAGCGTAACCCCGAGCAATGCCGCGGCGGCAATGATCAAGGGTTCCTGAAGTTTTTTGAACCTGAGCAATATCGCGATGGTCAGCAGAGCGATGATGACAGTGGGTATATCGGTCAATGTTCTTTTGGCCAATACCAATACTGCGCCTGCAATGGCTCCAATGGCCGCTGCGGTAACGCCATCCACAAATGCCTTGATGGCAGGATGTTTCCCGTACTTCTTAAAATATGGCGCTGGGATGACCGTGAACAGATAACAAGGAATAAACGTGGCCAGTGCGGCAACCACCGCGCCCCAGAATCCGGCAACAAGGTATCCGATAAATCCCACTGTGATGACAACCGGGCCGGGCGTGACCATAGCAACAGCCACTGCGTCGAGAAATTGCTGTTCATTCAACCATTGATATTCTTTGACAACGCCGCCATACAGGAACGGAACAATGGCCAGTCCACTGCCGAAGACAAATGCTCCGGCTTTTGTGAAGAACAAGGCAATTTGAACGAGCTTCGATTGCGTCGCTATGGGTTGCATTTGAAGAAGGATGGTTGGGAATATTCCATTGGCTGACGTACTCAGCCATTTTGGAGGAGCCTTGGCAAACCAGACAGCAAAACCTGCGAGCAATATCAGCCAGAGGATTTCCTCTTCCGTGACGAATGTAGCCACGGCGAGAATGATGAATATCGTCCAAAGTAATTTGTCCTTGCCGATGCTTTTGGTTGTCAGCTTGTAACTTCCGATGGCGATGATCCCGATTACCGCGGCGCCCACACCATAGAATACGGCTTGCATCCACGGCAGTCCGCCATACGCGACGTAGGCATAACCGATCGCTAAAACCATCAGGAATGAAGGAAGCACGAATGCAATTCCCGACAGCGTCGCGCCGATAACACCATAGTGAACATACCCGATATAGATGCCCAGCTGTGCGGCCAATGGGCCAGGCGCGAGCTGTGACAAGGCAAGACCTTCTTTGTAATCTTCCTCGGTGATCCATTGGCGTTCATCGACCAAATCCCGGTGCATATACCCAACGAGGGCTACTGGTCCGCCAAAACCAAGCGTACCGAGTTTTAAAAAGTATAGGACAAGTTCCTGAAGTTTGTAGGAAGGTACCGTAACCATTATCGCAACTTAGTAATAAGTTCCTGGTTTCAAGGTTGAAAATCAATTGGTCACTGCTTTTGATTTTTTCACACTTAAAAAACCATGTACGTATTGATTGAAGATGTCTGGTTGTTCTACCATTGGGAGATGACCACATTTTTCTATGAATCGAAGGTCAGCATTGGGCAGAATATTATTAAAATGCAGCGCCACCTCCGGCGGACTTATCAAATCGTCTAGTCCCCAAACCAAAAGTGTTGCGTGGTCCAGCCGGTTTAAAGGTGACGCTGCATTGTTTCCGAGTTTTCCAGTATGCACACCGTTGCGCATCTGGTCGGAACGCTCACCGTGAAGCTCGTGATGTTGTGAGCGTGCTCCGTCGACAAGCGATTGTGTATAGTCCTCTGTAAATTCATTGATCTCGTTTTCATCCGGGTCTGACCAGATTGGAACAGGTGCCTTCGGACATCCGGACACCACAATCTTATTCACGTTCGCAGGATGCAGCGTTGCATAGTGCAGCGCGAGTATCCCGCCCGCGCCGTGTCCCACTAACGATACATTGGATAACTGGTGCCAGGCGATGAATTCGTGCAGTGTGTGGACAAGGGACTCGAGGTCTGCATGGGCCGGCCCACTGAAGATTGGGAGTCGCGGAACAATTACTCTGTAGTTCGACTGAAGGACGTCTATTGTTCGCGCCCACATCGACACATTGCCAAATAGTCCGTGCAGGAGAAGGACCACAGGACCTTGACCCAGGGAGAGATAATATTGACTATAGAGCGGTTCTTTTGTGCTCATAAAATCTTTTTTGATTTCAATTAAAAGCTGTCATTCCAAAGTGTCTGTGTATTGAGATTTTTTTGTCAAGAAAAATCAGCAACAACAACAGGTCAGACACATGCCGGAATAGGGTCGCCCAACAACGGGGTGCAGCTGTGCCATCGTGGTCAGCAGATGGTGAGCCTCTGTCAGGAATCTTTTGATCATAGGATGCAGCTTTAAACGGGCTCCAGACAGAATCCTGCATATTTTTTAGAGGCCTTTCTGATTTCCCGGCCCGTAAATATAAACAATCTAATATCTATAGAAATAGTAGGGATTAAAAATTTTGTTACTTTTGGGGAAAGTTTGTGTTCATGTATTCAGTTGCGTTAATTATTCCCGCCTTCTTCGCCTTTCTTGGCCTGGAGTACTGGATAGCGAAGAAATCCGGCAAAGAGAACTTATTCAATTATGAGTCTTCGGTGACTAATCTCTCTGTTGGAATCTTCGAACGATTGCTCAATTTGTTCATCACCGGAGCATTCTATGGTTTATACTACTGGGTGTATGAACACTTCGCCCTCTGGAAAATTCCCAACCATTGGTTTCTCTGGATAATACTCTTATTGGCAACAGATTTCGTTTGGTATTGGTATCACCGTCTTGGTCATGAGATTAACCTGCTTTGGGGCGCTCATATCGTCCATCACCAGAGCGAGGAATTCAATTATACGGTTTCAGCCCTTATCACCACTTTTCAGGCACTGGTTCGAAACCTGTTTTGGTGTGCACTTCCGCTCGTGGGCTTTCATCCCTCCATGGTCATTGGGATTTTGGTCGTTCATGGTGCCTACTCGTTTTTTACACATACCCAGCTTGTGGGCAAATTGGGCTGGTTGGAAAACGTGTTGGTTACGCCCTCTCATCATGGTGTCCATCACGCGTCGAATGAAAAATACCTGAATAAGAACTACGGCGATATATTCATCTTTTGGGATAAGATTTTTGGAACCTTCCAGCGTGAAGAGGAAAAACCCGTCTACGGTTTAACTCATCCTCTGAAAAGCTACAGCTTTCTCTGGCAGCATTTTCACTATTATGCCGAATTGTGGGAGGCGTGCAGGAGATCGAAGAGTATCAGACAATCATTGCGGATATTGTTCGGAAGACCGGAGGATCTGGATCAACATATCCGGGGGGAACTGGAGGCGAGGTTGTTGCCAACGAAGGGTAAGGCAGTGCGAAGCGCACGTTTAAAAAATTATATCAATGTACAATTGGTAGTATCTGTTCTTGGCCTCATCATCACAACGGTCTTGTTTCCTTCCTTGTCTGTTATTGCAAGAATATTGTCCGCTGCATTGTTGCTGCTCACCTTGATCAACTGCGGCGCGCTGCTCGAGCAGAAACGTTGGATATATTATCTGGAAGTCATCCGGATTGTGCTCATCGTTGGTCTTTTTTCGCTGTACTTCCAGAGCAGCATGATGGTATTTTCACTGGGCGTATTGATTGTGGTATTCGGGTCAATCCGGATTACGGAGCAAACATATTGGCGGATGGTCTATGGACGCACGAGTATGTGAGGATAACTTTCCTTCGATGTTCAATTTAAAATCGCTTTCTTTTATATGTAAATTTAAGTCTCGTGGCCGAGTGGTGAGGTAAAACTCTGCAAAAGCTTCTACAGCGGTTCGAATCCGCTCGAGACATCTCGAATAATTAAATAGATCGACTAAAACAAAACGTTTCAAACATGAAAACAAAAATTTCCTTTTTCGCATTGGTGGCAGCGGCCATCACCTTGCTATCATTCACAACGACACCGCCTGTGAAATTTCAGGTGGATACAAAAGCCAGCACGATTGTCTGGACCGCAACAAAGGTCACTGGTTCTCATTCCGGGACAGTACCGGTAAAAACAGGAGAAATTGTAGCGGACGGTAAGGTTATCAAACAAGGAAACTTTGAAATTGATCTCGCCTCTCTTACCGTAACCGATATCACGGATCCTTCCGGGAACGCGAAGTTGGTGGGTCATTTGAAAAGCCCCGATTTCTTTAATACGGCAGCTCATCCAACTGCCTCATTCACGATTCAATCGGTGACACCAAAAAGTGGTGATGAATATTCGGTGAAAGGAAAGCTGACGGTCAAAGGTATTACAAAGGATATCGAGTTTCCCGCGGTCATCAAACAAGAAGGTAAAAAACTGATTGCGACCGCGAAGGTAAAAGTCAATCGTACACACTACGACATCCGTTATGGTTCCAACAGCTTTTTCGACAACCTCGGAGACAAGGCCATCAGCGATGAGTTTGAGTTGGATTTGAAGCTTGTAGCCAATTCATAACTCTGTCTTTTTAAAGTTCGTCTTTCACGAAAGAGGCTGTTTCGGTTAACATCAAGTAACACCTGTCCCATAAGTGCTCTTTCATCTGAACATAGAGAATGGTCTCTGCAATCGAAGGCAGGACCATTTTCTTTTTCTAAGGAAATTTTAAGTCCTTAGTTTCGAATGCGCGAAGTTTTTTTAATCTTGAATTGTTAAATCTCAACTGCGAATGCAACAAATTTATCTCAGCGACTCTGGCCCGAAAGTATCTGCCGCGATCTACAGTTTTTACCGATGGGAAGGTGATTCCAAAGAAGACGCCCGTGCCCTGGTGGAGCAAACTGTCGATCTCTGCCTCAGTCTGGGTATCAATACTTTTGACCTTGCACCCTACTACTATAACCATCTGAGTGAAGAACTATTTGGGGACCTTATTTCAAAAAAGAAGTATAAGAGAGAGGAGCTTGTTCTGTTCAGCAAATGTGGTGTGCGCTTTCCGCATTCGTCAGAACCAACAGTGCGTGTCAAACACATTGACACATCAGCGAAGTATATCCAGGAAAGTATTGAGCAATCCCTTCGGAAACTGCATACGGATTACCTGGATATTTTCCTTCTGGATCACCTTGATCCAATTTCAAATCTTGAAGAAACTGCGCTGACCCTTGAGCGGGCATTGCGTTCCGGGAAAGTTCGGAATATCGGGGTTGCTAATTTTTCAGTTTTTCAGCATCAACTGTTGAGCTCCTATTTGCAAAGTCCTGTCGTTACGCACCACCTGGAACTTAACCTGTTAAATACTGCTCCATTGCGATCAGGTCAGCTGGATTATATTAAGCAGAAATACATGCGTCCCATTGCCTCTGCTCCGGTAGCTGGAGGAAGGATTGCGGACGGTAATGATGCAATTTCTGTGAAGCTTCGGAATAAGTTGCAATCACTGGCACCGAAGTACAACAAAGACATCGAATCCCTGGCAGTTGCCTGGCTCATCAAACTCGGAGCCCTTCCGTTGATCGGCACTCGCGAGGAGCGCAGAATCCGCAACATTGTGGCGGCATTTGATTTTGAACTCGATCACCAGGATTGGTATGACCTCCTGGAGGCTGCGGATTAGTTTTTTTGAATTGGCCTATTGTATTTTGATGATGCGGGTTGTGGATGAAATTGTTCACGTCGGGTAGTGAAAATACCAATGAATAGCCCGGAAACATGTACACATTTGCGGTTTGGCATGGCTCCTCGTTTTTTTCATCGTATATTCAATAAAACTTCTCATGATTTCCGCAAAGCTCTCCCTGATCACGCTTATTTCACTTTGTTCATTTGCTGTTGTTGGACAAGATCTCCCCACTCGGGACTCCGTCTACACCGTCGTTGACGTTCAGCCCGAGTTTCCGGGTGGATATAAAGCGCTCAGCAAAATTGTAGATGGACGTAAGAACCACAAATATCCCGAAGAGGCCAGAAAGAATGGAATTGAAGGCAAGGTCGTTGTTCAGTTTATCATCAACGAGGATGGCACTTGCAGTGATTTTGAAGTAGTAAAAGGAATTGGCTACGGATGTGATGAAGCTGCGGTTGAGGCTTTCAAGAAAATGCCTAAATGGAAACCGGGACTCGTGGATGGCAAGCCTGTGAAGGTACGGATGAATATGGTGTATAATTATATTTTATAGGTGATGCCTGCTGCAATTCGGACTTGCAAATTGTACGATCATCTTGACAGCATAATTGGAGCATTTCCGGGGTTAGTAGTTTTCTTTGTATTGGATTTGAGCAATTATTTCTTAAGATTATTGAATCGGGAAATAGCGACATGTTCAGTATCAAATACGCTGAGGGTTCGCGCTGTCATACTTAAATTGTCATGTAGACGAAATGGTCAATAAACTCCGAAGGAGTGACATTGTTATAGCTTATCGTTATCTAAACACGTATAATCCCCGGCGGGGTGACATTTTGCAAACGATCTTCTCCAAATCCAACATATCGATTTATTGCACCTATTTTGTATAATGCGCGACGAGTCAATCAGCTATCTGAAAACAACAAAAGACAACCTGCGTCTGCACTTCGTCAATTTCGGACCAAATGCACATCAGCACTATATGATGTTTTTTCGTCATTCTTTCCGGCATTTGGGGCAGATAAAAGAGATTAAAGCTAATCCCCGATTTTCCAGGTAATTGTTTGGTGCGATGCTCTTGCGATTTTACGACAGACTTTTTGCAGGACTCATGCGGCTGTGTGAACAGACGGAGTATAAGGAGATTTCAGGATTTGTCTCCGCATGGGGGATAGGGTTTATTCTTGAACTTAATATCGTAGGTGTGCTGGGAATGCTAAACCTTGGAAGTGCATGGGCTCGTCCTGTTATTTTGATTCCCCTTTTTTTGGTGCTGACTACACTGGCTTATAAATATTATCAGAAGAATTCCACGCGAATCAATGCGTTGAAGACTTCCTTTGACACCAGTAACCCAAACCTCAGCAGAGCAGAGATGATTGCCTTACTTTTTCTCGCAGAGTCGGTGATGTTTCCCCTCATCGTTGCCCTGGCCCGGGCGGCTTAAAATTATGAGTCAAATGCAGTTGAATTTCAACAAGACCATTTCCGCGTGTTGGCGTGGCATATCAAAAGCGCTTGCACACCTTCATCGGTTGTTGTTCTGCATTTCTTTTATTTGATATTGAAGCCGCCGTTACCAGAACTTTGGCCGTTACCGCACGCATATTACCTTTGCGCGCAGGGGATCCGTTGATATATCATGTCCGGAACTCCTTTCCCGGATGATCAACATTGCAGGTATTGCCATCGCCTTGATATTTATTGGCTTTATTGTCAGCCATAAACCGCTCCTGCGCGGCGATGTTTTCCTGGCGGTCATTAATGTGCTGCTAATTTTATTTCTCGCCATTGATCTCCTGCTGCAGCGTCAGGTTAATGCGGTCCTGGTCATTGCTTATCAGACCGTCGCTTTCCTGTTGTTCCCGGCGTTTTTCTTGTATGGCCTGTCGATACTTGGCGACTCGCTTCGAATGTTGTGGATTCTCTTTGTGCCTGCTGGCTTGCTGGTGGCATTTATGTTAACAGATTTTCTGGCGATCCACGGAGGTTCGGCTGAATATGCTGAATATATCTACCGGTATCCTACAGCGGTTTATCACGTGTTCTTCAAAACGCAACTTGTTCTTTCCATCGCGGGATTCATTTGGTTTCTCAGAAGACTGCGCAGATACCATGAGCAGTTACGGGACTCCTTTTCGTCGCTTACCGTCGTGGAGTTGAAATGGCTGCGATTGGTTTCGTTGGTGTTTCTGGTCAGTGCTGTGGTATCGCTCATTGCTTTTGTGATCTACAACTTCAACCACGAGTGGATTCCATTGGAACTCATCAACCAGATCATCAATTCGTTTATGGTTGCTACCATCTTCTATATGAGCTTTCACGGCATCCGGTTGTACACCTTGCGGGCCTTTCTGCAATCTCAGCCAACGTTGAAGAACGAAGAACGGGAGTCTGCTCCGGCGCGTGTCGCACCGACGCCCGTTCTCGAAGATATTCAAGTAAGGCTCCGCCGGTTAATGATTGAAGAGAAACTTTATCTGGAGCCGCAACTGCAATTGCCTCAGGTGGCCTCCCGGTTAAATGTGTCGACGAATCTTTTGTCTCAAACCATCAATCAGCTGGAGAAAAAAAATTTCTACGAGTTGGTCAATCATTACCGCATCGACCATTTGAAGGCATTGCTGCAAAACCCGGCCAGGAGCCACTTGAGTATTCTTGCCCTTGGCCTGGAAAGCGGCTTCAATTCCAAGGCATCCATGAACAGGGTGTTTAAAGAATTTACCGGACAGACGCCCTCGCAGTTTCAAAAGATGGAAAATGAGGGCTCAACTCCCTCATAAGACGTCTCAAACTATCGGATGAGTCGATCGGGGACCCGCGCCCGCCCAAATTTGCCTAAAACTTAATTCAATGTTTATGGCAAAAATCAATCTGCACCTCATCGTATTCCTGATTTCAATATCAGCCACACTGGCGCAACCCACGCTGAATAATAAGGTCAATGTCGTGTTTGGCTTAAACCAACTGCTGGCGAAGGGCTTCAACGCCGAAGTCAATGTATTTCACAAGCGACTGGCATTTGATTACTCCCACGGTGTTTCTCTCGACTTTACCGGGGCGGCGCTGACCGGCGACGAGAAGGACCAGAAGCTCGCCATTCACCTGCCGTGGACAACGGGCTTTGGCGTGGGTTACCGCTTTTCGGACGCATTGAATGTTCGTCTCGAACCAAAATGGCACCGCTTTGAAGTGTATTATGATGGCGATCAACAAACATCCGCGAACCGAATAACCGCCTATACAACGTTCACGCTAGGGGTTGGCGCCTATTACAACTGGCAGCCCTTCAAACAAAAAGATTCCGCGCTGAAAGGACTTATGGTAGTTCCCAGCCTGCGCTTCTGGCCAAGACTCTCTTCAACACTGGATAATGATAAACTTCAATACAACAACCGCGAGACGGGCCAGACAGAAACTCACGAAAGCATGCAGGTCGGATTTGGAAATACACCGTGGGTATTCAACATATCCATAGGCTATAGTTTTGGAATGCGCAGGCAGTAAAATACGTGTTGATAGAAGTCCACGCGTTGCTGAACCATTTCATATCTTATCGCTTCGTAAAGAACATCCTGCTCCGCTTTGCTTTATATTCGTGGTTCATATTGTTCACATGAATAAATTCTTTGCAAGTTGGAGTGGAGGCAAGGACAGTTGCTTTGCGGCGATGTCGGCGATAAAAGCAGGTTATCAGCCGGGCGTGTTGCTCAACATGATGAATGAACACGGATTGATCAGCCGAAGTCATGGAATACCACGGCATATTTTGCAGCGACAATCGGAGAGCGCATCCATCCCCCTTGAAACGCGCTCAGCGAGTTGGGCAGAATATGAATCTATATTTGTTGATGCGCTGATGAATTTGAAGAATCAGTATCATGTACAATTTGCGGTATTCGGCGACATCGATTTGGAACCCCATCGCGAGTGGGAGGAAAAAGTATGCGCACGCGCGGGACTGGTGCCATTGCTCCCGCTCTGGCAGCAACCGCGGAAGTCGTTGGTGATGCAGATGATTCAGGCGGGCGTTCGTGCGCACATCGTCTCATGCAACAGCGTGATGGGTCCTCAATTCTTAGGACGAGTTGTTGATGAGAAGCTGGTCGATGAGCTGGAAGCAATGGGCATTGATCCGTGCGGAGAGAATGGCGAGTACCATACCCTTGTTGTAGATTGTCCGTTGTTTCGTTTTCCGGTTCAGGTTTCATTTGGCCGATCGTTAAGCCACAACGATTATTGGTTCGTGGAAATGTCATAGCAAACGCTCGAATAGAGATCAATTTCACGTTGTCCCGGTGCTCATCGCCTCGTTGTCGGCGAGCGGGTTGATGAACTGAAGCGGCTTCTAAGCCGTATTTTGGCCTATTTTCATCATTTTGTTTCTAAAAATTGTTATTTTTAACAAAAAAAGGAAACACAATGCGCTTTTTGGAGTTTAAAAGCCACTTTGACCCTTTTCTCGTCTTTTCGATTCAGGACATCCGCAAGTGGGACCCTGACTTCGACACCAGGCGACTTGTGGAGTGGCAGGAGAAGGGCTACATTCAGAAGGTCGTTAATCGATGGTATGTTTTTTCAAAGACACTGAGGCAGGAAGAGCTTCTGACCATTTCAAACAGAATCTACTCGCCTTCTTATATATCCCTGGAATGGGCCATGTCTCATTACCGGCTTATTCCGGAGGGTGTGTACACAATTACAGCGATAACAACCTTGAAGACGCAAGATTTCAATACAGGGATCGGGGCTTTTTCCTATCGGCATGTGAAACCTGCGCTCATGTTTGGCTACCGACTGGTGCGGTTCGAAAATATTTTTTACAAAATGGCAGAACCGGAAAAGCTGTTGCTGGATTACCTCTATCTCAATCCTTCAGATAAAGTCCTGGAAGATCTGGAAGGCCTGCGACTGAATGTCACCGAATTAAACACACTTCTGCACAGGAAGAAGCTGGAGAATTATTTGGCGATGTTCAATAATAAGGCATTGAATAAAAGAGTGAACATACTGACTGAACAATTGCTTGCACATGCTTGACCTCCGGGAAATTCTTCCATTCTATCCCGAAGCACTTCGGATTCACAGGGAATTCATTTTGCGTGAGTATCTGCAATACAAGATACTTCAAATCATTTTTGACATGCCTGAAAATGCACAGCAGCTTTTCTTTCTGGGTGGAACTGCGCTGCGCATTGTCCATGGGAACCAACGATTTTCTGAAGATCTCGATTTTGATAATACTGGATTAACCGAAGACCGATTCGACACTATTGCAGAGGTGATAAAAACCCGCCTTGAGCGCGAGGGTTATGAGGTTGAAATCAAAACCGTGTACAAGGGAGCTTTCCACTGTTACATCAGATTTCCCAAGCTTCTTTTTAATGAAGGGTTAACCGGTCACGTCTCTGAAAAAATCCTGATTCAACTCGATACAGAACCACAACATTACTCATTTACTCCAGATAAATACATACTCAACAAATTTGACGTTTTTACTGAGATACCGGTAACACCCCTAAACGTTCTTCTTGCTCAGAAATGCTACGCGATCATGAATAGAAAACGATCAAAGGGGCGCGATTTTTTTGATGTTGTCTTTCTGCTGTCCAAAGGAGCAAAGCCCGACTATGGATATCTCGATCTTAAATTGGATATCAAGGATGCAAAAGCACTCAAGGATCGTTTACTCGATACGTGCAGTAAGTTGGACATGAAGGAAATGGCCGACGATGTTTCTCCGTTTCTGTTTAATAATACGGACGCAAAGAAGATCACGATGTTCGAGCAGTATTTGAAACAGGTGGAGCTTTAATTGTAAATATAGAATCGTTGTTCAATTCTGAGCAGCGACATATTGGTCCGAGGAAATGTCATAGCAAACGTAAGTTCCATCGGTTCTTTCGTTGGCAGAGCGAAGATTTCCGAGAGGTACAAAAGCAGCAATGACTTTATTATTTTACTTCCATGGGTACTTTGGGTATCATTTTTGAGATTTTTTTAAAGAACACGCGCACTTTTCTTTAAATTAGTTCGTATTTTGGTACCATGGGTGCCCAAAATGAGTCAAAAATAAAGAACTTTTTATCGCGCCACGTTCAGGGCACCGTTGCCTTATCAAAATGGCTTGAGCAGATCGGTGTATCACATGCGCTTCAGAAAAAGTACAGGAAAAGCGGATGGCTTGAAAGTATAGGGACAGGTGCTTTTATACGGCCGGATGATAACGTGACCTGGCAAGGCGCGTTGTATGCACTCCAGACTCAGGCAAAATTACAAGTCCATCCCGGAGCCACAACAGCATTGTCCATGCAGGGGCTTTCCCATTACGTGAGAGCACAAGATATAGTCGTTCTCTTTTCACCTCAATTGACAAAATTGCCTAAGTGGTATTCCAATCACTTCTGGGGCAGCCCGATGCGTCATGTAAAAACTTCAGTACTACCTGACAACACAGGATTAGTTTCATTCGACCTGAGAAACTTTTCAATCTGGATATCTTGTCCAGAACGAGCCATTCTTGAATGCTTATATCTTGTACCTCGGGAACTCGATTTGATTGAATGTTATCAAATCATGGAAGGCCTGAATAACCTTCGACCGAAAGTCGTTCAGGAACTTCTTGAGAAGTGTACATCCGTAAAAATCAAGAGATTGTTTTTTTTCATGGCAACAAGAGCACAACATCAGTGGTTGGCATTTATTGACAGAGAAAAAATCGATCTTGGTAAGGGAGACAGAAGCATAGTTGAAGGTGGAGTATATAACGCTGCCTTTGGCATCACCATTCCTAAAGAACTTGCTTGATGATTGATACAAACTACACTGGTCAGGTTGATCTCTTGCTCTCCATACTACCGATTGTGGCAAAAGAGAAGTTATTTGCCCTGAAAGGTGGTACTGCAATCAATTTGTTTGTTCGTGAGATGCCCCGACTTTCTGTAGATATTGATTTAACGTACACGCCCGTTGCCGATAACAGAGAGACTGCACTTATCAACATAGCAGCTGCGCTAAATCGAATTGATGCCGACGTAAAAAAAGCTATTCCAGGGATTTCAATAACCCACGTGCCTTTTGGTCAGGGGGATGACGTAAAGTTGAATTGCCAAACTCCGGCGGCTTACGTGAAGATTGAAGTAAACACAATAACACGCGGAGTCATTATGCCGGTCAGAATGATCCCTGTTGCGGATGTCGTACAAGAAGCTTATAGAAAATTCGCAGCCATAAATGTCGTTGCTCATGGTGAGTTATACGGCGGGAAAATTTGTGCAGCTTTAGATCGTCAGCACCCACGTGATCTGTTTGATGTATATCATCTATTTCAGAATGAGGGATTTTCTGAAGAGATAAAACTAGGTTTTATGATATTTCTGCTAAGTCATTTCAGGTCAATGAGTGAATTGATAGACCCGCACCTCTTAGACCAGAAGCAGACTTTTGAGACACAATTCCGAGGAATGACAGCAACTCATTTCGATTATGTAACTTTTGAGGAGACCAGGACTCGTCTGATTTCTGAAATCAGGACTTGCTTAACCGACACAGATAAGCAATTTCTTCTAAGCTTTAAAAGAGGTGAACCTCAATGGGAGCTGTTTCCTTTCCGGGAATTGAAAGATCTGCCTGCTGTTAAATGGAAATTGCAGAATATTCAAACATTAAAAGAACAGAATCCACAAAAGCACGCTGCACTCTACAACGCTTTGGCTGGCAAATTGAATCGACATTAACGCATCAGCCCTGAAAACTCTTTTGAAAATCGAGGCTGGTTGAAAACACGGAATACGTCTTTTTGTTTGTGATGTACTTGACTCCCATCATCCCAAGCTTAATTCCCGAATGCACCGTCGTGCCCGTATCACTTCAGCCTTTGCTGGTAACACCGAACTTTGTAACTTCATCAACCGTTCCCCTTCCTCATGTCAAAATCATTTTTTCCAATTGTCCTGTGTCTTCTCGTTGCTTTCGCCGTTGTCAACCCATCTGCGTCATCGGGACAAACGGTTTCCCCATCCTTGACGACAATCAAAACCAATAGCGGGACCGTTGCCGGAATATGGAATAATGACAAAACCGTTACGAGCTTCAAAGGAATTCCATTTGCTGCGCCTCCCGTTGGTGCCCTGCGCTGGAAAGCACCACAACCGGTGACGCCCTGGAAAGGCGTACGCACCTGCGATAAGTTCTCTGCAAGCCCCGTGCAGCAAACGCCCAAACCATTTCTCTGCTGGAGCGAAGAATTCATTGCGCCGCCGGAACCGCTGAGTGAAGATTGCCTCTACCTTAACGTGTGGACTCCGGCAAAGACAAGCAAAGAAAGACTTCCCGTGCTCATGTGGATTTATGGTGGAGGATTTGTTTCCGGCTCAAGCGCCTGTGCCGTCTATGATGGCGAAGCCCTGGCGAAAGAAGGAATTGTTTTTGTGAGCATCAATTATCGCGTTGGTGTATTTGGATTTCTTGCGCATCCGGATCTCACCAAAGAATCTCCACACCAGTCATCAGGCAACTATGCATTGATGGATCAGCTTGCTGCCTTGCAATGGATTCAGAAGAATATTGCAGCGTTTGGCGGCGACCCGCAAAAGGTCACCATTGCCGGGCAATCTGCAGGTTCGTTTGCCGTTCAGGCGCTCGTGGCCTCACCATTATCTAAAGGTTTGTTTCGGGGCGCGATCGCGCACAGCGGTGCGATGATGGACGATTCATCCGGGAAGTTATCCGATGCCGAACGTGTTGGCGTCAACTTATCGCAGAAGATCAATTCGACGTCCATTAAGTCGTTGAGAGCACTTTCAGCCGATAGCCTCCTGAGTCTGGCGGCAGATTTACCCTTTCGTACTTTTGCTCCCATCGTGGATGGATATGTATTGCCTGAAGATATAGGCGTAGCCATCACAAACAAAAGACACAATGATGTTCCCCTGATGGCAGGCTGGGTTACGGGAGATGAAGCGTTGATGGGTGGAAAAAAGTCTGCAGAGCAGTTCCGGGAATGGGTCATCAAAAACTATCCGGAAAACAAAGATGAATTTCTCCGAATATTTCCGGCAGCCTCCAACGACGAAGCGATATCGTCTCAGGTCAAACTCGGCAATCTGCAATTCGCGGGATATGCCACCCATGTATGGGCTTTGAAAAATTCCAGCAATGCGTACGTATATCAATACAGCTATGTGCCCACCGACAAGCCGGGCTTTCCCAACTACGGTGCATTCCACACATCAGAGGTTCCGTTTGCCTTGCGCAACCTCAACCGATGGCATCGTCCATGGCGCGATATCGACTATCAGGTTGAAAACATTGTGTCGCGTTATTGGATAAACTTCATCAAGACAGGTGATCCCAATGGCAGTGGTTTGCCCGAATGGAAAAAACACGACGCCACCTCCCAGCACATCATGACATTAAATGATCAACCAGTCTCCATTCCCGGATTGTTCCAAGCTGAGTTTGCGCTGCTGCAATTGCTGAACAGAAGCAAGTGAATCGGCAGTAAAGTAAAAACCCTGCGCGTGTGACTGGCTTTGCGGATTACAGCTAAGTGAACGATCCGCATAAATGCAGGCAGATCCGTGCTCTTCAACGAATGCGTTCTTACACCTCAATCCTTTAGTTGCCTGCTTCACTCCCTTCGTTCTCAAAGTCATTAGCATGATCAGCCGCTAATGACTTGCTTGAGCTTCATCCTAACTGGTTAACCCGGAAAAGATATGAAGAGGTTATCATCACGTGTCTTTGCAGCGATTGTGTTGTGTCAGCTGACTTCAGCTGGCCATGCACAAGGCTGCGGCGATTCTGGTTTCTGCACCATGGGTGGAATGAGACCAGACCAGATATTTTCGCGAAAGCTAAAGTTGAAGATTAATGCGCTCGAGGTGACGCAACACCTGGGCCACACCCGGCAAGGTGATTATATACATTCTACATTTCTGGATGTGACATTGGGGCTTTCGCACAAAACGATTGTCCATGTAAGACTTCCCTCATATTCAGTTATTGAAGGCAATATGCCAACAACAAGAGGCTTCGGTGATACATTTATCAGCGTAACCCAAAATCTTGTTGCCAATCACGATTATCAAATCAATGCAACGCTGGGGACAAGGATATATAATCGCTGGGCGAATGAAAAGAAATCGTCCGATGGTCTTTCAATGCCATTACTTCAACAGGCGACGTACGGGAGCGACGATATTATTCTGGGCCTTTCTTTCGCAACACCTCGTGCCTTGTTGGCTATTGGTTATCAGCGTGCGCTGAACAAAATTCAAAACCAGTTTCGTCCGGAAGAATGGGAAGTCACTTCCTATGAAGATGTTGCCAAGGGCTATGCAACGTCGGCAGGTCTGGAGCGCGGCGACGATCTGATGGTGCGATTGGAGCGGAACTTCAGATACTCGAGATGGAGCTTTTACATGGCATCGCTGAACTTAATCCGACTCACAAAAGATAAAACGCTCAATAGCGAAGGCAAACGAATTTCATTAGCCAATACGCAGGGATTGGCTTCCAACATTATTCTCGGAACACGCTACCGGTTCGATGTTCACCACAGCCTCAAGTTTCTCTGGTCCTATAATATTCTGCGGAGAGAGGTTAACCCCGATGGCCTGGACCGCGACCATGTAGCGCAGCTGAGTTATGAGTACAGGTTTTGAGGATGAAACTGACAGGTTCATTTGTCCTCCGCTTTGTCGATGAATATCCTAAAGCGTTCAGCAGGAACCTCGGTCACCAGCATCATATTGGAATCAGCCTCCTTAAAGAATTTTGACGGTGATTCCCATCTTGCCAATATGTTCTATAAACAGCTTGATATTATGAATACTCCATTGTGTGCAGGTTGATATTTCCGTGCCGTCATGCAGCCGGATGATTTCATCGGGATTGATGTAAAAGCGCTTGTGTCCTGTTCGTTGGAATATCTCTTCCGCAGTTTCCTTCAATGAGAATACACCAAAAGTACCCTGAAGTGTATCCGGGAAAGCTTCTTTTAATTTGGCAAAAGTGACGTTAACGTTGGAATCGACGTAAGATCGGACAACGCTGTTTACCAGTCTTCCCTTGTTGTACGATTGACCCAAAAACTGAAACTTCGAAAAATCCTTGTTCGAGTACTTGTATCGAAAGTAGGTATCGGAAATTACATAGATCTCTGAACCATTGCGAAAACGACGAATCGTTAACCCTGCGATGGGAATCCCTTCATATTCATAACCATTGACCAGCTTTTCTTGCAGTGCAGAACTGATGGAGGAGCCAACCAGAACGCCTACCCATTTCGGAGGAGTCGTCTCGTTCCAGTATCCCGAGTCAAGTTCCAGAATTTGTTTTCGTTGGTCGAGATATTGTTGAAGCTGTCCTAGCGCATCATCGTTAATCTCACCAATTTTTAGTTCAACAATTCCAAGATACTCACCAGAGTACTTGGCGAGGATGTCAATTCTTCCATCACCCGATTTTCGTCCTTCCTTCAATGCAATCTCTTCGTCCAATATGATGACGTCGTTAAAATTATCCCGGTCGAGTTTTAGTATCTCCTCGTTTTCCAATAGGTATGCCTCCATCGCCAACTCTTTCAAAAACGGGTAGTCTTTGATTGGCAGATTGTTTGCGGTTATCTGTCTGTAAATTTCCATCCAGCGCGATTTATGCTTTGAAACGATTTATTGGCGATCATTTTTTACCCTTAAACCTCATCGGACTTAAATCAATCATCAACTGGTCCAGGTTCTTCAAATCATCTGCACTAAATCCTTCAGCGTGAAATGCTTCGACCAGTTCTGCCTGACGGGGCTGACCGAACGTCAGACGATAGTAGGTGAGAATCTTCATTAAGTTATTAAATTTCTCAACGTCCCTGCTGAAAGGATACAATGGCACGAAGCGCTCTATCTTGATATCATTAGCCGACTCCGTATGCCAGAAGGGGACCAGGTCGCATGGGATAGCCGCCTCTGACTTCTCGCGCGAAGCAAGCGCAAAGATTTCTTCCCAGATGTTTTGTTTACCCGATTTTCGCTGAAGCAAAGCTTTGTATTTATCAGCTAGGTTCAATCGGATAACCAACCCCTGGTAGCGATGGATTCTTCCTTCGCGCTGTTCAAAGTCGATGGGGTTGGACGGAAGATTCCAGTGAAAGATTTTCTTGCAGTATAGATGGAAGTCGAGACCTTCTTGTCCAATGGAAGTACTCGCCAGCACAAAGGGCCTGAAGGGCGAATTGAAAGCCTGGCGAATATTGATCTGTCGTCCAGCTGCGGAGGCCGAACTGATTTTCTGATTGCCAAAATCAACGGCATAGTGCGCGCGCATTGTTTTTCGCTTCTTATCTTCTCGTCCGAGGTTTTCGATAAAGAGCTTCAGGTCGTCGACCTCGACAGCCGCGGTCCTCACAGACAGAATATCGGAAATGAAGTTGCTCATCTCCGCGACAGACTGAATATTCTCTCCATTCGTGAGCAGGTACACATACTCATCGAGCATTGCCTGTATATTGCCACCGACACTGTATTCAAGCACGCGGTGCCAGTAATCATCTTCTCTGGTATGTAAGCGAATGACTGCAATGCTCTCTGGTTTATTAAACATCGTAAGAAATGCAGAAGCAATATTAAATGAGGCATCCAGACAGTCGGTTGACAAATCATTTGTTCGCAGGAAGCTTCGCAGCGCACAGACTGCCGGAGAGCCCAGAGCCAGATTGGTAAGGTGATCAGCAACGGAATTCAGCTGGTCGTCGGTGAGTGCAGGCAGGTTTCTTATTTTTCCCTCAAGGAGAAGTTCAGCAGCATACGCAAAATGTTTTGCTTTGCCCGTCTTTTCATCTCGGTTCGGATTTAAGTCTTCCGAGTCAATTGCAAGCTCTGAAGGTGGTATGCCTCTTCGGAACCATTCCTGAACCATGTTGTGTCCGGCATCCAGCAACAGCGGAGCGATCCAATACCACTTCTTCCAATCACCTCTTCCTCGCGCATGTTGATTCAGATCTTTTTTCTGCATGGCGCTCTTGATGGTCTTCCGCAACTGCGCCCGTATTTCACGAAGTGATTTCGCTTCCGTCACATTGTTTGCCGGATCGTACACACTCGCCAGGAACGTCGACGGATATAATAGACCGAAGTTGTTCATCTGCGCGGGCTCGCGTTCTTCTTTATCGACCTTGAAAGTAAACTGCGGTCGCGGTGAACGGCGTTTCATAAAATACTCCCGCTTATCTTCGATGCCTTCTTTCTCGGAGATCGATCTGGCATTGCCGATCGATAGTCGCTCCGCTTCGTAGGACACCAGAGCGCTCACCATCCTGGGCACCATCTTCCAGGAGGAGAATATCAGCGTCTTCGAAAATCCCCAGCTGTTCTCAAATGCACCTTCGAAATTATAGTAGGGTACACTTGGAGGAACCCAAAGATATTTCCACCCATTGTTGAGCACGGTCTCGTCGAGAAGCAATCTCAATTTCGCATTCGGAGGAGTTTTCCCGTGTTCAGGTGCAAGTGGTTTGTAGAGATTGATCCTGGTCAGGTCAAGCCACCCGTGTTTGGTTTTTCGCAAAAGACGCTGCAATTCAGGATCGTCTCCTGCCAACGTGCGTAGTTTCTCCTTATGCTGGTAGTTGTCCAGAAATGAAAACGGAAATGGACTTGATTTGACAAACTCTAGCGGTATCGGAAGAGAAGTGTCATATTTCTTATTTAAATACTCCGTGATGTTATCGACCGCCACAAAGTCGATGATGTCCTCGATCTGAAGGGAGATGGGCTCCTTGCGAACATGTTTTACTAACGAGTCACGGTCTTTAGACACGAGGAGTTTTTCTGTTCTGACGATTCCCGCCCGATACAACTGTTCAAGTTTGTTTTTGATCGAAAGCGCGTGTGGATGGTTTTCTTTCAACGTCTCCGGATGTCGCATCAGCGAAAACAGTTCGCGGCGATCGTGTTCATACTTTTTCCAAAAGTCATCTGATTTTTCCGGCATCAGGAACCTGAGAACGGTCTGGAACTCTTTGTAATGTTCTTCTCCATTAAGCTCGTCAAAATCATTTGTGTACGGCTTAAAGGGAGTAGCCGACAGCATCAGAATTTTTGAGTCTTCGAACGAAAAGATTTCACGCGCGATCTCAATGGCCGGACTGGCACCCTGATCATCCTGCAGATCCGTGGATGGATCGAGCAGTTGTTTGTAGCGCTGGAATTCATCCAGAATGAAAATATCGGCCTGAAGGAATTCAAGACAAATTTTTGACAATTGAAACCGAAGCGAACTGATCAACTCGCGGCTAAAGTTGTAGTTATCATAATTGTTTTTTCTGATGCCCAGCTGACACAAATTCCGAAGCAGTGTCCAGTATTTAACCGGGCTGTGTATTCCTGCGGCCGCAAATGATTTTGGAAGGTCGGATGGGAATACCGTTGTTTCCAGACTGTGACGAAATTCGCTATATACTTTTGATCGTATCTTCCTGAGGTAATCACCACGCTTCAGCTCCGTTTGCTCAGCAAGCCAGATTTGATGCTCCCACGTTTCGTCTTTGATTCGGCGATTACCCTTGAGGATCCACTTTAGGCTGTTCGTATATTCAGACATGTCCGCGTAGCTGAACAACAAGCGATACAGCAGAATCCGTTCGTCTGCTTTACCCACATGGGTATTGTCGTCGAATGAAGTTGCCGGAGTAAATGCCTTGATACGAAAAGGAAATTGCCGCTCTTCTCCGGCAGATACATAAGCAAGACCAGTGAGCCGATCGTCGTCTTCGGAATAGTCTATTGCTTTAGGATCTCCGGTGAAGTTGAGTTTGGCGAGGTTTTGTTTCGCCAGCGTTTGATTCGAACAAACATAAACAACGTTGAAGGTTGGTTTTTTGGGACCTGGTTTGAAACGCTCAAATGCTTTTGCAATAATGCCTTTGGCCACAATGGTTTTTCCCAGTCCCACTTCATCGGCAATGAGCATCTTGTTCCGGCCATTTTCGAAAAGTTGTGTGAAGACGTAATCAACTGTCTTCAACTGAAAATCCTTCAGGCCTTCAAGTGTTTGATGAATCTTCTCCTTCATGACCGCTGCTGGTTAATATAGCTTTTGAATACTTGCCACAAGCCTTCAAACTCGGCAGTCACTATCGGTTTATCATCTGCTTCCGTCTCGGCTTTCAGTCGTTCGATGAGTTTGTCAACCGCTATAAGTTTAATCGGAGATCTGCTTGCGGCCATCAATAGTTTTTCAAAGACAGGCAGGCCATCAAAGGTCCAGCTGAGCCCATTCGTTGTTATGGCTTTGCTACCGTTTTCTTTGGAACCGATGATTCCGGTTTCTTCGCCCGTTAACAGAAACGTCAGGTATTTCAGGAATTTCTCCCGGCTGTTGATGATGGACGTGAAGATGCGATGGAGTCTGCTCTCGGGAAGTTCAATATCCATGGACAATAGAAACAAACTTTGCTCGATGCCCTTATAGGATATCTTGAATTCCAGAAAGGGGCTCAGATGAGTTTCTGTATAGTTTGTAAAGTCTTCGATGGTGTTTAGTGCGTTGGCAGTGATCAGGGCCGGTGTTTTTTGTCGCTCTGGCAGGGGACGCACACTGATGGTATAATCATCGGGCCACCTTATGCTGGTGGTGTCGACTTCAACAGTGAGGTTGTATGCCGAACCGCCTTCAATCTTAGTCACCTTTCCGCTCATGGGCGTTGACGCCAGGTCGTATTTGATTTTACGAATCTGCAAATCAATTCGCTTCTGTTCTTCGTTGCCCACTCTCGCGTTAATGTCGTATGGTGTGAATAGTTCAAATCCATCTGGTTTAGACGAATCCGTCAGAGAGTTGAAGACATCGCGCGGCTTCAGCTTGGCCGGACTACTGGATCCCAACTCCACCATAAATTCAACGTTACGAAGTTGAGCCGGATCGGTACAGTTGGCGGATCCTAAATACCACGATACTTCATCTTCCTGCTTCGTGACAAACAATTTAGCGTGGAGGTGTTGCCTCATGCTGATTTCCCCTTCTTCTTCCAATGCTTCCAGGTATTCTGCCTCTTCAACGAAAGTGGAAAATTGCCATACCTCAAACTGATCAATTGTTTTTTCCGAAAGACCGTCAAGTTCTGATTTAGTGCTGAGCAGAAATGGCGTTTGACGGGAACTCTCCAGTAAAGTTTGTAAGGTTGATTTGTCCAGGAATGGCGAGATGATCAGGAGATCGTCCCACACATGTTTTCCGGATGTCAACGGGTTCGAATATATTCTTCCTGTATCGTTTGGAATGCCGATAGGAATAAATTTCAGACTGTCGAATTTCTCAGGCAAATCAAACTTAACATAAGCAAGTTCCTCAATGAATGAGCGATCGACGGGTTTTCCCTGTGCACTCAGGTAATTCAGGAAATGAATGAGTGGCCGGTTGCGTGCCTGCTCTTTTTCGCCGACTAAACCTTCTGTCGCAAACGCCACGTCCCAGTCGCGGGCAAAGGTGAGGTTTCTGCTCGTCACAAGCACGCGGTAGCATGCTGGCTTGCCTTCACACACGTATCGCACGACCCACACTTTGGGATGAAAGGAACTAACGTGGTTGGGCATGGTTACCGGAACGATACCTTTCTCCCAATAGGCCATCAGGTGATGATATTTCGTTGGCACTTTGAGTTGACCGTTTTGATAATACACCGTAATCTTCTCTGCTGATTTGGTGATGGCCTCCAGCATATCATACCGGAGCTCTTCCGTTTTTCCTTCCAGCGTTTGCGCATAAAATAACGCAACGGGGAGAATCATTAATGCCTCCAGTTCCAGCGAGTACGTTGTGCCTATCGCTCTGTTGAGTTCGTAGCCATCCGGCGGAATCAATTGGTCGCCGTAGTCGATTCGATTATTCTTCGGGTGAAGCATATTATCTCCTTAAGCCAGCGCGGATGTCTTGAATGATCGTTCGCACCGTGTTGAATCGATAGTCGAAATAGTGAAGCCCTGTCCACGTTTTTGCCTTCACGTCTTCTGTCTTTTCCCAGCGCAGCCTGGCCTTGGAGCCTTTGACCAAAGCCTCTTGTTGCTGAATGAGGTGACCGCGTTTTTTTAAATCCGGAAATCCTGAACAGGCCTCGTTCCACCAATTCCGGATGAACACTTTCGTTGTCTCCCGGGTAGTCGGTGAATTGTCAATCACCCTGTTCGGATCAAAGTTTTTGTAGTCGATCATGGATGATGACAAATTTCTTTTCCAGTCTTTCCAGTCATCGTCATAATACCGGTTTTTGAATACTTTGTTCTGCAGCTGGCAATTGTAGGCTACATGCACGCCATAGGAGAGTTGTGAGAAATCATGAGCCAGAATTATAAGTTCACGAAGTTCCTGACGCAACGGCATGTCTACTGCCGCCCGTGCGAACACCATGAAGTCTGAAGCCGTACGAAATACTTCCCATAATTTGTTATTGGTGAGCAACTCCGCGATCAGTTTTTGCTTTGAAAGTGTGATGATTCTGTCTCTGAAGAATTCGGCTTCGGTGCGATCCAAATCCAGCGTCAGATCTTTTTCCCAGTCTTTCCTGATTGGGACTTTGATTTGAAAGTTGTTTTCAAAGTCGGCATCGCGATCATCTCGTTGTCCATCATCACCGGCGGGTGTATCGGCCAGCATGGATTCCAGGGAGATATTAGCGACGCGCTTCAAATAACTTTCAGTCGCCAGGCCTTTGGTGTCGATAAACTGATAGGTGTACAAACCATTCCAGTACATGCCCGAGGGCCTTCGTGCAATCTTCTGCGGTTTCTTCTTGGTGATGCCGATGACACCGCTTCCGCGCTGGTAATTATACTTCTCTGCCAGATACCACATCACTTCGTATTCGCGCTGCTCCAGGAATTTGGAGGCGGGAGTACGCCGCGATTTCGATGCCTGATAGTCCTGCAGAATATAGGGAACAATGAAGAAGTATTTCGCGCGCGACTGGATGGTACTGATTCCCGGAAAGAGGTTATTGGCAAGGGCATCACGAAGGGTGCCGAGTCCGAGTTCGTCGACGAGTCCCTCTTCTTTGAGCAAGTCTAAAACAGATCCAATGCGATTTCGATGATCGCGGGAAAAATCAATCCATCCGAGGGTAGCCATAGGGGTTCAGGCTTTTGTATTTCAGTTTTGACTAACGACTTCAGCTTGGTGGGGAAAGGTGTCATCGCCAATTATCCACATCAATGTATTCCGTTCTTTTTGCCACAACAAATCGTCAATTTGCTTCATGGAATTAATAGAAACCGCAGGACATCCCCAGCCTTCAGGCGTGCCTGCCGGGTACACAACACTGTCTTGCACCAAATCCCATGAGTGAAATACTATTTCGCGGCACAGTGCATTGTTATTGGTGGTGTCCATACCGTGAAGTAGATATTTGACATGATTGCCCCAGTTGCTCCACCCGCGTTCGCCGATGATGTACTTACCCACGGATGAACAGTGGCTTCCTTCCACGTTGCTGAACTTCGGCTGTTCCTTGGAAAGATCAAGGCCCCACGGACTATCGCCGCAGCCATGACTGACAAGATGTGTGGAGTGAATGGTATCGTGTGTGAGATTCCACACCATCAATCTGTTGATGCCGGAGTGTTTGCCCAGGTCGATCAGAATAAAGAAATCGTCATTCAGGTTATTGTGATGGATATATGATTTGGCCTCGCGCAGGTAGGTTTGATAGTCGTCGGGATCTATCTCCGGGACGTTGAAGGTATTATCTCCCGTTTTATTGCAGGAGAACAGGCAGGCTGATAAGAGCAGAAACAAAAGAAGTGGCTTCATGCAGTGGGGTCTGAAATGTAAATAACCTGTTCTGAACCCAGACTCAGGTAAGAATACATATTTAAGTTGTGTTTGGTGGATTTGCAAGGGGTGATGTGTAGTGGGAGAGGGAAATGACAGGAGTTGTCGGGAACATCGGGTTGGCGTACTTAGAACATAGTTCGAAAGGAGTAGTTGGAATCGATTAAGCCATGGGGTTAGTATTTCAATTTCGATATAGTTGCCATCCGGACGACAGTGCCGTACCTTCATAACAAAATGATGAAAGTAAATACTATGAAAACCAGCGTGATTAGGTGCGTCGTATGTCTGATGATGGTAGCAGTTCTTTTCCGTTGCAGTTCCACAAAGACGGGCAGCACAGCGGATCAGAATCAAAATAATGTGATCGTTTCAACGAGTGAGAACTCGATACATATGGGGAAGGAAGACAAGATAATCTTTGAGGGAAGTAACAACCTTTTTGAGATCGTCAGTAAGAACTCGGCGTTTTTTGATCAGCATCACCAGGTCATTATTGTGAAGGGTAGTAATTCATTGATTCGACTGATCAGCGTGAACATACTGACACTCGGGGGAGGCAGGGATACGCTGGTGATTGTAGGTGATAAGGAAAAGTACGTGGTTGATACGCGAAATGAAATTGTTCTGCCGGCAGGTACGCGCCTGGATACCGTGTATATGGCGGAGCCGGAACAGAAAGGATACACGACTGTAGTTGATGACGTCGTGCGCGACGAGCGAATCAAACTCGCGTATTTCGACACACTTGTTTCTGCTCCGTTTGCTTTCAAACATTTTCAAAAGCTGGCCGCTCAGGGAGACCCCGAGGGCTATTTTGAATTAGGTGAACTTTACCTGTATGGTGTCGGTGTTCAAGAGTCGCCGATAAAAGCGCTTGACCTGTTTGAATACGCCGCAGTGAAAAATCATATCGGAAGCCTCATGAAGCTCGGCGATCTCTACTCCGGCAAGTTCGGCTTCCAGCAAGACCGGGCAAGGTCACTTTATTATTACAAAAGATGCCGCGATCTGGGAAGCGCGTACTGCGGGCAGATGGTGGAGGCGTTTGGTAGATAGTCAGTTTTTTGGAGCTGAGCGGAAGTGGGGGTGGAGTTGGTAGCTTGTTTTGGATTTGGGGGTGGTTGGGGTAACGTGGTGGCTTCGAACTAAAAAACTGAAGACGGTAGGTTGATGAGGCTTCCAGGAATATCAAGAAGGAGTTCACTCGCATGCGAGCCTTCTGACTTGCTAGTTCGGCAGCTCCCTTGATTCTTGCACACTAAGTTTGTCAAGGCTCTGAGAAATGACTTTTTCAGTATCAGTTGGGCGCGCTCGCGGACCTTGTTTTGCGCGCCACAATACAATCAGCAGTGCAAAAAAAACCTCGTTTATTTCGGGTACGTCTATCCTGCTTTATTCGACTCTGCTCTAAATGTCAAGTATCGATGATAACTGGACTCTGTTGCTTTGAGTGCCTTATGATAAGATTTGACGTGCTCTTTTAAAAAGTTTAATCTGTTCCAAAATTCAGTTTTGTTTGGAAGGTTCTCGAATTTGATATAATTGAGATCGTACTTGCAAATAAAATTCAGCTTAAAGGATTCAATGGACTCAAAATATACTTTGTGCGTCTTCTCTAATATGTTATTCATATAGTCTAGCTCCTTTAGTTTATTCAGATGCTCAATATCTCCAATGAGTTTAATATCTCCAGCGAAAGTCATCGACTCCAGGGTTTTCGTGGTTGGTTCATATGCGCTGTACATGAAGTACGACGCCCTTATGTTGTCCCGAGCTGCCTCATAATTGTTTGCGTCGATAGCCTGTGTTAAAATTTCGAGATGAGCAAGTTGGTCCTCAATTATCTTTACTGCCTCCTTTATTCTCATCGTATCCGTTTCTACGTCGGTTCTTAGGTTATTCAATATTGCGTCAATGTACGCCTGTTGTTGTCTGCTATTGGACCAGTCATTAACCGCAAAGGCAAGGAATACCCCTGCAAAAACAAGGATGAATTCAAATATGAATTTTTCGATCTTGAGTTGTAGTGTTTTTTTCATAGTGGTTTTTTGTGGAATAGTTTGATGCCTTCGGTTGATCAGCTTTCTTCAAGCGATATTGTTGTTTTCTGATTTCTTTTAATCGCGCCCGTGTTAGTCGCGGAAGAACAAATATTGATAATAGTCTTTGTGGCTAACTTACACCATATCCCGTAAATTTTTTAATGTTTAGAAAAAAGTCTCAGAATAATTCAACTAAAGCCTGATTAAATAAAAATCCTAGACTACCTCCTTTAGAATAGCAGCGAGATCTTTCCATTCAACGGATGAAAGTCCGGCGGACACATACCTTTTCATTTTGAAAACCCACGATTTTGGGCCATTTTTAAGAACCTTTATGAGTTCCGAACACTCATTGACCCTACGCTTTACAAATGGATATTAAGGACCTCGAGAAAACCCTTTGGGCTACAGCAGATAAGCTCAGAAATAATATGGATGCGGCTGAATACAAGCACGTTGTATTGGGCCTGATCTTCCTCAAATACATCCCCGACGCATTCGACGAGCTCTACCAAAAACTAAAATCAGACAAGCACTCAGATCCTGAGGATAAAGACGAATACCTGGCAGAGAACGTCTTCTACGTGCCGCCATCGTCACGCTGGCATTACCTTCAACACCAAAGAGCAAAACTTCCCAGCATCGGGAAGGACCTCGACGATGCGATGGATGCCATTGAAAAGGATAATCCCGGCTTGAAGGGCGTACTGCCAAAGGACTATGCGCGTCCGGCACTCGACAAGAAACGTCTCGGCGAGCTGATAGACCTCATCGGAAATATTGGATTCAATCAGAAAGGACATAGCAGCAAAGACTTACTAGGCCAGGTGTATGAATACTTCCTCGGGATGTTTGCTGATGCGGAAGGAAAGCGTGGCGGACAATTCTATACGCCGGAAAGTATTGTGAAGCTGTTGGTGGAAATGCTTGAACCTTACAAGGGCCGTATTTATGATGGATGTTGCGGTTCCGGTGGAATGTTTGTGCAGAGCGAAAAGTTTATTGAGGCCCATGGTGGCAAGATCGGAGATATTGCAGTCTATGGACAGGAAAGTAATCCTACGACGTATCGCCTCGCCAAAATGAATCTTGCCATTAGGGGTATTGATGCCAAGATTGAATTGGGCGATACTTTTCACAATGACAAGCACAAAGACTTGAAGGTGGATTACATCATGGCCAATCCTCCTTTTAATATTTCAGATTGGGGAGGGGAGCAGTTACAAGACAGTCACCTTTGGAAGTATGGCGTTCCGCCTGCAGGTAACGCCAACTATGGATGGCTGCAATTATTCATTAATAAGTTAGGCCCGAACGGAACTGCAGGTATTGTTCTGGCCAACGGCTCGATGACGACGAACACAGGCTCCGAAGGGGAGATTCGAAAGGCGTTGATTAAAGAAGGCCTTGTTGATTGTATGGTTGCTTTGCCTACGCAGCTGTTTTATAACACGCAGATTCCAGCATGTCTGTGGTTTTTAGCGCGCAACAGACAGAACCATAAATTCCGCGATCGCCGCAACGAAATTCTCTTTATTGATGCAAGAAAACTTGGCGTGATGACGAGCCGAAAGAACCGGATGCTGACCGCTGAGGATATTGCGCGAATTGCTGGCGCGTATCATGATTGGAGAAACCTGCCTGACCGGCAGGCGGGCAAAGATAAGAAGTACAAAGACATACAAGGCTTTTGTAAGTCTGCCACGATTAGTGAAGTTGAAGCCAACAATTTTGTTTTAACACCCGGGCGGTATGTGGGGACGGAGGAAGTAGAGGATGATGGGGTGAGCTTTGAGGAGAAGGTGGGTGCGATTACGACGGACCTTAAAAAACAGTTTGCGGAGTCAATCGCGCTGCAGGAACGCATTCGCGAGAATTTGAAGAAGATTGGAATTGAGTTGTAGCTTCATGCAACAGCTTGGGAAAGCTAATTGTCGGTAAAGAGAAGAGAAAGGATTGGTTCAGTAAATAAATGACCAATTAACTACTTGCTAAGTGTTTAAGCAAAGTATAGTTATGAGTAAATGGAAGGAATATCTACTTGCAGATGTCGCGGTTATAAATGCACGTAGTATAAACAAGGATTTCGCGTATAGTCAAATTGAATACATAGACACGGCTTCCGTTACTCAGAATAGATTTGAAGCATCCCAAATCATAGAGCTAAAGGATGCACCCAGCCGCGCAAAAAGACTAGTTGCGAAAGGCGATACAATTATTTCTACCGTCCGACCAAATCAAAAACACTACGGCTTTATCACTGATTCAAAACCAAACACGGTGGTTTCAACGGGCTTTGCTGTGGTGACGCCTAAGGAAATTGACCCTAAATTCCTTTACTATTTCCTCAGCCAAGAGAAGATCGTGCAACACCTAAACACTCTGGCCGAGAGTGGGTCTACCACATTTCCCGCAATCAGACCTGAAGTATTAGAGGATTTGGTTGTTTATGCTCCTGAGTCTTCTGAGGAGCAAACCGCCATCGCCGAAATCCTTTCCTCCCTTGACGACAAAATCGAACTCAACAACCAAATAAATAAAAACCTCGAAGCACTCGCACAGGCACTATTCAAGCAATGGTTTGTGGATTTTGACTTTCCGGATGAAAACGGCCAGCCTTATAAATCCAGCGGTGGAGAAATGGTCGAAAGTGAGTTGGGAATGATTCCAAAGGGGTGGAGGTTAGTAAAAGTTTCGGATCTCGCTCCAAAGCTAGAAACGGGAAAAAGGCCAAAGGGTGGCGTTAAAGGAATTGAACAAGGAATTCCGAGTGTTGGCGCGGAAAGCATTAAAGGACTAGGTTATTTCGATTTTTCTAAAACCAAGTTCGTATCAGATGAATACGCTCAGACGATGAACAGAGGCTGGATAAAAGGCTTTGAATTGTTGATCTACAAGGACGGTGGTAAACCGGGTACATTCATCCCGAACTTTGGGATGTTTGGTGAAGGGTTTCCGTTCAGTGAATTTGTCATAAATGAGCACATTTTCTCACTCGATTTTTCCGAAAAAGAATTCAACTGCTTTTCATATTTCTTTTTTGATTCGCATTATGTAAGACCGATACTTGCAAACTCTGGCGGAAAAGCTGCTATACCTGGAATCAATCAAGGTGATATCAACAACTTAAAAATGTTTGATCCCCAGAATCAACTCGTTAAGTTATTTGGTGTGGTAGCCAAGTCTGTTATTTCAAATCTCTTAAATAACTGTAAAGAAAACCGACATCTAAGTGAATTAAGAGACAGAATCCTTCCGAAACTAATAACAGGTGAATTGAAAGTTTGAAGAAATGGCGGCCATCTCCGAAAACCATATCGAACAAGTTTTCATACAGGAGTTTATCGACCTTGGCTATGAATACATCAACGGCGCCGTCATTTCTCCTGAAGGTGCAGCACAAGAGCGGGAATTTCATGAGGTTGTTCTCAGACATCGCCTCGAGGCAGCCATCAACTCAATTAACCCTGCTGTCCCCGCGGAAGCGCGGGAGGAGGCATTAAAAAAAGTACTGCGTGCAGCAAGTCCAAATCTTTTCCAGAATAATTACCAATTTCATAAGTATTTAACAGAAGGCGTTGATGTAGAATTCCGAAAAGGAGATCGCATTGCCGGAGATAAAGTGTGGCTGGTGAATTATATCCATCCGGAGCAGAACGAGTTCCTGGTCGTGAACCAGTTCACAATTATTGAAAACAATGTGAACAAAAGACCGGATCTGATTCTTTTTGTGAATGGGCTGCCATTGGTCGTCATCGAGCTGAAAAATGCTGCAGACCAGAATACAGACATTCACTCGGCTTTCAATCAATTGCAGACGTACAAGAAGCTAATCCCTTCGCTGTTTCAATATAATGCAATGTTGATTGCTTCAGATGGCTGGGAGGCTGTTTTCGGTTCGCTTACTTCATCCAAGCAATTCTTTTTACCCTGGAAGTCCATCGATGGAAAAGTTGTCGCGGACGAAATGATTCCTCAGATGGAAGTGATGGTGAAGGGCATGTTGAAAAAGACGGTACTGCTCGATCTCGTCAGGCATTTCATTTTGTTTCACGTCAACAAAGACCAAATCACTAAAGTCGTTCCTCGATACCACCAATACTTCGCGGTCAACAAAGCGGTCGAGACGACCAAGCGGGCTATCTCTGAAAGCGGCGACAAGCGGGCCGGGGTAGTATGGCACACGCAAGGTTCCGGGAAGAGCTTGACGATGGTGTTCTATGCCGGGAAGCTTGTGCTGGAATTGAACAACCCGACGCTGGTAGTGTTAACTGACCGCAATGACCTGGACCAGCAACTCTTTGACACTTTCACGGCGAGTCAGGATCTTCTGCGACAAACGCCAGTACAGGCTGACAGCCGCGAGTCGCTGAAGAAATTGCTTTCGGTCACCTCAGGAGGAATCGTATTTACGACCATACAGAAGTTTCTTCCTGAGGTTATTGAACGAATTGATATCGGAGGTGGGAAAACCAAAGGCATCACCGGACAATACGAGATGCTTTCGGACCGGAGGAATATTGTAGTCATTGCGGATGAAGCGCATCGCAGCCAATATGACTTCATGGATGGCTTCGCGAAGCACATGCGCGATGCTTTGCCGAACGCTTCGTTTATTGGTTTTACTGGAACGCCGATAGAAAACACAGACAAGAATACACAAGCTGTCTTTGGCGATTATATTGACGTGTACGACATCCAGCAGGCAGTTGATGACGGGGCCACGGTCAGAATATACTATGAGAATCGTCTCGCAAAAGTTCAGCTCAAAGAGGAAAAGAAATATGAGATAGACGAGCAGCTTTCGCTCGTAGCGGAAGAGTTGGAAGACTATGGAGAGAAAGAGGAAGGAAAGAGTGACCGGCTGGAATCAAGTAAATCGAAGTGGGCGCGCCTGGAAGCAATAGTCGGGAATCCACAACGCATCGAACTTATCGCGAGCGACATCGTGAAGCACTTCGAAGCAAGACAAGTACTCGACGGCAAAGCAATGATTGTATGCATGAGCCGGAGAATTTGTGTCGATTTGTATAACGCAATCACCGCGCTGCGTCCGGAATGGCACAGTGAGGACGATAGTGATGGAGCGATCAAGGTGGTGATGACAGGCTCGTCGGCAGACCGCCTCGAGCTTCAACCGCATATTAGAAATAAAGATCGGAACAAAGCCGTTGGAGAGCGCCTGAAAGATCCAAAAGACAAGTTGAAGTTGGTGATCGTCCGCGACATGTGGCTGACCGGTTTTGATGCACCTGTGCTGCATACGCTGTACGTAGACAAGCCCATGAAGGGGCATAATTTGATGCAGGCCATAGCCAGGGTAAACAGGGTGTACAAGGATAAAGAAGGAGGCCTCGTCGTTGACTACATTGGTATCGCGACAGATTTGAAGAAGGCCTTGTCGGTGTACACAGAGAGTGGAGGAAAAGGAAAGCCAGCGTTCGATCAGGAGGAAGCGGCATCGCTGATGATGGAAAAGTACGAAATCGTTACACAATTTTTCTTCGAGCAGCCAGTTGACTCATCTTTATCGAAAGGATTTGACTACAAACGATTTTTTTCACTTCAACCAAAGGAGAAATTGTACTTCCCGATACAGGCAGCCAATTATATTCTTGGTCTTGAAAAAGGCAAAGAAAGATTCCTTCAGGCGGTATCTGCGTTGACAAAGGCTTTTGCCATTTCGGTTCCTCATCCATTGACCATTGACATCCGGGATGATGTCGGATTATTTCAGGCGATCAAGGCGCGAATTGTCAAGGTGAGTGAAAGCCGAAAGACAATTTCCGATGAAGAGCTGGAAACTGCCATCCGGCAGATCGTTTCAGATGCTGTTGTGGCCGACGAGGTGGTGGATATATTTGACGCGGCGGGAATTAAGAAGCCAGACATATCGATATTATCAGATGAGTTTCTTGCTGAAGTAAAAGGCCTCCAGCATAAAAACCTCGCGCTTGAATTATTGAAGCGATTGCTGAACGACGAGATTAAGGTAAGGACAAAGGTTAATTTGGTTCAGTCAAAGAAGTTTTCAGAAATGCTCGAGGACGCAGTCCGGCGGTACCAGAACAACCTGATTACTTCTGCGCAAATCATTGAGGAGCTCATCAATCTGGCGAAGGACATCAAAAAAGCGGATCGTAAAGGCGAAGATCTCGGCTTGGATTTTCGCGAGTTTGCCTTCTACAGCGCGCTTGAAGTAAATGACAGTGCGGTCGCTGTTCTGGGAGACGATACTCTGCGCGCAATTGCACGAGAACTGGTTGACACCGTCAAGAGAAATACCAGCATCGACTGGACGGTGCGCGAAAACGTTCAGGCCAAAATGCGCATTGCTGTGAAGAAGATCTTGAGAAAGCACGGGTATCCCCCCGACATGGAGGCAAAAGCTACAGAAACTGTGCTCGAGCAGGCGAAGTTGTTTGCAGATGATTTGAGTCAAAGCTAAGCGAGCGTGGCAATCACGTCTTGTCCGGATCATAAATGGCCTGTTTTGAGCTTAAATGAAATTCCCTCTGAATAATCTTTAACCCCAAAGTTTATACCCCATGGCTGAATGTAAAAAATGTGGTGCTTACACAAAATTTGTCGGCGGTCTTTGCACCAAGTGTTACAAAGAAAGTGGTGATAACGAAGATATTTCTGAAGATTCTGAACTTGCTGCTGAAGGAGGGCTTAGTGAAAAGGAAAAAAGGTACCGGTACAGTATGATTAAGGGCCGAATTGCCGAAACCTTAATTCAGGAACTTTTCCTCAGCCTCAATTATAATGTGTTTAGATACGGGATGGAAAATACTATTCCTGGAATCATAGAGCTTTTAAAGGGAGTCAGGTCGGATGTCGCTCAGGAGATTAGGCGAATGCCTGACTTCGTTATCCAAAACCCTACCACGAAGCATGTATATTTTATCGAAGTGAAGTTTCGAGCGAGTGGAGAGTTCAAGGCAAAGGATTTGCCAAAAGATTACCCCTACACAAACGCGTATATTATCTTGGTTTCAAAGAAGCACATAAAATGCCTCACGGTACAAGAGCTATTTGAGGGAAAAGAAATTACGCCTGAATCACGTAACTATTTGGGCAACAGAAAGGAGTTTGATTTAGATAAAGAGGTAATAATTGACTTCTGTAATTTTGCGATTCAGTTTTTTGAAAGTGTCTAAGGATTTTCTTGTTTCGGATAGATAAAGACAATGAGAATGACCTCTGCACAGTTACCTTGACGTCGGTATCAATAGATGATTTTTCCATGGGCTTCATTTTGAGGAGGCCAAGGGAGATACTTCAAATGAGATTGTCATCGGGCGGATTCTTGTGCCTTAAATTTTCTACATTAGAGAATGATTCACTGGTATCAATTCCTGAGCGTCGTATTCGTGCTCACTGCGTGCGATAGCAAAAAAGAGATTCTCACCGCCTCCTACTCCGATAACTATGAGTCAACAGATTGTGTCTTCAGGCTGTTTTCGGACAGCTCTTACACACTTCATGTTCATGAGGAGCAAGGTCGGCCCCGGGCGAAAGAGCAGACCTTCCAGGGTCGATGTGTTTCGAAGGGTGACTCGGTTGTTTCGGTTGGGACGGATTTTGGATTTGAAGGGGCAAAAAGCTTTATGATAAAGAATAACTATCTCGAGTTTTTTGGAGGGAAGGAACCCTTCAAAATGAAAATCACGAAGAGGGAAAACTGGCAGTACGCAGGAATAGATACAACTACCTATCATCAGTACGGGCTTTTTACATTTGACAAACGTTTCTATCGTTTTGAGAGTGCAACTACTCCTTATGATTTGACCAACGATGACTTACGAAAAGTCGAGACAATTCTGGCTGCGTGTATTAAAGAATCAAAGCTAGGCCACCCGTTAACTGACTACTTTAAACAATGCGTCGCCTTCAGAAATGAAATAGGCGAAAGACTTGTATGGATTAACCTACACTGCAACCGAAAAGGCTTTGAGCATTTGAGATATTTTGTCGTGACGGTTCACGATGGTGGAGACTGTTACTTTAATGTCATTTTGAACCTTGATAAGAATACATATTTTGATCTCATTGTAAACGGAAACTCCTAAGTGAGTACTGCTATTTGCCCTGGCCACGGGCCGCTTTTTCTCGTTATTGTTTTGTATTCAATATCGTCCGTGTGATCCTCACAGTTCACCATTTCCTTCCACATCAGGAATGAAAGTAATTGAGCGTCCCCTGTTCGTTATGTCGGTTATCGAAAGTCTCAGTTCTCTGTTTCAGCCGCCTTCTTCTTCAACTCCCGCTTCTTTCTGAACTGATACCACTTGGGTTTCTCCTGTGCGGTGTCTGTTTTTTCCACGGTTTCGCCGGGCACGGCTTCGTTGCCCAAAGTGTTGGATTCTGCTGGAATTTCGGGTAATGGCGTTATCGTCTGTGCGTTTGCTAAAGAGTCGCCGGGTTCGTCTGCGTCGATGATGAGTGAGTCAGCTTCTTGCGGTTTACCAGTCGGCTTTTTGCTTCTCGACTGCGCGCGGGGTTTCTGATTTTTTTTTTTGGTAGCTGAGACTGGCTCTGGAGATGAGGAAGAGACTTCATCATTCCGCGGGGTAAGAAACACCAGGAGCAACAGGAGAATATTAAGAAACATGAGATACTTTACCACTTTTCCCCAATTAATCTGGTTCTTGGCTTCAGGTTTTTTTGTTTCGTAAGCTCTGCGCTGCTCTCTTTCCCGGAGATTCTGTTCCTGTCTGAATAGCTCTTCCTGCTTTCGTCGAATTTCTTCTTCTTTCCTTCTTAACTCTGCTTGATCAAATTCATTAATTTTTGAGTTGTTGAAGTTCTTCAGTTTAACGTCATAGTCAGTCCGTTTACGGTCATCCATCAAGGTCTCGTGAGCCTCATTGATACTCTTGAACATCGACTCAAAAAACTCTTCGCCATTGTTTTTGTCCGGGTGAAATTTTATCGAGAGCTTCCTGTAAGCCGATTTGATCTGCTCCTTCGTTGCATTTGGCTGAATTCCGAGTATGTCGTAGTAATTTTTCAGAACCTTGTCTTTAGTAAGTACCAGATTAAACCAATCGCGACCAGGAGTAAGAAAAATGCTGTTCGCTTATTTCGTGCTGTATCCAAAGCAGTAACGCAGTCGTAGCAGAAGAATTTGTTTGAGTAATACTTTCGTGATCCGGTGGAGACACGTCTGCCATAATAGGTCGTATGCGAACTCCCAGTCTGGACGTATCGTCTATAAGGTGCGTCTGATGAATTACATCCGTAGCAGCGTGCCATAATTTGAACTTATCATCTGTGCTTTATCATTGGCTGAGTTTTCTAAGGTGTTTAGTATTAAGCTCAACCATGCCTGCACGAATTTAATTAAAATTGCTTTTACCTTTTCCTGCGCGAATTGCCTCAGGTAAATTCTAAACACATTCAGTCTGCCTCAACTCAACCCCAACCCAATTTTTTTCACCCTCTCCTTCATAACTTCGTCTGCTTCATGAATATTGTCAAACGTGATGTCGAGGTTCCGGACCAAAACGCTGATCTCGCCCGACAGCATGTCGGAAGGAATCTGGAAGGAAGCATCGGCATTTGCGGCATTCTCGCAATGAGGATAGAGCAATAATACATTTTTGCAGTTCCGTCGAAGGGCATAGCTCACCACCTGGTATAAGTCATTTTGGCTGACGCCGGCTTTCAAACCGTCGTCTTTACGTCTGATTTTATACTTCGTATCAATGATTAGTTTTCCCGGGACGTATATGTCGTTGCGAATCTGAAACACGGGTGAGTCATTGTTCAAAGCAAGAAAATCGGTACTCTGGCTTTTGATGTTCAGCAATGGCCACTTGTCGGAAATAAAACCAAAAATAAAATCTTCAAAAATATACTCCATCGGAACAAGGAAGCAGAAGTTGCGACTGTCTTCCGAGTCCATATCAATAACCTGATTGGATAAATACAGCTTGCAAAGTTCAAGGATGTGCTTATGGTCATCAAAGAGTGGGTTTAGCTTCACCTTTTCACAATCCTCTGCTGTGCATCGGACATCGGAAACATCGTGCAATAGAAACAGTATCTCATCCAGCTTTTCTTTGTTCAGGTAGTTTTCGCTGATGGCGGAAAGTCGCTTCGCGACGTACTTGATGATTCGGTTGAATTGATTGTCGTACACGAAAGGTTCGTGCGTGCAGTAGAAGTTTTGCCACTTCCCAGTAGTCAGGTTGTGCTTCGTGTAATTGTCAAACGATAAGCGCCCTTTCAAAAATGCTGTTTCTTCCTCCGTCTTCTGATAAGCCTGAAACGGTTGTTGCGATATTGTCTCGGATGTGTAATGAGCGAATACGTAAATCAGGAATTCGAGGTAGTCATCAAAATTGAGTTTCGATACATTGGCAAAAGAGAATGGGAATTTGATTTTCCGACAGTAAGAGAGCCAGTACAGAAGATTGAGCTGCCACTTCTTGACGTTCTCCACCTCATCATTTGCAAATATTTTTGGATATACTTCAACCCGAATGCCTTCGAATTGTACAACGCCCACGTAATTGCGCGCCGATATTTTTCCATCAATGGTAAAATCAAAAAAGCGTTGTTTTTGTATTCGCCGCTCTTGCTGCTCCTCTTCGGTAAGTTCGTCAGCCAACTCGATATAGCGGTTTCTGTTTTGCCAGACACCCGAGAGGTAGCTGACAAACTCCGGAATCGTTTTTCCATTTCCCTCGAATGAAGCGCTATGCCATTCAAATAACCTCACTCTGCGATGATTTGAAATTTTCCCTGAGCCCTGATTGTTTGATCGCGATTCCTGCTTCTGTCAATATTCGCTTGACGAGGTCAGCATTGTTCTGGCAGTATTCGTACAGCAGCGGAATAATTTTCGTATTCAGAATTTTGGTCCTGTCGGATTCCGGCTTATTGATAAAGAACGCATGGCCAATGAAGAAGTCGGGATTTTTCTTCCAATTGTAGATCGCCTGGTTGATGGCTTCCAGCAGAGAACACCACCATTCCGTTTCTTTATATTCCGGGTACAGTGCTTTAAACTCAAATCGTCTCCGCAGCGCAATGTCCAATAAGGCGATGGAGCGGTCGGCCGTATTCATGGAACCGATCACGTAGAGATTGGAGGGCACGCTGAATTTTTCATTGGAGTAGGGCAGCTCTATCCACATTTCTTGCTCCGCACCAATTCTTTTGTCGTCTTCGAGTAAGGTGATGAGTTCTCCAAATACGGCTGAGATGTTCGCTCTGTTGATTTCATCAATGAACAGCGCAAACTGCTGTGAAGTGTTGTTTGCCGCTTGCGCAAATTTAGCCTTCCGATTCTCCACAGCATCTTCATAACATTCTTCGAACGACGCGTATCCTGCCAGGTTGAGTGCCTCTAAACAACTCTTATAGAATATGCCCTTTTTCAATTCAAATTGTAATTGACCTGTATTTTCTTCTACCTCCTCCTGCTTCAGCAATGGCTTGATGCCTTCAATAAAGTCTTCATAGCTGTACTTCTGGTGGAAGGTGATAAAATTGAAGCGCGTTTTTGGGGTGGAGGTCGCAATGGGTGGAGTGGAGGGATTTTTTGCAAGCTCAAGCAGCTCCGGTTCGATGATGTCGGATAAATCTTTTTTCTTATCCTCCGCAATGGACCATTCACTTGCACCACTTTTGTGAAAAAGTTTTATCGACCTTCTGTATTTTCCCTCCAATTGGGTAGACTCGTCATCGGCATAGGATTGCAAGTCTGCCCAGGCGAGGCTATTTGGTTTCGTTTTGTTTGCAGGGTTTATTTTTGCTTTAACGATTGGCTGCTCAACAATTTCCGAGACGGTCAGCGGCTTTCCGGATGTACCTACGACGGCACCAAGTATCTTCCAGAATGGGTATGTGGCTACTTTTTCTTTGAGTACTTCTTCTGACGATTTGGTAATGCCCCGGTCGGTAAAATATTTCTCCTTGTACTCATTAAGTGTAAATGTCTTACCGGTTCCTGGAGGACCATACAGAATGGTGTTGATAGAGACATCTATTTTAGTGCCCATGTGTTGCGTGTTTTTCTCGATGAGTTTAATGATGGCATGATACTGGCTTTTTGTCGCAGGCGAATACGTGCGGTCGTTGCTAACCTTGAGTTCTTGTAAGCCATCGGTTTGTTTTATTGTTTGCGACAGTATCGGCTGATTGGATAGATTATGCGTGAGCTCAATTCCCGCCCTGGTGATTGCTTCTCCACCATTAGTGGTAATTTCTTCAGGGTCTGTAATAACTCTCGCCAATGCGTAGCAACCCGGTATTTTTTCAGTTACCCACAAAATGACCTTATCACCTTTCTTGATTTTGTTTTGATACTCCGTTACGATCCAATCCTGAATACGATTGGTGCGAACAGCAGTGTGAAAATCGACGTTCCCTGAATCGTACTGAAAAATCCAGTAGTTGATGAAGCGGTCGTTCCAGAGGGTGAGTGCCTTATTACGCGTGTAAGAATCGTTGACGCGGCATATGCCAGTCTGAATCCTGTACTGGAATATCTCATCCGGAGCCAGTTCATACCATTCTGCGGAGGCGATCGTAACCCACGGTTCAAAATCGATCTCTTTGGCAACGAGCGCTTCTTCCAGCTCCGATGCTTCCGTGATGGGTCTTGGAACTTCCAATACGCTTGCCAGCGCCCGCACGGTGAATCCTTCTGTAACAACGATTAAATCTCCCGGTGCGTAGAGTTTATCTTCAACACCAATTACAATTGATTGTTTTTTGATGAGCTCATAGAAGCTTGGCTTTTTGCTACCCCAATGGCATCCCAGTTTCCAAACGTTACCCGTCATCGGAGCAACGTCATCAAATGCCGCGTCGAATAACTTGCTTCTGTAGCTTTCGTCGAGAAGCGCCTTTTCAAATTCTGTACTACTGTATTTTCTATATCCGGATACTTCTGTACGGTTGAGTTCTTTTTGTGAAGCGCGAAAGATTCCCTCCATCCTGCTGAGCATGTCTTCTGCATGGGTACAGCGATAATAATAGGCTGCTGGCTCGTTTTCAAATTCATTTACCTGGATGGCATCCGTTGATGGTGCGCTTTCATCCTGAATGAACTGCCACGGATGTTCATCGTCAGGTACGTACACAAAGCAATAGCGTTGTCCGATAGTAACTGTTAAACGAGTGCTTGTTCGCGTGCCGTAGGTGATGCGGGTGTCGCCTTGTTCTATGCGCAGTTGACGTAATAATTGACTTGCATTGTCAAAGTATGTTGTTGCGTCCTTGCGGCCAATTTTCTTTAGCAGCGCAATCAAATCTTCTGTCGTTGCTTGCGGTTCTGGCTCCGCATCTTTAGTAACAATTTTAAAGTCGAAGGCTTTTAAGTACTTGTTGGTTGGCGTTCCCCCTGGGTTCGGCCATTTCTTTTCGCCATTGGCCAAAAGGTTTGCATAGCGCATCACTTCTTTCGGTGGGTATGCTTTGCCATTGATGATGACATCATACCCTATTGAAGGCCTCAACTCAATTCCCTCACTTTCGATTTTAGCAACGGCATCCAGTACGTGCTGCCTCGTGATTTTATCGATGCTCATAAATCAGTTCGTGTTTGTGCAGAACGGTTGAACGCAATGAGTTTCCCCAAGGATGGGGGATGATGGGAATGCAAAGATGACATTTCAGGAGCCACCCTTGACTCAGCTGTGTGATTCATAACTAGTCGAAGAGGTTCTAAACTAAACAGAGATAAGATAGTAATAATTAGTCTATTTCGTTGGGGTCGGGAATCGCAATGAATTGTTGACTTTGAAGTTTCGCACTTCTGCGCGTGAGTTAGTCAAAAAGGAGTAGGGATTGTTTCATGACAATATGAGTTGCTTAATTCCAGCCCTCGGGCCGAACCACGTTCAGCCCGAAACCAGAATGAGAGGTAAATGAATATCAGTGTATATCGGTTTATCCATTGCCAGGAAATTTGTCAACGTAACTTCACTGCATAGTTATCCTTGACATTTTCCTGAATGTAGCTATCCAGTCCTGTACCCATCCTCGCCAACTGAATCATTTGGTTCAATTGTTTTGTCCCCGGCCGGACCATGTTGTACTTGTACATGGAACCATTCTCAAATTCAACAATGAGGTAGTCGATTCCGGCTTCATACTTTCTGATCGCCGATCTGCCGTTCGTATTTTTATAGAGCTCCATTCCTTAGCTATTAAGAAGTATGACACTCCGCGCAGCACCAGAAACAACCGTTGGCTCGTGGGTAGATTGACCTGGCCCTGAACACCGCCTGCCCGCAGTTGGAAAATACGCCGAGTTCAACAACGGAGTCAGGAAAACGACGACAGCCCTTTTGGTGAACTTCATGGTCTCCGTTGGGCTGAGCGTTCTTGTTAACGAAGTATCTGATCATGGTTTTGTTTTCCCAATAATTGCCCGGTTTGATCACGGGCAGAAATTGCTTTTCTAATTCTCCCGGTTTTCTTTCTGAACCGATTGGTTTTGTTTCTGAGATTTATCCGGAGAAGGCACTTTTGATAGCAGCTCAATTCGCCGAAAATGAAGCTGCATCTGCTGATTCTCCATCCGGTCGTAGTCGTTTTCTGTGTCGGTGAATTTGCTTACCAGTACCAGTAATTCCAATATCAGAAGAAGAACTACCCAAATGGACCAAGCAATGAAAGAGGAAATGGATTCAGAAAGCATGTCAATCATTACGTTCAGCTCGTCAAGAAATCCAACATGCTCTTTGAGTTCGGCTTCGACTGCGGGACGGAGACTGAGCAGCATGCTTTCTTTTTTGGCTTTTTCAATCCGTAGGTCTGCGATTGTTCGGTCCAGCGGTTCTAAAAGAGAAGTTTTGGGGTTGGGCACATTTCGCTTAGTAATGATGACAGACTGAGTAATTGTATCTCTTGTAGTCACGCGATCATAGATTGACATGAACGGATTTTTGGAGATGTCATCGGAAATGTTTTTACGTTCACTTTCTTTGGATTCGATTGTTCGATTGAGTTCAGCAATCAAACCTGATAACGTGGCTTCACGAGCAGGAAGAACCTTCTTTACTTCTTCATCCATTCCCAGCAACTTCCTTTTATTGATGTCTTCGCTGAAAATTATTTGATCAATGATCAAAGTTCCGATAACAGCCATGGTTAATCCGAGAGCCACGCGGAACCCATTTAACCATTTGTTTTTACTTGTAGAAAGAATTATTTGGCGCTCGATCTGTATAATAAGAAATACCATTATCACTGCGCCTAACAAGCAAGAGTACCATTCGCCTTTCAGGTATCTCTGCGTGAAGAGAAAGCCGATGAAAGCCCAGAGCAGGCAAATGATGAGCAACGCCGAGGTGTATCGGAGTACGCGTTTCGCAGCCATTTCGCTGCAGGTCCGGATGATTGCGAAGTTGAAACCTGTCAAAAAACAGCCAAACTTTAACCAGCCTTGACGTAGATTGTTCATGTTATTTGTTTTTACCGAGAATGGTGTTGTAGGTAATTGCCGCAAAGCCATTTCTGAAACCTCTCCGGTAGCTCAGGATAAGATTTTCACTGAGTCCAGTGCCCTTTTTTGTATCCTCTTCAATGGAGGTAACAATCCTAATCTCATCTATAATGGTATCCCGGTGGGTTTGAAGCTCCTCCACGATCTCGATCATTCCCTGAGCCTTCCGTGTCTCGATATGAAAGTCAATGGATCGCAAATGCCCCGAGTAATAGGTTTTTACTTTGGAAATCATCAGGTTCAGGTCATTGATAACAATCCTGAGATTTTCCTCCATCGAACTGGTATCAGGGTTCATGAGCGCGTCGTCGTAGCCCTTTGATTCTAGATTTTGTTCCAGGTATTTATAAAGCGCCTGCACTGTTACTATCTCTGATTTTTGTTCTTCGACATCCATATTTTTCTGTCTGGGTTTGGTGTGTTCGATAAAAATGTGTTCTGGTATTTCTGGTAGTTCTACTGATTCAGGCGCTGTCTCTTGCTCTTCGGGAACCTGAATGGCAGGAGTATCGCTGGTTTGTTTTTTTTGGAGGAATTTCAGCAGGTTCATGTATTACAGATAGATATTCGGAACTTTGAATTTGTTATGCCCCCGCGAATGGCATTTTTCACAAAGGGTAATCATCAATTGATCTTCATAATCCCATGGCGGTTTGAATTTCTGCAGTGCCTTGATGAAATGATATTGCCGGTGATGGACCTGAAGTGACTCCTCAGTTTTACAGATCACACAACGACCACCATCCCTTTCAATAATAACTGCCCTTTTCGCAAGCCATCGCTTGTCAAATAGCAGCGCTCCATAGGTTCCATGCTCTTGCGCCTGCGTTTGTTCATCAACGTCTTTTAATCTGGTCTCTCCGGACGTATATGTTTTGTATCGGGAATTATGCAGCGTTTGATAACGCAGTCTTCCGATATGGAATCTTGATTTCATAGGTCAAGCTGTGTTGAGAGGCTTATGGGATCGTTTTCGGGCCTCGATTTTTTTAAATGAAACGTCCAGGCCTTGACTATTTAGCCAATCAAGCCATTACCGACCACGAACAGAAAATTGATTTCTGAACCGCCAGGAATTGTTTCTTAATGGCAGGTTTCGGCTGAAAAGATTTTTCTTAATGCCGATCGTGTTTTCTTGAATAAGCGCGGTGGTAGGCCTTGTCAGCGGTTTGCTTCGGGAGATGTAATTCTCCATTTGCCTGATTTGTACTCCAGGCGAATTTGTTCCACAGGCAGGAATGCCATGATGTTCATCTGGTATTTCTTTAAAGGATTTTCTTCGGAAGGAAATAACAACATCACGACCAGATGCCGGATGCCATTCTCGTACTGCACCTTGACGAGACAGGCATCATTTTCCACGCGTGTCCGCGCGATGACCTGCCACGACACGGGCTCCTTGTTCTCAACGATGTAGCTGACTTTCGTGATCTTGTTTTGCGCGGAGTCAATACGCAGGTACACAGCGGGTGATTTGAATGTGAAATTGTTCTGTGGGATAAGACGGTCCGCATCAATATCAAGTGAATCCTGAACCCGCTTCTTGGATCGAACGGTCCGCGCGTCGGTGTGCAGGATGAACTCGTTGCGATACTTCGACTTCATGTTTTGGTACGAGGCAAGTATCATGGCCACGTCGCTTGCAGTTGCCGCAGTCACGCGGGTTTGTGGGATCATGTTGTCTTGTCTTGCCTGAAATCCGGCACTTACTTCCTGAATATGTGCTTCGATGAGTGTTCGCAGCTCTTCGTCACCGAGCGCCGGCTGATGCATAATTCGCCACAGCGCCAGTGTCAATGCCAGAGCAATGAGCACAGCAGAACCGATGATGAGTGGTTTTTTCCATGAGGCTTTGCTGGAATTTGAGATTGCTCGTCCTGGTGAACGTATTTCTTCCAGAAGTTTCTCCACAACGACATCCATACCCGCATTTACTGAAACTGCCCATCGATCGGCGATGTGAATATCCAGACTTTGCAACTCGTCGATGGTGATGTCGTACAGGACCGGGAGAATAACCTTCCCCCAGGCATGTTCTTTAGACTTGAGCATGTAGTATTCCTTCCTGGGCCAGTTTTTCTGCAGGTAGGTTTTGCTGAGAATGACAATGCCATATCGGGATTGTTGCAGACCGTTTTCGATGCTTCGCTCCAGTTGGTCACCTACTTTCAGTTCTTTTCCAGAGTACCACAATTTCAGACCGGCCTCTTCCAGCCGATTGCAAAGCTCATTCGCAACGGCCAGTTTGTCTTCCACGGCGTGGGAGATGAAGGCATCAAATTTGAAATGGTGCGCGGACATTAATTAAATGTGAAACAGGGGAGAAAATGCTGAGTGTGAAATTTTAGTTTCTGAAACACCTGAAAAACTTTCCTGATGCGGTTATTTCAAAAACTTCAACCTGGCCAGAAGGTCTTCGCGCATCGTTCGGCTCATGTCTACTTTATGTTTGCCGAGAACCACCTGATTGCCTTCGAGCTTGCTGATTTTTTGAATATTGATGACATGCGATCGGTGAATGCGAACAAACGCCGGATTGGCAAGCTGGTCCAAAACATGATTCATGCTGATCGACTGCACATATGTTTTGTGCTCCGTGATAATGTTACAGTAGGCTCCGTTGGCCTCCAGGATGATGATGTCCGCAATTTGTATTTTTTCATGACCCGCATCGGTTTTGATAAAGATGTGGTCTTTTGAAATTTCAGGACCAGGATGATTTTCTATAGCCATTCGGATGGCTCGTATCAGCTGGGCTTCATTAAATGGTTTCGTGAGGTAGTTTACAGCTCGTGTTTTAACTGCGCGGTCGACAATCGCCGAATCTTCAAAGTCGGTGAGATAAATGACCGGTATATTGTAATCGCGGTTGATCATCATTGCCGTTGATATTCCATCCATCGCCCCTGCAAGTTGAATATCCATCAGAACTACATCGGGGGCATCGCCTTTGATATACTGCAAGGCTTCCTCACCCGTGTCAAAAACACCGACAGCCTTCATATCATTTTTTTCGATGGAGGATACAATGGCTTCGGCAATCAAAGCTTTGTCCTCTACGATGAGTACTCGCGTCTTTTGCATTTATGTAATGGGTAGATCGATTTTGTATTCAGTTCCATTGGCGTTGTTCACCTGAAAGTTTCCCTTCAATTCGCGTAGCATACTGGCGACAATCTTCAGCCCAAAAGATTCCGACGGATTCGTTCCTGAATTTGCGGGCAAACCGGGTCCATTATCTGCGACCACGAGCAGAAGCCGCGAGTTTGTTATAGAAGCCCGAATCGACAGCACAGGATCTGTGAGTTTTGGAAACGCATGCTTGAATGCATTGGATATAAGTTCATTAAGAATTAACCCTGAAGGAATGGCCTTGTCTACATCAAGATGGAGAACAGGTACTTCAACTTCAGCCCTGAACGTGTTGTGTTCGAACCCGTGTGCGTGCGCAAGGAAGTTGACAATCTCCTGGATGTATTCACGAAGCTCGATGGTGCGGTGGTTGTCGGTCTTATACAGTTTCCGATGGATGAGCGCCATCGCGTTAATTCTGCTTTCCGTACTCTTGGCGGCATTCCTGGCTTCCTCATCACTCAGCTGGTTGGCTTGCAAGGTCAGGATGCTGGAGAGTATTTGCAGATTATTTTTGACCCGGTGATGAAGTTCTTTGTGCAAGGTTTCAATTCTTTGTTTGCTCTTCCGGGCAGACCGATAATTATAATAAACAAGGCCAACAATAAGGCCGAGTAGCGTCAAACCAAAATATTGATACGATACTTGTGTTTCCCTGAAGGCAAGTTTTGCCTGGTTAATCTGCGATTGTTGCTCCAGCATGGCAATCTGCTGTTCCCGCAAATCGGTCTCATAAGCAATCTCCAGGGACTTTCGAATCTTTGCTTTTTCCGAATTCAACAGACTATCCTTCAAGCTCGACAATTGTTGTGTTGCCATTACTGCTTTTTGAAATTGTCCCGACCGGGTGAAGAGTTGCACCTGCAGCGTTAAGTTATTTCTGACGCTCTCTATTTGTTTTGCTTCTTCCGCGAGCAGCAAGGCTCTTTTGAGATATTGCTCAGACAAACCATATTCTTTATTTCTGAGCTTGATGTCGGCCAGATCATTCAGTACAGCCGATTGTGTTGGTTTGTCTTTGTACTGAGTAGCAATTGCCAGCGCATCGTTGAAATACTTTTCGGCTTCAGTTAATTTCCCAAGACCGACATACGTCCGTCCAAGACTATTCAGGGTACTGGATGTTCCTGATTTGTCATTCAGGTCATTCTTGATTTTCAGCGCGCGCTGGAGGTTCGCCCGTGCGCTGTCATACTGGCCTTTATTTCTGTAGGCTTCGCCAATATTATGAAATGAGTGTCCTTCGCCTGCCTGATAACCAATTTCCTTTCTTACCCTGAGCGCTTCGCGGTGATACGCGATGGCATCATCATATTCTTCCGTGTCTTCATATACGAGTGCGATGGTATTATAGCAGGACGCCAGTGCCCTTGTGGGCTTTTTCTGGTTTAGCCTGGCAAGTTGCCGGAAGGCGACTTCAAGTGACTTTTCATAGAGGCCAATGTTTTTATAGACAATGGCAATATTGGATTCGACGTCTATGGCCTTCGTGGTATCTTTCAGTGCTTCGAAAAGCACGAGTGCCCTTCTGTAATTATTCAAACTGCTGTCGGGGATTCCGAGACCATTGAAACATGCCCCCATTCCATTCCCATTCCATTATAGGTAGTTGCCAGCAGTGCGGTATCCGTACCCCCATCGTTGACAATGGTTGTATAATAGGCAAGAGCACTGTCATATTGTTTCGTGGCGTGAAAAAGATAACCGAGATAGGCCGTGTAATACTGCACCGATGGTGTATCTCGATGTTCAATACCAACGCGAAGCAGTTGTCTGATGCTGTCAATGTCACGTTGTGCAATCCCGTTGAAGGAATGCATGAGGATGCATAGGATAAGGCACAGCCTCGTTATGGAGCGCATATCAAAAGTAGCGGGTCGTCGAAATATATAAAAAATGGCGAGTCTTTACAGGCTCGCCATCTCTTTTTAGTCCGCTATCTGGGTTTGGGCGGTGGCGGAGGATGAACGATCGGATCGTCATTACGCGTGATCGTTTCTTCCTCGCAGCTTTGCGCACAAATTGCCAATAACACGATCGCTAAAATTCGCATGAATTTCATGATTGTTATGGTTTGCGTTATTCGCGCGGAAAGGCATTTCTTTCCGCGGGTACGTCGGGGAGATGGGAAGGCCTGAAGTCACACAAAGGCAGCGGGCTTTACCCATCAAAACCTTTGGCATTTGTGTGCTTCAGGAAGGAGTACACGTTGTGGTTCGAACGATACAAAGGTGGCGGTAGCCGGGTGATTGGATGGGGGCGATACCGGGTTGAATAATCCCGATAGAAATCTTTATTTTCCCGAAATCTTCCCGAATACGAGTGACATGAAAATTGAGGCAAAATACCTGAGCGCGATGCTGGATCAGTTGGTTCGGAAGTATCGTACCGTCAAGGAGAAGAAGGCCCTTGAAAATATTGCCGAGGAAATTGGCCTGACGCGGGAGTATTTGTATAAGAAGATTTATAACCCAATAAGCGGTAAGGACGATGATGAATTGGTTGGGTTACGGGACGCGCATGTTGAATTGATTTTGAAAAATCTTGGTTTTGAAACCTTCCAGAGTTTTAAAGATTTTGTTGATTCGCCGTTATCAGAGCAGATTCGCTCGTTAGCAGGAGCGTATTATCTCTATGTTCGGAGAAATACCAAAGAGGGTGCGTTGTTGCGCTCGCCCATGCTTCTGTTTGAAAACAATAATCAGATGATGCTCACGCTTCACGGCAGTCAGACCAGATATTCAGGTCAGGTTTCATGTGCGCACGGCGTGGTGTCTATGAATATTCAAAGTGAAGAAGGGAAATTCTTTCATCACATCTATCAAATCGGAAAAGTTATCCGTCCCCATCTTTTGCAAGGTGTTTTTTCGGGCGTCACGTCCACCTTCGAGCCCATCGCGGGACGAGCAGTATTGCGCCGCGTTGACGAGAAATTTGAGAATTTGTCGCCAGCCGCACTTGATGTAGAGAAATTGATCAGCGAAGGCACGCGCTCTGAAAAACTTCTTGGAGCATACTTCAGACATTATCCCGAGAATAACCTGCGTTTGAAAAGGTCTACAAGTTTTGATTGGAGTGATTTGGAGTAGAGAGTATCGGATTCTATTTGTTTCAGGCAAACTGATGATGAGCGTTTGTGTACGTGATCCTGGACTTCCCGGCTTCGGTAATTGCAGTTTGTTAATTGTTTGATACTTTTAATTGCACAATCCGGGCTCGTCATATACAGCTTTAACACCAAATTGAAATGAGACGCCATATTCTGGTTTATATATTGATTTTGATATCTGCCGTTGTACACGGGCAGCCCGCAGAGGGTCGGTGCTTCTACTCAGAGAAAAGAGGACTTATATTTACCCATAAACTAATACTTCTCAAGCTTGATTCGCAGCGTTATTTGATGGAGTACTATACTTATGGAGGCGGAATTTTTTCTGGTGGACCGTCTTCAGATACATTGCTGATGGACAATGGTGTACTCAAAACAAAAGCGTATTACCTGGTTGTCAATAAAGATCGAATGGTCATTAAATCAAAGAAAGGCAGGCGAAAATTCAAATATCGGGTTTTGGATGCGTGTGATCCGATTGTGAACCGGACACGAAATTGGTCTGTCCGGGAAACACTAAGGTATAAGATAAAAGATCAGTTGCTGGCCGAGAAATTCTGGAGCGAAACCGAGCCAATGCTGAGCCGATATTGCTACACGGAGTTTTTACACAGGGTGAAAGAAATGGAAAACGCATACCTGCGGGAAGGACTAAATGAAATCGGGGCTCACGAAAAGCAATAGTCCGTTGGCGTGTCTTAAAACAGTGATATTTAAGTTTCAAAAATGAATAGATTAAGCGTCTTTCTTCTGGTAGTTATACTTATCGGATGCAGGCAAGGACCAACGTACACTGGACATGACGTGAAAGGTCTGAAGGTGATGATTGATTCCAGAATAAGTTCAGATAAGGAAAAGGCAATTGTTCAATCGGTGGAGAATTATCTGGGAGTTGGAAGTGGTTTTCATATGGAGAACCTGACCGAAATAACCTATGACTCCCTGATGTTTTCATATTTGATGACGCTGAAGACGAAGGATGAAATAAATTCTGGCAGGCTATATTTGATGAAGGCATATTCAGAATTGCTCTCGAAGGAGTCGCTTGCAGGAAGACCAGTGCACATATTAGTCGCCAACTCGGGTGAATACCTCGAATACGACACAACGGTGTTGAAAGATCAGGTCGGCTACGCGTCAGAATGGGGACGCTTAAGGCTTGAAACGGCAACGGCCAGCAGTTACCTGAACAGCAGAATTGCAAAACTTTTAGAGAAGTCGTTAAGGCAAGTGCCCTTTGAGGGTCCATTGCTCGCCACGCTGAATGCCGATGGCAATGTGTATTCTGTCGACTTCGTCCTGGATCCGGCAAAACACAATCCCTTGCTCTTCAAACGCGCAATTGAAGCGATTGACCCTGATGATAAGTCTCTGATTCTTGATAATGACGAGTTGTTCATACATTTTAAAGACAGAAGTGGAGATAGTCTAACCGGGTCGATACGCTTTAAATGAAATGGCTAACGCAAGCGGTGCGCATGATTCCTGAACAGTATAATGTTGCAGGCGTGCAGTGGATGAGGAAGTAGAGCGATACGGAGTGCTATCAGGCTTAATGAGCATATTGAAAGACAGAGGTATTGCGATTGATGATAAGTAATCTCTTTTGCCAGTGCGATTTAGAATGTTTAAAAACTGACTATTGGGAAATAAAAAACAACTGATATCTATCTATTTCAAGTATCCTAGGCTTCAGACCATAAGGAAGATGACGCCGAAAGACCGCGTCAGATACATTGAGTCAAAGTTTCGGGAATATTACCGGATAGTTACTGCCAAACTGAAGGGGCATCATTACGAGTTGATTGGAACGAAAAGAAAGCCGAGAGGTGTAAAGCTGTCAAAGCAGAACAGCCTCGTCGATTCCATTTTGAGATTGAAATTCATCAACAAGTCGTCGAGCACAGCGTTGACTACACGAAAGACAAAAGTACCGAACGGCGAATCATGTTTTTGCTTCAGGACCATATTTGCCATTCAAATCGAAGGTCAGTTAAAGGGCCCTCAAACTTATGATGATCGGTACATTTTGGTGAAAGCCGACAGTTGGGAAAGAGCAGAGAAAAAGCTACTCAGCAATGTGAAGGCTCAGGAAGGCGAAGAATATCTGAATCCTTATGGACAAATTGTTCGATGGAAGTTTGAATCGATTGAAGAGAGTTATCATACTTTTGTTCCGCCCGATGATAACTTCGATAAGCCCGTTGAAGTATTTTCAAAACTTAAAGAGAGAAGACTGACCAGAGAAAGAGTATGGGATGGTACTAAAGAGTCTTCTGCCGCATTGTTGAAAACCCCGAAAGCAAAATCGACAGTCCGCCGACAAAAGAGGTAGCATCCGTATCCCAAAAACAACTTAAATAGTGAAAAGATCTGTATATGTACTGACGCTGATAATCCTGACCGCGGTCATTTGGCGGCAAATTTTTTACGCGCAATTTCTGCCTTATGATGAGAATTTTGCAAATCTGGTCAGCGCTTTTCTCATTTCTGTTGTGGTTTTTTGCACCGGTGTGATTTTACTTTTGCGCAAAACAAAATTAATCCGCCAACATCTTCCCGCTACGATCGTATTTCTTGTCATTAATTCCCCCGTGACAGTTGCGGCAGTTATTTTGAATTATAGGTCAATTTTTGGTACGCATTTAGCAACGTAAACGCGAAACAAAAGACCATGAAAAATTTAATATTAACGATTCTTGCGTTAGGAACCGTGCAATTCACCTTTGGCCAGACGACAAACGATCAACAAGTCCTCAGCTATTCAGCCGGAACCGTATCAACCTCGAAAGGTGGTTCGGAAGTTAAGTTTATTGGCAATGTGACGATTTACATTAACGACAAACTGAAAATTGAATCTGACAGTGCGGTTTTTGACAGGGAAAGAAACTTACTAAAGACATACGGTACGAAGAAGTTCTCTTTCGACGGAACAGTCGCGGGAAAGCAAGAAAATAACAAATTCTGCAGGTATTATCTGGGCACTGACATGCTGATCATTGAATAGTGCTGGACATTCATCGGCTCGATTGATGATACAGGTAACGGATGCGTTGTTCCATGAATGATTTCACGGCATCGCTCGTTTCCAGTCGTTGTATTTCTTCTTTGTCTAGTTCGAAGTCAAGCACAGCGCTGGTTGAGCTGTCGATGAGTGCTACTTGCTGGAGCGCATAGTCGCCCAAGGTGTACGCAGATGAGTCGCTTTTTTGAAGCCATTCATCATAATGTGATGCGGCCGCGCAAGTGAAAAAGTAACGAAAGCGTTTACAAATATGCCGTTCCGGTGGATTCTTGGTCAGGTAATCCGCGAGATTGTTCGCCTGTTTTTTGATCGTAAGAGAATCGAATTGGTTGCTTGTTGGTTCGGGAATTTGAGCCAGTAGATCGATGTACTGCTGATAGTGCCAATTGTGATGCGCGTGCACGAGGTTGATGCGCATGCTCAATGACGGTTTGAAAATGAAATTTGAATAATAGAGCGTCAGGCACGCAAGCACAATGACAATCCGGAGAAGAATGAAATGAAAAAGGCGGGGCCGGAAAAGGTAGAATGTAAAAAATAGAATCTGTGCGATAAATGAAATATTCAGCATTTCCTGAGCTCCTTGCAGCGTGAGCTCCAGGAAGAGCAGACCAATCATTGCTGTGCCCATCATACATCCCACAATAATTCCGACCCAGCGTGGTCTGCTGAGGTAAAACCCCATGGCGTAGCTGCTAAGAGCCAAAAGACTAAGTGAGATTAAGGTCACCTCGTCCGCGCCAGTGATATGTTGATTCTTCATAATTAATCCTGCCGTCACCAGGAGCAGAAAAAAGCCATATAAGTTTTTGATGATCCGGTAATGGCTTGTTCGCCAGCGTTCACTGACCAGATTTTCAATATCACCAAATCGAGTATCAAAGTGCGGCATCAGAACGAGCCACACATACGCAGAGATTCCAAGCAGGAAAGTCGTCAACGACAACAAAGGATCCGTTCCATTTACGTTAAATACAATGGACATGAACAGAGCAAGAATACCAGGAAGAAAGCAAACGACGAGAATGAATACGGGGCGCTTGTTGAAGAAGATCAGAAAAGAAAGGTAAGACTCGATGAGCTTGTTCTTGACCTCCCGCCACGAAAAGTAGAATTGTGACAAGATGGCCCCCAACACGAACAACCCGCTAAGCAATCCCGATATAAACAGCGAACTACTCGCAAGCACCAGCAGAAAGACCAGAATACCCGAGTTGCGAAAGAACAGCATATATGAGACAATTGGTTGAATTCGCGCAATCCCTGATCTTGACTCTTTGAGGTAACCATTAACCCTCCGCGTAAGTAGCCCGAGTCTTTGATCTCCGTTACTGTGGAGAAGAGCTTCTTCCTTTTCATTGTAAGCCCGGGCAAGTGAAAGCGTACTTCGCACGTGATCAGAAAAATCGCTGAAGCGCAGACGAGCAGCTATGACAGCGAGAAATAGTCCGGAGCACACCAGTGTTTCTATGGCTATCAGGGAGAACAAGCTTTCTTTTTTCTGCAACACCAGCACGAACTCATTCAATATCTCTGAGTCGTTCGTGAGCAAGCCCCTGCCAGACATGAAGACGGCATGCGAAAAGGTTTCAAGGTCGCCGAAATTGATCAGATCGGTTGCGATGATTTGTAGAAAACCAGAAAAAGCAAGTGCACCGAAAAGAGCACTTTCCAGCACATAGGCGTCGAGGCGGGAGTTCTGTGCATTGAGCTCCGATTCCAGATTCACGATCACTTCATCATTTTCATCTGCCGTCCATTCGGGTTCCTCTTCTGTTGTAGTTGTTTGCTCAAATTGCTCTTTGTCGATCCGTCCCATCGCAAAGAACCGATAGAGAACGAAGTAATAAACACCGAGTACGCCCAGTGTGGTTAGCAGAATAAGCAGGTTGTGTTCATCCGCGAGAAAGAAGGGAATGAGTGCACCTGCTATCCCCAGAAGAATGATGGAGACTTTGAGTGAGGATTTAACGTGAAAGGAAAAGCGAAACGGCACTTCAAGTCCGGAGGCCTTCACCAGGGCGACGTTTCTTTTGAACGATCGCTTGGAGAGTAACCACGCGCTGAAAAGAATCGGGAAGGATAAGAGATATTGGATTTGTATAAGTTCCTCCAGTGACGCCCCGGAGGCAAGCATCAGCGCCGCGGCAGTGAAACGAAATACCCAATCGATCAAAAACAGGGTAGCCGATACGTTGATCTCAAAAACGCGCTCGTTTTTTCCTTGCAAAACCTTTTCCTTGACCATACGGAGCGCAGACTGAATGCCGTGTTCATCGCTAAAGGACATGAACAACGCGAGCCTTTTCTGAATTGCACGCTCTGCCCGGAAGTCCTTCAATGAAATTGCCTGATCACGAAGCATGATGAGCAACGCCGCTGCGCTGTTGCGACCCTCACTTCCTGCGGTCTGAAGCGCTTCATTTATTTCCTGTTCTTCTGTTAACGGGTCGGCGGCTGAGGCAATTTCCCTTTGTTGAATTTGTACGGGCGTTAACGTGTCGGTGAAAACGTGGACAAGTAATTTCCCCCAGAATACCTTCAGATCACCCGATAAGTATGGGGTTCCGTACACCACCCGGGTGGCAAGTGGAATAACAACTTCAGGATGCATACGCAGGATTTAGGCGGTGATTAATTATTCTGAAGATACGAACAATCCCGCTTTCGTCAATAATCGGTCAATTGGTTCACTTCAATTGGTTTTGTCTCCAACTGGCGTTCGTTGACCTGATGGAATGTCCGGAAAGGCCACGTACCCATTCTTTCAAATCAATCACTTCTCGTCGGAATTTTACAATTTTGGCAGACGAGTGATAATGACTTTTGCTCATTCAGGGATTATAGAATGAATATATCGTCTTCAATATGCTTACCCAGATAGTACCCAAGTTGCCCATGCGCAGCAGAGCTGCAACGGAACACTTTTACACCACCTCACTGGATTTCAAGAAAGTTGGGCTTGGTGATTTTGCAGGATACCTCATGCTTGAAAAAGACAATCTTCAAATTCATTTTTTTGAATTCACTGCGCTGGATCCAAAGGAGAATTATGGACAGGTGTATATCCGGGTTGATGATATTGACGGTCTGTACCAATCCTACCTCGAGCGGGGAGTAGCCATTCATCCTAACGGAAAATTGCAGGCAAAGCCTTGGGGACAAAAAGAATTCTCGGTATTAGACGTGGATAATAATCTGCTCACTTTTGGGCAATCTATTTCGGTTTAATTTCGACGGGCATTTGGAGTCAAGCAATATGAAGGTCTTTTTTTGATCCCTGATTATTGGGTTACAGCATCATTCTTCCTTTTGCTGCAACCTCTTTTATCCACAACTCCCTTTGCGTGACCGATGATGTTTTGACAATACCAAAATAAGAGACAGCAACCGGCGACACGCCGCAAAACTCCAGTATTGAACGCTTCAACTGGTTCACGCTTGGACGTCCGTATCTCAACCAGTAGTACCAGCCGGGTTGGTCGAGTGTCGTGATGATATGTGCTGTTTTTCCGACTAAAAGTTTTTTCCAAAAGATGGAGTTTGCTTTATACTCGAAGGCCCGGCCCGGCAGAAAAAGTCTATCAATGAATCCCTTCATCATGGCAGGCATTCCTCCCCACCACACGGGATGAATCCAAACAAGATGATCCGCTTTTATGATTTTATCCCAGGCGGCTACCAAATCGCTTTCTAACTCCATCCTCTTTCTGTACCCGAATTGGAGGTTGGGATTGAACGACAGTTCTGATATGTTGATTAGTTCGACCGATGCACCGGCGGCTAGAGCTCCGTCGCCGTAGGCGCGAGCAAGAGCATGGTTCAGGCTTTCAGGATCAGGATGTCCATTGATGATAAGAATCTTTTTCATTGTACTACACTCAAGTTGGAGTGTAAAAGTATCATCACCGGATCGCGGGAAAAAGGACATAGGTCCAATTCTTCAGATCATCCGTCTTATTCTGCTTAAATGTCTTTGAGTGATTCCAAGGTAAGATGAGAGGTATCGCAAGGGAATGAGCTTGACATACTCCGGCTTCTCGCTCAAAAGCTGCCTGTATCGCATTAAGGCATCAAGCTTTTGTAATGAAAAAATTCTTTGCTCCATTGCGATGTACTGTTGTTCTGCACTAATCCGCTGAAACATCTGCCACGAAAAGCTCCGGCCTGCGAGGTCGCGAAGTATATTTTTATTGATGGCAACAAGTCTTGTCTCTGAAACTGCCTGGATGCTTTCTTCTGCCGGAAGTCCTGTGATAAAAGATGAATACGCCGTCGTAAAGGTGCCAGGGAATGTGAAACAGTAGGTGACTTCTTCTCCCTTTCGATCGATAAAGTATGATCTCAGGAATCCGTCTGCTACGAAGACTACGATTTCGCACACAGTACCAGATTCAATCAGGTATTCATTTCTTTTGAGTTGCATGGGCTTGCAGTACGTGATGAACTCATCGACTTCCGCCTGGGTAAAGAGTTTCAACTGAACTAAATAGTCCTCCAATTTTTGAAGATCCGGATGCTTAAAGTCCATGCGTACGTTTTTTTTAAGTGCGACTTCTTTCCGCAGCAAGTTAGTGTCTGCTAACCATTTAAAAAGGCAGAAAAGGAATTTGAATTCATGATTAAACTCGTTGAAAGGAAGGTCGGTTTAAGGCGAATATAATTTTTTGCACATAGCAAGATTGGCACATTCCGGCCCGCTTCCTTCCATTACTTTTGGGTGGATACTACTTCCTCACCAATCCATTTGCCCGAATTAAAATCAACTTTATGGAAACCATTTCACCCAATATCTTTGTCAATGACATTCATGCTACCGTTGCGTTCTATCAAGTTCTTGGTTTCACGATGGTCACCGCCGTGCCTGACGAGAAAGACCCGATCTTTGTGATGATGACGTGCGGAAGCGTCACTTTCATGTTTCAAACCTTTGCCAGCATCGGGAACACGTTGCCTCTGGTGAGCAGAAGTGATGGCGGTTCCTTGTTGCTGTATATTCAGGTGAAAAATATCCGTGCCTTTTTTGATAAAATCAAAGACAAGGTTACCGTCGTGAACGGACTGGAAAAAACGTTTTATGGTGCAACCGAATTTTCAATTAGAGACAATAACAATTATATGCTAACTTTTGCGGAGGATGAATGACTCAAGTAATCAGCAGGATATTTTGATATCGGAGAAGAAAAAGCTCAGGGCGAACAGGATCAAGCTGAGTGAAATCCATCACCATTCAGTGAAGGATCTGCAACACCTTTTGAGTGTCTCTAAAATTCGTGCGATGGAGCTCAGAGCAATCTCTGAATTTCAAACCATTCCTTCTATTGGAGTCCGCTTTGCCTGCGACCTGATTTCACTGGGTCTTTACTCGGTTCAGGAACTCAGGGGAAAAGACCCGGCCAAACTGATTGATCGGCTTGAGCGTCAGCTAGGTGCCTGGATTGATCCGTGTGTTGAAGATCAAATGCGCCTTTGTGTTCATTATGCGGAGCATGGAAATAAACGAATAAACTGGTGGGATTTCACAAAAGAGCGCAAGGCCTATCGGCAGCAACATGGTTATCCGGCAACCCGACCGGAAAAACCTTGGTATCAATTGCCGCAATACAATACCGCGAACAAGATAAAGGCTCAAACTGAAATCACGAAAAAGGATTTGAGCAACAAGCTCAAATGTGCCATTAAGTTGATGAAGGATAACGTCAGGAGCGGCGTGACGTTGGCACAATTGGCGGAGGCAGCCACCTTATCTCCGTTCCATTTTCACCGTTCATTCAAGAGTGCGTATGAAGTAACACCGCTACAATACTTCACGCGCCTCCGGCTGAAAGAAGTATGCAGGCTTCTGACAAAATCAAAGAAGTCCGTGTCCATGATTGCAGCTTCTTGTGGATTCGAAGATCAAAGTTCATTTATCCGACTTTTTAAAAAAGAATTCAAACAAACCCCGCTGGACTACCGGAAAGCTAAAAGCAGTTGACAGACTTCCTGGATTAGATCAACCTGCATATAGTTCTTTTTGAGTAAAAGGACCATCAGCCTGCTAATTTTTGACCACAAAGCGTAATTGCTGAAATGTTTTGTGGTAAATTGAGTTACCCCGCCGCCAGATTTCACTTGCTCTGCAGAACAACTCTTGATGATGTTCAAATGCAATAAATATGCATACGCTCCGATGTTCGTGATTCTACTGCTCAGCAGCTGTTCTTTGTTTTCATTCGGTGACGATGACAATACTTTGCCAAAAGCGACGACGTCGGGAAAAAGGACCTTTGGTTGCAGGGTAAATGGAGAAGTATGGATTCCTAAAGGTTATGATGGAACCCCGAACTGGGACGCCGCGTGGTTCTCGGATTATGGTGGTGTCGTGCAGGTACGCGTGTACCGCGCGGTTTCTAAAACCGAGGTTGAGTTTATGCAGATGAATCCAATAAATGTAACAGGTCCTGGCGAATATGATCTGGTCAGTTCCGATTACATTTTAGCGTATTTCTCAAAATCCTCATGTGGGTACGCAGAGTACGGAGCAGTAGTATCAGGGAAGATGAACATCACAAAGCTTGATTTCGATAATCAAATTGTTTCGGGCACGTTCTTCTTTAATCTTAGGAAAGCAAACTGCGAGGATGTGGCGATTACTGATGGACGGTTTGATTTAAAATTCTAATCGATAATAATATTCCAGCTGATCAACGAGTAATGAGCAAGACTAAGATTTCATAAGATGGTGAGCTATAAAAAATTCTCTTTCTCGTCTTTGTGCGCGATTTTTCTTTCGAGCAGTTGTTCTTTGTTTTCATTCGGTGATGATGACAATACGTTACCAAAAGCGACGACGTCGGGAAGAATCACCTTTGGTTGCAGGGTAAATGGAGAAGTATGGATTCCTAAAGGATATGACGGCGTTCCGAACTTCGAGGCGGCTTGGTTTTCAGATTATGGAGGCGTTGTCCAGGTAAGCGTCTATCGGATCATATCACAGGGTAATGTCGAATCAATTCAAATGAATCCGATTAATGTTAATGGACCAGGTGAATATGATTTAATGAGTTCGGATTATATTTTGGCCGTTTACACAAACGGCAAATGTGATTATGACGAGGTTGGTTTGGTGTCTTCTGGGAAGATGAACATCACAAAGCTTGATTTCGATAATCAAATTGTTTCCGGGACGTTCTTCTTCAATTTAGAGAAAGCAAACTGCGAGGATGTAGCCATTACGGATGGGCGGTTTGATTTAAGATTTTAGTTGTTAACAATATGGTGAGCTATAAAAAATACGCTTTCTCGCCTTTGCTCGCGATTTTTATTTTAAGCAGCTGCTCGTTGTTTTCATTCGGCGATGACGACAATACTTTGCCAAAAGCGACTATGTCGGGCAAAATCACCTTTGGTTGCAGGGTAAATGGAGAAGTATGGATTCCAAAGGGCAATGACGGAACACCCAATTGGAACGCTTCATGGTCATCTGATTACGGAGGCGTGATGCAAATTGGTGTATATAGGGCCAGCAATACTGAATTTGAATTTATGCAGATGAATCCAATAAATGTAACTGGACCAGGTGAGTACAATCTGACTAGCTCTGACTATATCCTGGCGTTTTTTATCAATGGCTCCTGCACCTACGACGATTACGGAATTGTGCAATCAGGAAAGCTCGTCATTTCAAAGCTTGATTTCGATAATCAAATTGTTTCCGGGACGTTCTTCTTCAATTTAAGGAAAGCAAACTGCGAGGATGTGGCGATTACTGATGGGCGGTTCGATTTGAAATTTTAATCGGTAACAATAGGCCAACTGGTCAACGAGTAATGCGTGAGACATGAAGATTTCATAAGATGGTGAGCTATAAAAAATACGCTTTCTCGCCTTTGCTCGCGATTTTTATTTTAAGCAGCTGCTCGTTGTTTTCATTCGGCGATGATGACAATACTTTGCCAAAAGCGACGACGTCGGGAAAAAGAACATTTGGCTGTAAGGTCAACGGCGATGTTTGGATACCAGAGGGTTTTAACGGACTAGGAAATTGGGATGCTGCTTGGTTCTCTGATTACGGTGGTGGTATCCAAATAACCGTCTACCGCATAGTTTCGCAAGAAAATACAGAGTATATTCAAATGAATCCAATCAATGTAACTGGCCCTGGTGAATATGACCTGGTCAGTTCCGATTACATTTTAGCTTATTTTTCTAATGCCTCCTGTAGATATGACGAGTACGGTGCAGTGGTCTCCGGGAAGATGAACATCACAAAGCTTGATTTCGAGCATCAAATTGTTTCCGGGACGTTCTTCTTCAATTTGAAAAAGGCGAACTGCGAGGATGTAGCGATTACAGATGGGCGGTTTGATCTAAAATTCTGATGGGTAACAGTAGGTCAATTGGTCAACGAGTAATGCGTAAGATATGAAGATTTCATAAGATGGTGATCTATAAAAAATTCTCTTTCTCGTCTTTGGACGCGATTTTTCTTTTAAGCAGCTGTTCTTTGTTTTCCTTTGGCGATGATGACAATACGTTGCCAAAAGCGACGACGTCGGGAAGAATCACCTTTGGTTGCAGGGTTAATGGAGAAGTATGGATTCCAAAGGGCAATGATGGAACACCGAATTGGAACGCTGCGTGGTTCTCCGACTATGGTGGAGTCATTCAAATACGGGTGTACCGCGCGGTGACAAGAACAAATTTGGAATTTATGCAAATGAACCCAATAAATGTCACCGGAGTAGGTGAGTATGATCTGACCAGTTCAGATTACATTCTTGCATTCTTTACAAACAGCACTTGTAGCTACGATGATTACGGAATAGTCCAATCAGGAAAACTGCATATCACAAAACTTGACTTTAATAGCCGTATTGTTTCTGGTACGTTCTTCTTCAATCTGAAAAAGGCGAACTGCGAGGATGTAGCCATCACGGACGGGCGGTTTGATCTGATATTTTAATAGCAGGAGATCAAGCAATATATAAGGGGTTCATGAAAGAAAAGAAATGATGAATAGATAAACACGCATGAGAAAGTTATTCATTCTTCTTGTAGTTTGTTGTTGTTATGTTAATGGTCTTCAGGGACAGGTTCAGTCTTCGGAAAAATTTGTCGTTTCCGTTCACACCGGATTATCTATTCCATCCGGGTCTTTCGGGAGAAGCGATATCGCAACTTCTGTCTATTATTCAACGTTGGATCCGCAGGGGCGCTGGGTTAGCGGAATTGATAAATCGAAGAGTGGCTTTGCCCAGACAGGCTACTTTGTTCACGCTGAGACGTTGTACAAGATTCGTTCTGTGTTTGGTTTATTCATCCGCGGTGGCTACACCACAAATCCAGTGCAAACCCAAGGCATCAGCGATTTCTTGTCGAGCCGTTCGGCTGAGCAAAGATTCGTCCATGAAGATTATGAAATGTGGTTTGTGGCGCCTGGCATAAATTTGGAAAAGAGATGGCGTGCATTTGCAATCCACACTTCCCTGAGTGCCGGAATGGCATTCGCTGACTTTCCTTCATATGAAAGTATTCTTCTTTATACAACAACCGACCCGCCGAGCGTCTGGAGAAATATACAGCCCACCCCGACGCTCGTGTCTTCAATTGTTGGGATTTCAGTTGGCTTCAGGTACAACGTAAGCAAAGCATTTTCTCTTGGGCTTGAGACCTTATTTCAAAGATCAGAATTTGATTACGATGTCCAAATGATCATTGTGCCCGGGGGAAATCCCGATGACAAAATTAGCGATAGGCTGAAAGTAAGAACGACGAATATTGGGATTACATTCGGTTACAATTTTGGAAAGGGTATTCGTGGAAATTGAAATCAGGAAAAATGCACATCACAAAACTTGACTTTAATAGCCTTATTGTTTCCGGTACATTTTCTTTCATCTAAAAAAAGGCAAACTGCGAGGATGTAGCCATCAAGGACGGGCGGTTTGATTTAACATTTTAACTGAATCATGCCTGAACAGAAAAATGGATAATTATTGATTTTCATTAGTTATTTGAATAGCTGAGCATGAAAAATATTTTAGTACTCGTTTTTTGCTGTTCTTGGAATGTTCTCCAGGCACAAGAACAGGATTCGCAAAAGTTTATGCTTTCGGTTCAGAGTGGATTATCAATTCCATCTGGCCCGTTTGCGAAAAGCAACATTGAAAACTCCTTATATTTTTCTGCGGAGAATCCAGAGCGCTGGATCAGCGGGATAAACAAATCGAAGAGTGGCTTTGCAGAACCTGGGTATTTTATTAGCCTGGAAATGTTGTACAAGATTCGGCCCGCATTTGGAGTGTTGCTCCGAACCGGCTACTCCACCAATCCAGTCGACACCGAAACAATCAGTAATTTCCTGATTTCCTTTTTTGACGGCAGAGAGCAGAAGTTTGTGGAAGACGATTAAAGATTTTCTTTCATCGCACCTGGTCTGACCTTTGAAAAGAAAATCAACAAATTTTCGCTGCAGACTTCCGTTTTTGCAGGAGTTGCGTTTTCGAGCTTTCCTTCTTATCGAACTATACTTCTTTTCACAGCGAGTGATCCGCCTAGTGAATGGAAAAACGAAGAACCAACACCGGTATTAACCTCGCCAATATTCGGAATGTCTATCAGTATTCGTTACCTCGTCAGTGAACGATTTGCATGTGGCATTGAGACTTCATTCCAGCGTTCAGATTTTGACTACAGCGTCAATATGCGTGTCGTCCCTGCTGGAAATCCTGCCGGCGAGGTGAATGACACCCTCAAGGTGAGAACTGTGAATGCCGGGATTCGCCTCAGTTATCTTTTTTGAGTTAGTACATTTCACCCAGACAACTCTTACGGTTGGTGTGAAGTTTTTGGCCTGAGCATCGGTTTTGACGCAGCGCATCGACTCGATTGCGTCTTTTGAAAAAGACGAATTTTAAAATGCCGAAGATCATAGTTTTCTTCGGTATGTTTAATTCCATTTCCCCACCCTTATTCTTTTGATGTTGCCACATCAAAATTCCCTCCTGCAATTAATGTGACTTCGAGCCGTTAATCGTTATCCAAAATCCTATGCGCCCATCTTGCCTGACTGTTATATTGGTACTCTGCACAAACCTATTATTCGGTCAGATTCGTATGAGTGGTTTTGTCAAGGAATTAAACAGTGGAGAGGCAATTCCATTTGCATCGGTTATGATCGACTCGGCTTCGACTGGCGTGTCTGCTAATGCCTATGGGGTTTATTCTTTGATCGTGCCACGTCATCCGGTTGTTCTCCGTTTCTCGGCTCTCGGGTACGCAACGCTCACGCTGCACACGGCCCCTCGACGCGATACGGTTGTCCAAATCCTGCTGACAGAGTCTCCAACGATTCTTGAGGCAATCGATGTTGTAGATGATGAACAATCCATCGTCGGCAGTGAAACCGCGACCCGATTAAATACTTCATTTATCAAGAGGGCTCCTGCATTGCTCGGAGAAAAAGATGTGTTCAAGACCATTCAACTGATGCCCGGAGTCCAGTTTGGTACGGAGGGTTCAAGCGCCTTGTATGTACGCGGCGGAATGCCGGATCAAAATTTAATTATGCTGGACGATGCGCCGGTTTACAATGCCAGTCATCTTTTCGGATTTTTCTCCGCCTTCAACGCAGACGCTACCACGAATGTAAGTTTCTGGAAGTCCGGCTTCCCGGCACAATACGGCGGAAGGGTATCGTCGATTCTTGATCTTAAAATGAAAGAAGGGAATAAGGGACGCATGGCAGGTGATGGGGGAATTGGAATTTTGTCCGCGCGAATGACTTTGGAAGGTCCCATCAAGTCAGGTAAATCGTCTTTCCTCATTTCTGGCAGACGAAGTTTTCTTGATCTCTTCGCACCGTTGATCACACGCAACGACATGATGTACCGCCTTTATGACTTTAATGCAAAGTTCAATGTTGAAGCGAACGCGCGAAACAAGTTCTACTTGAGCATGTACACCGGGAATGACCAGCTGGTATTGTCAGAATCTGAAAACTTGTCGTCATCATCAACAGCTGCCAAAACTGATCTTGACTGGGGAAACTTCATTACAACGATCAGGTGGAATCACGTTTTTAATCAGAAAGTTTTTGCAAATACGACTGTGTTTTCAAGTCAATTCAAATTTCATTTATCGGACGAATTGAATAAATCGGGTCCAACGCCACAATATCAGTTTTCGAAGTATGAATCTGGTATTCGTGATTATGGAATAAAGTCAGATGTCGACTACTTTATCAATACACGCCATACCGTAAAGATTGGCTATCTTTTTACCTATCATCTGTATTCACCGAAGGCATTTCGGTACGAAGACCAATTCTTAAAAATAAAGGAGAATAGTTTCGAAAGACACAAGAACTATGAGCTGGGGCTGTATGTTGAAGAACAATGGACTCCGGTCGAGCGCTTCACATTACGGCTCGGCGCGCGTTACAATGTGCTGGTCGCGCCTCACAAGACATACAGAGCGCTCGAACCAAGAGCCGAAGCATCTTATCATTTCGGAAATGGGCTTTCCATTCTCGGTTCCTACACCCGTGCTAATCAGTATGTTCATCTGCTGTCAACCACCGGCATCGGTTTGGCAACAGATCTCTGGGTGCCGGTAACGCAGCGTGTTCCACCCATTCAAAGTGATCAGGCTTCCTTGCGGGTCTCGAAACTTTTTCGTGATTGTGGTATCAATGTTTCTTTGGAATCGTACCGAAAGTACCTGCGTAACATCCTCCATTATTCCACTGATGCAAGCTTTCTTGTAATATCAGAGGCCCCTACAAATATTTCATGGGAAGATAATGTAACCGTGGGCAAAGGTAAGAGTTTTGGAAGCGAGCTGATGGTTGAAAAATCAGGCCGGCTCTCTGGCTGGGTTGCCTATACCTTGTCATGGAGCATAAACCATTTTAATGACCTCAACAACGGAAAGCCTTTCCACGCGAGGCAAGATAGCCGCCATGCAATTTCTACAAATGCCAGCTATCAATTGTCCAGAAAAATATTGTTGGCGCTGACATGGACGTATCGAAGTGGATTCGCTATTAACGCTCCACAAGGATATTACTTTGCCAATACCACAAATTTTTCACAAGATATCATCAATACCAGTACACTTCCCTACTACGGGGCGCTCAATAGCTTTCGCACAGAGGCGTATCATAGGCTAGACATGTCGGCTCAGTTCCATAAAAAGAAGAGAAAGTATGAACGTTTTTGCGAAGTCGGTCTCTTCAACGCCTACAACCGGAAGAACCCTTTTTACTACTATCTGAAAACAGAGTATCTGGACGGTGGCAGCAAGCGCGTTGTTCTGAAGAAGCGAGCACTATTTCCAATCATACCGTCATTATCATATAACATCATATTCTAAAGATGAGGCTTTGTAGTTATGTCGGGTTGATAGGATCGATACTTTGGTGCTTATGCGCATGCGATCCCGGTGTGCCAGAAGAACCGGAACTCGAAGGGCTCGTATCTGTGAGCTCATTCATTTCGCCGCAGGATACGCTGTTCGTTGTACACGTGCAGCGCGTGCAGGCACTCGGAACAATAGCGGATGGTGAAGCTTCAGCTGTTGATGATGCCCGCGTCATCATCAGCAACGAGAACACGGCCGACACACTGCTTTATAATAAGGACACTTGCCGCTACGAACTCGCGCCAAAAAATTTAGTTATCGAAGCCGGCCTGAATTACACCCTTAAAATTCAGCTTTCAAGTGGCAAAGTTCTTTCGGCAAGGTGTACAGTGCCCTCTGCACCTGAAATGCCGCAAGTGAAGAGCTTCCGTGATGGGGATGACTACCGATTTGATCTTTCATGGACCAACGCCGCAAATCATCCTTATTTCGCCATTGCCGTCCAGGGTAAGGGGAGCTTTGAACTTCAGACGCCCAAGGGCACCTTCACAGTGCCGATCACACCCTACCTCGATGGAGGTTCATTTGTGCTGGACAGGCAGCGGGAGGTAAATGCTGCCTCCGGCATTGTGCGCTTCGCCTACAAGTCCATTGATCCGGCGCTGATCGTGCTCCTTCGAAATCTTGATTCCAATATGTACTTGTTTTATAAGTCGTTTAGAAGTGCCGACGACTGGGCAAGTAATAACGACGACGGCGGGCTTCCAAACTTTCGCCCTCAGCAAAGTGTGTATTCAAATATCTTAAATGGGGTCGGCATATTTGGTGCGTATAATACAACCATCCTGGAGCAAGAGATCCGCTGATACATCGCCCACCGCGGTAACGCTGATCTATTCTGATTTAATGACATCCACGGGGTTGAGTCTCCCAGATTTCCATGCGGAGTAACTCGCCGTGATGGCCACGACCGATACAGACGCCAACACCACCAGCAGAAATGGCATATAATTTAATTCAATCCGGTAAGCAAATGTATTGAGCCATTGATCCACGAGTATGAATGCCAGTGGCAAAGCGATCGCCGCCGCTACCACGGCAACCCGAATGAAGTAACTGATATGGAGCATTGAAATCTGGACGACCGACGCTCCCAGCACTTTACGAATGCCAAACTCTTTCATTCTTTTCACCGACAGATACATGGACATGGAGAAGATGCCCAGTACTGAAATGAGCACGATGACAAACGTACTGAACTGAAGCGATGAAAACGCTTTTGCTTCTTTCTCGTGACTTCGATTGTATAATTCATCAACGTGAAACCAGTTCAGCGGATACCCCGGCATCAGGGCCTTGTATTTTTCTTCAATTGCTTCAATCACAGGTTTTGAGTCACCTGTATAACGAACATAAACAAAGCCATCGGGATACTCGTTCGTCCAGGGCAATCGCATGACCAGAGGTTTTACTTTATCATACAGCGGACTGATATTGATATCTGAAACAACACCCACGACAGTTCCGTCCCATTTTCCCTTCTCTTCCGGATGGGTATAAATTCTTTTACCAAGTGGCTCTTCCCAACCGAGCGCCTTTACAGCAGATTCGTTGATGATAAAGGCAGCTCCGCTGTCGGATGGAATTTCGGCATCGAATGTACGACCCGCCAGAAGTTTGATTCTCAATGTCGAAAACAGCTCATCGTCAGAAAATACTTCGAATAGTTCGATGTGCTTCATTTCCTCTTTTCCTTCCTGCTCAACAAAGTACCAGTCCTTCCAATATCCACCACCGATCATAAAGGAACTGTTCGTTGCGTTTTCAACTCCGGCAATTCGCTTGATCTCCTGTTTTAAAGTTGCCATGTTCTTGACCGTAAATTCCCAGGGTATGTTGATCATGAGCAAATTTTTCCGATCAAATCCAAGCTCCTTGCTGTGAATGAAGTTGATCTGCTTTCCTACCATGATCGCACAACTAATACATATGATGGAGATACTGAACTGCGCAAACAACAAGACGTTGCTCAAAGGCGAACTGTACCCGGTGCTTTTGGATTTGAGATTCTGCAACGCCCGCGATCCTGCTAACATTTTTGCGGGGAAATAAGATGAAAAGAACAGCAAGGCAAAGAATCCCGCCGTTGCAAAAACAATTGTGCGGCCGTTGAGCAACATATCGAAACGAAGATGATGATCCAGCAGCGCAGAGATATTTGGAAACAACAAGTAAAGGGCAGTAAGTCCGATGATCAGCGCCAGAAAACTAAACAGTAGAGTCTCCACCGTAACCTGCCAGATGAGTTGATACTTTCGGGCACCCAATACTTTTCTGACTCCCGCTTCGCGCGCGCGATTGCTGAAATCTGCAATGGATAAATTCACATAGTTGATTCCAGCCACGAGCAGCATCAATATTGCCAAAACAGAAAAGGCCTGAATGTAGGTAGAACTACCCTTTCGGGCATATTCAGCCTGAAACTCCGGCGAAAGGTAAATATCTGAAATGGGTTGGAAGAATAACTTAAATCCAAACTCCTCGCGATCCGATCTTGTGATGTACTGGTCAAGTGTGGATTCTATCTTGGCGTCCAGCGCTTCGGTTTGTGGTATTTTCAGCCGTACAAAAAGTGTTGATGCGCGGTCGAGGAATTCAACGGGAGATTCAATACTGTTGCGGGTAAGTGTTGTTTCGTCTTGATAGGGCATGACGGCCTCAAAGCCAAAACAGGTATGCTCTGGTTTTTCAATGACGCCCTTCACCTCATACACTTTCGTGTCATTGTTGATGGTGATCGTCTTTCCCAGGGCAGTTGTTTTTCCGAAAAGATTTTCCGCAATCGCCCTGGTGAGTACGATACCATTTGGACTGTTTAATGCATGAGCTGAGCCTTCAATAAACTGATAGGTTAATACATTGAAGAGCGTGCTGTCGGCTTCAACCAAACCACCACAGGAGACACTTTTGCCATCATGACGGAGATAAGAACCGTTGGCATACCGGGTTCTTGCCATGGCTTCTATTTCCGGTATGTGTTGTTTGAGTATTGGGCCAATCGCCGTGGGTACAATTGCATATTTCTCCAGCGCTGCGTTTTCTTTTCGCAGCGAGTTCACCCGGTAAATATTCTGGTAGTCCGTATGATGGGTGTCGAAGGAAGTATGGTAAGAAACGTACAGGGCGATGGCCAGGAAACTGAATATGGCCAATGAAAGTCCGCCCAGTTTGAAGGCAAAATTCGCTTTGCTTTTCCGGATATGACGAACGCTTGTAACGAAATAGTTTTTGAACATTGAAGTCCCATTTAGTTGCAAGTTGATTTTGTTTCTCAGGAGGATGCCTGGTCGGAGAAACCGGATACAAGCGATGATTAATTGCATTTTTGCCTTTCGTTGCCCGGCAGTCCTGAGTTCGTAATTGTATATCTCGATCAGGTCGCCCTCGATCTGTTCATACACTTCTTCCGGACATATGGTGCGCAGAAATATTTGGGCCCAGGAGGGAAGTGATTTCATGCAACGGTCATTTTGAGTTGGGGTACAATGTTCCAGATTGCCGTTCTCGTTTCCTTCATGTGGCGAAGCACGGCGAGACCTGCATTTGTAATGGAATAAATTCTTTTTCGTCTGCCGCCGCGCTCAGCTGTAGCGCCGCCGACTTTCGATTTGGCGTAGCCCTTATCTTCGAGACGGTACAAGATGACGTGTACCGCGCTTAATGTCACTTTTCTGCCGAGCCATTTCTCAACTTCAATCGCGATCGCGGCACCATAGGCATTTTCATCCAGCGCCGCTATCATGGAAAGTATCAGTTCTTCAAAGTCGTTTAAGAATTCCTTTCTCATTTCATTCTGATTTCTGAAGGAAATAAGTCAAAGTTTTGTCAAAAAGCAAGAAAACAAGATGATATTGGGAAGATCAATAGTCAGTTCTCCTGGGGAAAAATTTCAATACAGGAGCAGCTACCCGCAATTGTTCTGCAGAATGGTAGAAAAAGCGATTGGAGTTGATATCGACACCTTCTGAACGGAGGCAAATGGGATGGAAAGCAAATCATTCGGAAGGATTTAATTGATGAGTCAATGAATCCCATATCGAGATTGAACCAAACTACAGCTACGGTTACCACTTTTGGACTCTGGTTGATATAGATATTATTGTATTCATCAGATGAAACCTTGCAAATCGGTTAGGCCCATCAGGCAATACACTGTAATTTTAGCTCATTAATACGTTGGCATGCGCTCTTCCAATTATTCTGCTTTTATTTCAATCGGTGCTCTTCTGTGGGTTTTTTCGTTCTTTGGCGAGTCGTTTCTACTTCAACCATACTCTACCTACGGAATCTTTGTATCCCCGATCATTCTTTTTATCGGGATTGTGATGTGGTTTTATTACCAAAAAAAGAAATTGAATCTTGTTACTTTTAACGACCTATTTTCCGCGCCGTTGAAATTGGACGGACTAACGAAGGTGTGGGTTGTGCTGATCGTTTGGTGGATTTTACTCTTTTTTGTTATCTCGTTTGGATTTGGTAATTCAGAGGCAATCCGTGTGGCCAAGGATTATTGCATTCGTTCTGATAAAGTGATTGCTCGTGCTGGCAAAATACAGTCTTTTGGATTGTTACTTTCAGGCGAAGGAACACGTGAATCAGGTCATTATACAATTTCAGTCGTTGGTGAAAAGGAGAACTTTAGAGTAGAGGTGTATCTGGTTAGAAACTCCTCCGGGTGGGAGGTTGTTGAGTTGACAATGCATTAGATTCTGCAACACTTCGGTATTTTGGTGGCAGGTACTGTGACTATGTTCAGCGCGAAGCCTGGTCGTCTTTTCTAATGATTAAATTTCTGAAATACGCCTCGGTTCCTGGGCCAATCCAAAGCCCAACATTTCCCCGCAGCGCTTCCCCATGTTTTAAATCCGTGACAATTAACGACGGCTGCTTGGCATCATTGATAAACAGCCTGGCAAGACTTCCTTTGACTTCAATTCTGACCTTTATCCATTCACCCGGACCGATATCGGCATAGGATTCATATTTTTCTGGAAACTCCTTCCTCAGTTTGTGCCATGGATAGTCTGGATAAGAAATGTACTGTAACGAGTGGTTTCGTCTCACCTGGTCCAAAGCTCTTCCATTGGTAGGACGCAAATACATACATTCAAACGTGCTGTAGTCATCAGTTATCCGAAATGCAATCCCTACAAATCCCCTGGCGCCTTCGGAAGCCTGCTTCATGGGGCGTCCGGCTAACTCTACTTCAATCACGCCATCATGAAAATCGCTATTCGGAATGGTGACCAGCTTTAATTCAGAATTACTTTCCGTTTGTGCATCGACAACCTGCAGCGATTTTTTTCCATTAAATACTGATGGGCTTATGGTGACATTATAGGCAATCAGATGCGTGGTATCCTTAAGAGGAAATTTATTTTCTTTTTGCTGGCCATCACAAACCGTAATGATGCTGGCCGTAAGGGCGATGGTGAGAAAATTCTTCATGTATAGTAATTAGAAAATTGTTAGAAAAATGAATTGCTTATCGATTTCTGCTTTCAGACTTACCTACTCATTCCGCAGCACATCCACCGGGTTCAGTCGCGCTGTTTTGATCGTCTGGGACGCTATGGTGACCAGACCGACTCCTAGCAGAATGAAAATGCTGAACAAGACATCCCATATATTAACCGAGACGCTGTAGTATTGAATCATCGGCATCACGAAATCAATCAATGAAACACTGACAGGCAGCGAAATAAAAATAGCCCACGCCATCAGGTAGAGATATTCTTTCGACAACAGCAGCGTTACGCCGGACACGGATGCCCCCATCGCTTTGCGGATACCTACTTCCTTCGCGCGCGTTTCCGCCGAGTACACAACCATTCCGAGCATTCCCATGATGGATATGGTAAGTGCAAGAAGACCGAGGAAGCCAATAATTTTCAGCAGTGACTGATACATGTTGTAGCCTTCCTCAAGTTCAGCAGAAAAAAAGCGTGCTTCGAGTTTACTGTCGCTGACCGTCTTCCATTGTTCGCGCATCTGGGCATATAACGCATCTGGGTCGGTTGTCCGGACTACAAGATGGGCATAGGCATATTGTCGTGGATTCATCCGAAAAACAAACTTGTCGATTGGGAACCGCAAGGCTGCGTAATGAAAGTTTCGAACTACGCCAATCACTTCGAGTTGTACGCCATCAATTTCAAATGTTCTTCCTATGGCGGCGCCCGGACTGGCAATCTGGTAGGCTTTAATAAATTCTTCGTTAACGATCATGAAGCGTTCGCGAGTCCAGTTTTCTTCCGGAAATGTTTTGCCCGCGAGTAGGGTAATTCCAAACGCAGACAGGTAGTTTGCGTCCACAAACAGCTGCGCCACTTTCAGCGAATCCTGTGGGGAATGACGAATCCACGACTCAGAAAAATTCATCCCGAGAAGATTGGAGGCGAACGTAACCTTGCTGACGGGTGCAAGTTTTGAAAAGATATTTTCGACACGACTGGGTTCAACACCCTGCAAGGGCACATTCACCACATTGTCCTGATTAAAGCCGAAATCAAATCCAATCGAGTATTGATATTGGCGATGAAAAACGATGAGTGCGAATACAAACCCGAACGTTAAGGCAAATTGAAATACAGTCAGTCCTTTTCGCACGCGCAGGGCATACGATTTCCCGGCTATTTTGCTTTTCAAGGCTTGTATGGGACTAAGTTTTCCAAAGTACAAAGCAGGGAAGATTCCTGCTACCAGTCCGGTGAATAGGGAGAATACAAAAAAGGCAAGCAGCATTGGTATCGTGAGACTTAAGTCCAGTGAAGCTGATGCCGCAAGCATGCTTTTAAATTCTGAGCGGATAACGACAAAAATTCCTACCGCGACAATGAGCGAAAGAAATGTAATGACCATCGTCTCGGTGATAAACTGGAAGAATATTTGATTACGAACTCCGCCCATCGTTTTACGCAGTCCGATCTCCTTGGCGCGTTTCATAGCCCTTGCTATCGATATATTCGTATAATTAAAGCACGCGGGCAGCAGAATCATCAAGGCGATAATTGAAAAGATGAACATACTGGTTGCATCCCACTTTGGACCAATTGCCTGGCGATAGTCAGGGCCTGTGGTGATCTTGTCCAGGTGTTGTGTCGCGAATGCGACTTGAACAGCGAGCCTGTCATATGTTTTATTGGAAATGGATTGAAGGTACGAATCGATGTCTTTCGGGTCAGCACCTTTGCGCAGAAGGATGTAGACGTATTCCCGACCATAATGCATCCATTGGTCATTGAAGGAGGATGTAGAATTTGGCAGCGTCGAGAACGACACAAGGGCTTCAAACCGAAGATGTGAATTTACTGGATGGTCTTTCATAACGGCTCCAATCTCAAGAAGACCACCTTGTTGCAAAGCCACGGTTTTACCCAGGACTTCTGTCGTATTAAACAATCTCCGGGCGGCCGATTCCGTGATGATCAAACTATTCGGTTTCGAAAGTGCCTTTACTCCATTTCCCTGGGTAATGTCATAGGAAAATACCCCGAGGAATGATGGATCGACATAGTACCCCTGAATGGGCAACGTACTCTGACCGGAAATGATTTCTTCTCTGAACCCGCCGTTAATCCGGACCACTTGACGAATGTCTGAATGCTGGGCAAGTTTTTCAGCGAGTGCAACGGGGGCTGTTGCATATTCCCCTGCATCAGGACCATTCTTGCGCTCGCTGACGATCGTAAAGATGTGGTCACCGTGCACCTGAAAATCATCATAAGTGCTTACATAGGACAGCAGTGCGATCTGAAGCAGGCTCACGGACATCCCGATGGCAAGTCCGAATACATTAAGCAGAGAGAAGTAGCGGTGTTGATTCAGGTTTCGAATAGCGACTTTGAAGAAGTTATAGATCATATCGGGCGAAAGCGTACTTCCTGATCGAAAGCGGTTCTTGTATTCACTTTTTCGCTTCCGCACGGCATATGATAAACACAAGGAAATTACCTGTTTCCAATATATCCATCGGGCTCTTCGCGCGGACATACTTTGGCTGTTCTTATGAAACCACTCATCAAGGTCTCCCTGCAAATCATCGACTGCGGCATTTCCACACCACCAAATGAATAAATTCTTCGCTTGACGCGGGGGCTGAGCTTTTTTCATTTGATTGCCAGTTTGATTTTAGACAAAGACCACAATTCGTCGCGAAGACTTTTTGCCTCGTTCACAGCTCTTTTGCCCGCTTGGGTGATTTCGTAGTATCGTTTGCTGCGCCCTCCTCGCTCCTCCGTGGCTCCGCCCATCCACGATTTCAAAAAGCCTTTTTCCTCCAGTCTGGTAATAGTAGAGTGCAATGCACCGATGCTGATGGACCGGCGACAGCGGGTTTCCAATTCCTGTTGAATGGCGACGCCATAGGCATCGTCGCCGAGTGTGGCAATAGTGAGCAGGACCAGCTCCTCCAATTCCCCAAGGTATGTCTTCATGCGTAAACTTTTTGCTAAATACGCAGGAGTTGGATATTTGTTTCTATTTTTAAGAAGAAATAGAAGAAAAGTAGAAAAGCCATTAAGCCATTCAGTGGGAGCAGAGTCGTGGAATCATCTGAACTTGGGATGGCTGAAACTTGAATTCGTGAGCCATCATGATACAACTGTAGAAAAAAAGGATAATCCGCTGGATTTTTTGGTCTCGAAAAATCTCACAAGACGTGCGAGAATTATCCTCTGGGTTTTTCTGTTGAACTGTAACCAAAATTTACACAGTTCTGTCATAGAATTGTTGTGAACATATTTTTATGAAGAACTTCGGTAATAACAGCTTCCTGAGAAGCAGCGTGATTACCCAAATATATCCCGTCGACACCGAGTTGTTTTAGTTGAGACAGCAAAGGGAAGTTATCCATCCTGTCTACAAATGCACTTACCTTAAGCCGCCGATGATTTTCTATGTTTCTGATTTTTTCAATCAAGGTCAGATTGATCTTTTGACATCCTATAACATTGACTACGATCCAGACCGGGCTCGTAGGATTGTCATGAATTTCGTCCAAAGCCTGCTGCCACGTTTCCGCAGCAAAGCATCCCATGTCAGGACTCTTGCCATGTAGAATATCGATGAAACGGTCTTGGGCATCCGCATCCGCTTCTACGAGTATGCAAAATTTGTCGACGGTGATTTTCATCTTCTGAGTGAAAAAAAGAGCCAATCCCCTTCCAAAAAGATTGGCCCAGCCTGCAAAAAAAACGTAGGGCTCTATCTCAGCTTAACCCTCAAACTGCCCACATACAGGTTTTCGTTCAGTATTTCAACAGTGTACGTGCCAGACTTCAGCTTTTCCTTAGGGATATACACCATTTGAACACGTTGCATTTTGCTGGTTGATGCGGTACGCTCTGTTGACGCCGTCACACTTTCGTCCGAGGGAGCCGTCGTGAACGCGGTTGTTCCCGCATCTTTTCCGAGAACATTTCCATCTGGCTGAATAATTCTAAAGCTCAATTGCTTCAGATTTCCGGGGACTTCAAAATTTGCCATGAGCTTCTGTGTTCGTCTTGCCCTCACCGTCAGGCGTTCGGATTTCCCTCTGACTGCCTGAACCTGTCCCTGATCAATGCTTGCGAGCAGCGCTCTGTTCAGATCATCCGAAAGTATTCTGTTTCTGTCCTCGAGAGAAGCAATGGTATTGTTCAGTTCAGCATTTTTTGATTCAAGTGCTGCGTAGGACGTGCGCAACATGGCGAGTTCGTTTTCAAGTTGCCGTTGAATAAGTTGAAGCTCCTGACGCTGCTTTTTAATTTGAGCCAGCGACTGATTCTCTCGCTTCATTCTGTTATAATCTGCCTCCTGACGCTTGAGTTTTGCTTCAGTCTCCTGAAGCACCTTGTCAAGTTCGGCATTATGTCCACGTAAGGACGACATTTGCTCTTTAATTTTCTCCAGGTCTTTTTCAATGAGGAGCTTCTCAGAAAGAAGTGATTCCGACTTTAACCTTTCCTTTTGCAATCCTTCTTCGAGAGACGCATTGATGCTTCTCGTGTTCAGCAACCAAAGTACTGCCGCAACCATCGCCACTGTGGCTACGAATGCAACTGCATTAGACTTTTTCATATTTATTTTGTTTTCCCGTTCCAAATAAACGGGATGTCTGTTAATGCTGAATGAGTATGCAATTAATAGCGGATTAAAATTTTAGTCTAGAAAAAAGCCCGCAAATGAATTGCGGGCTCGTTCATGAATAGACCCTGTAAACCCTTAATAACACAAACTTATGGGCAAGTTCTTAATTTGAACTAAACCAGAAATTAAAACTGTATTAATATTTTATCGTCGAGTCTGGTGGCGGTTTTTAGACTCATGGGGTGACAGTCCAACGCAAGGAAGCGATATGAAAAACACGGTTCCCTCTCCTTCTTTTGTTTGAATGTGAATCGTTCCTTCGTGTGTTTTGATGATTCCTTTCACCATGGATAATCCAATGCCATGTCCTTTCACGTTGTGCGTATTTGTGCCCCTGAAGAAAGGTTCGAATATCCTTTCAATATCACGCCCGGGAATTCCAATACCCTCATCTTTGACAGAAACCACGATCTGTCCGGATGAGTTGGCGATAAAAATACGGCAGGTGTGATTGCGGGAATACTTGCAGGCATTTTCGATCAAATTTGAAAACGCAGTCTTCAGGAGCTGTTCGTCCCCTCGGATGATGAGGTTTTCTTCATTATCCAACTTCGGATCGAGGTCAACAAATATATTAAAATGAGGATGGTGTTTCAGTAATTCGTCCTGGGCTTGCCAGATCACGTCGTCAATCCTCAGCCGTATTAGTTTTTTGTCGCGCTCCGGTTGTGATGTTTGCGCAAGCAGGAGGAGCCGGTTTGAAAGGTTGTTGAGGTGCTTGATATCTACCAATACGGAAGTTATTGCCGCTACGTATTCTTGTTGCGTTCGTTGAGACAACAAGACGACCTCCAGCTGCCCAGTAATTGAGGTGAGTGGCGTTCGCAGTTCATGGGATGCATTTGCAATGAAGTTCTTTTGTGTGACGAACGAGGTCTCCAGACTCGCGAGCATTTCATTGAAGGTGTCAGCAAGTCTGGCGATTTCATCATTTCCATTACCTCGACCAACGCGATAGCTCAGGTTTGCCGCGGAGATCTGGCGCACCTGTTCAATAATCCTTGTTATTGGATATAGTGCCCTGCCCGCATAGATCCACGCAGATACAGAAACAATTCCAATGCTGATGATAAATACAATCAGCAGAATGTAAACCAGATTTGTAAGCCTCTTGAATCCGTAAATATCTTTGGCGGCCGCAATGACAACAAACCGGTCGAATCTCCCTTTAAAGAGAAATCCGACCACTTCATAAGCACCTTGAGTGTAGTATATTTTGTCTTCAAGGCGAACCTTGTCCAAAAGTGTTTTGGTAGCGGCAATATCACGGTGCTCGTCTGTGCTGAAGAGTAGGGTGTCCTGGTAGTTGAAAATCAGGATTCGCTCGTTGGGGAGACTCACCGGATTGTCTTGCTCAATCTTACGCAGCAAGCTGGCGTCTACTTCCTCTACTTCAATGAGCAACTTCGCTGTATTATTTGCTTTATTCTCGAGCCGCTCGTAAAAATCATCCCGGCGGTAGTCGGCGGAGAGGATGTAGATAAGTACCGACGCGAGCAGGTGAATGATCGCAGTGATCAAAATAAATCGGATAGTTAGCCTGGTTCGAATATTCATTGCTCCTGAATGACGTAACCCAGTCCAATTCTCGTTTGGATCAGTTTAGATGAGAAGTCTTTGTCTATTTTCTTGCGCAGAATATTCACATACACTTCAACAACATTGGTACCTGTGTCGAAGTTGAGATCCCAGACGTTCTGCGAAATGTCATTGCGCGATACTACTTTTCCCTTATTGCGCATGAGGTATTCAAGGAGCGAAAACTCTTTAGCTGTTAGAGAAATAACTTTGTCTCCACGCAAGGCGACTTTTCGGTCTAAATCAAGTTTGAGGTCGCCAGCCTGCAGGACACTGGGAACAAATTTTCCGTGCTCCGACGGTCTGCCTCGTTTGGTTAGTGCTTTGATTCGTGCTACAAGTTCCTTGAATTCAAACGGCTTTACAAGATAGTCATCTGCACCGGAGTCAAATCCAGCCAGCTTGTCATCGGTCGTACCCAGCGCAGTCAACATTAGAATAGGTGTTTCCGGGCTAAGCGCTTTAATTTTTTTGCAAAGGTCGATGCCGTTCACGACGGGCAAGATCACATCGAGCAGAATGACGTCAAATTTTTTATTAGCGGCCAGTTTTTCACCGGTATATCCATCGAATGCCACGTCCACATGGTATCCCTGATTTTCCAGACCGTCCTTGAGGAAGGCAGCAACTTTCTGCTCGTCCTCTACCACCAGAATGTTCATGCGTAAAATTAGTGGAAAAGCAATTATCTCTAACAGATATTGTTGCTTAAGACATGCTTAAATGGACATTAAAACCAGATTAATATTTCAAAACGCTTGAGTCATAACTCTTGCGTTTCCTTTTTAACTGTTTAATTCGTGACGGTTGTCTGCAACCGCGAAATGGTTCTGAGTATGCACAAAGCGCGCTTATACTTTTTTGGGTTCTGGTCCATGCGGCTGCTTGCAGTCCTGGCTGCTCAGGCAGTGCTTCTTGTGGCGCTCGGAATTCTATCGATCGAAAGACTGAGCTCAACGTCAGTCGTATTCGGCATATCTGCTTTGGTTGTATTGTTTGCGGTGGCCTACCGTCTGCAACAGAAATTTCTTGCAAGGTATCAGTGGTGGAAGCGGATAATGTCTGGCGTAATGATGCGGGATAGAGAAATACATATTGAGGATTTCTTTACATTAAGCCATACGTCAAGAAGAAGTGATCGTACGGTGACGTACTTGTTCAGTTACATAGTATCGAGAGAGGTCATGTATCAAATTCATCCATTTATCGAACGCCAGTTTATGTTGGACGAAATTGGAAAAGGCTCCGTTCTGTCAGTGACCGTAATTGAAGAGCAAAGTCAGTTCAAAATTATTGATTATCGCGTCATTAAACTTTGTCTAAGTCCCCCGCTGGTTTATACAGCCCGTACATCAGGAGTTATTGCCGGTAAATACTGCGGAAGCCGCCCGTTGGCTATTGATGCCAATTGTAATCCAAGATATCCGATGGTGGTTACGGACCCTTTACAAAAGCTTAAGGCGACTTGTGATGTTCGCCCTAAAATAGTCGACCGCAGAATCACCACCGGAAAACATCCGGAGAAGTTCTTTTTTCGCATCAATTGCCACTTTGAAGAAGTATCGCCCGAAGATTTCCTCCATTTTAAATTTGGTGACGAAGTCACATTTTTTCGATTGCCGCTCAACTGACCCTCATCATTGAAAGCAACCACGGACGAAAAGGCGAATGGCCGCTGACCAAAAAAATAGCTGTCTTTCAATATTAAGATAATCCGGTCTCTAACCGGGTGCGGCGGAACTAAGGTCGTTGAAGCGACCGGATAGGCTGCGTACACCGGCCGTCAAAGATTATCCGGAATGTGTTCATGATCAAAGACCACAATACGCTTTGAGCAATCAGGTAGAACAAAATTTTGAAGTGTTTGTTTTTCAAAAAAAAACCTATTCCCTCTATGAGTTTTACACGTCCTTACATTCTGTTACCAGTGAACAGACACAAGATTAAAAAGATTTTTATCGACAACATTACCCGGTGCCAGGCAGACAACACGTACTCAATTCTTCATCTGTCTAACGGTGACCGGATCGTCGTGTGCAAGTCGATTAGTTATTTTGAGGAATTGCTTTCGTCGTACGACTTTATGCGCGTCAGCCGGAGTGATCTCGTTAATATGCAGTACCTCGACGAAATCAATATGGGTAAGACTTGCCAGATCCTGCTTTCGACAAACGCTGTCGTATTTGTTTCGAAAAAATGGCTGCAGGCCTTAAGATTAAGATTATCAGAAAGAGCAACAGAGTTATCCAGCGTTTACGAACTGAGTTAATGGGTTCGCAATACAAATCCTGCTCTTCTCAAAGTCAGGGGAAAGATTCTTGTCAGGGCAGGTTTGCTTGGGTATTTTCGACGCAGTCGCGCGACGCTATTCATTCATTTTATAAACTAAACTCAAAAAGGTTATGAAACAGAATTTGAAGCAATTGTTTTTCGGACTGGCAATTATCGGAGCACTTTCATCATTCGCCGTTCAGGGCGCAACTGCTGACCTGGCTTATTGGGCCGCCTCCAGTGTGACGGATAGTGGTATTGTGCAAAACGGAGCGGCTGGTGCTGGTGGAACAGCCGGTGCGTATGCCGGTGCATGGGCTGCTGCGAAGTTGGGAGCGGCTATTGGCACGTCAGTTGGTCCGGTCGGAACGGCAGCTGGTGCAATTATTGGTGCCGGAATTGGCGCTGCGTAATTTTTCTTGGAGAAGAGGAAGTTCATTCCTCTTCTCCTTTCTAAAGTATTATCATGATTTACGAGGCGGTTCTGATTACAGGTGTACTGGGCTTTTCCAGTCAGTGCGTGAAGATTCTTTTGGTCATGCTGTTGACAACAAAAGAAACCAGGAACGCGCTGCAAATCTTATCGGTTCGGAGTCTCCTTCTTGAGGCTTCCGTGGTGTTTGCTTTCCTGTTTCTAATTGTCCTTTGGGCTCTGCGTTTAGATGTTTCCGGGGATGTTAGTGTCACGGGGATCGGTATTGCGATCACAATTTCAGCGATCCTTCCAACGTATAGCTTTTTTATTGAACCATTCATGATTCTAAAATCTGCTCAAGGAAGGGTGCTGTCATTGTCGGATTTGATAACGTCTATTGCAAAGGAAGAAGATATAAAAATTATTGAAACCAATGCTGATGTTCTGAATGCTTACGCGTCAGGAATTCTGCCCTATAGCAGGACCATCATTGTCGGAAAGAAGGTTAGAGACACGCTTAGTACGCCGGAGCTTCAGAGTATCATATATCACGAGCTTGGGCATTTGAAGAGGAACCATCTGTTAAAGTTGTATCTCATCAATCTGCTGGTAATTGCCATAGGGGCATTGTCATTTGCGTTCTTACGAAAGTTTATTGTTGAGTCGGAGACGCCGCTACTTTGGGTCGGTTTACATGGCGCTTTTTCTGCAGCATTATTGATTGCGGCCACGTCGATTGCCCAGCGAAGGTTTGAATATGAAGCAGACTTGTATTCTGCTCACAGAACGAAAAATGCACAGATCATAAGCGCCCTGAAAAAGATTGATGTGATCAGTGGAGGAAAGGTTTCTGGAAAATCTTTGAACTATCCAACATTGCAAGAGAGAGAAGCCAATGTTCAAAAGCATCTTATTTCGAACGGTATTTTGTTGTAGCATCATCATGGTCGGCTGGATCACAGCGGAGGCATCCGTGTCAGATGTATTTGGGTTTAAGGCAAACTCCGGAGAAAGTTTCATTACGTGGAGCAAGAGTTTTTCTGAACATGCCTTCGTTCACATTCTGGTAACAAATGTAATTGTGCTAACCCTTCTGCTTTATGGAGGTTTTTTTACTGGGGGATTGCTTTCCGCGCTAATTCTTTTTTGGAATGGATTTCTCATTTCAATTGCCTTCATGCAGATTTCGGCATACATGACCGCCCGTGATTTGTTATACGCGTTTGCGCTTCATGGGTCAATTGAGGTTCCGGCACTGATAATTGCTGCAAACAAAAGTTTTCGTGGGATCAAATTTTATCGGGAGCTCTGGGATGAGAACTTCAGAATGGATTTGATTCCGTCGTGGAAGGAGTACGCTTTGTTAGTTTCCTTGCTTGTCATTGCTGCTCTGATTGAATCGCATCTTTAAAGACAAAGTATGAAACGACTCATTTTGACAATGCTGTTTTTAGTAGTCATCGCGTCTGTGGGCGCTTACTATCGCACAAGCGTAATGGTGAGTGTGTTCCCCCCGGAGCAACAGACTTTTCTTAATCTCACCAGCAAGATTTCGGCTTTTATACACTTATTGATTGGTTTGATGATCTACGCTGCAATTTTTTATACAACGTTCGTTTTAAACAAGTTATTTCGCAACCCCATTGCTCCGAATGACTATCTCTCCTCCATTGCTTCCTTATTGATGTTTCTGGCTGGTATTGAACTTCTGAAGGTATTCAATTCAGTTTTCTTCCTGAGTGAAAGTGTGTCAGCCATCCCAGCTGATGAATTGTTCGTTCAAAATCTGCCTTCCACACTTTGGTTTCAATACAACAAAGTCATTGAAATTATTGGGATCGTTGGAGTTCCTTTCTTTACATTTCTTGCATTTCGAACGCAAGGCCAAACAAACTCCTCCTGTCTGATAAATGCCGGCTCTATTGGATCTTGTTTTTTGCTGGTAATGCTGATTAGGAGCTGATTGACCTCTTGTTGAATTAAGCTGAGCCCAAATAACCAAACGGATTATCAAAGTGAATAAGAGCGTATTGAAATTCAGCACCTCTTGGGTAATTAAGTGATTAAGGCAAAAGCGGGCCAGATGGGACGGAATATTTACAACTAAGCGCTGGATTAATTTTTCGGTTAAGGTTGGTCCTGAATTTTGTCGGCTCTTACAGTTGAAAGCGCATTTGTTGATGAAACGCCTGCATCAAATGTGTATAGTCTATCGCTTGATGCAGTGTGAATACCGGGATTGTTTTCTTAAATTCGTTTCATTTCGCACACGACTTGAACTGGCGAGGGTTATGCCCTCATGACTCATCGTTAATACGTCGTTGTCAGGACAAGGTCTATATTATCAGAATACTTTACCATTATGGAGGAAGCAGACCTAACGAAAAAGGAAATCGAATTGTACTCGGTTGTTGTTGGATTACGCGGAACAATGGAAGAAAGGTCTGCACAACTCCGGGACAAAGGCGTGTTTGACGCCTATAAACAAATTCATTCTTGCTACGCAGATAACGCCGACGAAGATTTGGAATCGTTAAAGCGAGGACTATTTATTCAATGGTATTCGATGACTGAGCCATCTTGCTTCACCGGTATTGGCGAATTGGACAGTTCCTCCGAGAAGAAAATAATCAAACAGATTGACAAGCTTATTAAACATGCCCGGGTGGACAGTGAGTTGAGTTGGATGTTGAAATACTATTTCACTTGGGATCATGTTTTTGAAAGGTTTGAAGAATACGACAGACTCAGAGATTGGATTAAAAATGTCGCGGGGGCAGATTTGCCTGATGAAATCAATAGAGATGAGATGTCGAGGCGGGGACAAATGGGGCAATATTGGGCCTCATCAGATCATTTCATCAAATGATGATCAGCCTCCAAGACTTTTTTATGACAGCGACATGTCGTGATATTTGATGCGCAATGTTTAACTTCGATCATGGGCGACGGAAGCAACCTTATGGATTAATTTAATAAGAACCCTTGAGACTTCTCTACACTATTTTGTTTTTGACAATCACGTCGTGGGTGTGTGCGCAACGCGACATCACAGGCTACTATTCCAGTAATGCGGCATCTTTGGGTTTCTTTGTCACAAGAATTCAATTAAGCAAGGATTCTACATTTAAGTTTGAAATGAGTGGTGACTTGGCGTATGGCCAAGGGAGAGGCACGTATAAAGTCACAAACAGAAAGATTATTCACCTGACCTTCAACCATGATTCGCTCACAACACTCGAGCGCGCTCTGTCTAGAGGAGGAAACAAGCCCACCAAGCTTTTGTACAAAGGCGGACGACTATATGAGTTTGCTGAAGACGGACGAGTTTTGAAAAAGGGAAAAGCTTTGAGCCGTCGAAAGAAATTTTTGATTTTCGGTGACAGATACCTCACCACGAGGAGATTATTCCTGAAAAAAAGAAAAGGTAACTTGGTCTGGCGAACTGAAAGACATTCCAGCCACCGACATCAGCAGGCCAGAATGGCAATCATAGATGCAGAATGATTGACGATGCGTGGATACTTTTTTTGAATGAGCTTGAGGAAAATCCGATCAAGGAGTTAGACTTTTCTCACGCGGGCGACAAGCTTCTTCGTTCCGTGGGAACCGGTAATCTGCATCGGGGGACTGAGACTAGATGGTAAAGACTTTAATGAAATGCCTTTGAAACTGCTTCTAACATTAAGACATTGGCAACTGTTTCTATTAGTTTGGGGAGTTCCGATTGCTATCACGATCTTAGCATCGATTAATCCTACCCCTCTTTTTCAGTTTTTTTCAGATATAACCGGCATTTTTATCCTTGGGCTCCTCGGCTGGATTTGGGCTATCGCTACCCGGCTTCAAACTAAAATCCCCAACAACGTACGCCCCAACATTAAGTTTTTCAAGTTTGTTTTTTTGGTCACTGTCTTCCAAATTTTGGTTCAGACTATTTCTGCGATTGACTGTTTCTTCTTTAATAAGGTTCAAGGTGAAGGTTTCCCTGTAATTGAGCATTTGTCTGTCCTTATTTTTATGACATGTGTCGTTTTCTTAACTGGATTCGCGGCCAAAATAGTCAAGACGGTCGAGCTTGGGCGAAGGGCAAACTACCGAGAGTATTCTTTTGTTTTTTTTCTAATTTGGTTTTCTCCGCTTGGCGTGTGGGTGCTTCAGCCTAGACTGAATAGATTAATCGACGAGCAACGGTTGTTTCACGAAAAAAAAAGGGAATTGTAATTGGTTGAAGGAATTCGATTTCCAAACGGTAGAGATGTAACAGCGGTTCAAGCTAGGCCCTCATCGATTTGGTACAGATTTTTCCCTGTGGTGCTTTAGCCAGAAAGCCCCAATGAGGGTGCTATTTTGATCACACCTGATGATTTTGCATTGTTTGATAAAGAGTTTCCTGTCTCATTTGAATTGGGTTGCCCAGTGGGTTCAGACGGAGTATTAATGTCGAAATGATTATCAAATGAAATATGCGTTTATATTCGTTCAAATAATTATCGTAGGCGTTATTGTAGCTCTTCAATTTTTAAAGTACGCTTTTATGCCGGCAATTTTTCCAACCACTTTCGATAAGCGCTCCGTCGCTTTGGAAGTCATTTCACAAGTAAATACTACTTTGCTTATTGAAGGTGTTGTCGGACTTTTAATTCTGGCATGGATTAACGCAAAGTTTCTTGAGGTTTTTTCTTTCGAACGAAAACAGCGCGTTAGGGTGCTGGTTTTCCTGGTGATTGTCAGCTTTACGGTTGTCTTTGGATTTATGACTTGGTTCTCCTTCAAGTATTATTCATCAGTCGTGGATTTGGATAACCGGTGAAATGAGATTCAGACCGTACGGATGATGCCTGCTCGGATATCCCTGCCGGTCAAACCACCAAAATATAATGCTGTGGCGAAATAGATTAATAATTATATGACAGGAATGGGGAGATGCAAAACATCATTTCCTTTTGGAAGGAATACTTGTTTTCGATATTCTACTTATCATAATTTTTGTGGTTGCCTCTTTTTTTTGGTGATTGTCCGACTGATGACTCCAGCTCACTCCTGTCTTAACGAATCAGATGGATTGGTCAATGAGGCTTTTAGTGCTTGAGAGCATACCGCTATGAATGATGTGGTCAATGCGAGCAGCGCAGCAATTGCAAAAAAAGAATAATCCAGGGTGATTCGATAAGCAAAATTTGTAAGCCATTGATCTGAAATCCAATATCCAATTGGAAGCCCGAGTACGATCGCCACCACGACGAGTAACAAGAAATCCGAGGTGATAAATACGATGATGGATTGGACTGTTGCTCCGAGAATTTTTCGGATTCCGATTTCCTTCTTCTTTCTCTGAGTAACAAACGAGGCCAGCCCAACCAGTCCAAGTGAAGAAACAAGTATGGCAAGCCCGGCGGCAAACTGCGAAATCAAGTACACTCGCTCCTCGGATGCGTAATGTTTTTCAAAGTCGTCATTTAAAGAACGGTATTCGAAGGTCAGGCCGTCGTTATGTTTTTCAAATACTTTACCCAGTCGATCAATTGTCGCGCTTCTGTCATCAGTCTTAAGCCTTGCAACAATCGTCCACGACCTGTCATTTTGGAGCCGAATTGCCAACGGCATAATCGAGGAGTAAAGCGATTGAAAATGAAAGTTCTCCGTAACCCCAATAATTTTCATTGTCGTTCCCTGAAACGAAACAAGTTTTTGAATTGGGTCTGTCATGCCGATCAGGTCGATTGCCTTTTTATTCAGAATAATTTCCGGGTATTCAGTGCTGGACGAAGGTGAAAATGATTTTCCTTCTTCGAATTTAACCCCGATTGTTTCAAGGAATTCCTGGTTGACATTCATGGCCGCGACTGAAATTGCAGCCCCATTCCATGAAAGCGTTGCGTTGTTTTCGAATCCTGTTACAAGGTTCCCCCACATGCTAGACGCGTTTTCAACTCCCGAAGTATTCTTTATTTCCGTGATCAGACTCTCTACCTGTTGCATGGTGCCGTTTGCCGCTTCAAAGACAATGACGTCATTTTTTGCAAATCCAAGATTTTTGGATTGAATGAACTGGATTTGTTTATAGATGACGCCAACAATCACGATGAAGATAACTGAGAGCGCGAATTGAAACACGACGAGGCCTTTACGCACAGCTAATTCCGCGAAGTTCGTTTTAATTGTTCCTTTAATTGCACTAAGTGGTTTCAGAAAAGCGAGAGAAAGTGCTGGATAAATTCCTGCAGCCAGGCCAGTCACTACAGCGATACCCAGAAGTGGCAAGATGTGCCTGGTTTGCAAAGTCAGATCTTTTCCTGAGACTATGGAGAAGGGATGAAGAACCATGGCGACGAACATCAAGGCAAGGATCAAGGCCAGCACACTGGTGCCGAGAGATTCGGTAAGAAATTGGCTAATCAGTGTTTTCTTATTCGCCCCAACAATCCGACGAATTCCAACGCCCTTTATTTCTATATGGTTCTTGGCGGTCGACAGGTTAGTGAAATTGATACAGGCAATGAGTATCACAAGAACGCCCACCAGCGCGAACAGCCTGACATAGTAGATTCGGCCGCCTGTTTGTTGACCATTTTCATAGACGCCGAACAAGTAATTATCGGAGTACTTTGTTGCAAACAGCTTTCGATTTGTTTGTGCGGGATCCTGCGAACCAATAAAACCTGCTATTTTCTTGTTGAATTCTTCCAGGTCAGCATGGGACTGTAGTGACAGAAATGTCTGCGGCCCGTAGTCGAAAGTCTTCATATCAAGACCAAGCTTTGTTCGAAGGAAATCGAATGCGAGGAGAAAATCGAACTTTTCTGAGGCAGTTGTGGGGAGATCTCGGTAAATGCCCGTCACGATTGCTTCACTTTTTAAACCTGGTATTTCCCAGGTGATTGTCTTACCAATCGCAAGCGCCGGATCTTGAAATAGTTTCCCAGCAAGGCTTTGCGAAATAACAATACTGTTGAGCTCTGACATCGCCGTCTCAGGCATACCTTCCAGAAGCTGAATGCTGAACGTCTTGAAAAAATCTTTGCCGGCAAATTTTCCTGAGCCTTTCACGGAAATCTGATCCGTTTTGATGACAAACTTTGGAAACCATTGTACCGGTGTGACAACCGTTGCGGCCAAGACTTCGGGGAATTCTGCAGCGAGCTTATCGGATAAAATTTGTGGCGTTCGATCGGTTGTTTCAATACCATTGGGAGTTTGGGTGTGCTCCATAATCTGGTAGACAACCCTTTCATCATCTAAAAACTTGTCGACGTGCAGCTCATCATCAATCCACAGATATATCAGCAGAGCGCAAGCCAGTGCCGAGCAGAGTCCCAGCATGTTAATTAAAAAGGCAGACTTGAAGCGATTTGCTTTTCGATAGAATACTTTGAGATGATTGGTGAGCATTGCTTAAGATAGATGTTTTTGTGCGCACTTCACGCCAGACTGATGACTTATTTGTGCCCGAAATCTCTAGTTCTTTTGGAGTAGTAGACTCTACCGTGCAAATATTCTAAATAACGACGACTGGGTTATAAGTTGATTTATGGTATTTTTAGTTATCCCACCGATGTGCCTGATACCAATTCATCCAACGTGACCGTTAACATGACGCTTGTCCTGGACTACCGTCTATTTTCATCTAATCCCTATGAACTTAATTGTTTTTCGACTGCTTTTATTTTGTTTAACAAGTATCGGCTTCCATCCCGGGCCACACCTTTCTGATCAAAACCGGTTTGTGATTACCCTGAACGATAAGAAAGGCTTTGTCAACACATCCGGAAAGATTGTTATCGAACCGCAGTTTCAGGACGCCATGGAATTCTCGGAGGGTTTGTGCGCAGTCCGAATTGATGGCCGATATGGCTTTATCAATACAGATGGTGAATTGGTAATTCCAGCCGTTTATGATTACGCGACTTTGTTTGTTGATAAACTTGCCTTGGTTTTTCTCGATGGTAAACCTCAATTCATTACACAGGATGGAAGAGTTGCGTTTATTTCTGATTATATGCACATGACGCCGTTTACCAATGGTAGGTCACGCGTGCAAACCTACTCTGGGAAGTTTGGAATCATCGATACAAAAGGAAAATTAATAGTTGATACCGCCTATAGTGCAATTAGTATTATTGATGATGGATTTTTTGTGGCCTATGGTCTGGAGCATGTGGAGATTGAAACAAGTGAACAGAAGGCTAACCCTCAGGTGACGGTGTTAGATGGCTCAGGAAAAAGACTTTTCCCATTTGGAAAGTATGCGGCGATCAAAGATTATCATGAAGGTTACTTTTTGGTAGAGTTTCCTGAGCGAAAGAAAGGTGATATTTCAGTTGATGCAATTGTTGACATTCATGGAAACATTGTTTTTTCACTCCCTGAAAAACAAGAATCATGGATTGACGGCAGTGTTTATGATGGGGTTATCCGGGTTTCATTACCACGAAGCAAGAGGGCAAGCGAATATTACGATGCTTACGTGGACATTCACGGCAAATTCGTGTATTCCGATAAAAGCGTTCACAGAGGGACCAATTTTCGGGAGAACGTTGCCTTTGTTGGTGACGAGGACTTTAGTTATGTATTAATTAACCGACAAGGTAAGGTACTGTCAAAGGAGAGATTCGGAATTCCTTGCTGTTCTTCTGAAAATCCTTTTGTAGAGGGAAAGGCAGTAGTTGAATTCTCTGATAAAACCTGGGGTGTAATTGACACGGGCGCAAATGTTATTTTAAAAACTAATTATTCAGACGTCTTTCCCCGGCTTGTTCAGGGTAATTATCTTTTTTTTCAAAGCCGTGGGGCAGATTCTGAAGAAATTTTGTACGGCATGATAGACTTGAAGGGGGAAGTAATCATACCTCCTATGATGCAAGCTTTTGATCCCAGAGGCTTTGTTAACGATTTACTGAAAGCATGGGAGAATGATCGGGTGGTCTATTACAATCGAACCGGAGCGAAGGTGTGGCAAGATCCCTTTGATGAGGATTCGATTATGTTGCCATTAAATATCGATTATATGAATAGGGGGTATTTCTACGTGGATGACGATTATACAGGGCATCCATCAGAGTCGGAAAATGTTTCACCTAAAACAGCTTCGAGTCCAAGTTCATTTATGAAAAACGCACTCAGTGTCTTCGTTGATACCAGCGGGGCGCATCCCAGTTTTTTGCAAGTTGCAAAAGGCTTCTCAGTTTATGTCGCTAATACGACATCGGATACTGCTGTTTTTAATGCTCAGGATAATCGGCTGTACATGAAAATGCAGGCACAGGATAAGTCTGGTATCTGGAGAGACATCGAATACTTACCTTCGAGCTGGTGTGGGAATAGTTATCATACGGTCACGCTGCCACCCTTGCAGTACTGGAGTTTCGTTGCTCCAGTCTACGATGGAGCAATTGCAACCAGGCTACGTATAGCGTTAACCTATGTTGATCCAGAGGCTGTGCGGACTGATTCTCGTAAAAGACGGCACCGATACCAACGAATCCAGGAGCTGACCATCTACAGCAACGAATTTGATGGTCACGTAAACCCCGCTCAATTCTGGCGGCGACCGGACTATACCCCATCTGGCATTATGGATCCGTATAATGAGTAGCGGTTGGTTTTCAGGATGGTATGGTGACGATGGATCCGTTAGATGAATTATTCAATTATATTGCTAGAGTAGACAGCCCAATTTTTTGTTAATCTACTCAACCTTCACCCGCTATTGAAACTTGCATTATAGAAACATGAAGATCAGAAATGCCCTCGTAGTACGTCGACAAGCGGTTCGAATAGCTCAACTGCTTTCTGTTCTAATAATTTTTGGGTGCTCAAATGCGGACACGACAAACAGTTTATCTGGTAAGTGGCAAGGCTATCAATATTTCACGTTCGAGGAGAAAGTGGTTCCCGATAGTGCCCGAACGTTGGAAGAAGCACTGGGAACAGTTGTTACCTCCACTGAGGTTCAGGACTCAGTCATATTCAATTTTGATGACGATTCGGTTTGGGTTACAACTAGTCTCTTCAAATCCGGTCTTCTTTTTTTACCGGACGAACAGAACAAGGACCAAATTCTTTTGTTAGTTACCAATTGTCAAAAAAAAACCGATAATGCTTTTATGTTGATATATTACCCAATTACAGCTAAGTTTTAGCAAGGGGTTGAAGGATTCCGAGACACTGGATCTGGATTACATTTCAGAGGAAATGGTGAATCAGCGCTTTATGAACTTCAAGATAACGGTCTCGCTGTCGTGTACAATCTTTACAAAATAAACACCGGACTGGAAGCTCCTTATATCAAGAGGAATGTTCTGAGTCCCAGTAGTTGTAGTCTTGCAGTGGTCTCGACCAAACGTATCATAAATTGCAAAAAAAAGATTGAAATCAATCACTTCTTGTAAGGAACTACTACTCTTTAGAGGTCATATGATGCACCGCATCTTTTTCATCTTATTGGTGACGCTTGCAGTAATATCGTGTAAGGAAAACCATGAGGAGCGCATCAGATGTTTCAAATCGCAGTATTCACGAGAGCAACTTGAGTTCTTTTTGGACACGTTCGGTCAGGATAGAGTGGTCCGTCGCTGGAATTCGGATATAAACATATCCTGTCATGGCGATCATGACACCACGGTTCTTAGTTTTGTTGATTCTTTAATTGCTGAATTTCAACCTTTGCTTCCTGATTTGAAAATAAGACGAGTCGCTGAACACGGCAATGTCCGTTTTCACTTCATGAAAAGATTCAGGAATCAAGATGTGTCGAAGCACAGTTCAAGATGAAATAAGCCCAGAGCCGCGGCGTTTGCGGATACAACGGCTTCTGCTGTAATCACTTCGTAACAAGGTCAACTTGGTCGACGATATAAAATTTAGCAGAAACATTGCTAGTGCAAGGTGGCTTGGTATTCGGCTGCTTATGTTACTTTCTTGCAATCAAATTGAGAACTGCAAAACTTTGAGAGAAAAGAATCTTAAATCGTCCATGAGCAAGCCTCCAATTCCCGCATTGATTAAAACAATTTCAGGAGATGTCCCAAAAAATGAAAATAAACACTGATAGAGCTCCGATGATAGTAGTGCCAGGGTGTGTGTAATTCAGTGTCTATTGGAAGAAGATTCTGAATGAAAAGATAAGTTGTTTATTATCGAACGAATTGCAGTCAATTTGCTTGAAATAAACTTCAATCGGTTGTCTGGCAAAGAGAGCGGCTATTTCACCGCAGATGGGTTCGTACCGAAGCGCTTCTTGAAGGAGCGGCTAAAATGCGAGACGCTTTCGAAGCCACTTTCGAAACTAGCATCGGTCACGGATTTTCGATGGTCTTTTAAAATGCGGTGTGCGTGATTGAGTCGTTGTTCAAGCAGCCACTCACCCGGCGTTGCGTGATAGAGCTTTTGGAAGTCCCGTTTGAAAGTAGAAAGACTTCGGTTGCACAATGCAGCAAATTCTTCAAGTTTCAAGTTAAAGCAATAATTGTCTTCCATTACCTGTTGAAGAGCTGCATCCGGAGATCCGTGCAAAACGGAGCTGAAGTATGCGAGTAGTTCGTTGTTATTAGCGTTATCAGCAATCGTGAGTATCAGTTCTCGGAATTTTAATTCCAATAACGACTTATCAGGCTCGTTGGTGTGGGTAAAATAGGATGAGATAGAATGGAAGAAGGCTGCCAGTGTTTCGCTGTTATCGAGGATCATTACTGGCGGGTACTTCGGTTCTGGTTTCGGCGCAATGGGTTTAGATCTGGTTCTTAGAGTCTGTCGAATGAACTCATCTGGTATAAAAAATAAGACAACGCAGAATCCCTGATCAATAAAGTTCTCAAAGACCCAAGCACCCTTTCGTACAAACACACATGTCTCTTTCCCAATGTCATAACTTCCCCGTGCAGTGTGCCAGATCTTCCGCCCTTCAATAACATAGAATAAGTAATTGTACTGACTCCACAATTCAGCAAATCTGGATTTCATTAATCTTGCTTCCAGCGGGCAATTAAAAACGGTGATCAGCGACTCACTACAGTTGAATTGCCTGTAGTAGTTTGGGTTTTGCAGTACACGTTCATGAAAATTCAACATCACGTACGTTACACAAAATTGGGCAAAGAGGCAATCGGTATTTTACCATCCTCACCAGATTTCATGGATAATTGGACGTTTCAGGCATGTGATTGAACTGCTGAGGAAAAAGGGATGGAATTCAGTTGAATAGCTTTGTTCAAAAAGGGACTCCCATGACAAAGAGATCGTCGGTGATTGACATCCGTGGTGAAGAATTTCGAAAGGTAGGTCATGATTTGGTTGACCAAATAGCAAACTACCTTGAAACGATCGCAGGCCGGCCAGTGACGGGAGCAAAGACAGCGGCAGAATTACATGCCCTGCTGGAGCATACAGGCCTTCCTGTAATTGGCAAAGATGCCGGAGCAATTCTGACTAAAGCAGCGAATTTGCTTTTTGAAAACTCGCTGTCTAATGGTCATCCAAAATTTCTTGGGTATATCACTTCATCGCCTTCACCACTCGGTGCACTCGCAGATCTGCTTGCTTCTAGCGTAAATCCGAATGTCGGTGCATTCATCTTAAGTCCGATGGCCACAACCATCGAAAAACAGACGATCCGTTGGCTGGCAGAATTTGTCGGCATATCACCCGATTGTGCAGGATTGCTTGTGAGCGGTGGTAATATGGCAAACTTTACTGCATTTCTGGCAGCGCGCACAGCAAAAGGGGCTAGGTCGATAAAGACTGAAGGACTCGCAGGAAGTTATCAACCGCACATTGTCTATTGCTCAAAGGCGACACATGCGTGGGTTGAAAAGGCTGCAGTATTGTTTGGAATTGGAACGAATAACGTTCGTTGGATTGGAATCGATGAAAATTCAAAGATGCAGCTCCAGGAGTTAGAGCAATCTATTGTCACTGATCTGAAAGCGGGGTTCAATCCATTTCTTGTGATCGCCAATGCTGGTGATGTGAGTACAGGCGCTGTTGATGACCTTAAATCAATCGCTTCACTTTGCAAAATCTATAATCTATGGTTTCACGTAGATGGGGCTTATGGTGTCGTAGCAGCAGCCCTTCCTGAATTGGCGAAGTGTTTTGAAGGAATTAGAGAAGCAGATTCTATTGCGCTCGATCCGCATAAGTGGCTGTACAGCCCCCTAGAAGCGGGTTGTGTTCTGGTAAAAGATCCAAATGCGTTACTCAACGCTTACAGTACTCATCCGCCTTACTACAATTTTTCAAGCGAGGAAGTCCAGGCCGTTAATTACTATGAATATGGTTTTCAAAATTCTCGCGGCTTCCGTGCGCTGAAAGTATGGATGGGTCTGCAACAGGCAGGACTATCGGGCTACCAGGAAATGATCAGGGAAGACATCAGGCTTTCTAAGTTGCTTTTTGATCTGGCTCAGCAGCATCCGGAGTTGGAAGCAATTACTCAAAACTTAAGTATTGCAACTTTGCGATATGTTCCGGAAAAAAACGTTGATCTAAAGTATTTGAACACTCTCAATGAAGTGTTATTGAACTCGATCCAAAGAAAGGGTGATGTTTTTTTATCGAACGCCATGATCAACGGAATGTATTGCCTGCGCGCATGCATTGTGAACTTCCGAACATCGGATGAAGATATTGAGCAAATAATCGATATATTAGTTAAGGAGGGAAGGAAGATTGCAAACCAATTGGCGGATACGAATAACGAAGTGATTAACACATAACATTAAAAAAACTTACTATGAATCCAAATCAGGCATTATGGGAAAAAGGAGATTTTACTCGCATAGCCGAAACTATGCGCGAAAGCGGCGCGGCACTGGTAGCCAAGTTAGGCATTACGAACGGTATGAAGATGATGGACCTGGGTTGCGGTGACGGCACCACTGCCATTCCTGCCGCTCGACTGGGAGCGCATGTTCGCGGTGTCGATATTGCGCGCAACCTTGTGGAAGCTGGAAATGCCAGAGTGAAAAATGAGGGCGTTGTGAATTGCACGTTCGAAGAAGGTGATGCTACCAGTTTGCTGAATATTCCCGATCGAGAGTTTGATCTGGTCATTACGATCTTTGGTGCCATGTTTGCGCCCAAACCCGTTGATGTAGCAAAAGAACTCGTGCGTGTGACACGTCCCGGTGGTCGCGTTGTCATGGGTAATTGGATTCCGGGTGATCCCACACTCGTCGCTCAAATTTTAAAGATCAGTTCCACTTACACCCCGCCACCACCAGAAGGTTTTGTAAGCCCAATGTTGTGGGGAGTGGAAAGTGAAGTTGTTTCAAGGTTTGCCGCTGCCGGAGTGGTGGCCCAAAATATATCCTTTGAGCGTGAAACGTTTTGGTTTAAGGGGGCGATCTCAGCCAAGCAGTTCGTTGTGATGTTTAAGACATATTATGGACCTACCATGAATGCTTTCGATGCTGCGGAAAAGAACGGTAAGGCAAACCAATTACAAAGTGAATTGGAGAATCTCTTTACCACACAGAACCAAAGTAAAGACGAGCACACGGTTTCAATACCAGCAACTTTTCTGAAGGTGACTGTTGAAATATAATTTGTAGAAAGACGCGGGCTTGAGATAGGCAATTAGTTTCATGGTATCTTCGCAAAGCAGTTCTGCAACCCTGCGGTTGGGGAACAAACATTTAAAATAGCTTCACAAGGATGTTTATGAAATGTAATTTTAAAATAGCCATCGTTTATGTATCGACGGCTTTCTGGGTGACTCTCGGGTTCTCATCTTGCGGCTATTTTGAGAATGATGGCTTAAAGAAAAAGGCATATGTTTTTGCCAACGTAGCAGTAGCCAGGTTCGGTCAATCGGGCACGCTGGATCTTGTTCTCGACCAAGGTGACGGAGGATTTGTTGTTCTCGAACAAAACTGTAAATCATTATTCTATGATTCCGTCATAAAGAAGATATTTGTGGAATTAGTTAGCTGGGACTCGAGCAGAACTTATCACTTAATTCAATTCAAGCAGAAGGCTCATGATGATTATAGGATGGAAACCGTTAACAAAAAAGAAATAGAAAGGTCAGAATATACTCAGGCAACCGGAAGCGGTCTTTTATCACAGTTCGATCTGAACGTCACCAGGAACGAATAGTCACCATGCTGCGAGCGGCTTAATCAGCCACAGACTTTTAAATCGGTGATTTCATCATTTTGATATGCAATATCAGGATGCGCTTTTATTTGATATGGAGTTATTCTTCAAACTAATTCACACAATCCTTCTCGGGTTTTCATTGTCTATAATTATCACGTCGTTCCTGCGGTTAAAGAAAAAAGATTTGCTCATCGAACTTACAGATTCGGCAACAATTGTTGCCAGCATCACTGCGCTATTCTTTCTTTTTGCGTGGAGTCTGAATTTGTACACGGTGTTTCAGAACGAAGAAGAATATCATTCACTTATATCCCGGATGACCGGACGGTACTGGTTCGGCTATTGGATGTATCCGATAGCATATGGCGTTATTCCCCAGCTACTTTGGTTTAAATTCGTCAGACGCTCGAAATGGAGTAGAATTGTTATTGCACTGCTGCTGCTATTCGTGCTGTATTTTGAAGTGTTGGTGATTGCGATTACGTCTATTCACCGCGATTACGTGCCGCTTAATTTTTCGAGCGACTCTACCGTGTTCAGCTGGGTGATTCGTTTAGTACTGTGGAGGGTCGAGAGCATTTTTATGTTTCTGGTTGTACTAGCCATGGTTCATTTCGTTCGCACCCGGACATTTTTCTCGAAGCGGGAAAAGGCTATAAAATAAATGCAAATCAAGACCCATGATGTATGGAGATAAGAATAGTTACAATCATGAATGTATCGATTTTTTAGCAACATTTACTCGTGTAGTTACGTCTGAAATTTGAGCTGCTTTGCTGTTGCTCTTTTTATAAGGGACTGCATCTTTGGATGTAGATGAAGACCTCTTCACCTTCCAAGCGAAGGCGCAACCATCTCGCATAAATGCCTTCGGTACGCAGAGGGCTCCTTCCCGCCTCTTAAATATATCGCGCTATTTGACAGGAAAGAGCTTGTTCTCTTACATCAGGAATTGCATTCTCACATAAATCGCTTCGATATTAAGCAAAAAGTGATTTCAAACTAGATTGGATTATGCGGCTATTCTACAATCGTACTTTTGTCTCCCTCAATCTTTAGGTATTCAATCAAATCTTTAAGCTGCTGATTACTGAATCCTTTAAAACTAGTGTGGTGAGGTAATTGATTGTACTCTTTAAAGAGTCTTACGGCTAATGTATCTCCGCTTTTCACGAGGCTAGCTCCGTCAACAATCATGCGAACCAGCCAAGTTGAGTCTCGCGAGTTGATGACGTTTCTCAGAGCAGGTCCTACTAACTTTTGATCCAGGCGATGGCATGCCTTGCAGTTCGAATTAAACAAGTTCACTCCAGGGTGTTCAGGGAGCGTATCAGCACGATTTAAATTGCTCAAAGAATAACCCGTATCCACCGTGGCACAGCCAAGCTGTTGTTCTGACGATTTCGACGCGGTTAGCAATACAAATCCAGAGCATATCAGGGTCAGTAGAACCGTTAGCGTTGTCAGCCTGAATATTTTGTCTGGAATTTCCTTGAACACGAATGCTTGTTAAATTACTTTCAATTCGTCTCGACATTAAGGGCTCAATCGTCTTTTTGCGTCATCCTCACAAGTTCATTAACTACTTCGATATTTTTGTTAAAGTCGAAAAAACCCTTGCGGCAAAGGATATATAGACTATCTGAGACTAACTCCATTTTAAGTAGCTTGTTATCGTCGTCTTTATAAAAAGTAACCTGATAACTGCCACTAAAGGTACGGTTTGCCGATGTAATATCCAGCACAAGCGGTCCGCTCTCAGTTTTCGAAGTTTTCCAGGTGCCCTGTCTGATCTGTTCCTCTAACCCTTCACAGCCTATCGAAAGCGGTAAATCGCAAGTACGGTCTTCAAATGTCAATATATTTAAGAGCAAGCAAACTCTGATATCATATCCATCATAAACGATCTCGTCGATACTCCACCAACCTTGGATCGCCTTGTCGGTCCGGTCGGCGCAACCCGAAGATATCAATAGAAGGACCAGATAAGAGAAGAATGAGGGGTAGGAAATTTGTCTGGTTGCTCATACACATACTGAATTGCCGCTCTCAAAAGCTTTATATTTGCTTAACTATGACTACAAAAGTTTCATTTGTATTTCGTTTTGATATTTCAGAAGTTGTTTTTCCAAGTGTTGACAATTTTATATCGAGTTCGGACGAATTGAATTTTATTACAGGTGAAAGGGTCAGAAGGGAATTCTTAACGACAGATACCCCGATCTCTAAGCAGATTCGAAAATTCATAGATAACGGTGAATTGATTCCTAAACAGTACTGGTGGCCTTTATGGACTGGGCTATTGCAACGTGACTCTCATGACGTTTATACTGCGTTTGTTGGTGAGGTTTGATCAGTTCAAAGAATTTGAAAGACATATCGATGCTGAAAAAATCAGTATACATAAAATCATCCGATTTAAGGTTAATGACGTAGACAGGTTGGTAAAACTTGCAAGAGAGAAGTACAGTAAAATGTATGATAGAACAGACATCTTAGTTCAGCATATTAATGAATATGAGGCAAAAAAAGATGAACTTATAACCTACACGAGGAAAAGATATGACGTAGTAGATGACGACTTTTTCGCTGGGACAATTGAGTTGTAGAAGGGCGCGAACCACCAATACAGAAAATGCATCGGTAGCTGTGTCAACCTAAAGTATTTGAATGGTCCAAGCGAAAAGCCATTGATGAAATAACTTCCTCTGCTCAGAATAGAAGATTTATGCAAACCGAGACGATTAACACATGGAATGGAGAACGGGTCGTTCTTAGAATCAGTGCCGATGGCTTTTGTTTTTGCCCTGTTTGTGGGGAAAAGGGTAAGGACCATGAGTGGCGACCCTACGATCAGGAAGGCCGCCCTAGCTTTGATATTTGCGGGTGCGGTTTTGAGTACGGATTTGATGATGGAGGAGAACCTCCTTACGAAAAGAGTTGGGAACGCTACAGGCAAAGGTGGTTGAATAATGAAGTAGCGCCGATATTTGGCAGGCTTCTTACTACGGGTCAGAAATTAGAACAGCTAAAGAATTTGGTCGAAAGATGAATTTATGACAGCATTGTCAAAAATACTCCATGAGAGTTTAGAAAGCGATGAATCAATCATTGTTACGGTTGACTGTCATATTCAGAAAGTGCTCATACGAATTCACGACTCCCGGACAATGTATTTGCATGGCATCCCACGGCAAGATTCGATGGGTTTTACGCTACAGGTAGCCATTGATATACACACGAATAAGGGGAAAAAAGTAATGAGTAAGTTGGTCGGTAGTGGTTTGTTGTCTGAGTTTGCATTACTTGAACGGCCTCGGCAACTGATGTATTTAAAAGACTTTAAACAAAATGTTGATCAGCTGGAAAACTGCATTGAAGAAGTACTTGCTGGATTATCAAATTATAGAACCAACGATTCAGTAAGTTTTGTAATACAGGGAGCAGGAGATGTATATGTCTTAAGATGACCTGTTCTTGGCAAGCTGCGAAAGAAGTTTGGTCGACAACCAATTTGTTTAAATACGTAACTCGGTATGTTAGGCAGTCAAAGGACTTGGTGTATTAAAGAGATTTCTGGGATAGGATCAATGTATTAATTTTTGTGCAGGATTTAAGAAACGGAAAACCAAAATGGACCGTCCTTTTGAAGGGTAAGAAAGTATTAAATTGGCTTTTAATTAGTTCTTTATAATTGACGCCAATCCACGCGCTAACGATTATGCTCTATGTCTAAAGCGTACAATATTTTTCTTGCTGGTAAGTTAATTGGAACCACATCGTTCGATAAAGCAGATGCGCCAATGGGGGTAGTTTTTGGTAAAATCGTATTCAACGAGATCAAAATGCCCTATGACTTCTTGAGGGCATACTGCCAGGAAAATGAGATTGAGTTTGAGGATTATCCTGACGATAAACTAATTGCAACGCAAACAATTCCTAACCTTACGATATCAGATGCGGGAGGGCGGGAAATTTTTGGGGTTGCGAACCAAATATCAGGGATGGATTCAGATATGTTTGAGCTGACTATTCTAGGAATTCCATATCCGCTTTTTAGAGAAGAGTTTCCGCACCATGTGAGGGCATACGAAGAGAGGTTTAAATGACGCAAGGCGATCGCCAGTAGCAGGACCTTGAGACCGTTTCCGGTACCAAAAACTCTTTCAGGAGCTCTGGTACCACCTTGGTACCGCAGGGATTGCGATTTTTTGGTTGATTTTGGTAGGCCCTAAAAGCAAAAAACCTCGAAATCATTCAGATTTCGAGGTTTTGACTTTATTTGATATTCACTTCGCAGAGGAGGAGGGAGTGATACAACTGGTGTAACTACCTGCCTTTCTGATTTTTGTATCGGCTCTTGAAACACTAGCCCTTCTATTGGCACTGGTTTCAGAATCAAAGGATTTCGATAATCCCTTATGCTTCAAAGATACAAAAATCTTAATGAACTCTGAATTGATCAGAACTCCTTTGTAAATCGCCAGGCTTGAACTGTTTTTTTATGATAAGATTTGAATTTAACTTTGATTCGAGAAGAGCTTCTTTTCCTAGATTATCAGCCTGCCAATAACTCAATAACTAGTGATTGGCTTTAGGCTGCAAAAGACCCAATATGATAATAGTGAATTTACTGTCGAAAGGAGAGCCTATCAGGTCTTCTCAATATGACCCAATGCTATTAACGGCATCCAAGCTCAGGCAGAGGATTGAGGCACAGGTTCAGGATGCCAATGAAAATGGCACTGTGAATGTGAATGTTCAAGGGAGCGTTATTTATCTGAAGTTTGAGAATATCTCCGAAAGGTTGATTCAGGAAATCTTAATCGGGTAAACCCGCTGCGGAATCACCGAGGGCTAACGATATGGGGTTAGGCTTCTTGCCAAAAATGGCCACTCCAATATCCTTTAGCGCCCAAATATGACGCAGCGTCCGGGACAAAATTTCAAATCAGTTGGCAAGTACCTACCCCACGATAGATGCTTCGGCGCCCGTTTAACCTGAAAGAATTCCGACGAATGTCTCTACCGCCTCAATTAAGGCCATAACAAGAGCCGAATTATGTGTGGCAAATAACCTTGTGGTTCGAGTCCAGTAACGAAGGCAAAGTTGTACCTTCAGGAATCAGCAACTCGAAATCCCATGATGACAGCGCTTACTAAAAACTATAATACCATCCCATTTTTGGTTTTGATGGTTTTTTTGGGCTTTAATTTCCAAGGGGCTTCCGCTCAAAAGTTGAGGCTTGAGATGCAGGCTTTGCACTCGGATTCAATAAGCTTCATTTCTAAAAGCAGTGATGGAAGATATACTGTTACGTCGGGATTTGATGGGTTCACAAAGGTATGGAATGAGGCTGGTAATGTGCTTTTATCCGTAGAAGGGCATCAGAGTACACTTGGAACTTTTAGTTTGCCAGAAAACGGATATAATTCGCAGGGATGTGCTACAAACGGTAGAGAACTCGTGGTCGCGGAACAAAATTCAGGACTCGTCAAGTGTTTTGATCTGGGGTCAAAAAAAATCACACGTTTATTTACAGCAGACTCAATTCGAAATTATAAGGCAGCTCAGTGGATTGCGATGGGCTACAACAAGGATGAAGCCTTAAAGAAATTAGATAATGTGATAATTGAGACCAAAGCCTACTTTGCTCGTGTGGAGGATCGCGATTTACTTGTTGTTGAACGTCTTTTAGTTAATATGCAGGAGTACAGGTCGTACCAAGATATCAGTAGAAGACAGTCTGCGGTTGTTACCACGGTTGAGCTTTGGAACCTACGATCTAATAAGATGCTTGGTACATTTCTTGGCTCTTCCTCGGTGGTTAGCAAAGGTGGAAATTGGTTTGCAGTAAATGGGGTTCGGCATTTCGGTAATGAGAAAGAGGGGATCAACGTCTACAAAATCAAGGGCGATAAGATTGAGCATCACAGAACAATAAGTATGCGTCATGCAACCCTATTGGATATTACAGGAACCGATTTATTTCTGGTTGAAGGTCTTCCTATGGGTATTTCAGGGAGTGTTAGCAGGATGCACGTTATTTCTTTGCTAACCGGGACTCTTAAGACAATTGCAGACACGATATCCGTAGCACCTACAGTAAAAGATTTATCGATAGAGAATAGAAGTAAGTGGAATAAAGAAAGTAGATCAAACTTACAAATCCCGGCGCGTGCGCAATTCTTGAAGAATGCTAAAGAAATTTTGATCACTGGAACGAAAGCCACTACCGTTATTGACGCAACTTCCGGCAAGGTCACAGAGTTGTATAGTCACCCAAAAGATACGAGTCGAATCGATTTATTCGTACCGATCAAGACGGCGGATTCAATTTCATACCACGTGACCCTTCAAGGGATAATGCCGTTAGTAACACATGATCGAAGACTGGCAGTTTTTCCTCCGTATTCGCAACCAAATTATTCAGGATTAATAGATGTTCTTGACTTGAAATCAGGTCGGGTATTAGAATTCCCCTACGGCCCCGATTCATTGTATGCGTTTCAATTTAGCCCTGATAGACTTTGGAGGGTTGAAATGCGTGAAATGAATTCCCTCATTTTAGAAAGAATGAAGATGCGTGGCTATCAAAGGAAAAATCCTATGGTGATATCGTTGTTTCGTGGGAGTAAATTGATTTTTCAAACTGACACTTATTGCGACGTCACCTTCAGCACGGATAGCAAGTGGATCAATTTCAAGAATCCCGAAACAAAAATGTCAAATTTCTTTCCGCTGGTCGAGGTACAAAGCCAGTCGGATTTTTTGCCGCTGATGACAGTTGTCAAACTACCTAAAAAATCAAAACGTGATACGACTGTTTCATTTTTTGAAGGGAATATCTATACGGACACCATCACCTTGCGTTTTCTCTATAATTCTTTGGTATTCTCGCAAAGCAACAGCATTTATGCTGCCAGTGGTTATTATCCCGATGATTTTTTCTTTTTATTTACTCATGACCTTTCCGAAACGCTGATTAAAAATAAAGCCAGGTGGGATAGACTTGCAAAGGATACCGTAGGACTTGCATTTGAATCGTCATGGTTATCCTGTAGATGGATGATTGCAGAGCCTCAGGAGATCAAGTCCTTCTCTTTGTTTTTTTTCAACACCCTTGAGGAGAACCGGGCCAACTGGTTTAAAATGAGTCCAAACGGGAGATACCTGCTAACGGTAACAGAGACAAAGGAGGAGGAATTTATCCACAGTACTACAAGGGACGGGTATTTAGGTGGGGATAAGATTAATCTGACCCTTAAGTTGCATGACTCCTGGAGTAAATCGAGCACTACCATCAACAAGACAGACAAAGAACTTCCGGCGTATAAAACTAAATTTTCTGAAGACGGAAGTTTAATGTATTACATCAACGAGGATAAATTAGTTGTGCTCAACACCGCCAATCAATCGATGTATCACACCTTTGCTGTGGATGCTGAGATACAGAGCGCAGACATCTCGGGTGATAATTCAAAGGTTCTGGTAACAACAAAGTCCGACGTTTCCATTTGGGATTTGAAAAGTAAATTGAAGATGCTTTCTTTTCAGTTGACCGAAGATGGAAGTCTGGTTGCAACCCACCCTACCGGGCTTTTTGATACCTCTGAGAAAATGCTAAACAACCTGCATTTTATTCAAAACGGAATCGATGTAATCTCGATTTCACAGCTTAAAGAGCGCTACTACGAACCGGGGCTTTGGAAAAAAGTTATGAGCGGTGAAAAACTCCGGGATGTAGCGTCGATGAAATCCATTGAGCTACCTCCGGATATCAGAGTCGGACAAGTCGATGCTAAAGGCTATTTACCAATTGAATTGGCGAATAAAGGCGGTGGAATAGGTGAGGTGACCATTTTGATTAATGGCAAGGAAGCGATCGTTGATGCCCGCCCAAAGGGTTTTGATAGTAAAGCCAAAGAGCTTTCGTTGAAGGTTTTTATCGGAAACCATAAGGCTCTGGTCAAAGGTGCTGATAACTTTCTTGCTGTGAAGGCATGGAACGAGGGACATTGGGTTGTCAGTCGTGGGGCGATAGTTACCTATTCGACCGAGGGAAATGATGGGGCATATAAGCCGGTTATTCACATTGTTACCAGTGGTGTTTCAGATTACTCAGGCACAGAACTCGACTTAAAATATGCTGCAAAAGATGCGGAAGATGTAAGCAAAGCGTTGCAATTGGGCGCCAAAAAACTTTTCGGTGCTGATAAGAGTATTGTTTATAGCCTCACAACATCAGGGTCAGCCGATCAGTATCCAACCAAGACAAACATTCTTAAGGCATTCGAAAAAGTCACCACTGTAGCTCATCCATTGGACATTGTTGTTGTGTACCTGTCAGGTCACGGAATTAATTATGGAGGTCTGGATGGTGATTGGTACTATTTGACTCAAGATGCGCACACGTCCAATTCCGCTGCGTATGGTGATCCTGAGATTAGAAGGACGAGTACATTGAGCAGTAATGAGCTGGTTGAGCTTTTTAAAAATATTCCCGCGCTAAAGCAGGTCTTGATCATCGACGCCTGTGCAAGCGGTAAAGTCGTAGAAAATCTGATGGCTAAGAAAGACATCGAAAGCACGACACTGCGCGCACTTGACAGAATGCGTGACCGGACAGGCCTCCATATCATCACTGGTTGCACTGCCGATGCTGTCAGTTATGAAGCAAGCAAATATGGACAAGGAGTATTGACGTATAGTTTACTGGAAGGGATCAGGGGTGCCGCTTTGCGGGAAGATCAGTTTATTGACATTAACAAGTTGTTTCAATACGCTCATGACAGAGTTCCATCTTTGGCAGTGGGGATAGGGGGTATTCAGACACCTCAGATCTTTAGCCCCCAAGGTGCGCAGAGCTTTGATATCGGTTTTCTCACTGAACAAGAGAAAAAGGATATCCCTATAGCGAAGATAAGACCCGTTTATATCAGGTCGAGTTTTTTGGACGATGATCAGCTTGATGATGTATTGGAGCTCGGAAAGAAAGTAGATGATGCTTTAAATGAGGCTGCAGGCAGAGGTACAGCTGCGTCACTTATCTTCGTAGATGTTCGTGATTATCCGGAGGGATGCAAATTAAGCGGTAAATACAGACAAACGAAGGGCATCATTAAGCTTAAGCTTCGCAAAAAGTGTGAGGGTAAGGATGAAACAATAGAAATCACTGGAAGGACAGTCGACGAGGTAAAAAACAAAATACTTAGTCATCTCTAGTCCTAGGATTTGGAGCTAGACCCAGGCAGTCTCAAATTTCGCGGCTATGGGGTGCGTCCTCTCAGTTCGCAAAAAATTGACACTTCGCAACGTCCTTTCGGGTCAAAAAACGCCTTGTAATTGACGTACTCAAGAGCCACTAAGTCTTTTAGAATTTTGTGGTAGGTTGATGTTGATTTAACACCTGCTCCCTTCATCACATACTTTCTTGATATTTTAAAGGGATTGTGTAGTTTGTTTTTAATCCAATAATTACACAATACCGTGCAGATGCTAATATGACTGGGGCCAAGTTTTGGATCTGATGTCACTCGCGCCAGGAATGCACCTATCCTCTCAACCCCTTCCATCTCGCTCCATCATTTTAACGATCTCTGCATAGTCATAAAATAAAGTGCCTCCAACTTTATTGAAGGAGAGTAGACCGCGAATTCTTAAATTCTGCAGTGTGCCCGTCGAGATGCCCAGAAGCTTTTTAACCTCGCCGGACTTGAGCCATTTCTTCGCTGGTGCCTGGCTTCCTAGAGCAAGCAGGTCTTTGATTTCATTGACGAGTTGAATTCGAAAAGTCTCAAGATCGGCGACGGTTAATAATTGGTCCCGATTGATTTTTTGAGACACTAATTCCATTTGTTTTTTCTTTCCCTCCATATCGTTCTGTTTTATTCTGTGATTGTTACTTGACTGCTTACTATGATTTGATTGTTACGCCCAAGGGCATAGGTCAGGTTCGCTACTTGTAATGGCTTGTTGGTATGGCTCCCGCCAAAGAGTTTTAAAGTCAGCGAGTCCGGGTTGTTAACTTCTATGCATGAGAGCGCATTCGCGCCAACTTCGATGATGGCGTTGTTGAGCGATAATACTGATGCCTTCCCGGATCCGGTTCCTTTGATGGCAATGGAGTATTCACCTTTCTGTTTGAGTATTCCGCTGATGAAGGTGTGTGGAGAGCCATTGAGCAGGAGGAGCTGTACGCTGTTGCCAAAAAGCTTTCCAGTAATTGTCAGTTGGTCGGGTTCGTCTACTTGGATGGATGTTGTTGGTGTTAGGGAAACAACACCTGTTATTTTCAGGATACCGCACGAACTATTGAACTGCATCCCATCGAAGTGCCCTTCCAAAATGCAAAGCCCTGGTCCGGTTTTGAAGAACTGCGTCGTCTTCCAGGTTCCTCCGATTCTCAATATCGCAACCTTATCGTTGATGATGTATGAGCCAACGGCATTGAGATTGATCGATGATGATGAGTTTTCATGCGCGACGAGTACGCAGTTTTTCATATACCCGCGCATATCCACCCGCGAATCCGCGACTACGTGAACCGCGCCTCCTTCAATAGAGATATCGTATGAGCCACCTTGCAAGTAAGTGTGGCATGGTGCGCCCTGGCGAATAGTCAGGTTGTAATGATTATGGCCGGTAGTCGGGACGGTGGTCGGACCAAACAAACCATAGGTGGTGCCGTAGAAGTTGATGTCAAAAGTAAAGCCCTGGAAGTTTGGGATGGTCGCATAATTGGATAGCGAAAGATTTCTCACCACCAATTTCATCAACGCTGTTCCCGCTGAAGGAGCTCCTTCATTGCATTTGATGGCCGGGTATAACGACGCAGCTTCCAGGTCGATCCTTCCTTCAAAAACGCCTCCATCAATATTCAATGGCGCATGCATGAAAGTGCCGTCCTGCTGAACACAGTTTCTCCAACGGACAAAGTATTTCCTGGCTGTTGGCTTCGTACTGAATTTAAAGATGCTGCTGTTGAGCGCCTGTAGCCGGAACGTAAATTCGCCGTCAATGACAACCGGCTCCGCCGAGTCGTCCAGTTGTTCGTAGTCGAATAATGTCCGGTTGATTTGATTTACCGTAATCGTCACTTCTCCCAACAATGTCTTATACATGACGCCATTTCGAGCAATGTTGAAGTTTATCACGTAGCTCCCTGGAAGGAAGCACAGCGTACTGCCCGCACTTAATACGCTCATCGCCGCATCAACTGTAAAAGGCCTCGACACATCGCCAATCACACCTTCTTGCACGGCCATGGGCGAAACGAAGATTGTCGTCGGAAAGAATGGCTTTGAGTCTCCTTGCTTTGTTGCCAGTGCCACGACTACCTTTTCCAGGGTATCAAACTCTGCTGGCGGATTTCCTTTTGTTTCCGCCAGTAGGTTATTTATTTCAGTGCTGCTCAACAAAGTATCGCCTTGTATAATCGCATTCAGCTTTGCCAGCGAATCGATATCTTCAGCTTTTAACGCATCTGCCATTTCCACTTTTTGATATATCGCATAGAGTAGTTCTTCCGCCGTTGTCCGGAAGGGGGGTTTTGGTGCACTCATGACTGCACATCGGTTTGCAAAATCCACCCTAACGCAACGGCAGCGAAAACACTTGTTACCGCAACAACACGCTTGAGTGCAATCCTTCGGAGAGACCGAAAATCTATCAGTGTATAACTGAATTTATTCCCATACAGCTTTGCGTGGTTTTTACACAGTTCGATAAAGACCAGAAAGTCATCGGCGCTCTTGAACACCTGGCACCCGGCTGAATACTTATCAATCTTTTCGGTCGAACCATTGGCGGAGGCACGGTGAATATTAATTCCGAACATTCCGGTCTCTTTGGTTCCATTGTTGAAGTCGAGGATCGCGTCACGGTCATAATCGCGAATGACGGTCACCGGCTTCTTCTGGACCAGAGCCTCATACATACCCCTATGCTTGCCAAGGGCATACGCATCGACATTTTGCCCTTGGGCCAAAATCGCTGTTCCTTTCGGGTAGGCTGGATTGTTTAGCCAGTACGTTCCCGGATCTGTTGTGGCAGGATAGATGTGGTAATTCCACTTGCCGTTGGGAAGGGTATAGAAAACATGTATCTCGTCGTCAAAGGAATTTGATTCAACTCCATTGCTACGGAGACCCACAATGTTCAACTCATATGGCCTGGTGTACAATACAAAACCATATTCTTTTAGTATTTCCTGAATTCGAGATAGCATGCGCTGATGATTTTAAATTTTATTTACCCTTAAGCTGCCCGCTTAAACTTGAATGAATTCACACGGTTCATCCAGCCGTTGTAAAACACGATCTGGTCAGGTCGTCTTTTGACGATGTTGTTGAGAAATACTTGCCGCTCGATCTTGATGGTGTTGAACAGCTTCTCCTGGTCGAATTCATTGATGGCACGTAGCGTAACAGGTCCCACAATCCCATCTGCACTTACACCAAGGATTCGCTGAATGATCTTTGCCACGGTCTTACGCCCGGAGTTAAAGCCCCAGTCGACGATAAATTGTGCGACGGATTCGTTAACGATCTGATCACCCATGAAGTAGTCCCAAAAGATTTTCTTGGCGATTCCTTTTGCGTCGGCTTCACTGAGCTTCTTGATGTCTTCTGCGTCTATATCCCCGTCACCATCTTTGTCGTGTCCATGTTCTCTCCATACAGAAAGTATAACTCCGTACTTCGTAGGACCCCCTCTGTCGTTTGGATGATTGACATAGCCTCCCTCTAATCGCAGGAGCTTGCCTGCGAAATTTTCAAATTTTGCCATTGCTGTTGTTTGATTTAACTGTACTTGACGTCTTGCGTAGGGACTTTTAAAATGCTTTCGTCAATTGATTTGAACCAAGTCATTCCGTTGGCGACTTCCAGTTCATCCCCAAGTATCGTGTTCCTGCGCACAGGGATTCTGTTATTGAATCTGTCCGTCACTAATGTCTCGCGGATGGTAATCAGGTCTTTGTAGAGCCGGCCTCCTGGAGTTCCCGATAGACTCCACGCTCCGGTGCTGCTCACCTTCAGACCCATGCGCAGGAACTCATTTCTTATCTGCGCTTTTGCGCCATCATCGTTCTTGAATGCATAGTCGAGGAGATCAGTTACAATCGTCCGGGAAATGAAACTTTGCTTTTTGTAGTACTCATTCACCGATGCGTACTCTGATGTATTTTTCATTTGCCGTAAGACCGCCGTGACTTGCTCCAAATTTCTTTGCTGTACTGCTGCATAAAGACTGCTCGCCAGCAAGGCTGGATTAAAAGTGACAGTCAGGCTAGCGGAGCTTGTGATCTTATTGAACAATGCTTCATCAATGACTTCCGGGTATCCCGCAGATTTTAATGCACTTGCTGTTTGAGGTCCGAATTGTCCGTCAACAGCAATCGCTGGTGATGTCTTTGAAAGAGCTTGTTGCAGAAGTGATACGCGAGTTCCTCGACTACCTCTGCGCAAGGGAAACCGATCAGACGCCGAAGTGGCGGTCCGAGCTGCAGACGCAAAAGATGCAGGAATAGAATTGTTGATGATGATGGTATCTGGTTCACTGCCTGAAGAAACAGGACTTTGCGACCGGCGCTTTCTCAGGCGATCATAGACCATGTAGCCACCGCCTCCAAGGGCTGCCAGCGCCAACGTGTAGATAAAGATCTTTGGCGGTCTGCTGGCTTTTCCCTTTTTGCCCTGTGCATTTGTCGATTTAGCTGTCTTCTTCTGTGCTACTTTCTTACGCGCTATTTTTCTTCCTGCCTTCCTTGCCATTATTTCTTCGCGTTTAAGATCCTTATCAACTCATTGTACTCGTCACTGCTCAACTCTTCCTCCAGGTCCGCATTCAGGCTCCTGCCATAAAGATTAGAGTATTCTCTTTGAACCCTGGAATACATTGCCTTCGATGGAATTTCATTAAATACTCTCGTGACCAACTTTTCATCCGTTCCCCAGCTCAGGTAGTTGTCATTATCAAAAGCCATTTTTAATTGCTTGGCAAACGTCGCTGGATCGCCAACCTCGAGACTATTCTTCTGCGAGATGTTTGCTCTGGTCTTCTTGTAGAAATGACGCGCGAGAAAGAACAGACCTGTCGCAGTTCCGATGCCGAGGGTAGAGTAGAGGACTACCGATTTAAGGTTCTGAAGTTTCTCTGCTTTCATATTCATTCCTATTAAAGACCCAGGGCTTTCTTCGCGATAGAAGTCTTCACCGGGTCGTTCTTGACGACGTCGGCGAGCTTCGCAATCTCGCGTGCTCTTAACTTTTGCATCAGGACAGATGCCGCAGTCAGTTTGACTTCCGCCTCACCTTGCGTTAGCGCCTCAATGTTCACTTCAAAACTGTACTTGTTCATATTATGCTTGTTTAACATTAATGTCATTTAGAATCATATCGATCTTCGTCTTGTCATCAGCAAGGATTTGGAGGATCTCCAGGACGCTCTCAAACTCATTTTTTGTGAATTGCGTTTTTAACTGATTGACAAAGTGAATCGCAGCCTGGTCATTTTCGCTAAGCACAGCCTCGCCATGCCTACTCGCTGAGCTTGATGCCTTTGGAGTAAAGCTTACTTCCGAATCGCTTTCATGTTCTTCCCCCGTCTCTTCACCGCCTGTCTGAAGCAAACCCGCCAGCGCCTCGCCCCCGGGAAATGCCGACATCAGTTTAGGGTTACGCTTGATAAAGCTTTCAACCAGGCTTGATCCAACGTCACCAAGGAAACTGTTTAATGGTGACTGCTTCAGTTCAAGTCGGGCATTTTGCTTTTCAAGCTCGTCAACTTCGCTTTCCAGGTCGGTAATCTGTTGCTGAAGTTTTCTGTTTTCATCCTTCAGCGTTTCATACTCGCGCTCCCGAAGTTTGCGCTGCACTTCTTCATCAACAATGTTCTTCACGTCTACTCCAGAAAGACCTTCCTTCGGAAGTTCGCCGAAGTAGAAGATTCGCTTTTCATTGTTGTTGCTACTTCCCGTGAAGAGCAACACTTCGATGGATCGTGTTTCGGCAGTGACGAAGTTTTCAAACATGATGAACATGTCAGGGTCATTGGTGCGACGAACTGCCTTAAATCCATCAACCAGAATTTCGTAGTCGATTGGTTGTCCTTTGTCTGAGTAGAGTCTCAGGTATTGAATAAGGTTGTCAATCTTTTTCTGTTCGTATTTTTCTTTGTTCGGTAATGCCATAACTCTAATTCACTATGATTGCTTGAATAAACTTAATTCGCCTTTTCCCTAAACCTGGGTTGGTAATCCTTACCTCACCGCGGTGAACATGGATGCTCTCTGCCAGTAGGTCATCCGTTGAATCGTACATTCCATAATCCGATTCGACCACAAGACCCGGAGGATCATCGACAATGAAGAACATCTCATTGTAGGCAGGAATAGTCAATGTCGTCCCTTCGTCGATGGTAAAGTCGCGGTGACGGAGATGAAACTTTGAGTAGCCTTGCTGCTTTAATCGCATGGGCGCATACTCCAGAATAAATTGCTCCGTCATAGATTGATCTCAATAGGGTCCAGGATATCGGGCACTCGTTCTTCCTGCTCATCCGATTCTTCAATCCCTTCCAATTCCTCGGCTGTCTCGCACTCGATGTAGACCTTGATGACAATTGGGTCCGTGTATGTCTCTCCCTTGAACCATCCCGTAATGAGCGCAGAATCTCCTTCAACCTGAACTCGCTTTATTTGCGGTACTCGCCCGGTAATCCATGCTTTGTCGCTATCAAACAAAGGCTCTTCAACCTGCATCAGCGTCTCATCAGATGATTCGAGGCCGTCGGGTGAAACGAACGCTATGTGAAATACGTCCTCCCGCCCATGCGCCTGAAGTGTCAAGGTTCCTGTACTCATCTTCTCGAAACTGTAATCGCTATTCCTGTTATCTTTTTCACATTTGCCGGCAGCCTGATTTCAAATGGCTTGAACCGTTCAAGCTTCATGATCTCCAGCTTCTGCACGATGATTCTCCGTTTTGTCCTGGTGATGATCATACTACTTCATTTCGCACAGCAGACCGACAATCACTTTGTAAGGAGCAAAGGGAGCACTGGGGTTAGCGGTGTCCTTGAATTGAATTTTCAATTCGCCGTTTCCGGAGATTACTCCGTTCCCTAATGACTTGTATTTCTCATCAGGCGGCACAGCTAAACCACTCATGAACATCTTGCTTTCAAAGTCTTCTGGAAACAGTTCGTCTCCAGAAAGCTCCATGCGCTGCGAGCCCCGGTAGAACAAGAGATTTGGCCGGTCTGAGCTCATCATAATTCCTCTTACGATTTTGACGTTCTTGTCCAGATCAAATTTCTTGGTCACCGGTTGCCCTTCCGCTTCCACGAGGAAGGTGTAGATCTTGTCTACCCAACGCTTTTCCATTTCCATTAAGGGATTGTAGCGGTTCCAACTAAACCAACCATGATCACGGCGTTCGGATCAACGCCAGTAATGGTCCCAAGCTCGATCTCAAACTCAATGTCGATGTCGTCGTGAATCAATCGCGGGTTCGCGAGCTTGTAAAACCCATTTGGCACCTGGCTAAAGCCGCTGGTGATGAAGTTCCTGTTCGAGGTATCGCTAACCAATTGCTTCTTGTTTGCCTTCAGCTTGAATTCACCGTTGGCAAACGCACCAATTCCACTGATGCTATCGAACGTCGTCACCTTGATGGCATCAATATCCTGTGATGCCGAAACGCCTTGCAGCATGTAGATACCCGACACGAGCAATGCCATATTCTTCGGCAGCTTTGCATTGCTGATGTTTCGCAAGCCTACTTCCTTCACATCCTGGCTCTCAAACATCTTGATGGTCTTTGCGCCTTTTACGGGCTTGATGGAATAGACCAAGTGATCGGCGAGACGCAGCTTACCCTGGAGTAATTGCTCCTTGATGTGCTTGGGAAGTTCAACGAAGAACTTCTCAAACTCGGCACGCGATCCTTGCGAGGGGATGTGGCGCTTCACAATCTTGCTCATTGCCTTGGCACGCTGCACCGGATTCAGTGCATTGAGATAGCCTAATAGCTCCGTATCAACTTCTCCGTTCAGTCCCAACAACTCGGTCGGGTTTGTGTACTCACTATCCATGAGTTGTCCTAATGCTCCCAGCATATTCTTTATGATTTACTTGTTTACGATTGATTAAAATTCTCTTTCTACTTCTTCGCCTCCATTCATGGAAGCGATCTGTTCTTGCAATCGGTCAATGGCCGACATATCAAGGTCCTTGTTATCGTTGTATGGATTCACAAAGTAGGTGACCTGCTCATCGCCATGCTCGCCGGCTAGCCCGGACGTTGCAGACGGCTCGGCACCTTTGCTGATGTAAAGTTTCTCAGAGAAGTTTCTGAAGAATGTCCCTACACGGTCCTTCGCTTGTTCGGCAATCTGCTTCATGTCAAATCCGTCAACTCCCTGGACTGCTGTCTTATTCTGATTCTGGAATCCATTGCTCAGGGTCAGTCCGAGTCCGGCTGCAATGAGGTATGGATTCTTCCGATGAAAGCCGAACAGCGTTACGGGTATCCCTGCGATTAGAGAGTGTCTGCCCAGTGCTGCGCCCGCTCCTCCTGCTGCGATGGCAGCGAGTATCACGAGTCCGCCTTTAGTTACCGTCTGGGCAACGGGGTGCTCCATGACTGGCGTAGTTCCGAAAAGCGCATGGCCTTTCTTCTGCTTGCTTTGTTTGTTCTTTTTTCTCTTAGCCATCTTACAATAGGATTTGTGCTTTCACTTTGTTTTTCTTTCGTCTTGCCTTGCTGCGCTTGCTCTTTCGTTTTTTGTATTTCGGTAAGCCATCCAGGCCATCGGTATTTGATTTCCTCCGCATTGCCCGCATCAGCAAATACCCGCCGGTGATCACAGTACCCGCTACGAGTAGTGATTTCCCAGGATTTTCTTTCACCCACGCCGTTGTCTTCTGAATAAGTCCAGTTTTCGGCTGAGCATGCGAAGTCTGTACTGCATCACCTGCCGACGTGCCTTCACCTGGTACCAGCATAGCTCCACTGGAGGAAGATCCAGTTGATAGTGAAGGCTGAGTAATCGCAGCAGGAGTTTGCCTGCTGGCTGGAAGTGTTGTGTAAGCTTTTGTAGTTTCATTCATTAGTCCTGTCCTTGTTGGTGCCTGTGCGGTCGATAGGATAGAGGCTGAGCTTGACGATTGCATCATTGCCTCTTCGTCTTCCGGAATTACAGAGGGTGCACTTGTCACATCTCCTGCATTTTCTGTTTCACTTTGAAAAGAAGCTTCATCGCTTCCTCCCTTGTTGAAAAGACCTTTCACCTGTTTCAGTGCGGCAGCAATGGCAGCTACAGCAGAACTTGCTGCGGCAATAGCGGTACCGCTGGCGATCTCACCAAGCCCCTCGATTCCGTCGCTGTGGATGATGTTGTACTCATCTTCATCGGCGTACACATTGTACACGCCATCAACGCCCTCGAAACCACTCAGCGGTACCTTCTTGTCTCTATTGCCCTTGCCATTGAGAATTGCCTTTTTCAGATTCTGCTTTTTTCCCCCAGCCTGCCAGTATACAGTTTCAGCCCGGTCTTTGACTGTTCGGAGTTTTTTCAACTCATTCATGTTGATACCGAGGGCCTTCGCCTGTTCATCGCTCAGGTAGGCGTATCGAAGCCTTCCGGCAACGTTGCGCATGTTGATTTTCATCGCGAGGAGGAATCCGTTGCGCAGGAGGATCGTCGCAGGGTTCACATACCTGTTCACGAACCTAATCCCATCGCCCACTTTATCTCCGACCTTCTTCGCAACGGTGCCTACCTTCTTTGCCGCTGTCTTTACCGAGCCACCAATCTTCTTGAAGATGTTGCCCATCTCTTCGCTGTCGTGAATTGACGAGAGGTCAGACAGATCCACGTTGTCATATTCCTGGAAGTCGATGGATTGTTCATCCCCACCGTCCGACCTTGTTTCAAATCCATCCAAATAATCCAATCTCATATTGTAGTCTTTACATTCTAAATAAGGTTGCTCGTCGTCAAACCTGTCCTTCACACAATCGATCACGATGTAGTGATCGCGGTTCTCGCCGTAGTCATCCAGATGCCCCGGCTTCGGGACGATGGGGTACACGTGTTGCCATCGTGGGACTTCCGGATATGGTTTCGAATACTTCGTTATCCGTGCTACGCAGGGTATGTTCAGAGACTGTAGGATGGAGAGAATAAATACCGTGTAGCAATCACAGTCTACGCCAGTCCTCCTATCGCTCCATGTTCTCCTCGGACTTCGTACTTGTTCAACTCCTTCCTTGTCTCTTTTGTACTGGATGTGCTCATACACGAAATGCCATATGGTTGAGCACGTCTCTTCCAGCGTCTTTCCTTTTAATACCCTGGCAATTTTTTCTGTTTGCCAAAGTGTTTTCGGTATCGCCTGACGAATCAATCGCATCGTATCTTCTACATCCGCGCTTCTTCGTATCACAGTATCTGTATCACCCGGTGGAGGAAAGAGGCGATTGAACTCCCTTCCATCCTTCAATCTTCTTTTCTTGTCCGCTACCATACGCTTCGTTCTTGCTTCATCGCCTCATGCCCGACTGCCGTCAGGCAGGCTTGGCTGCTGTTAGGCTGGTCTTCCTCCTCCCAATGTGATAGTATCTGTTTTTGTGTAAGGCAACCGGTTGTTGATGGTTGTCACTGTATGTACCACCAAATTCAGTTTGCCAGACTCCCGGTATTCTTTCAGCAGAGCCGGGACCGTTGTTGCCAGGCTCATGTAAGTCAACTTTATTCTGATCGGATCGAGCTCCACTTCGCTGTACTTGGGAATCGCCAGGTTGGTGTCCTTCACTTGTGATGATGCGATGGTTTTATTCCCGTAGATCATTTTGACAAAAGGATGCTTCACCTGAATACTTCCGCCGCTCGGATTTTTCAATCTCACACGAATGGCTAACTCAATGCCGATCAGACTCACTTGATGAATAGTTACCTTCGTTTCTGATTCCAGCTCATGAGAAAGTCTATTGAGTTTGAGCAAATAGCTGCCACCCATGATGGCAGCCACCGCCCCTGCCCCGATCAATAAGTATCTACTCTTGATCATGACGCTTCCGTTTTCTTAGCTTAAGACTTCTGACTTTCCGCAGCTTGGCGAAATCCGTTACCTGGTCTTTATGCTTTTGCCAAAGGGGACTCAGAATATCTCCGAGTACTTTAAAGGCAAGGCAGATGATCCCACCCACTACAGCCTGAAGTGCATAGTCGATCAGGAACGCGAGATTTACGTTACCTAAAAGATTAAACACTGCCCCGAACATGAAAGCAATCCAATTGCTCCCTGATCCATGATTTTGATTTACTTCTGCTCCGTTCATGGGTCAAAGATGTAGCGACCCAAAAGCATGAGTTAAGGATTGTTAATGACGATTAACGAGTGTGTGATTTTATGAAGGAATGTAAAAGCTTGTGAAGGATTGTAAAGGAATTTTAATGAATGTTCCGTGTGGAACGCAAGTTTGTCTTATAAGAACCTTGAGACAGATGATCGTTTCTTTTCAGGAACGTCATAAATCGACTCTTTGAAAAGTATTCCCTGCTCACTGATGTCCTCAATATGTTTATCTAACAAATCAATGTCCTCAAATGATAGCCCATACCGAAGCATCCAAATGAATCTTTCGTTATCCGTTCCATATTAAGTAGTCGTGCAAGTTTCCAAGCTCTTTGATCATTGGTTCTATTAAAAAACCGCTCAAACGTAGCGTAGAAGATGTCACTTAATTTGAAACCTATGAGCTTGTCAATGTAATCATAGGTGTCATACATTATTAGATCGTAATCAACATCCTTTGCCTTGGTACCACGAGCAAACAAACTATACACCGCTAGGTTCTTATTTGGCAGATCGTGATATCCCGTTACAAAGTTTGCCTCAAGAATATCTGAACGTCTATTTGATCGTTCTAAAGAATCTCTTTCAGTCGACTTACTAACATAGGAATATCTATACCAGCACATATTTTTGAATGTCTTGGCATGCACTCTCCACAGCGCAATCTGAATAGCTGTCCTGAGTACGTTGCGTTCAGCGTCATTTAAATCACGTCCCAAGAATCTTTCATAGAGGGCATAAAAGTCATTGTATAACTGTGGCCTTGCACCAGGCAGGCTATTGATTCTGTCTAACGAAATAAGAGTCTCGTCCTGAAATAGGATATTGAGTATTGACAAAATAGCGACATCCGCATCAGTTGAAGAAACCTTCTCTAATTCGCCCTCGGTAAGATTGTATTCATCTGAAAAAGTTCCGTTTATAATTGCCTCTTTAAAATCGTTGTAGTCGTCATCACCTGACTCGGTTTTTTCTAGCGAAGAAACAGTGTCAAGAACTATGTCGGAGGTAAGAATCTGCCTGAATTTAGAAATGTTGCTTGGGGAATTTATTACGACATATCCGAAGTCAAACTGGTGTTTACTGGTTGATCGACCGGCCCTGCCGATTAGATTCATTGTAGCCAATGGCTTACTAGCCTCTAGTCTATCCAAAAAAACAACATCAAAAGGCATGTTAATTCCCTGCTCCAAAGTAGAGGTGGCAAAGCATATTCTGCAAAAACCACTTCGCGTAAATTGTTCAATAATAATTCTTGTCTTCAATGGAAGGGAACCATGATGTATAACTACCCCTCTTTTCATTAACGCTATAAGTTGAGAATAGTGATCCTTATTTGCGATAGTATCACCTCCGGTGTACTCTTTTAATTGACTTATGTACTCTTCAGCTTCGGGATCATCGACCTCTTTGCAAAGGTCTATATACTTTGAAAATTCATTAAGAAATCCTCTGTTGTAAATCTTGGCCTTTGATATGTAAATCAGAACGGAGCCGCCTCTCAATATTGACTTTTCGATTGGATCAAATAGGCATTTTGTCTTGCGCTTACCCATAATTTTCGGATCAGCACCGAAATGATAGAAGTTCCAAGTCTTGTCAACAGCAAGAAATAACTGACCAACATTCTTATAAACATACTGAACTGCATTTGCTGTTTGAGCATCGAAGTGATTCTTTACTATTTGTGCTTCCGGGTTTTTGATGAATGGATGGGCAAATACAAATTTGCTATTTGGAAACGCGGTATGACACCTCCTAACAATACTGTCAAAGTAGAGTCCTCTCTTTGAATCTTCATCTGTCAACTGGGCTTCATCGAACAAAAAGAGATCAACGTCAAATTGATCCTTCTTTTTAAACAACTCTCGGCAGCGTTCTGGAGTCACAACAAAGACATTCCGTTTAGCATACGAGGTATTCACCTTGTCTATAAACGTTAGAACATTTGTAGACTTTTCCTGAATCAGTTCATTCAGTTTGAGAAAATACTCATTGATGAGCGCCCTTGAGGGAACAACTACAACAACGTCTTTTTGTGATTGCGAAATCAGATTTAGAAAGACGAATGACTTACCAGTGCTAGTTGGCGCAGAGAAACTGAAACATTTATTACGATCAATGCCCTTCACGATGTTAGCCTGTACCGGGGTATAGCTCTGATTAAAAGTTTCGATTAAATACTTTCGATGCTGACCAAAAACAACTTCCTTCAGGGTGTCACGGGTGGACTCTTTGTAATAAAGAGCCATGTAGTTGATGATTGAATTTTGATAGATACTAAAAATGCTCGGTTGGTATAATGAAACATAACAGAGTATTTCTAAATCTGTAATAGATACAGGACCCTGTTTAAACAGATTCTCTACTACATTTAAGCACAAAGGCTCGACATCGACTCCGTTGATAATATTGTCAATTACGTTTTTCATAATTCAACGGCAACACACACCAGCTCATGAAATTTTGTGAGCAGCTTAAAATTTTCATTTTCTTTAATATTCTTAATAAGGGTTTTGGTGTCAGTGGTGCGGCAAGAGAAAGCTGCCACATATCCCTTTGTATTTTGAGATGCGTTGGTCAGCGATTGAGGTTTGCAGAATCGTTCAATGTCTACTAAGTCTGAATGATCACGTTTTTCACATTCAAACCTGACTATTTGTTCAAGAGCCAAGCCATAAGCATTTTGATTTGAGTTATATTTTGCCTCTCCGAATAGAACTACTAGGCTTAGATTTTCGCAGTAGAAATCAAACCCAGGATTTCCGCTACGTTGTTGTTTTATCAGTTCTGCCAATGGAATATCTGAGTACAATAGTTGTTCAATTAAAGACTTGCGAGCTAGTTCAGAGACTACATACTCGCCTGAATCTGTCGTAATACTATCATCCGTTGCTTTAATTATGTTCGCAGTAAGGTAGTCAACGGTCGATTGCGCCCTTACGGTAAGACTTGTTCGGACGTAGTCAGCATCGAATTTGTTGATCCAACTCAGATCCGCCAACGAAGTGATTATTTCCCGGAGTGTTGCTGCAACGTCATTCGGCTTAATCCTAATGAATGTAATGTGAGCTTCAATTTTTTCCTGATGTAATACTGAATAGCTGCTCATGCGGTTTTGTATTGCGTAAACTTATGGAAGCAATTAGTAGTATTCTTTTATGTAACCGTATGCCCTCTCAAACAACTGCTGATCCTTATGAAGCTTATACTTCAGCAGCGTTTTCCGCAATGATTGTTGCACTTCTCTTTCACCTGACACTGTATTCTGCCAACCCGGAAAACGAACAACCTTCACAATTTCATCAATATCGTTTACGATCCGCTCAACGACCGCAGGTGTTTGGTCCGTCTTTGCGTCCAGGAAGATTTCAGTAAGCGCGGCTTTTGCTGATTTTTGTTCGTCTTGACTGAGTGCATCTTTTTCGGCTTGCACAACATCCTTCGCTAGTTTACATAGTTCTTTAACGAACTCAATACTTGATAACAACCCAAGCTCCGCTCTGTTTCGTAAATCTTCAAGACGCTCGCCTAACGCTTTGAATACTGGATCACCAGATCTCTTCTTGAAGCGTTTGATTAATTCTTTCTCCAGCTTCTTGATCTTCTTGTCGTTGGGATTATTGAAGATATCGTCAATTACATCAGCATCAAGAACGAACTCCTCCAGATTGTCGTGAATGCCTTGTACTTTGATGTTCTCGTGAATGAGCTTTGTAGTCTGCGCACCCAAGGCGTGCCATAGGAGTTTACCAACGTTATCTACAGCAGGACGAACAGACTGATATACCCCTGTCAACCAACGATAGTCTTGCTGGAACGCATCCAAAATTCTATCAGGCGATAATGACTCCCATAACTTTGACAGGAAAGCATAGTCCTTAGCGAAGGCATCACGTTTTTCGTCCGTGTTAATTCTGTTCTGTGCTGCTTCAAGACCTTCGAATCCCTCAATTGTTCTGTCGATGCCTTCGAAGTGTTTTAAACAATCAGCTACGGCAAGGGGCAGCTCAATAGAGAGTTCTTTTAAATTCGTTATTACCTTGGTTACACCAGCATCATCAAACTGAAGAGCTTCTGCTGCATCATCAAATATCCCAAAGTAGTCAACGATGCGTCCGAATGTTTTACTTGGATAAAGGCGGTTGGTACGGCATATTGCTTGTAACAACGTATGATCCTTCAATGACTTATCGAGGTACATGGTTTGAAGGATGGGGGCATCGAAACCGGTTAATAGTTTCGCAGTAACGATCAGGAACTTTAATGGTGATATTTTGTCGTTGTATTGCTCAATTACTTTTTCGAGCTGGTCTTTGTCTAAGGACCACTTTTGCTTGAACTCAAAGCCATCATTCGCGGTGGTTGAGATTACAACTTTGCTCGCTTCTTCGCCCAATAATTTATCAAGTTCTTCTTTGTATTGAATACACGCATATCGATCTGGTGTTACAATCATAGCTTTGAATCCATGCGGCTCCACCTTTTCTTGGAAATGGCTAGCAATATCCTTGACAATGGTTTGTACACGCTCGGGCGATTTGAGGAACGCAGCCATCTTTGCAGCTTTTCGGCTTAGCGCATCGGCTTGCTCATCGGATAGACCAGCATCCTCTGATAATTCTTTGAATAACTTGTCGATGGTTTCTTTGTCTACATGGATATCAACAAGCCGTGGTTCAAAGTGTAATGGCAATGTGGCTTTGTCGCGAATGGATTGTTGGAAGGTATAGCGAGACATGTAGCCACCATCGTCTTCATCCGATCCAAAAGCCCAGAATGTATTTTTGTCTGCCTTATTGATAGGTGTCCCCGTCAAACCAAATAAGAAGGCATTCGGCAATGCTGCACGCATTTGTCTTCCAAGATCACCTTCCTGCGTGCGATGAGCTTCGTCTACCATCACAATGATATTGCCACGTGTGTTCATGTCTGGCTTGGCATCACGGAATTTGTGAATTGTTGTAATGATGATTTTCCGGGTGTCCTTTCCCAACAGATCATGAAGTTCACTGATGCTATCCGTGGCTACCACGTTAGATACTTCGGCTGCATTGAACGTACCTGTGATTTGCGTGTCAAGATCAGTCCGGTCCACGAGGATTATTACCGTAGGACTTTTCAACTCCTGTAGCTTGCGTAGTTTTTGCGCAGCATATACCATGAGCAGAGATTTACCTGATCCCTGGAAATGCCAGATCAAACCCTTTTTTATTCTACCTTCTTTCACTCGGTTTACAATCATGTTCGCACCTTCATATTGCTGAAAGCGACAAATGATCTTTATGCGTTGTTTACGCTTGTTACTGGTGAATAGTGTGAAGTTCTGAAGTATATCCAATACTCTCCTGGGATGAAGAAGATCGCTTAGTTCTTTTCCAACTTCTCCCAGACCAATGGCTTTGGCGAGGCTATCATCTTCATCCGTTAGGCGCCACGGTGCCCAGTGTTCTAGAGGAGATCGAACGCTCCCGTAGAAAAGCTCCTTACCCTCGGTGGCAAATGAAAAGACATTAGGGACAAAAAGCTGTGGCACTGCATCCTCATATATGTCTCTTATTTCATGAGCACCATCCAGCCAGGATATGGAAGGACGTATCGGAGTTTTTGCCTCACCTAACACAACCGGAACCCCATTAATCAATAGCGCGATGTCTGGAATTTTCGTTTCGCGGTTGTGAATACGGAACTGATTTGTGATAACGTAGGTATTGTTTTCCGGTCGCTCAAAATCAATCAAGTAAATAGGCACATGATGATTGTTTTCACCGAATGGCATGGTCTTTTCACCGGTCATCCATTTGTGAAATTCTTCATTGGCGCGTACTAAACCTGTTTGAGCTACAGAAATGAGAATTGCTCGTAGTTTATAAATGATTTCATCCGCACGCTCGTGGTGTTCCTCGATCGATGGGTTGATTCTGATTAAAGCTTTTCGTAATTCTTCCTCTTCGATTACTTCGTTAATACCACGCTTAATTTTATCGGCTGACTTGTATTGCCATTGATAAGAATATGGCACCTTCTCTTCTTCCCAGTTCTTGGAATTAAGATTGACACCACTTAGTTGGTGAACGATGTAGTGCTCTACGCTATTGAGTTCGTTGAATGACATTATTTAATTGCTTCGTGAACTTTTTCTTTTAATGACTCATAAGGCTTTCCCAGGGCGTTAATATAATCTTGACTTATAAAAACCTTCATGGTTGGATCTTCAAGAGAAAGTTTGATGCTTTCCTGCGAAGCGACTATTGATTCAATTTTGTACGAATTCTCCACTGGAATTTTAACATTACTTCCAATCTGATAAACACACTTGAGGTTTTTATGTAAGTATTCACTAGTAAACGTGCCAATCGCCTCCGGTCTTCTAATAACTAGCAAAGCATAGTTTCCCGGATTGTCATGCGCATACCTTGCCTGAGAAATGGCCATCCGTATGTCTTCATTATTATCATGCTTTACTGACTTTAGCTCAACAGAGTAAACTTTACCATTATTGGGATTACGAATCACATAATCGTGGGGACCCTTTCCGACATAATTAATTTCATAATTCGGAAATTCATTCAGGAATAAAGCTTTTAAAGAATCTTCAACTTTCTTACCTACTTGCCTCTTGAACTCAAAATCTTTTTCGTCTTCAAGAATTGATGAAGCTTGCTCCATCAACTTTTGTTTTCCTCTTTCGCTTAATTCACCTATTGAGTTTATCAGATTGACAACTCTGGCTTGGTCTGCATCGCTCAGATTGGCCTTTGAAATTTCAGAAAGCAGCTTCATGCTTTTCTCATCACGAAGTACTAACATAATCTCGGGTGTCATAGAAAACCTTACCCAGAGATCATTAGATCTTTTTACCGTATGAGACAAATATTTACCAGCAAGTTCCCTATTCTTGTTACACCAATCTATAAGATCATATATTGGTTGCTTGAATGGATCTAACGTGCCAGGAGCCTGACTTTCTTCTTTTTCAAGTTCACGAACAGTATGATCGATGGTTGAACCAAGCTCCTCAAACTTCTTTGTAGCTAAATTGATATCAATACCGTCATGCAATAGTATCTGCGCCCAATCCTTCTTTGCATCTAGCGCTTTTAAGATTTCTACCAACTTATCATCTAAAGGAACTTCTTTTGTTCCAAACCCAAATATTGACTCCTGACCTACAAGTAGCCCCTGTCTATTTGGAAATATGTTTCCATATTCCAGTAGTGTTTTAAAATCAGCCTTCTCTTGTAGGAGGTTCAAGTAGCTATTCAGCCAAACTATTGCCTTGCCATTATCCAACTTTAGTTGTTTCGCTAATCCCTCAACAGTTTTTGCGGATTGAATCTTATCGTGGATACAGCGAACGAAGTGTCTTAATGAAATATCAAACCCAAAGTCCTTTAAGTTAGATACTTTTCTGAATGACTGATCAAAGCAAAACAATTCCTTTGCCTTAAGGAATACTTTACATCTAAAATTGTCTATCGATTCAAGACTCTCTACATTACAGAGCAAGCTTACGAGAATGTCGAACGCATCGCTCCTTTGCATGAAATCAGATTGATAAACTCCATGCGTATTTTTTGTTTCCTTTTTAAGAGTTTCATTAATGGCATGGGAAGCCTTCACAAGATCTCGTTTATTAATATTCTGGCCTTTCAGTTTTACATCTCGATGAATGATTTCATCCCTCCATTTATAATCGAGCTTTTCAAGCACATCCAGAATTTCATCAGGTACTACAGAACTCTTTTCTTCCTCATAAAGGACGTCAAGTGATTTGAAGTCACCGTTTATTGTTGGAATGATCTTTACTTTCTGAAAATATTCTACCTGATGTTCATCAATCAAAAATTGATAGACAGAATTTAACCAATTTATAGATGCTTGCTGATCGAACTTCTTTTCAACCTCTTTCAAGCCGCCCACTTTCTCCAAATCTTGCAGAAATCTATCCAAATCATAGCTTAACGGAATTTCCCATGATTTGAACTCCTCCGATGGACCTATTGCATCTATCCATTCCAGGCCACACGCTTGCAGCGGTACTTTCTTTTTGCCAATAAACGGTAATGTAATTCCATAGAAGTTAATTCTTGTTTTATCCGTGACACCGTAATTTGGAATTACACAATCCCTTAAGTTTTCAACAGAACCTTCTTCCGTTTCAACGATTGGCGTATCTAGCAGATAAGTTCTGTAGTCCCTCTGAAGTTTAGTGTACCAGTCATTACTGGTCTTTTCCCATTTTTCATCTGGTAGTCTACTGTTTGCGAATATGTATCTGTTCTTAACATTTTCAGCTATAAGATCCTTTACAAATAGCTTCGCAAGTTCAAAAGCCTCTTCAATGTATGCACGATTTTCCTGAGCTTCAGCGCTCTCAGCACTATGGAGAAGTAATCCATCACGATCTTCTGTGGGATTAAATTTCAACCCATTAAGTACAAATGGAAAAAAGAATCTTTCAGATCCAATCAATGGGAAATCCCGGAACAAGTATGGCGTCTGTCTGGAAATTATCATCAAATCTTTACTAGACAACGAGCTCAATTCAAGTGCTAACGCCACGTTTTTTGATTTCTTTTTTACATAGTACTTAGTATTTGTCTCGTTATCCTTTTTGATGCTCACCTCGAAATAATCCAGCTGGCCTTTTGATTCAACTTCTGAGATGGTATAGATCTCCGTTGAATTACCTATACCATTGATTATTTCGACTTTTTTGATTCTGCCGAGATTAACTAAAGTTAATGGTAGTGTGTTTATCAGATCCTCGACACCCAAAACAGCAGCCCTTCTCTTTTCCTCTGATGTCAAATGGTAAGTGAATGTGGTGTCAAACGATTCCTCGGTGCGTTGATTAGGATAATTTATTACAGGAGGAAAAACTGCGTCATTTTGAATATCTCTAATCCTATCTAAGGCAGACTCTATCTTTGGTAGTAAATCTTCTGATGTTCTCCCTGAACGATCTAATGTTAATTCAAAGTTTCTGTAAGCGCCCTTATGGAATACTATTCCCTTCACGTCAATAATTTCAGAAAGCAAATGGGTTGCAATGAAACCAGTTCCAAACTTGCCTGTAACCTCAGCATCAGTATTGACCGAATCCTTTGAGCTAACTTGTTGAATCAGGCTAAAAATATTCGACAAGGTAAAAGGGTCACCATTGTGCTTAAAAAGAAGTTGTTTCTCAGATAATATGATTTGTACACTGATATGATTAAACAAAGACCGAGGTACATCCTTAGCATTCTGCATCAGTTCCCACAGCCACCTTCTTGCCGAGCTTGAAGGATCATTTAATACTTTACTTAGTATCTGTCTTATTTTGTCGGCAGTAAGCTTGCGGTTATTCCTTTCCTCGATATACTTAGGATCATCTTTATCTACACCATTTGTGAGTCCATGATCTACCATCTTCTAGAAAATCTGATTGATTATTGATTTCTGAAGTTGCTTTGATACCTGAATTTGTGCCTGTAATTGACTAATGCAAATGTTAGCCGATTTAACTTCACAAATGATCTTATCCTGTTTACTTAGGCTTGGTAGGTGAAAGGAAAAATTTTCTACATCGTTTTTTGTAATGTTTGGATCCTTTCGAGAGCTTATTGCCACCCTTTTCCAGTAGTCAACCTTAGCATTCAGTAAAAAGTGCAAGAATTCTGGCCTCACTAAGCTTTGATCTACTTTTATGGCACTAACAGCTTGGTTTGTTGCAGCGGCTATTCTTAACAGTCCTGTCCTTCCAATCTGATTGAAGCCACCATACATCGCTACCAACACACTATTGATTTCTCTTACTTTGCAACTAGTTTCTTTGATTGCCAGTTCTGTGATTTTTTCCTCGGTTTCAAATATATCGCCATTATTCAAGTCAAGGGTTTTGAGCCAAGGAATTGAGCCGTTCTTAAAATACTTTTCCTCTGATCTTAATGGCGTAGCGCCAGCTTGGACCGTTGCTATATCCTTTATTCTAACAATCGGGTCATTGGATTCTTTAAATCTGTTAAACGTCAGTGCATTTAAAATTTTACGACCTTTAAGTTTAAGTGCTTCATTACTTTCCACCACCTCATCAGCAGTCCAAAGCAATTCAGCAAGGCGGGCTTGCTGGTCTTTGGGAGGAAGAAGGAATTCGTAGTTAGCTAGGTCCTTGAATTTTGCTCGCGGTGACAATGATCCTGCCGAATTCTTTACAGCATAGTCAAAGAACTTATCGTTGTTAATAAGAAAGGGCAACAACTCTTGAATCAAATCCGGTTTGGCCTGAAGCACGGTAATATCTCCAGAGCAAATCCCATCAAATGTCGACAGGGCGGCCTTCTTTAAATAAGCACGTCTTCTACCAAATAGTACTTGTCCTTTAGTGAACTTCTTTGTGAACGTTGTGCTTTGCTCCAATGTATCCCATCTTCTCAAGTGAATACTTTCTGAATCAATGTGTTCAAGGCCAACGACACGTTCAATTCTTTCGTTCACCGGATCACGAACAACTTCTCGCGATTCTTCTACCACGTCACCAAGTTGCACGCGTTTCCACTTCGATTTATCTATTGTTAAATCCGCTATCACTGTATCAGTCATCATTTCATTTCCAGTGTTTCAAAAAGAGCCTTCATCGAATCTCTTAAATGCTCGGAACTTTGCTGCCATTTTTCATAGGTATCCGAAAATGTTGTATTTGAATTGGTCTTTTCGGTCTTTTTCCGAACATATAGGTTGATTGCAAGCTTACCATCATTGTCCAACACCGACTTTGCATCAACAACCTTACTAAACTCACTGATCTCTTTATAAGATTTGTAAGTGGAGAATATCTTATCAATGTGAACCCTGTCCAAATAGGCGATACTTTTCTCTTGACGAACCTCATGTACGGCATTAATGAATAATATCTTCCCTTTCTTTTTTTTCTCCTTATTGTTTTTCGTAACCAACAAGCACGCCTCCATTGGAGAGTTGTAAAACATATTAGGGCCCAAACCAATAACACAGTCAACCACATCATTTTCAATCATCGCCCTGCGCATCTCCGCCTCACTGTCACGGAATAGAATACCGTGCGGCCACAGAGAGATTGACCGACCATTTAATGGATCAAGACTCTTTTGTATATGTTGTTGAAAAGCATAATCCGCACAACCTTGCGGTGGTGTGCCCCAGAGGTTTCGTCCCCAGGGATCACTTTCAAATGCCTTACGGTCCCAGGCTTTGATCGAATAAGGTGGGTTAGCGAGAATAACATTGAACGTTTTCAGCTCATCGTTTTGCAGGAAAGCCGGGTTGGCGAGTGTATCACCGCGCACAATGCTAAACTCTTCAATGCCGTGCATGAACATATTCATACGGGCAATGGCGCTGGTGATCAGGTTTATTTCCTGTCCATACAATTTCAGCGTTCTGTATTCCTTGCCCTCGTCCTTTAGGTGCAATGCACAATTGAGCAACAGCCCACCACTGCCACAGGTAGGATCATAAACACTTTCACCTGGCTGAGGATCCATGATCATGGTCATCAACTTCACCACTGTGCGATTGGTGTAAAACTCCGCTGCCGTGTGACCACTGTCATCTGCAAATTGCTTGATGAGATATTCGTAGGCATTTCCCAGTTTATCATCGGGTACATTGGCAATGCTCAGCTTGTGTTTGGAGTAGTGTTCAACTAGGTTGATCAGTGTTTCGTCACTCAGACGGTCTTTATTGGTCCAGTTCGCATCGCCAAAAATTCCGTAGAGTGTATCCGGGTTTGCTTTCTCAATGGCACGCATTGCATTTTGCAATCCCTGCCCCACGTTTTTAGTTTTGTTGCGCACGTCATTCCAGTGTGCGCCTTTTGGTATTTGGAAATGGTGATTCTCAGCAAAGGCTGCGTACTCAAGATCACCATCACTGTCTTTCAATGCCTTTTCAAATTCTTCATCATACACATCGCATATGCGTTTGAAGAAGAGCAATGGAAAAATGTATTGCTTGTAATCACCGGCATCGATAGTTCCCCTCAATGCAGTGGCCGCGCCCCATAGATATTTTTCGAGTTCTTGTTGGGTCATGTTGGTTGCTGATGGGAAGTCTTCTTTTCGATGATGTGATTGATGTTAATATCCCTACCGGATACTAATAGATTGACAGCTTTCGTCACATACGAAGCGCGTTTTGACAAAAATTCAGTGAAGTCTTTCTTAAGTTTTGACTCCCTTTCTTCTTTACTGAGTTTTTCATAATCACCTGTCTTGAGCGCTTCGACAGGAATGAGATGAGACTCAAGTCTGTTGTTCACGATATCTTCATCGGTCCAGTTGTAGCGTTCTGTAAGATACCTGTAGGGGTCTTTGCTGCTGATATTGAGATTCGTCTTATCTGTGATGAGCGCACAATTAAGTGCGAGCGAGCTTTCAATCTTGAATTCTTGCAGAATTGAGTCTGGAAAGACATGGTGGTAGTGACGTTTTCCTTCAGCTAGCTGCTTGCGTGAAATCCGGCTACCATCTGCGAAGTCTTCTGCTCCGAGTTTGCTAAAGACGGCCATGATCGCCCGAGCCCGAATGTTTTCCCTTTTAGGCCATCCAACCTTGGTTAACTCTTCTTCCGTAGCTAGCGGATACTTCTCCCGATCAAACACTGGTACGTCTTTTTCTACATACAAAGTGCCGTCATCTTTTGGCTGAACCGTTATTATTTTTTTCAGGATCGTAAAATCGTTATATGCGTGAGTAGCAGCAGAATTTTCGTAGCGGTCTGTAAAGAAGGACGACCAAAGATATTTTTTCAATAGTATCTCAGCTCGTCCTCTGGCGTCTAACGCATCTGGAATATGGGTGTATAAGGCAGCAATCACTGCCAGTACAGCATTCGTTGGGAGTCTGCTTCGGTCATGTACTCCTTGGCTCTCCATAAAATCTGCCATTTGAGCCAAACCCTTTGCCATCGTCTCCCAGTTATCCACCATTAGTTTCTTTTGCATGTCCCACATTCCACGTTGGTTTGGCAACTTATCTTGCATCAAAGCAGAGGTCGCGAGTATCAGGAACGGTAATTCGAAGTAATGATGCACATTGGGAAATGCCTTGTGAAGCCGATTCTGTAAGTCGTCAAGCGACACGCCTTTCACATCCTCAATTTCCGCTCTGATAATATCATATTGAGATAGAGGCTTACTATTCGTATTCATGTTGATGAATACCTGTAAGGCAGTGTCCTTACTCGTCTGAGCCGGCAAGGCTAAATACGGAAGGTTATAATGAGCGATTATTTCCCGAACGTCCCGGATTTCTTTATCGATCTCGGATTTTAGTTCGTGCCATCTTAGCAAGGCTGTTTCAAAATCTTCGTCTCCGCTTTTTGGCTTGAGGGGCTTTATTGCCTGCTGAATCCATTGCTCTATTTTTCCTGCAATGTCTCCAGGACGGAATAGGTCCATCGGGATCAGCCCTCTTCTAAAACAGTCCTCGGGATCATCTGCCCAAAGTGGCATCAAAACTTCTCGTTTGTTTTCCCATCTCGTCCTGCAAAAAACATACATCTCTTCCTCACCTTCTGGATTGGCACTAAACCGGTCGTATTTGCGCAGGTAGAGAAAGTACTTAGCATCCTCGTAATTGTTATGTAACGACCTCCATAATGCCGTTAAACGCTGTTGTCCATCAAGTAAATGCTCCGTGACGCGCTTTCCTGTCTCAGGGCCAGTTACTAAGTAGCGCGAAACAAATTGTTCTTCTGAAACATTAAGTATTAAGGTTACACCCAAAGGCAAATTTTGCGTCACCGTATTGAGCAAACTTCCAATTCGCCCTCGGTCCCAAGCCTGTGGTCTTTGAAATCTTGGTAATTTGATTTCTCCGTGCTGGATTTTTTCGAACCATTCCGACAAGGTTCGATCTTGGGCAGAACTGGAAGGCATTTTCTTTCGACTCATTGTAAAAAGTTGTTTAAAATTCTCTTGAATTTCTCTTCAGCAGCAAGACTCTTGCTCCAAGCGTCTTTCAATTCATTTAAAGCTTCATCGACTGAAGGCAAGTTGTCTTCAATTACTTTCTCTACGTATAGTGGAATGTTTAAATTGAAATCATTCCCTTGGATGACCTCACGAGAAGCAAGCTTAGCTTTTCCCTCAACATTTTTAAATTCACTGTACCATTTGAAAATTCTTTCGACATGCTCCGGCTCCAGAAAATTCTGCGCACGACCAACTCTGATTTCCTCCGAAGCATCGATGAACAGTATGTGATTTTTCTTTGGCTTCGCTTTAGAAGCTCTGAACACGAGAACGCATGCGGCCAACTGAGTTCCATAAAAGATACTTGGTCCTAGTCCAATCACAGCTTCAAGTAGGTCTTTTTCAATTAATGTTTGTCTGATCTTACCCTCAGCTCCCTTTCTGAATAAGGCACCGTGCGGAAGAACAACAGCCATTCTACCGGTCTTAGGCTTCATCGACTTAATCATGTGTTGCACCCAGGCCATGTCACCGTTGCCCGCAGGCGGAACACCTGCTATGTTCCTTCCGAAGGGATCGTTGCTCCAATTTTCTGCGCCCCATTCTTTTAATGAGAAGGGAGGATTGGCAATCACACAGTCAAACGTCATCAACTCATCTGCTTCAAAGAATGCCGGATTTCTAAGCGTATCTTGTCTCGCAATTTGAAAATCTTCTACTCCATGCAGGAACATGTTCATACGGGCAATGGATGAAGACGTCAGGTTCTTTTCCTGTCCGTATAGTTTGAGCGTTCGAAAGTCTTTTTTCTTTTCACGCAGATGTTCAATACACTCGATCAGCATACCACCCGTTCCGCAGGCAGGATCATAAATACTATCGCCTTCTTTCGGATCAACGATCATTCCTATCAGATGTACCACGGAACGAGGCGTGTAAAATTCTCCGGCCTTCTTGTTGGTTAGGTCAGCGAAGTGCTTGATCAGGTACTCGTAAGCCTGCCCAAGAATGTCAGCATCGACTTTAGAGTTAGCTAAATCGTATTGTGAGAAGTGCTCAATTAAGTCCGTAAGGAGGCGATCCGATAACTTGTTCTTATTGCTCCATTGTGCATCCCCGAAGATTCCGTAAAGGAATTGCTGGTTCGCTTTTTCAATTCCGCGAAATGCTTTTTCGAGCGCACTTCCAATGTTTGTAGTCTTCTCACGCACATCCTGCCAATGGCACTTATCCGGGATTACAAAACGATGGAGTTCAGGTAATGCTGCATAATCTGTATCACCTTCAGAATCTTCCAACGCTTCGAGAAATTCTTCTTCATAGACATCTGAAATTCTCTTAAAAAAAAGTAATGGGAATATGTATGCCTTAAAATCAGAGGCATCAACCGGACCTTTTAGAATCCAGGCTGCTTTGGAAAGGTATTGCTCAAGCTGAGATAAGGTTAGTCTATCTCTTTCGGATACTTTTTTCACTCGAAAAAATGGGGTTCTAGCTCTGAAATGAAGAAAATAGCCCATCCGTAGCCATATTCAATGGCATAGAATGGGCTCTAAGCTCTAAAATATTGCGAATTTGTGTAATTTGAAAGTAGACATTACAGAAAAGCCCAAAATTAGGACACCAACTCCAGGGCAACTGTCTTTAACTTTTTCTGACCTTTTTTCAACATTATTTTAACCCTATGTCAAGGGTGGAACCGGTGGACCTTTGTTACTCTCTCGATCACTAATTCCTAAAAATTCTTTCATAATTCTTCACATTCTTTTACAAGCATTCATAAGTCTTTAAGCTGAGTTCTTGGCCTTCCGATATTCGTCATTCAAAAAGTATTCGACTTATGGAGGGAAGATTCGCGGGGCAACCGTTTCAATTAAAAGCATTGACTCACAAACAGCTTGCTTTAATGTATGGAGTGAGTTGGTCAACATTTCGAAATTGGATGAAAAAAGTGGAAGGAGAAGTCGGAAGAAAAACTGGCCACTTTTATCATGTTCATCAAGTCAAAAAAATATTTCAATTATTTGGCGTACCTCATCAAGCGATCATTTTCCAGAATAATCTCGATGAGATTCTTAAGTAAGAATATTAGTTCTGGGCAATTGACTTTCTCAATTGCTCCTTGAGCAGTACCATATCGCCCTCGAGCGAATTGATCCTTTCATATAGTCCCGATGGTTCGGGTGCTTGGCGAGTGAGTTTCATTTTGAATTTCCAGACCTCTTTGATATTCTCCACCGGAAGCGGAAAGGTTGGATACTGTGGATCTTTATTGTCGGATTTGCAAATAATGACACCACCCTTGTCCAGGTAGTTAAGGCAACGCTTCAAAACAATGTTATCAACATCATGCGCATTGTTCACAAGAACGTAGACGAACCCGTCCTTAATGTCTTCGAGTTTTTCTACAAGTTCTGCGATAACAACATCACCGGGAAAGAAACCCTGCCTATCAGCAAGCATGCTATACCCGCTCACTTCAAAAGCCCGAAACGATCCGGGTCCGATACCAGGAAGCCAAAATGCCGGAAGGCTTTCAATGTATTCCTGATCTTGCGCTCCCACTAAATATCCCGCTTGGGCTTTAATGGGTACCAACACGATATTATCCTTTCCGGAATTGTCAACGGTTGTCACGACTGTCCGGACTTCTCTCAATCCCTCAGTTTTGCTCGGTTTAGCATTGCCTGTAAGATGGTCCCAAGTTGTTGAGTAATGCTTTACAATCTTGTCAATTGTCTCTAAAGAAGGGTATATCTGACCACTTTCTATCTGCGATATGGCAGAACGGCTTAAATCCACAGCAATGCCAAATTCCTCCTGAGAAAGCCCTTTTTCAAGTCTCAAAGCCTTAATCTGGTTGCCTACGACATCTTTTGACAGCATAAATTTATTTGTTTAGTAAAACTTGACAATATTAGTAAGCGTTACTTAACATTGCAAACCAAGCCGAGAATTTAAACGAGATAATTATATGAAGCGCGAAATCACAAAAACCGAGGAAACCGGAAACAAACCAGAAATCTTTGTATTGAAACCCTACAATCACAAGCAACTGGCGGACTTCTACGGTGTATGCTGGTTAACGTTTCAGCGTTGGGTCAAAAAGCACGATGAGGAAATCGGGAAGAAGCAAGGACACTTCTACAGTATCAAGCAGGTACTAATTATCTTTAAGATATTTGGAATGCCTAAACGGTTCAAAGTCTCCCTATCCGACGTAGAAGAAATGTTCAAAGCGGCCTGACTTGTAACCTCAAAGCATATATACACATAAATAGAACGAAAAGTGAAGTATCAACACGTCATATCAGGGTTTCAACAAGACGCCAATGTAGGGTTAAAGTCCCTCTTTGAAGGATATGGACAGCAGCTTTTTGGTTTTTCTGTAACCCATTTTCATTTAGATGAAGACGAAGGCTATGAAGTTCTTTATAAGACAATGGAAACAGTGGGCAAAGTTATTACTCGATATGAGTTCACCTCAGAATCTCATTTTGCAAACTGGCTATTCAAAATACATAAGAACAACGTACTTCAATTATTGAGAGTCAAGAAGCGAAAGGAGCAACAATTCCAAATTGTTGATTTTGATGCTTGGAAAGGCGAGGCTACGGAATTGGAAGGTGAGAGTTTAGACCTTGAAACTTTCAAACCAGTCATCGAAGAAATTGGACAACTGAATCTTTATGAAAACTCTCAAAAGAACAGTAAGCTATTCCTGGCCCTACAAAAGGCACTCCAAGAGATCACTGACCTGGAAAGGGATTTACTTTTACTCAGAATGAATAACTACAGCTATGATGAGATTGCAACAATGTTGGGGATTGAAAACAATCAACTGAAAGTAAAATTCATTAGAGCAAAGGCGAAAGTGCAAAAGAAAACATTAGAAATACTAAACGATACGCTATAATGAAACAAGATAATAAGACCGGACCATTTGATAATTTACTGTTGGCGTTTCTCAGCAGTGAAAGTCAGGGCAACTTTGTTTCTGATAACTTGGACAAGGAAGCTGATTTTGTTTTTGCAAAGCAATATTCAGTGACTTTGCCACAAGAGAAGGTAAATAATCTGATTTCGTCTTTATCAGATTCATTATCAAAAGATACTCTTGGAGCTTTGATACAAAAAGCTTTAGCATCGAGCAATGCCAACGTGCTTGAGTTACAAACCAATAGTGGATTAAGTCCTTCGCTTTTAGAGGATATCAAGACAGACATGATTTTCACGAATAGCATTCCCGTAAAATCACTGGCGAAACTATTGAAGCTACTTAACATTTCGCTTGAGAAAGCGAGGACGGCCATCGATACGACTTTCGAGAGATTGAGTGCAGAAAGCAGAATTTTTATGACTGTTCCGGCAAAAGTGCAACCTTCATTTCGAAAAGGCTCAACCAATTTATCGGGAGGTGTCGATTTAAGCAGATTGAAATCTGATGAAAGCTATTTGTATCAAAACAAAGAAGCTTTGGATAAGTACACAAAACGTCTTGCTGAATTGTACGAAGAACTTTAAAAGTAAGGTAAAATGGAATGGAGCATTTCAAAATTATCAGCTCTCAGGCAGTGTCATAGGAAATTCTATTTTTCTTATGAGCTAGCCGATTTCCATTTTACCCATCCTGTAAGAAGAAAAGCTTTTGAGTTGGCACAGTCCAAAAGCCTAAGAATGTGGCAAGGTAGCTTGATTGATAATTTCTTTAGTAAAAGAATCATCTCAATTTATAAAGAGAAACAACTTCCTGACTTCAATTCCCTATCTGACGAGATCGTTGAGATTGCTAAACGCCAATTTTCATTTTCAGAACAGCGTCTTTATAGAGATAAATCTATAAGCAAGTCTAAGGCCGGAGATGCATTTCAAATCTTAGATATTCATGAGTGCGGCATAAAATACGAAGAGCATGATATTGCCGAGATTTATGAAAAAGTGAGAAGCATTATACAACAAATTCCTAATCACACGAGCCCGGAGGAGGGAAAGACGCTTCATGAGTATTTGGTGACATCAAGCTACCTTCAGCCCGATGTCAAGTATTGGAGTTACGAATTCGAGGGGATAAAACTGAATCCGCAGATAGACTTGCTAAGGCATAACGGAAAGTCAATTCATGTGATTGATTGGAAAGTCTCCGACAGCAACACAAGTGACTACTCAAAGCAGCTCTACCTAGCTGGTATTGTAGCTTTTCATAACATTAAGAAAAGCAATATTGAAAAAAAATGGTCACTGCCGAAGCTAGAGGATTTCTCACTATTTGAAATCAATTTAATGAATGGCAATAGGAGAGAACATCCTTTTACAAAAGAGAGTACAGCTGGTGCTTTAGATTACGTTTATCAATTTAAAGATGAACAAGAGCAACTTTCAGGAAATCGAAGTTGGACAGACCTTAACATAGAGGACTATATCACAACAGACAAACGTGAAACATGTTTGTTCTGCAAGTTTAGACCTTTGTGCATCCATTTAATTCAAAACAATTTCAAATACGATGAAAGCGAATATTATAAATTGGTTTCGTCTGAACAATTGGCCTGAGTTCAATTTTGAATATCGACTAGTTGATGTAAAAGTTGACGGAGCTGGGAATGATGGGAAATTACATAACAAAGCGTTTTACACAGCATTGAACCACCTTGCGTATTCAACAAAGGGGGTTGTTGCTACAGCCTATCATGACAATAAGAGATTTGTCGCGGTAAAGTCGGATGCGGTATTGAAAACTGAAACAATTACTGGCACTCCCTTAAATATCATACTTACTCCAATGGATGGAGTATTTCAATTAAACGCAAAGTCTGTCGATGCTCAAAATCTTGATCTGGCCGTAAAATTTTTGGACAGTGCCATCAATTGGCAACTCAACAAAAATCGAAATCTTTGGGATGCAGGAATCAACACTTTTATGAAGAAGGTGCCTCTTCCGATTTCAAATGAAATGGAAACTGATATTTACCAAGGGTTTAAATTTAGAATAGTCGCAGAGGACAAAGACAATGTTTTCATCTGCTTGGACCTTACGTATCGCTATACGGACAAAAAAAATCTTTCTGAATTATTGCGTTCTATCCCAAAAGAAAGACACAATGATTTGGTGTTCAATCGAAATTTCTTATATCTAAATGGTGATGACTGGTATACTGTTAAAGGTAAATCTGTCGGAGGTCCGATCTCTGATCATATTATGACCATCAATCAAAGAGACATTTCTGTGTACGATTATATTGTTAATGATGGCAAGTATGCAGGTGCTAAATACAGAGCTCCCCTTCATAAAACTTCTGAAACTTTATTTTATTCCTATGCATCAAATTCGGCAAGCACCTTCGCCAGTGCGGCTTGCCTGGCAAAGAGAATTCGTTCAGCCGAAGATGAATTACACAAGCATTCAATCAACGACCCAAGCAAGAGGTTCTACAAGGCGGAAATGTTTATCTCGAAATATTTTCAAGGATTAAAATTTAACGGCATTTCTCTTCAGATAAGTGTAAAACCATATAAAAAGGAGTGTAAAACATTCGCGTTACCCGCATTGAAATTTGGGAAGAATGCGGTGCTAAAGCCATATGAGGGTAACGTTAAATACGGCAAGCCTATCGACTTCTTTCCAAAGCGAAGAAGAGAATTCGTTTTTAAAAATGGAATATTGTCGGATACTCCTTTTCCGAGTCCCTACCTATTCGTTCCAGAGAACATGCCATTATCCTTTGGCAAAGCACTAAAATTCTACTTTGATAAAGGGATGAAGAATATCGCTCCGCACTTCCCTGGTTTTACTATTCACCAATACTCAACTAAAAGCGCGCCTTTTGCCCACAAAGTCTTTTCGGATTTTAAGAGATACATTGAGCAAAATCGCTTGGGTGGTGGGAATGCTATTTTTGTACTGCCAGAAAGCAACGGTGAAGATGGAGGATTTGTGCGGTCTCTGTACAAAATCATAAAGAAGGAGTTATTTGACACTGTCAAAATAAAATGTGTTAGCGTAAATAGCCTGAAGCGATACTTGAAATTGGGAGTAAACGAAAGATATCCGCTCTCTTACTCCGTGCCAGATCACTTAGTCCGGAACTTCATTTCGTATCAAACAAATACGCTTTTTGAATTCCTAATCATCAATAAAAAGTGGCCGTTTGCGTTGGCTGAAAATCTTAATCATGATTTGTACATTGGAATTGATGCACATGAATTTTATGCTGGTTTTTGCTTTTTCTTTGGCAATGGTGAAAAGATAGTCTTTGAGGTTGATAAGGTATCTAAAGGCACGGGAACTTTTCGAAATGAAAAAATCAACTTTAAGGTAATAGCTGATAAGATCTATGCCGTTCTCGCAAGGCACCTATCGGTTTCAGATGAAAAACCTCAGAGCATAGTTATTTTACGAGATGGTGTCAGCTATGGCGAGGAGGAGAAGGCACTTTTGGATGCTACTCAAAGATTAATTGATGAAAAGTTACTAGATAAAAACGTTCTAAAATTGGGAGTTATTGATGTAGCAAAATCAACTTCCATTCCGGTGAGAGCGGCATCATTCAATGGAGACTATCGAGCTCTTGCAAATCCTGACTGCGGTACCTATTTTATATTGAATAACAAGGATGCATTTATATTTAACACTGGATGGCCTTACAGCGTACCAGGATCTTCTAAACCCATCCATGTTTCCCTTACTTGGGGATCAATTGAGTTTGAAAAAGCAATCGAAGATATATTTCGGTTAACTCAAATTACATTTTCTTCTCCAGATAGGCCAACATCACTTCCGCTTCCATTAAAATTGATCGATACGTTAATTCGTGATGTTGCCCACGAATATGATTTCGCATTCACACAAGAAAAGGAAATTCGATCAAAATCTCTTTCTTTAAACTAGTAGCACTATATGAGTGACTTCAGTTCTTTATATAAGAAGTATAATTCAGTATCAAATCTGACAAGCGATTTGAATAATTCTGTCATTACATTAAAACGCAAGGGAATCTCATCGATTAAAGAATATACCGACAAACATCCTAAGCTCGCAGTTACTGTAGACGAAGTAACAAAAGCAAATCGACTACTTCTCGAAATCATATCTATCCTTGTTAAATTCTATAACAATCAAGATACGAAGAGCGAGCTCTATGAATTGATGGATAATTCTATGTTTCAAAATCAAATACTGAATAACGTTGTATTTAAAGAGGAAATTATAAAGATTCTTGACAAGCTTAAGTCTGAAAAGGAGTTAAGTCCCAAGGATTTATCCAACATTGACAAGTTCATTTCTATCCTTGACAACGAGGCCGCAGTCCTTTTTAGAAAATTAAGAACAAGTCGAGGATGAATAGTTTTATCAAAGCTCTTTATGCTGATTTATTGCACCGAATTGATGTTGTTGTTGCTGACATTAAAGGCTTAACACATCATCAGGACATTAAAGACAGGTTCATTGACGATACTTTGAATCAGTTTTCTATCATTCGCTCCGAATTGCAGAACGCTCTCGACACAGGCATACTTGAGATTGACGCCTTTGCAGGCAATAATATTTTTCGATTCAACCGTGTTCACCGCGAATTCAAGGCAATTCACTCCTATAGATACCTGGCAATTAAAAATTATAGAGATCCTGAAATTTTCTTTTATCAGGTAATAACTCAAATTTATAAGGAACACCGCATTAATGCCTTGCCACCAATCGTATCTACTATCAGTAACCATGACTATTATTATTGGGCAGTTCCATATTTTGAAATAATAGCGCTCCCCTCAGGAGAGGAGCATAGCTTATTGAATTTGCCTGATATGTACCATGAAATTGGACACCTTCTTCACTCAATGTTCGGAGGAAAAAGTTGCGAGCTTTCTTCGGGTGTTATTGATAAGCATTTTGCGAAGGAAATTGTAAGAGTGATTGATGAAGGTACCGCTGTTCATTTTCAACAAATTCTTGAGGAGGCAAAATATCTGTGGGATGCTTCTTGGTTGGAAGAATTTACATGCGACTTGGTTGGTACATACATGACCGGGGCAGCATACGCATGGACCAACATGAAACTGCTATCTACGGGACATGGCTCAACTAAAATTTTTGAGTATTCAAGTTCACATCCAGCTGATGAAGCACGGATGCGGATAATTATTTTGATGCTAGAAAAACTAGGATTAACAGAAGACAAGAATAAGGTTGAAGCTGCGTGGAAGGTTTTTCTAAAAGATACTGAAGTCTTTAAACCAAACAGTTACCCACTATTATATCCGCAAAAGTTGCTTCAGCAAATTGTTGATGAGTTCTTTGCGTTTTATCAAAACGCGGATTTAGCTTCACACCCAGAATTGATCAACAAAGGGGTTAACTCTATTTCCAGCCTTTTGAATAATGCTTGGACAACGGCCCAAACTGATCCTGCTAAATATTACGCTTACGAAATTGATTCGATTAACGGCCTAAGGGTACAATTTGGCCTGTCCAGAATATAGAAGTTCGCCTTGGCGTATTTTCTAATCATTTCTTATACAATCTTTAATAATTATTAACACTCCTTCATAATCGTTTACCTAGGCACTCCAGAGGCGCTATGTTAGAAGCGTCATCGCCAGGGAATGAAAATCGAAAACGTACCAAGGTCTAAATTTCTCCAGCACGTTCGAAACGAACTGGATGCAAAGAACAAGCACAATAGAAAATCTATTGAGCGCATCGCTGCATCATACGGAATTACTGACAAATCCGAGGTAAAGGAATACACTGAACTTGTCATCGTTTTGAAAGCGCGGAATATTGCACTTTCCTCACTTCCACTTGAGGCGAAATACCAGCGCATCGTTGACCTGTACAAGAACCAGGTCAACCTTTCGTTTCGAACAAGTCACAGCGTATTACTCCAACAATACAGTACACCGGCACCAATTTCATTCTTGGCTGGAATTTTCGTCAACGCGGATGCGAAGTTGTCGGTCTTTGAACCATCTGCTGGAAATGGTCTGCTGACTATCGCTGCCGACCCGGTACGAGTAGTCGTCAATGAGATAGATGATCTGCGAAGGTCGAATCTTGAACAGCAAGGTTTCGCCGAAGTGCTTGCCCAAGACGCGACACAACCCTTTGCAGGATTTGAAAAACAATTCGATGCCGTGCTAACCAACCCACCCTTCGGAAAACTAAGCAAGCCGGTGAAGTACGAATCGTTCTCCATTGAAGTACTTGATCACCTGATGGCGCTTCGGGCTCTTGATTGTATGAAAGATAACGGCAAAACCGCAATCATCATTGGCGGACATACGAGGTATGATAGGAAGGGACGAGTCCAAAAGGGTAAGAACAGGTTCTTCTTCAATTATCTATTCAGTCGCTACAATGTGCTAGACATTATACCCATTGATGGTCACAAGCTCTATTCCCGCCAGGGTACTTCATTCGATACCAGACTTATTCTTATCGACGGAAGGAAATCGAAGCCTTCTGGTACCGCACCACTAAAAGATGAAGAAAGAGATAAGGTGGTCTATTCTTTTGAAGAACTATTTGAACGCGTAATGAGTGTGACCACTCCCCGTAAAGAAATTCCTATGAACAAATTTGAATTTGAAGCCCAGGCTCTTGCCCTGGAGCTTGAACTAATGAGTTTCGATGAGCTCGGTATGCCATACACACCTGCGTCGAGCAGCTGTTTTGTATTGAACACGGTTGTGCCTGATTCAATGGGCTACGAAACACATGCGGCGTTGCAGCGAATCAAGGAGGCAGTCGGCGGTGACATTGACGAGTACGTTCGGATTAAGCTCAACTATCGAAGTAAGGTAGAATTATGCAAGGCACTTTCCGCCGAACAGATTGACGCTGTCGCGATGTCGATTTACAATATCGAGGAGCGTGGTGTGGGCATGATCATCGGTGACCAAACCGGAATCGGCAAGGGACGTATCGCCGCATCGGTCATTCGCTATGCCGTTGAGCATGGGCATCAGCCCGTCTTCATTACGGAGAAAGCAAACCTGTTCTCCGATATCTACCGCGACCTAGTCGCAATTGGTTCTGCTCACCTGGTTCCTTTCATCGTCAACTCTCGCGAAGGTAAGACAGACATCAAAGACGAGGACGGAGAGATTGTTTACCAGGCGTTACCCTCCGCAGACCAGACGCGGATTTTTGAGAGTAAGCGTGTTCCGAAAAATTTTCATTTCGTCGTCGCTACCTATTCGCAGTTTAACTCACCCGAGCGGAAACCAACAAAGCCTGCCTTTCTCAACGCAATTGCAGAGGATAATGTGGTCATCATGGATGAAGCGCACAATTCATCGGGTTCTGGTAACACCGGCAACTTCATGCAGTCTGCCTTGTCCAAAACGAAAGGTGTTGTATTTCTCTCGGCCACGTTCGCGAAACGTCCGGATAACATGCCCATTTACGCGATGAAGACGTCCATTCGCGATGCCAGCATGACGCGTGAAGCCTTAATTGAGGCAATCACGAAAGGAGGCGTTGCGCTTCAGGAGATTTTGGCGAGTCAGCTAGTAGCCGAAGGTCAGATGATCCGCCGCGAGCGCTCATTTGAGGGCGTGGAGGTGAATTACATTACACTGGATGAAAAGGAGCAGGAGCACAAAGCGGTCGCAGACAATATCACTTCCATCATCCGAGACATCATCAAGTTTCAAACAACCTATGTCGACCAGATGGTTGACGAGCTTGATGACATCGCGGTAGCAGAAGGCAAGCAGGTAGAGTTGCGCGAGGGTACCTCTCAGGCGGGCGTGGATAATATGCCTTATTTCTCGAAGGTGTTTAACGTCATCAACCAAATGCTTTTCAGCATTAAGGCGGAAGCTGTTGCTGAACGTGCCATTGCCCGATTGAAAGAAGGCAAGAAGCCCGTGATTGCGTTTGCGAGTACGATGGGTAGCTTCATCGAGCAGATGGAGAATGATAAGGGACTCTCGGTAAGCGATGGCGATACCATCAACGCTGACTTTTCTGTCGTTCTCCAAAAAGGTCTTGATGGCATTTTGCGCTACACCGAGACAGACCCGGACGGACAAAAGGTTTTCAAGATGTTCGATATCTCGGAGTTTCCGGTTGAGGCTCAATTCGAATACCATCGAATCAGCGATCGAATTAAGGAAGCTGCCACAGGAATTACCATCTCTCCAATTGACGTTATCGTGAAGAGAATCACGGAGGCTGGTTATCGTGTTGCCGAAGTAACTGGGAGAAAGTATGAACTCCAGATCAATGCAACGACCAACCGTGCCTTGGTGATGACGCGTAAGCGAGTGAACACCAACGACGCGTTCAGGCAATTCAACAACAACGAAGTTGACGTCTTGCTCATTAATCAATCCGGAAGCACGGGTGCCTCAGCGCATGCTATCATCACGTCTAAAGTTCCGAAGGAGCAGGTAAAGCAGCGGGTGATGATTGTCCTGCAAGCAGAGTTGGACATCAACACGGAGGTTCAGAAGCGCGGACGAATCAATCGTACCGGGCAAATTTATAAGCCTATTTACGATTACGTCAACTCTGCAATCCCAGCTGAAAAGCGATTAATGATGATGCTTCAGAAGAAGCTCAAGTCGCTGGATGCAAACACCACCTCCAACCAGAAATCATCAACCAAAATTCTGGATGTGCCCGATTTTTTGAACAAGTACGGAGATAGAATTGTCGCAGAATACCTCAAGGAGAATCCGGAAGTAAATACACTACTCGACGACCCGCTTGGTCTGGCAACCAAAGATGTTGACTCCGTAGAATTGGAAGACGCAGCCCATCGCGTTTCAGGGCGCGTTGCCGTCTTGTCAACTGCAATGCAACTCGACTTTTACAATGAGATATCGAATCGCTACAATGAGTACGTGGAGTACCTCAAGCAAATCGGTGACTATGATCTGGAAGTGGAGGCTATGGACCTACAGGCAGAAACGCAGAGCTCACGAACAGTAATTGTTGGCAAAGGAGGAACGAGTGAGTTCGGCGATGATAGCATCATGGAGACGGTAATGGCGAATGTATTGAAGAAGCCATTCACCAGTCAGGAACTAAATAACCTCTTAACCGAATCACTTCAGGGAAAGGATGGACGGGAGTTGCAGAAGGAGACGAAGCTGGAGTTCGAAGGATATGTTCAGGAACAACTGAAAGCCGACCTCGCCGAAAATGTTGCTCGCTATGAAGAATTGATTCAGAATGTCCGGCAAGAAAAAAAGATTCAGAAGTTGCTGGAAAAGGGTAGTGCCGATGAAGCGGAAGAGTTGGTTCATCAGCGAACAAATGAACTTCAGAAGGCGATGAACGATGCCGAGGAAAAGCTGAGACGTTCGTTTAACAATCGTAAACAATATCTGGAGGCAATCTTCAACTCGTTTTATGTTGGTCGGAATTTGAGCTATCCCGTCAACAGTTATGATGGGGGACAGGAGCTTGTGCCGGCGGTGTTCCTCGGCTTCATCATTGACAAGAAAAGTACGGCGTCAGGAAAACCTGCTAAGAACCCGTATGCACCCAGTGCGATACGTCTTCGCTTTGCACTAGCCAACAGCAACAAATACATCGCCATACCTGCGAGTTATGCGCAGGATGTGAGAGCCATCATTGGCGCGAGTGTCGGTATGCCTCACCTTGAGCGTGAGTCATTGCTTGCGAAATGGGAGGCGTCGATCAAGGAAAGTACGGTTGACAGGAAGATTAGGCATATCATCACCGGCAATGTTCTTCAGGCATTTAGTGCATACAAAGGAAAGCTGGTGAGCTATACGACCATTGATGGAAGTGTGAAGAAGGGAATTTTGATGCCCGAGTATTGGGAGCCTGGTAATCAGGTGCAGCAAAAGACGGTAGTACCGATATCGAGAGCAACAAAAGTGATTCGTTCACTCACTTCCGGATCGAGTATAACCACTAAGAACGGTATCTCTTTATTCAAGCAGTATCATGAGTTCAAGATCATCGTCTCGGCAGCTCGGTCAAAGGGCGGAGATACTTTTCTTGACCCCGATCTGCTCGCGCTCGTCGATAACAACAATTTCGAGAAGGTATCCGACCGGATGACGGCTACCATACCGGAGGAGAAAATTTTATCATTTATCCAGGTGCTACAGGACAAATTCAACGATAGTGTCTCGTTAACTCCTGCACAATACGAATTGATCAAGGACGAGATTCCAAAACGAGAAGCTAGGACTAGACCGACTGTTGTGATGCTACCCAAGCAATCTGGGTCGGAAGTAGAACAATTGGAGCTGGAGGCAATCGCCCTTGAACTGGAATTAGAACTATTAAACTTTGCAGCGTGATGATAACCGCCGGAAATTATTTTGAAGAAGTGCAGCGAATGGGTATCGAAAATTTACCTGAGACACTGAAGAAGGGGCATGACCTGGTTGTTCGGAGTACCGCGAGCGGAACGAACTGGAGTACCTACCAGAATAGTGAAAGCATTCGAAAGGTGATTGATTTGTATTTTCAGAAGCTTTTCGAGTATGCGAGTTCGCGTATGGTCATGCCAGACATAAAGGCCGAGACCCCGGTAGCAAAAAAGACCACAAAGAGAAAGTCTTTAAAGGCGAAAGTGATAAAGACAAGTAAGGCTGTTGAGACTACAAGCGTAAGACATGTCGAACATATTGGCGAGGAGGTAAAGTTCATCAAGCGGTATGTTGGATTGCATAACAAGGTGAAATCACCCAATGCGATTCTTGCTTTCATCAAGGCGCTGCAACGAAGTATCGTCCAGAAACTCATTCGAAAGACCTCATCTTTGTCTGACGAAATCAGAATGATCCAGGACAAGCTGGTGCAGGCATACAACAAGATGAAAGGGGAGGAGTCGTTTGCCATTAACGAGAAAGACCTGAGCCGATTGGTCGCCATCGCTGGCGGTGAAGCAGTATATCCATCGATCACGATCATCAAGCGATTCATCGGGCTCCAGGGAAAGGATGATGAAAAGAAGGTCAAGGATTTTCTAAAATACCTGGACAACGTGTTTGAGAAGGAAAAGCTTCCTAAGGATGATCCCTACGTTGACAAGGTCCGGAGCATTTACAAAAATCTGAAGAATCGCACGAGTAGCAAGGTTGCTATTTCGAAGGCTGAACTCAGTGGATTACAAAGCATCATCATGGCGTGTTCCACGGACCAAAATAGTTGCGGCTGTGCAAATCCTGGAGCAAAGAGTAAGACCTCTCGTAAAGTCAAAGGATTAAATGGTTACGAGGCTTCGGGAGACAACGGCAGTGGTGTACTGACCGCACAGCAAATGGCGACGCGTAAGCTAGATTTGTTACCCTTCACCGGGGCTTGGAAAAATCTTTTTGGTAATCCGGCCAGAAACTTCACCATGATGTTTCATGGAGAGCCACACAACGGTAAGACCATCTTCCTATTGAAGCTCGCGCAATACCTTGCCGAAAGCTTCGGGAATGTGCTATATGTTTCTTCAGAGGAATTTGCGTCGCCAACAATGACGCAAAAGGTAGCGGAATTCCTTAATCCGCTTCCGGCAAGGTTGCATTTTGCGGAGAACCTCACAGACCCTGAACTTGAGAACTACCAATTCATCATTCTTGATTCGGTGAATGACCTTGGCTTGCGGATTAATGAATACAAGAATCTTCGTAGGCATTACCCTGATAAAGCATTCGTCTTTATTCTCCAGCACACGAAGGCTGGAGATTTCCGTGGAGGTAAAGATTGGGAGCATACCGCTGAGATTGTCGGAGAAGTTGAGAAAGGCGTAGTCAATGTTACAAAGAACCGGTACGCGCCTAAGAACACTATGGACTTCTTCAAGCAATTCGGCTTGACATGGCAGGAACCGAAAGTCAACAGTTCGAAAAATATCATTAACAATTAAACTTTAATCAGTATGGAGGTAAGTGGCGGAGTAAAAAGACCCGGCATCGGAGGATTCTTTTCGAAAATTCTCGGAGCAGGCGCGAAAGAGACGATCGATTCAATTGGTAACGCAATCGACAAGATCGATAAGTCAGACGAAAAGCTGGAACTTCAGCTTCGGTACAAGGAATTATTGATGAACATGGAAGGCGCATTCCTGGAATACGAAGGCAAGCTCCTAGACACAAAGGCTCGCATAATCGAGACCGAAACAAAGGGCGAGAGCTGGCTCCAGCGCAACTGGCGGCCTATGCTTATGTGCATATGCATGTTCATCATCTTCAATAATTATGTGCTTGTCCCATACTTCAAACTTCCCGTTACCATCCTCGACGACCACATCTGGACCTTAATGGACCTTGGCGTTGGAGGCTACGTTGCGGGGAGGAGTTTGGAGAAGATTAGTGAGAAGTTGGGGCCGGTGTTGGTCCCTGGACGCCGCAATACAAAATAGAATAATCCAGCGAACCAACAACAGGCAGGTTGCAAAAATTGAACGATTTATTATCTTTAGCTTGTAGCGGCCCGGTTATGATTGATCACAAAATTTTGACGACGAAGCCAAGGGAAGAGTCCGGCTCAAAAACGTCGCGAAAATATGCGTTCCAGAAGGACCTGTCCTTATATCTGCTTCTTGAGGAACACGAGAAACGAACCGATTATCTATTTCTTTTCGACTTTCATGAAGACTTGATAATCTCCAACTCATCAACTGCTTTAAAGAACCTTGAGTTCTTCCAAATAAAGACGAAGGATAGCGGAAATTGGACCACGACGGCCTTAACAAAACGTAAAAAAGGTGAGAATTCAATTTTAGGTAAGTTATACCACAATCGGATATTATTTGAATCATCTGCGGCTAGATTAAATCTTATCTCTAATTCTCGATTTAGCTTCAACAAACTTAAAAACGGAGATGCTCCGCTTTTGAAAACTGTCGTGGAAGCAAGGGATCTATGCTCCAAAGATTTGGAGTTACATGAGAATTGCATTAAGGCTGAGCATTCATTAACTAAAACCGACTACGAGCTGTTAACTAGCTTCCGGGTCACTGATCTTAGTAATACGGATAGCACGAGACATTGTGTTGGCGTGTTGGCGACGCTTATCAATCGGATCAATCCAAGCAATGCAATCAATCCAGAATTAGCCTACAAGCAAGTGATCAATGAGATTTCCCGGAGGACGAACGCCACGGTGGGAGACAAATCATTTTCCCATATAAGCGAGATGTTACAGCTAAAGGGAATTTCCAAGGTGCAGTTCATCGACTTTTTAAATAAAGCCGGCCTTTACAAAAGTGTCTCCAACGAATGGATTGAAGTAAAAAATTCTCTTGAATCAAATTCAGTCCCGTATTTAGAAGTAATGAAATTTAGGTCAGCGTGGAGGGATATGAGTGCTCGTCTTGTAAAAGATTCAAACAGCGTCCCATTGAGGGAGCTTCAAAATGAGATTTCCAGTTATCTAGAATCGAATGGAACTAAGTTCAAATCAATGACAATCATAGAAATCACTAACGAAATCTTCACAGCACTGCATCGCAATCAATTCGATGAATATTTCACAAAATGTTTAATTATAAAAATTTTAAATGGATCAGAATCGTAAAGGGAGCCTTAAGGCGCTTGTAAGGAACTTGAGAACCAGACAGAATGAAAAAATTATTTATATCGGAGATTCAACTTCTTTCCCAAAAGGAAAAGAAGGCGAGGAAAATTCAATTCGAAAAAAAAAGAACACTGATTCATGGTAAGAATCATACTGGTAAATCTTCGTTAATTAAAAGTATCTATTGGGCCTTTGGGGCAGAACCCCTTTTCAATCAAAAGTTTAGGAATGCAAACGTATCGGCGCTTGTAAAATTCCAAGTGGACTCTATTAGTTACTCAATAATGCGGGAGGGAAAGCTATTTGGATTATTCGATGCGAACGGTGATCTCGTAAAAAAATTCACTTCAGTGTCCAACGAATTAGCTCCTTATTTCGGAGATCTCTTTGACTTCCAGCCAAAATTTCAAAATAAGGCAAATAAGTTCGTAATTCCGCCGCCGGCACATTTGTTTTTGCCATATTACATTGACCAAGACGCAAGTTGGTCAAAAAGCTGGGAATCCTTTAAGCAGCTTCCTCAGATTAAGGATTATAGAAATCAGGGAATCAGTTATCACTCCGGTCTTAGGCCTAACGAATACTACAACACTAAAGAGGAAATTCAGGAGTATATCGGAATTATCGAGGAAACAGATAGAGAGCAAAAGATGACAAACAGGATCTTAGAGGATATTCAATCTAAGCTATCCCAGACCAATTTTAATATAGATATAGACGCCTTTAAGGAAGAAATAACGGAGCTTTTGACAGAATCAAAATCCCTAATGGCTAAGGAAGAGATGCTGAAAAATAAACTTCACGAACTTCACCACCTGAAGGCGACATTCGAAATCCAAATCAATCTTGTTAAGCAGGCGTTAGTTGAGAGTAACAAGGACTTAAGATTTGCAACGGAGGTTTTACCAGAAGTGATTGGATGTCCAATCTGCGGAGCGGAGTATGAAAACTCGTTTTCAGAACGTTTCGCAATTGCACAGGACGAAGAGCGAAGTAAAGACCTCTTGTTTGATTTGAACAAGGATTTAGAGGAAGTGGAAACTGAGATAAGAACGCAGAATGAAAGTCTCACCAAAGTATCTGCAGAGGTGACGCGAATTAATCAAATCCTTGCAGAGAAGAAGGGAGATTTGCAGTTGAAGGATATCATTGATAATGCCGGTAAAAACCAGGTAAAATCGCTTTTCATCGCTCGCCAGCAATCTCTAAATACTCTACTATATGAAACCGCTGCTAAGAAAGAAGCTCTAGAGAGAAGACTTAAGGCGTTTGAGAAAAAAGAGCGGAAGGAAGAGATTCTTAGTTTCTACAGATCGCGACTGACCTCTTATTTGAAGAAGTTAGATATCCACTCATTAACTCAGGAAGACTATCACTCTATTACTACAAAAATTGAAAGCAAGGAAACCGGAAGCTCCAGACCCCGAGCTCTGATCGCCTATTACTTTACCTTCTTCCATTTGATGAACAAATTTTCGAATTCGATATACTGCCCGATAGTAATTGACTCCCCAAATCAGCAAGATCAAGACATTGAACATATCGATAAGATAATGGCTTTCATAAATGAAAATCAACCAGAAGGGTCGCAGATGATTTTAGGCCTGGCGGAAACATATGGTCAGGACTTCAACTGCAAGGTCGTTGAATTGACTGAAAAGTATAGTTTGCTTAAAGAATCGGAATTTGATGTCGTTCGAAACGAAATGTTCGACATGCTACAACAGATATGGTTTTAACGATAAACGTATTGAGTGAGACAGTAAATCATTCTATTATCTCATGCTGCCTTTAGGGTGTCCAATGCTTAGAAATAGCAAAAATCTTAAGGATCGGTATCTCCAAGGAACAGATCAATGCACTGAGAATTTAAGACGCCGGGATTCATTTTGAGCGTCTTACCTCAACTCTAATAATTCAAGGTTACAATCTAATTCCATTCAAATCATTCTTAGAACTCTTGCCATTTTCGGAGATTTTCTGATAATACTTATGCGCCTTCGATATATGCCCATCCATAGACCGCTTATTAGGAAACGGCCCAGCTTCACACTTCTGGCACCAGTACTCAATCTCCTTTTCTTTGTCTGCTTTCAGTCGTCGGTGGAACAGTTCACTTAATTGCCAAATAGACAGCGAATGCAGAAGGCAAATAAGTAAGCTTGAAGCCATCGCTTTGAAATTTGCCAACGTTGGTTCTTGAAGCGCGATAAACCAATGGTCGTAGTACAACGCGTTGATAAAGAAACTTACCGTTGCGTACGCTTTCCCGGCCTTGTGGTGTCCATTGATGATGAAAATGAGAATCAGTATTTCAATGATTGCTGCCAGCGCAATCCCGTAGATCCAATTCAGTAGCGTGAACCCAAAAATGGTCATATCAAGGTGCTCTAATTGCATGAAAAGGTGCCCCGCGTGGGGCACGTAGAGAATAATGAGCAGGAGCGCGCCGTGGAACACAACGTCGGTGCTTTCAAGGTAGGTGACTAATTTTTTCATGGCGGCGAGAATTAGAGGTTAGAGGTTGAAATACTTTCGGAATAGTTATTTTTTTCCTTTCCGGCGAGCTTGTTCCGAAGGGTCATCATGTCCTGGCTG